>Ga0213877_10000001_pt1 | contig 59246 bp, 48 predicted proteins | sample VelepicoBEBS_R01_FD_160112 | JGI IMG/M metagenome (GOLD analysis project Ga0213877, IMG submission 160112) | Vellozia epidendroides bulk soil microbial communities from rupestrian grasslands, the National Park of Serra do Cipo, Brazil - BS_R01 | ecosystem: Environmental > Terrestrial > Soil >...
GCAGCGCACGAAACGGAAAGAACGTCTAAAGCATTCCGGCCCGGGATCCTCGAGGCATGCACCCGCCGAGATTCGAACTCAGAACCTTCTGATCCGTAGTCAAATTGTAAAAGTGATCCGATGTGAACCGATGTGACCCGCCGTGAGGCTTGTAGACAAGCTTGGCAAGCTATTCTACGGTTTGTATCATCAGCTCATGGTGGACCACAATAGATCAGGGATGAATCAAAAAAGTGTCCAAGATTCCAGTACGCTTGGACACTTTTCGAAATCGGACGTTCGGTATTGGCAACGCGCAATTTTCCGCCAGAGCTACACTCGAAACGGGCAAACTTTCCTGACCAGCTCCTGGGCGATGAAAGTGGCCCATGAAGGGCGACGTTCGACCTTCAATCTGGGGACGCCAAACAAGGCCGCCGCAGCCGCCAAAGCTCGCGATATTTATCTATTCCTCGCCGCGAATGGATGGGCGGCAGCCTCCGCGAGATACAAGAAGACCAAGCCGACCCCACCCGGAAGGGCTGAGCAGCCGGTTACGGTGGGCGAATTCCTTGATGAGGTGTCTAGAACAGCAAGTAATCAGCGCACGGTTGAAGGCTATGCCAAAGCGTTGAGGCAGATTGTGTCGCAAAGCTTTGGTTTGGCATCGGGTACAGAGAAATACGACTATCGAAATGGAGGGCAGAGCAAATGGCTGGAGAAGGTTCACAGCATCAAGCTGGCCGAGATGACTCCGTCCAGAGTACAGGAGTGGAAGCGATCATTCTTGGCCAACGCTGGCACTGATCCTTTAGAGCTCCGGAGGGCCCGAATTTCCGTTAACTCCCTCGTGCGCCAGGCACGGAGCTTATTTGCAGCTAAGAGGATCCGGCACCTGCAACTGTCTCTACCAAATCCCCTACCTTTTGATGGCGTGGATTTCGAGCCCCGGCAATCAATGAAGTATCGCAGCGAAATAAACGTGGCGGCCCTAATCAAAGCGGCAAAAGCGGAGCTTCGGCACTCTTTGCCTGAAGCATACAAGGTCTTCCTTTTGGCGGTCGGAGTTGGCCTCAGAAAGAAAGAGATCGATTTACTGGAGTGGAGGTCGTTTCGATGGGAGGAAAATGTGATCCGTATCGAAGCGACGCGTTATTTTCATCCGAAAAGCGAGGACTCGATCGCCGATCTGCCGGTCGACCGCGAAGTCATGGCTATTTTCCGGACCTATCACGAGCGTGCCAAAGCACCATTTGTGATTAAGAGCAAGCGTCCGCCGTTGCCATCCAAGCCTCAGCAGTATTACCGATGCGAGCCAATTTTCGAAGAGGTGAATTCATGGCTGCGGAAGTATGGAGTTGATGGAGGCAAACCGCTCCACACCTTACGGAAAGAATATGGCTCTCTTCTAACTCGGAGTTATGGCATTCATGCCGCGAGCCGGGCCCTCCGTCACGCTGACTTGCGGACAACTTCGGAACACTACAGCGATTCGACTGCAAGAGTAACCCCAGGAATTGGCCGATTGATCGGAAACCGTAGCAAGAGAGGAAAAGCCAAAACTTAACGTTACGATCACCGTCCAAACTCTCGTGTCCCACCATTTATACTTAGCATCGTCACCGCTCAGAATCCTCTCGCTGACTTGACAGCATTTAGACGGCCTACTCAACCGGCCGTTCTGAATTAACCCTTCTGCAAAAAGGATTCAGGACGGTTCTCAAGCTCAAAACAAACGCGAAAATTTTCCGTCGCAGAACACCAGGTTAAGACCGCGTCAGATTGAGTCTCCCAAGATTGCGGCTCGTTCTCCGCAATTGAGAAATTCGACGATTTTTTATCCGATTTTTGTTCTACAATCCAGAGAACCTGAGGCTAAAACACCTGAGATGAAATCCAAAGCGGCAATCAAAGCATCAGCCTTGCAACAATTCTTCGCCAGGAATAGCAGGACGGACTTCCCGCAATCCACAGGCGAAAGCATTCTGTCCGCTTTAGAAATAGTGGTTAAGACGGCAGACATAACCCAGGAGGACTATGGAGGAGTATCGTATATAAAAGGAAATATTGGAGCAGCGCACCAAACCAAGACTTCACTTTTGGAGCGGACATCTGAATTAAAAAAGACATTAAAACAAGAGAGAAAAGCTCGTGGAGGTCTATGTGACCTTTGGCTGAGAGGTGTCTCTACCTGCCTCGACAGAGAGCAGGTACCGAAAACTAGCGTGCAGGAACTAGAGGACCTTCTAAACGCAATACTTGGGGACATTCTGCACGAAGCAGATCTTACACTTCTAAGCCAGCTCGACTAAGCAAGCCATATATACGAGCGGCCAATGAACAGAATCCCGTCTCCAAAAACAGAATCGCCCAACCACAAACTTGCTCGGCGATTGGCCCAACGACTCATCAGCGAATACGCATTCGCAAGAGCTGACGGCGAAATCACCGTCGACCAGATACCTTGGCCCGTCGCCGTGCAACGCGGCCGCTGTTGCATGCTCTCGAACACTGCCGAGCGATTAAGCTCGTTCCCGCAGAGAGAAGGCTCTTGAAAGGGATGTTGCCGGCTGCTGCTTAAAGTCTAGCGGGGCCCAAGGACGGGCCCTTCGCTTCTCGTTAGCTCCGCACGACGTACGCTATTTTCCGTATTGCCACGGAGCCGCCTTTCAATCAAAACTCCACGGCGCGTTGAATGGATAAATTGCAGGCATACGAGTTCGTGGCTCTCATTTGTCCGGGAGCATTCACCATCTACGGGCTATCTAAAATTTTTCCTCAAGCGGCGACCATATTTTCAGACGACAAATTGAGCTTTGGAGAGTTCGGTTTGCTTCTGGTTTTAGCATTCGTGGCTGGCCATCTTGTTCAGTCTCTCGGTAACTTAATTGAAAAGGCATACTGGTCATTGTGGGGAGGCAAGCCTACGGATTGGCTGCGGACAGGTAAGCACGATGTAATTTCGCCGAAGCAGAAGGCCAGAATCCCGCCAACCATCAAACGGCTCTTGAATATCGACTGTCCCGAAGACTTCAAGCTAAGTCGCAAAGATTGGAGCTCTCTAACAAGCCAGATTTATGCAGCGGTGAGGAAGTCGGGCCAAGCAGCCAGAATTGACGTTTTTGTCGGCGCCTACGACCTCTTGCGTGGCATCGCTGCAAGTGTCGTACTCCTCGCGGTCACAGCGGTCTTGGTGAAAGGGCAAGCCAATCTGCCAGGTGGCATTTCTTTCTATGGCCTATCTCTTGTGTTGTTGGTTCTCGCTCTCTATCGAATGCATCGATTCGGATTTCATTACGCGAACGAACTGTTCGTTCAATTCCTAACCATCGAATTAGAGATAAAAGACAAACCGGAAATTGCGGACTAGATGAGCTACGACGGAGTCGAGATAGACATGCTCAGCTTGGGTGACGCGGATTCTATTCTTGTCACTCGCTGGACCAATAACCTGCCTACGAGAGTGCTAATCGACGGAGGCGATATTTCTGACGGCGAAAAAGTCGTAGATTTCCTGCGAAAGAGAAACGTTAGATACTTAGACCATATAGTTTGCTCTCATCCTCACGATGACCACGCGGCAGGATTAGTCGATGTCGTGGATTGCGAAGAAATCGATTTTGGGCAGGCTTGGCTACATCAGCCGCAGAATCATGCCAGCTTTAGCGGGTTGCGAGAAGCAATGAGCAAAACGACGGCGAACAAGGTAAAAAGAATACTCGAGGAGTCACTTAGTAGTGAGCTTCTCCTGCGAATATCATTAGAACTACGCCAAAAACCATTCAGAGAGCCATTCAAAGGTATGCAGATTGGTTTTCTGACGGTCTTGGGCCCGTCTCTTGAATTCTACGAAGAGCAACTCGCCCAGTTTTCGGATTTGGGGAAACTGGACGAACTAGAAGAGGCCCTATCTTCGTATCAGCAACGAATCGACCGAGAAGAGAACCCCTTTTTGTCGAGTTCTCTTGGACTTGGTTCCAGTTTGTTCGGCTCCAGTCTGCTTGGTTCTACTGGCTCGGCGACCGAGTCTATTGGGCTCGGCGAAGCGCCAACCGAACCTGAAAACGAGACTAGTACGGTCTTGGGGTTTGTTCATGGCGCCGACACATTCTTGTTAACGGCGGACGCTGGAGTCGAAGCATTAACGCGCGTAAGCGGAGGATATCGACTTGGAGGATTACGTTGGATGCAAATTCCGCACCATGGCAGCAGGAGAAACGTCAATGAGAGTCTCATCAACTATTTCAAACCGGAAACTGCTTACGTCTCGGCCGAAGGCACAAACAAACATCCACGCCGAGCAGTCGTGAACGCCTTCAATCGGGCAGGGACAGAAGTATTCAGCACGCATTATCCGAACGGAGGGCATTTGTGGTTCCGCGTCGGCAACGTTCCTGTTAGGCCGGAATATGGCAACGCGGTGGCTCTGTATAATGCCAGCTGAGTCAGTCTATCGGCCCGCCGCAATCACGGCTGAACAAAGCTCAATTAGCTTCGAGTCATACCTGAAGATCGGGTCGCCGAAGAAAAGCGAAGCTTAAGAGGATGGCGGCGTTACAGGCTGCGGAGAATCAAATCCGCCCTGGTTGCTGTTTGTCTTTCTGATCAAATTTACCTATTTTTCGCTCAAGAAGCAAAGAAACTTATGCCCAATAGCGTACCGCCAAGTGAGACGGTATTCTTTCTCGACACTAACGTGTTTCTTCAGTGCAAAGACCTGGAGCAACCGCCCTGGCACGAAATAACGCCGGCGGTTCATGTACGACTCATGGTTCCGCTCACCGTTTGTGAGGAAGTCGACCGCCTGAAGAATGACGGTAAAGACAGACGTGCGAAACGCGCCCGCTTAGCCTCAACGCGGTTCGCAAAAATCTTGGAATCTCCGGAGCAGAGAACCATCGTCTGCGCAGGGAAGCCAACCGTGACACTGGAGTTTGGTCCGAATACGGATTTCGGCTCGAAAGCTTTCGCAGGAATGGATCTGTCGCGGCCGGATAGCAGGATCGTTGCGGAGGCACTCGACTATACGTTTGAGGAACCCGAACGAGATATTCGACTTGTGACTGGCGACACCTTCCCAAAGGTGCTCGCCAAGAGACTGGATTTACCATTTGTGGCAGTTACAAAAGAATGGTTGCTGAAACCGGAAAACGATCCTCGAGACAAGCAAATCCAGCTGTTGACCGAGGAAAACGAACGATTAAAAAACGTTTATGCGAGTCTCGCACTAGTTGCAGAGGATTCCGTAGAAATTGATCTGCCCCGCTATCTTCCACTCACCGAAGATGAAATTGCGGAGCTTCTGACGGCCACGACAGAGAGCTTCCCTAGTGAGACTGAAGGAAAAGACCCGCGCGAACTCCATAATTACGATGGTAGGGTCATCGGTCCGGGGGAATTCCGCTTATACGACAAGTCGTATTCCTCTTGGCTGGCAAATCTTAGAAACTTCCTCGCCGGCATTCACATTCTTTTGAACGCGGCTTATCAGAAGAGTGCTGTGGCCTTCGCTTTCGACAACAATGGAGTTCGACCCATCGAAGACCTTTTGATAGAACTGAAAGCTCACGGAGATCTATTACTGCAACACGGGAATGGCGAGAAAGAGCGGGTCCTGATCCAAGCGCCGGAACTGCCCAAACTTGGACTCCACGGCCGAGCAGAGAATCGATTTTGGATGCCGCAACAAACCGCGATTCATGACTACGGGGAATTTCACTGCATGTTCAGCGATCCAAATCCGCAGAAGTCTCTCACATACTCTTGGAAAGAATTCTTCCACAATAGGAATCCGGAAGAACTTGTCGTCCGCGTAGCACCAGTGCCTGATACTGTACGCGGGGGGATGATTGAGTGTATTGTCACGGCCCGCAATTTGCCAAAAACTGTAACTGCGCGCACGAAAGTCTCGTTTATCTTCCACGACGAAAACCCCTCGCAGCGTGCAGCAAAGATCCTTGCAGCCATAAAGCGCAGGGAGTGATTGCCAACCTGATTTTTCCGGCGGGGCGGACTAATCCCCCTCGCCCGATGAAGCATGCCACGCTGTGCCGTTCGGATTTAAGCCCGAGGCAACTTTAACAACTGGTGCCGGCTGGCACTTCTGCACTTCGATACTCGTCGTGGTAAGCGTGCGTCCCTTGAAGCTGTGCGCCAGCAACGGACTCGATTGGTCCAACAAACTTCGCAAACTCACACTCCGTGCTCCAGCCCTGAGATGTTAGAAACGATGTCTCGTTTGCGTATGTCCCCCTTAACGGCCAAGTGGCGGCGATAAGACTCGGACCGTAAGTCAGGATCCATGCTCCGTCACCCAGCTGACCAAAAAAGGCGCCACATATCTTCCTTGGAGCATCAACTTAAGCGTAACCACCGATGTGCCAGATATGACCGGACTGCCTCAAGATAAGCTCGAGGCATTTCGACCTTCCTGATGGACTTCGATCAGACGACTCCGCGAGAAAAAATTAGACGGGATCGAAAGCATCTACTCCGCTGCTTAAACGCTGTGTAAGCATATCCGCCTTGAGCTAGACAATTAGCCCCGACCGGCGTCGTTGGATGAGCTCGAATACCGGGTCGAAAGAATGGTAGGTAAGACTACTCCGAACTCGACCTAAAAATTGATCGAGGTCACCAACGCCCTCTACAAAGACTGCCAGTTGCCCCACGGTTAAAGAGGCACATTCTGACTTGATGATTGAGAGGTGCACCCCTGTGTTCAGTATTAACGCAATTTCGGCTCGCATCTTGGAGAGAGTCTTATTTAATGTGTCGATTTTGGAGCCTTGGGGGTGACCGGCACTGTAGGTCAGCTCTGAGTTAAGAAGCGGACTGAATAGCGTCCAGAACAGGTCCGAATTTTGCAATGAACTGTGACTCAACAGCGTTACAGTCAACCGGATGATCTCACGATTTTGCCATTCGAGAACGGCCCCGTCTGTAAATTTGATCTTTCCGAGGGTCCGGAGAAGTCTTTCGTGACGCAGTGCCTGTACCTGAGAAGCTAGTAAGCCACGAGCAAAGTCCAGCAATGCTTCTAGAGATTCGCCGCGCATCGTCGCGGTAGTCAATGCCTTTGCTTTGCATTCCACGAAAAGGATCGATTTTTTGTCTTCGAAGACCAGGTCACATTCGCCCTCTGAACTTGCATCGATTGAATACTCCTTCTCTGAAAAAGTTGGAACAAGCCCTCCGTCCTTAAAGAGTCGGGACGTGACGCGATGCGTCCCCTCACCCGTCAGCCGCTCAGCAGCAGCCGGGGGAAGTTTCTCTCTGAGAACCCCGATAATCGCTTCGTAAAGAGCCGGGCCCGCAAGCGATTTTGAGGCTGCGACAAAGCGGTCAGGACCGATTTCAACCAACGGTCTCATCATGAGGTTAGACTTTGTTCCGATGGGTGAAATGTACTCGCTGTTTACGGTGCCGCGAACGTGCACCAATTTTGGTAAAATGGCATTCAGGATATCGTCCGTTATTTTGTCGCCCAAAAGCCCTGAACGCCAAACTTCAACTGGGTCCTTTGCATCTGATCGATTTACTGCCGCGTAGATTTCGAGCGCATCCGCAACATTCCAGCCCAGCTCGGTCTTCATCCATTCTTGCCGGCTTTCTCCGAAGAACTCCCTAATCATTACTGGCGTGCTTCTTGGCGGCCACTGACGAAGCGTAAATAAAGCGTCAAAGAGCGCCATTTCGCGCAACCAAGATTCGAGGTCCTCACGAGGCACATTGGTGTATTCAATCTGATGATAGGTTTCCAGATCGAGACTACCGATAAGATCGCGGGATAGCCCTATGATCTCTTGCCAGATCGAGTTTGGATCGTCAACATCCTGGCCAACAACGGCAGCACGTGCAGCGAGGTTAATCAGAAAAGTAAAAGGGATAGATGGCAGACGATCCCAGCTGGTGTAGTCGCGAGGAACTATGTACATCCCTTCGTAAGGCTCCCATTGCAAGGCCATAAGCCCTAAAATGTTTGACAAGAATGGCACCATTCCTAATGCCGAGATCTTGTTCTGGAGAATTTCGGTAACACGCTCCAGCTCACCTGCTTCGAATTCGAATCTCGCTTCAGTGATCTTTAGTCGAAAGCCTCGATCGATAACCCGCTTTGCGGCCTCTGCAACATTTTTGTGTCGACCACGGAAGGTCGCTAAAAAGGGATGCAGCGCCCGTAAAGCTCGCGCTACATCAATTGCTTCAGGCCAGCACTCTTGATCTATCGGTCTGAGGAAGGTGCCTGCAGCAATGGGATATCGCAACGCCCGTACGACACCCGACCAATTGTCCTGTATGCCAGATACGAGATGTTGATAGGCAAATTGGCGTTCCGTCAACCAGATTTCCTTTGTAGATAGTCCCTCGTCGACTGAACTTTTGATAAGAGATCTGAGCTTATCGGCTAAACCACGCTCTAGGTCGGTCCTAAGCATGGGGAAAGCGGCTTCGACATCCTTACGATTTCTGAGAGACAGGCGAACTGCAGACTCCTCACACAGTCGTTTCAGCTTTTCTGTAAGTTCGTCAATCATGTTTGATTCTCATAGCGAGTGGTATATCCCGAATCATAGCCGTCCCGGGCGAATCCAGTCCTCGAAGGCTCGCGTGCTTCTAAAACGTTCGCCACCTCATATTAGAACTGTCCTCCAAGAAATTCTGCCCATGCCTTTCTGATTCCACCGCTCGCCTTATAGCTGGGCCAATCTCGTCGATGAAGTCGAACGCCTTTACAAGCTCCGCCAAAGGATAGAACAAACGACCGCGGACGTGCCCGAAGCAACCCGGTTGAAAAAAGTCTCTGGGCTACGCCAGACCCACGATAAAACCCACGGACGGCATCCCGAGCAAGAGTACCGTCTGCGGCTTAAACGGTCTCCCCCTCTCTCGGCGAGCCTCGGGGCGCCTCCATTTAAATCCTCGACCCGTCTCGGCGAGCTCGCGGCTCTTGCACTTGCTGCCTCTTTCCGTGGGTCGCTTTGCTTCGCTTCGCTTTCGGCCCAAAAAATATGTCACAACATATTTTTCAGTTCGAAAGCGAACTTCAAAATAGTTCCCAAGAGGCTGCTCCTTCGTCGCCGAGCCTCTCCCCGACCGTCTCAGAGAAACTTGAGCGCTATGGTTCTTCGGCACTTTCAGGGGTTGAGCATCTGACCCTGATCGTAGCTAACGAAGGCTTGGCGCTGGCCTTGGTCCGTCACTTCGGTTCAATTAAGGCCTTGTCCCGTGCTTCGATTCAGCAACTGCTTCAGTTTCTCCCGCGTCCAAAGGCGGAGACGTTAGTTGCTGCCCTCTCGATGTCGACAATCGCCGAGAGTGAACACGCGCGTTCCGAAGCATTCGACAGCCCCGAATCCGTATATAGGGCCAGCGCCGATCTGAAGCTTTTCAATCAGGAGGTTTTACGGGTTATCCTGCTTGATACCCGCCAGCGGTTGATTACGATGGTTGACGTTACTAAGGGCAGCCTTAACGAATCGCTGGCTTATCCGAGGGATATCTTTCGCCCGGTTATCGTCCATTCCGCTTACTCCTTTATCCTGGCACACAACCATCCATCAGGGAACCCAAGTCCTAGCGAAGCAGATCTTCGTCTAACTCGGAGACTCAACGAAGCTGCCCGGATTCTCCAAATCCAGATGCTTGATCACGTGATCATTGGGCAGCCAATCGATGGCCGGCAAGGATACTTTAGTTTCAAAGAAGCTGGCACCATCGGATAAACGCGTATTCGCTGGCGTTGCGCTTTCTTAAGTGAGGATCAATCGTTCTTGTTACAGATTCGAGAAGAACGACGCAATCACCTGGGCGGCGTCCGGCAGTGTCAATTCTATGCCGCACTCCTTCGCCATGGTATTGAATGGTGAAATCCACGACGCCGGTGGTTCTGGCAAAGTGACCGGCACGGCGTGCGTGCTTCGCAGTTCGAATGTGGCTTGGACTGCCCGCTTCAGCCTGGTGGCATCCATTGTCGCCGCTTGAATCAGGAGGACCATATCGACGAGATCTTTCACCCGGCTGTTCGGCGTCCCGAGCCGCGGTAAGGTGTAAGCGTGGAGTTTTTCGGCAAACTGTTGCTCTTTGGAGATTGCTATGAATTGGGGGGTCGCGATTCCAGCAAATCCCAGCCAATCCCGGCCTTCGACGAGTTCTGTCGGCAGCACGACGGCATCGCCAATTCCCACGTCGAGTTGAAATTGGGTGAAAACCCGGCCCGCCAACGCGGCTGTCACCGGGTAACGAGCGCCGCCCTGAGGAGCGGCGTCGAGATTCATTTGTGGTTCAGCAATTGTGAACCGGAAAAAGTCTCCCAGGTCTGCCCCTGCGTTCCGCTGCAGCTGCGTCAGGATCTGTCCCGTCAAGCCGGCGGCGGCGTCACCAGGCAGAGAGAGATCAATGTCCTTGGTCGTGCGCGCCGCCTGTAGGCGCAACTCCATTGCATAACCGCCTTTTAGCAGCCATGGTGCGTTATGCTCCGCGAAGAAACGGGCCAGCAGACGGTCAAAAGAGACTTGCCGGCGCAGACGTTGCAAATCAACGTCTTCGGCTGCCGCGATGGATTTGAGCCGGGTTTCGAGGGCTACCCGAAACGCTGCCGCTGTGGCGTATTTGCGAGAATGTTCGTTCACGCAGCCTTGAGACGTTTGCGATCAGAGAAGAAGCCCGGGAGTCTTTTGCTGTAACGCTCAATGTCCGGTTCCGTGATTAGGCCTCGTGTTTTCGCCTCTCTAAAGGCCTGCGTAAGGAGCTCGTCAGATATCTTGCCGCGTACATCCACAATGGTCCGAATTGGACGGGTTATACGGTATCCATCCCGCTCCTCAATCTCATCGCCGGAAAGATCGTCGTAATGGAGAACCAGAATAGGTGGAATCTCTGCGCTCCGGCGAAAACCATTAGGAACTGTCATGTGGAGTTTGGCCGGCATGATATCGGAAAGATCATAAATGCTCAGTGCCGTCTGATGAGAGTAAACGCCTTGAACCTGATCGTCGCGGTTTCTCGACCAAAGGGACCACAGGATTAGATCTGAACGCTCCGGCATTGGAAACCGCGTCAGCCGGTAAATACCCCGATATTCTCGCTCCCAATTTCCCGTCTGCACGTGATAAGCATGATGTGTTCGGTCAAATCCCGCATCCTCAGCTTGTTTAGCCGTAAAGAACCCTCCTTGAAGCTCCGCAACAGCGAAAAGCTTGGCCTGCGCGTCCTTGTAAGACCGTTTCATGGGTGAGTAAAACTTACCAGAGAATGAGTCTGCCTCAACATGAATAGCGCAATCTTTGCGTTATTTGTGTTAAGCAGGCTGCTTGCAGGGTGTATTTGGGAAGCGGGCTGACCATTCTACGATCGGTCACGACTCGCACCCCTCCTACTCCTAGCTAAGTTTGCCAGGGGTATAAAATAAGCTAATGAGCGACGAAGAACTCTTCTCCCTTCCATCTGAGATCTAGCAAGCGGTTGCAAATCAACGGTTGGAAGGGCTGGAGCTTCCACGAGAGGTGATTCTCGACTCGCTCCGCTACATCCGTGGCGAAGTCGCTATTGAAGAGCTGATCCGAAAGTATAAGACACGCTAGCACTCGTCTGTCCCAAGCAAACAACGGCAACCGAGCTGTGGTCGTTGAGGTCGCCTTGCAGGCAATCGGCGCACACTGATTACAGCCGTCTCGGTTTATGTTCCAATGATTCTCGGCTATTTCCGCATCGCTCACGTGACCTGGCAATACTTCTTAACCAAGGAATTGCTTGAGCTTCTCGTGTCGCTCGCGGCTGATCTCTTCGACTTCGAAATCGCCCCGAAATCGACCAGTCTTTTCGGCCGCTTTAGCGATAATAGCAGGTATCGATTCGCCGGTCGTAATTGGTTCTTTCGCCGCGTCGCCTTTGATATAGGCGCAATAGAAACGCTCGAAATCCGGCTTGGGATGCAAAGAAGGATAAGTGTTCATCGGAACACTATTTGAACGGGACGGATCCGTTGTCAAAACCGGATGCTGAGTCTATTTCGAGGCTTCTTTCACACAATAGACACCTCGGCGCCACGATTCTCCTCTCGCCGTTGAGACCGCGCTTTCTCCCGACGTTTCTTAATTCGCACCTCGCGGATTCTCTCGACACGCCGGTGCGTAGCGTTACCGAATTTTTTTGCGAGCCGACCTGCCTGCATGAGAGCTTCTTCGATCCGTTCCATCACTGTCGCAGTCTTTCGCGTTTCGAGGTCGCGCGCCGTCATGTCTTTGATGAGCGACCGATTAGCCACCCTCCGCAACTCATTGAGATCCTGCACAAACATGCGGGCACTGACGCGATGTCGGGTAAATGCAACGTGCAAATCTTCGCGATTGGCCATCGCTAGCAACGATCGGTTGTCTTCTACTCGGATCATTTCCGTCTTGCTTGCTCCCTGCGCTTTGTAAGTCGTTACTGCGTCTCCTTGGCGGACCCGGCCGTCATCAAGCTTCAATTCCAGCCCGGATTCGAAGCGCATCTTGTCATCCTCTATTGCAGCGATCGTTTGCCGTGATCCATTCTCGTACACCTTCCCATCTACTTTGATCTTCTGAGTCAGGAGCAACACCTCTCCAGGCCCGCGTTCGAGGATCGCTTTCTCGTATACCGCGGCTACTCTGTCGAAGCAGACAAGCTCCCGCGCGCCTTTCAGCTGCCCTTTGATTTTCACTCCTTCGACAGTTATTTCCCGAACCTGGGCCAGCCGACCATGTTTTTGGGGTTCTGGCCGGTATTCGATCATTTCACCTGGCCGGTAGCTAGCGGTGGAAAGCAGTTCCGCGGGCTGTAAAGCTTTCACCTTAAATGCCGCTATTTGCGCCATTTTCAGCTGTGGTTTTGCTGCTTTATAAGCTTCATGGAGTTTCTCGGAAACCTTTTCGGCAACACGGTGAGTAGACGATAACACGATCGTTTCCACAGGCCTTTTTGCGTTTCTGTTATCCAGAATCGCTCTTACAGCCTCAGGGATTCCACCGCGACGGATGCCGCCCCGCTCGATCAGAGTTTCTATCGCTGCGCTGAATCGAGCCGCATCTCCGCTCGACAGCTCTTGCGCGACCCGTTTGTCTTCGAGTTTAAGTTGGCGCCGGGTGACGCTGATCCTTCCGACCCCCATCCCGAACCCGATTTCCCTTTCCAACATCGCTAAAGGTTGGCCGCGGCCTACAGCCGGGAGCTGCTGCGTATCACCCTGGAAGATAATTCGAGCATTGATTTCACTGGCTAGGCTCAGCAGCTCGAGCATTGTCCGATTGTCGAGAAGTGATGCCTCATCAACGTAGATATCAGCTCCCCGGAGCGATTCGCGAAATTCAGGGCTAAAACCCGTTTTGTTCAAGAGCCACGCAACCGTATTGGCACCGCGAAACGCCTCCGCCACATCTGGTCTGTTTACTCTTTCTGCTTCTGATCGCAGCGTCACCCGGCTTTGTTCACCATACGGGGCAAGCAGAGCAACTGGCCGACCCGCATCAACCGACGCTCGAACCAATCTTTCCATAAAATAGGTTTTCCCAACGCCTGCACCGCCGCGAATGTTCAGGAATTGGTCTGTTGACGTCATTACGTATTTATTGACCGCCTCATGCTGTTGCAGCCATAGCGCGGCAAGCTCGCTCGTCATCTCTTCACCTCTCATGCGAGCGTCTGCTAAGATACGCGCTAATCCGTCATACGTGACCCGAAGCTCATCCGGAGTCCGGTAATCTGCGTCGGCTATCAAGGCGACTGACTTTCCCATGCCGGTTTTTACTCGGTCAATGATCGCCTCCTCCTCAGAGATGATCGCTCGGGTGGTGATCATCTCATGGTCACCAATCTTCTTTCGCACAAATTCGGTGTTGTCCTTAAGCGCAGCTTCGATTTGGGAATTGGCGGCCTGGCCGGGTGCCAAGCGGACGATCTCGCCAACTAGGTGGTCTACACGCACAATCGATTCCCGCTCGAAGACTGCCTCAATGCCTTGATTAATCACTTTTTCTAAATCCATGTCTGTGGCCGGCTCGTTGCGAGCTTCAGGCGGGATAGCGATCTCAAGTCCGTGTTCGCGGAATTTCGCTTCGACGTTCGCCTTCAATTCGACCGTCGTGGCAATCTCTTTAGGTCTGCGCGTTACGAGCCAAGCTTGCTCATTCAGATCGTGTCCATCGATGTTTCGATTCGATGGAAGCTTAGGAGAGCCCAAAAGGTCGCGAATCTTTCCAGACACCCACAGTTCACTTTTCTCTTTTACCGACCTATCGCGAAGCGCGTCACCTAGCTGCTGGACCGTGTAGCCCTCCCTCAGCAACTCTTTGGCCGTAGCGATTTCCCTGTTCCGTACCGAGTAGATCTCTTCGATCGGCGCCGGAATATCACGTAGCCGAAAACCGTGCTCAGCCACCTCCACCGTGTATCCCAAAGCGCTCAGTCTACGGGCCAGATTGTTGTGAATACGCGCATCCAGGGTCTTCCGCATCTCCATCATCTCTCCGTAGCTCATTGCCAGCGCCTCGTTGCGCTCTGGGTCGATGGTGACGTTCGCGATGAGCACATGCATGTGTAACGAAGGATCTTTTGCCCGGGACGTTTCGTGTACGAACGCCGCAGCCAGCATTTTACGGGTTCTTCGCGCCGCCTCGGAATTGTACAGTTCTCCGCGTCGATCTCGGCAACAGGCAAAGCCCTCGAACCACCTGAGTTCCTCTTTAACTGCTGTCGACAACTGGCTCGCGATACGCGAATCGTGAACCGCCGCGATACTCACCGATTTCGGAGCCGAGTACGCAAACTCGATCGCCTGGCGCTCGGATTTTCGCGGTCGCCAGAGCTTCCTCCCACTCAACGAACCGATATCCAATTTCGCGAAGGCTCGGAATCTCGGATCTTCTCTAAAAATCGGCTCATCACTGAGTCCCCAGTCGTCTGCTAGCGCGCCAATGAATTCGCCCCGGGCCTTCCCCTCCTCCAAATGATAATCCCCGTTTGACAGGTGTTGCTCGTGATAACGCACCAACTCCGTAGCAGACGTGTGCACTACCTTGCCAACCATGACCTAGTGTCTCTATCCGACGCGCTACTGTCTATCCCGAGTTAGTCACTTTCAGATAATTTTCGTCGTTAACTACTTACCATTTTCTGCCCCGAAGAGGTGCACCGCTTGGCGCTTGTTAGTCCCCTTCGGGATTCAAAATGAAGACTCGCTTCGCTCGATTTGAATTGTCGCACATGCCCCTAACTCCGTTAGGCCCTTACTAAGTCTCTTATAGCTACATACTGTCACATTGCGTCACATCATTTCACATCCGTGACGTCTTTGTGTTCATCTTGTGACGCATAGTGAATCTCAACAGCACCTTTCCCCTCCTATTGCGTCACAACACGTCACAGCACGTCACGACTCGGCTCACACAACGTCACACGCCTTCATTTTATGATTGCTCTCAGCTAATTTTGATGCAGTATCACCGTGATACGTTATGCCAGCGAAACCAAAGGCCTGGAGAAGCCCATTACACGCGCACCTCGCAGAGATCCGCCGAATGCGCAGATCCAGGCACACGTGGCAGGAGATAACAGACTATCTGGCAACTCAGTACGGCCTTCAGCTAACACGAAGCGGCCTCTGTCATTTCTTTCGGCGGGCTACCCGCCGGCCGTTACCAATGGGCTTTGAAGACCCAATAGTAACCGTACCGGCACAGGACCCCTCATCTGCATCCGACCCTCACATCACTCAACCGGAACAACACAAACTGAAACCTGATAACCAAGGGATTTCTGTCATACCGATCAATAATAAGCCCAAAGGGCACCCCATCTTCGGCTCCTGGACACCGGAACAGGGAATCAACTACACACCAAAGGAGTTCTAATGACACAGCGATCACAGATACTATTCACTCAAGGCGGTAAAGGCGGCGTTGGGAAGACCACCGTTATCGCCGCTCTCACTGGTTGGATTCGGACCAAGGGATTCGATCCTGTACTGCTCGATTTCGATAGTGAGAATCGGGAGAAGTCCAGTTTTCAGAGTTTTTATCCCGAAGCGCAAAAGATCGATATTCGCGCCCCTGACTCTCTCGACCGGGTTTTCCATTTCCTTGAAACACCCGGTACGATTGTCATTGCTGACCAAGGAGCAGGCTCGGGTGCAGAGACATTCTCCTGGTTTGATCGAACGGCCCAAATCGTGGGCGAGTTCGCCGATGTGACTTCGATCGGCATCGTCACCAAGGATCCAGGCTCGGTAGCGTCGGTGCTGAGCTGGGCGTATCACCTTGGCAGCCGAGTTCGCTACATGATTGTCCTCAACGAGCTCGTGCGCGGCTCAGGCTTCGACGCCTGGTGCAACACACCCGAGGTACAAGAATTTGTCACGCGAGCAGCGCCGGCAATTATCGCGCTGCAAAACCGCAACCCCGACTTTGAGGATATGCTCCGAGCAAATCATCTGACGCTTGAAAAGGTGATTAGTAGAAGCCACCCGGTCGATTGGTTTCATTCATTGACCCGCATTGTTCAAGGTCGGCGTTATCGACAGGAAGCCTATGACGCCTTCGAATCGGTGTCTCACATCCTATTGCCATCGGACCAGGCCGAAGCCGCGGTGGCATAACGATGGACATTTACGACCAGCTTGAACAACTGGTGCCGCAGGAGCGTAAGGAAGACTTCCTGCGCCTATCGAGGCAACTGAAGGAATACGGTGATCACAACCCGGAGCTTCTTCGGATCGTGGAAGCAATGGGATTCCTGAGTCTCTACACGGAACAGCTTCCCGAACGCGTTAGCGATGCCATCGAGCACTCCCGAGCTCAACTCGCAACTGAGCTGAGGGCATTACACGCGGAACATCTCAGCGCACTGCGCGCCTTCAATGTTAAACAACGGCTGAGAGAGCCCAGGCCTCGTCATCTGCTCGTTATTGTAGCAATCAGCATCCTCTGTTTCGTCGGCGGAGCCTGTTTTATCTGGGACGATCACCACGCTGTCCAGAAGACTATTTACGAACATGTCGCAGCCAGAACCAAGGACGCCATCGCTCGCTTGCAGCCTGATTACATCAGAGAGCACCTCGAGAATCTGAAGGCATTCCTTGATACTGGTATCCGTGTCTCTGTCGAACGAGACAACCTGTCTGGCGACACCGTACTACGCTTAGAGGGGGCCAACGGCGTGTCCCTTTACTATCCTCGGTGCACCGATGGCAAGTACTCTATCAACGTGATGCAGTGATGCGATTAGCTGCTCTGATTTCGCTAGCCGTTGCAGCAGCGGCCGGCCTTTGGTATACGTCGAATTCAAATCTGCCCTACTACTACGATGCCGGCATTTTCGCCCTCGCTATTACGGGAGCTGTCTTGCTTGTTGATATTTCGCCCAATTCCCGTGGCAGGCGTCCGAGACGCATCGTAAGAGACAGCGACGCCAGGAAGTCTCCCATTGTCTACGACTCCCACCAGATCGTCTGTCGGATCGGACCCTGGAAATGGGACATCGAGGAGTTCTGTACGCATTGGCTGATCACCGGCGACACCGGCGCCGGCAAGACTAGCTCGGGCCTCAACAGGCTCTTAATCTCACTCACAGAACATTATCCGCAATGGGGAGCGCTCATTCTTGATCCTAAGGGCGTTTACTGGCGCACTGTACAGGTCATGATGAACGCGGCCGGCCGACCGCACGAGCTCGCCGTCCTGCGGATCCGGTCTCCGGAAGAACGGCTCCAGGATTATCCCACAGCGAGGTTCAATCTTATAGGTAATCCACGCGTCCCCTGCAGCACTTACGCTCAAATGATTGTAGACACTCACGCCGCTCACCGAGCAGGCAGCGCCGCTGGCAATTCCGATTTTTTCAATCAACGCGCCATGGAACATATCGCCCGTTGCCTCGAGCTGATGCGCGCTCTGGAGCTTCCGTTCAATCTGCGTACCGCTTACAATCTCTTGGCCAACAAGGACCATCTAAAAAACACGTTAGATACTGTCGCTGAGCATCCGCGGGCGCAGGAACTCTTACCGTTGGTCCAACACTTCGAGACATTCTACTTGAATCTCAAGAGTGAAGGCCAGAGCGAAGGTGAGCTCGGAACGATCGGCAATTTTCTGGCTCCGTATCAGCAGCCGGCTGTTGCCGAAGTGTTCTGCTCAGAGGAACCTGATACGATCTCTATCGATCAGGTCGACCAGGGTAGGAAGATCTGCCTTTCAATCAGCGAAGAGTACGCACACGAGCGCAAATACGTTTTCTCGATTCTAAAGTTACTCTTCTACCAACACGGCCTTCGACGCCTCGATCTCAAAGCGCGCGATCCGCTCGCCTTTTGGAAAAAGAATCTCCTGGTCCTGGTCGGCGAAGAATTCCAGGACGTAGTCACATCGTCTGTCGGCGGCATGAGCGACTATTCCGTCTCAGGTAAAATCCGTGAAGCCAAAGCCGCCCTAATCGTGCTGACTCAGAGCTATGTTTCTCTGTTACCGCCGCACGCCAACAAAGACCAGGCCAATGTCCTCGTTCTCAACTTACGCAACCGGATTATCTTCCGAGCGGCCGACGAAGAGTGCGCAAAACAGAGCGCCGCTTTCATTGGAAAGAAAATCGTAAAGAAACGCAGCCGCTCGGTTGGGAGCCGAGGTGTCACGTATTCCTATCAAGACAACGAAGACTATAAGTGTCACCCGTTCCGACTCCGCGAAATGCCGCTTTACCGGGCTGTTCTTGTTCACGCCGGCCGGCCCGGTCAGTTCAAGAAAGTCTCCCTCAGGATGCTGACGGGAAATGAGATCCGAAAGAGAAAACAGACACAGAACCGCACTTGCCTCAGAACACAAACGTTATGACTGAAGAAATCCAGGAAATTGAAAGACTGATCAAACAAAGCGGCGAGATCGCCGAATCGTTGATCCGCCTTGCACAGAAGCTCCGGGAGCAACATCAGGGGCTGCTCCACGAAATCGACCGCGAACAAACCAGCCCCCACGATGAAGCCTATGTTAAAGTGCGCGGGATGGTTGCAGGCGGAACGATCACCCCTCAAGAGGCTGCTGTGAAAATGCTTCAAGTGGCCGTTATTCACGGAACCATGACGCCGGCAGATGCCGCCGGGCAAGTGGCTAAGCTAGTCCGTCCCGATCTGCCGGTATCCCAAAGAATCGAGCTCCGCGAAACCACGAAAGCTGCTTTTGAAGCCAACGATGATGTCCTCGAGAAGATCAAAGCATTTCTAAAAGGCGCCGTCCAGAACCAGCAAAGTCGACAGCAGCAAATGGGAAAAACGGTCGCCTTCAGTTCGTAGTCTTTGCTAACATTTATTTTTAATGAAACGTGGATGCCTAGCGCTTGCAGGCCTGGGGTTGCTTAGCCTCTTAGCCTTCGGCGCCACCTTGGAAGCGATCAATGACCCCGAGCAGCTGACCGCCATTCCGTTCACTCCATCTGATTTTCTTACTTACAGCCTGATCGCCCTTGCAATCCTGGCGATCATTAGCCTCGTCCAAAGAGCCGACCCGCGTAAAGCGCTGGCCCGAAAGTGGACGTCATTGTTAGCACAGCAAAACGGCCATATCCGCACCAGCCTACGCCTGGCTTCCGACGGGACCGCCCTGATCGACACCACCGTGCGTAAAGGAACGGAGTCACGGAAGTTTTTTGCACGAGCCCGGTGGCAGCTGCTGGATAACAAAACGCTCCATCTGTGGGGGACCCAAACGGCCACTTGGAAAATTCTTACTCTTAACAGCTGGACGATGACCACGGCCGACCAAGCGGGAGCCGGTTTTCCGGTCCGCTGGACTACGCATCCCCGAATCAACGCCAAACCATGGCTCCTGGTTGCTGCGGCCGTACTGCTTCCGGCGCTGGTGGCGCTATCTCTGCCCCATTCCCAGCCCTCACACGCGATCGCGGACGATCCCCAATACGTACCCTCCAATGTTTTGCATGACAAGCATTAGGCAGCCTGGGTAAACATGGCGGGTATTAGCTTGCGACACTGTGCCGACAAGCCGGCTAGGTAGGACGAATCCTGGATTGCCGTGAGCGAAGTTGTACACCCAGGCGCCTATCTCGACGATTGGTTCGAATCAGCACCTCACATCGAGGTCGATAAAGACATCAGCGGTTTAAGCAGTCGCACAAATTACTTTCTGTATTATTCCACGGCTGGACTGCCGAGGACGGCGTTGAAGAGAAATCGGGAACACGACCACATTGATGGTTGGAATGAGGGCGCTTCCCCACGTCTAAGGAATCAAGAACGAAATTTTCTCCTTCTCTATCGCGTGAATCTGAATCTTATCTCTCAAAGGCGACCGTCTGATCTGCAACACCCTGGAGATCTGCGGAGCCCGGTCACAAGCGCATAGATGCTTGCCACACTGATGCGCCAAGGTGTTAACAAAGCAGATGTTAGAAATTATGCTGAAACGTAAAGGATTTAGGTTTTAGGCCGCAAGCTGCAACTGGAGCTGACGAAAGCGCCTTAGGAGGTAAAACCTACAACCCCTGATTCCTAATTTAGAAGTTGCCGCTTAAAAGCCTTTCGACTGCGGTCCTGGCTCCAATCCCTTTGCCGTGTCATAGCAAATACCTTGTCGGCTCGCGCAAATGACAGGCGGAAATACAGCGTTAAATTCGGAGCATGCCAACTTTCGCATCGACTCACACTGCTCAAACTCCCATTCACTCAGGCTTCGGTCCGACAACGACCGCCCAGGAGGTGGTCGCGGAGTGCAATCTGAAAGGCAAAGTAGCCATCGTCACGGGCGGTTACTCGGGGATTGGCCTGGAGACTACCCGCGCCCTGACTTCCGCCGGCGCTAAAGTCATTGTTCCAGCTAGGAACTCTCAGAAAGCCAGAGACGCGCTCCGCTCGATGGCGGAAACCGTCATGGAGGTACTTGACCTGATGAATCCCGCTTCGATCGATGAATTCGCCAAGCGGTTTCTCGAAACAGGGCAGGCATTGCACATTTTGATCAATAACGCCGGGATCATGGCGCCACCGCTTGTCCGCGATTCGCGCGGTTACGAGTCGCAATTCTCCACGAATCACTTAGGGCATTTCCACCTGACGTGCAGGCTTTGGTCCGCCCTGCGCCAAGCGAATGGCGCGCGTGTTGTGTCGCTTTCGTCCTACGCCCACCGGCGGTCCGGGGTGGACTTCGACGACTGGAATTTCCAACGGCGTCCGTACGATCGCTGGCAGGCTTATGGTCAGTCAAAGACCGCCAATGCGCTGTTTGCCCTCGCGCTAGATGGGATAGGCCGACAATACGGCGTGCGTGCGTTCTCCGTCCATCCCGGTGGTGTAGTGACGGATCTCATTCGCAACATGACCGCCGAGGAAATCGCGTCGTATAGGATTCTGGACGCGGCAGGGAAGCCCATCATTGATCCAGAGCGAAACTTGAAGACGCCGGAGCAGGGCGCTGCGACGAGCGTTTGGTGTGCTACCAGTACCCAGCTCAACGGCCTCGGTGGCGTCTATTGTGCGGATTGCGATATTGCCCCTGCCCTACCCAGCGACGATTCAACCGAGTTACATGGCGTGAGGCCGCGCGCCACCAATCCAGAGTTTGCCGCTCGCCTTTGGTCTCTCAGCGAACAACTCACCGGCGTAACCGCCAGTTAAGTCGGCATAAATCACCGTCATGTGATTCACCAAATTTGGAAGCAGCGAATCTTACGGTTTCCTGGCTTTGGTGCCCTGCAGCCTGGCAACTATCGGCGCGGTCTTCAGCCTTTCGTTCGCTACAAGCTTCTGTGGTGCGCCGATCGCCCGATGCAAAAGAATCGCTTGGGCCTGCAATATGAGGTAATCGACCGGCAGTCCTGTATTTCCAAGATAGCCAGCGCCGAAGTTTGTCTCCCCAGCGCGTTCATCACTAACTGGTAAATTTTGTCTCTATCCTCGAGATGTACGCCGTTCAACAACATGTCATACACAACCTCTGCATCGAGAGGTAACCCAAAGATTTCCTTCAGCCAATTTGATCAGTCCTCAGGATCCGACGCTAGGCCATACGGCGTTAACTTTGATATTATCAACGATCCAATTACCAGCAGCGAATATACCTGAACGATTGAGCTCAGCGTCTCATATTACCCGCTGATTCTGGCCTGTCCCCGTTTTAGTGTCCCCGTTTTAGGATCAGCTACTGATGATCTGTCGTGCGGTTCGAAACTAAGCCCGGCGTGATCGAGACGGAGGCCGTCTTTGCTTGCCAAAATAACCAGAGACAGCGGCTGGCAGTCTCTGGCCGACTTACTCCGGGCAAGTCACTAAGCGGCTAAGCGATTTGTCTCTTAAATTGGCAGAGTAAACTGAAAGATCGCGCCTCGGGGTGTGTTGGCCTTGGCCCACAACCGTCCGCCGTGAGCTTCGATAATTGAACGGCTAATTGTCAGGCCTAGGCCGAGGCCCTGAGGCTTGGTCGAGAAAAAAGGATCGAATAGATGATCGAGGTGTTCCGAGTCTAGTCCCGGTCCCGAATCTTTGATAGTGACTAAGACTTCTTGTGGCTTTGCGTCTGTCGAATACATTCTAACAGCGGACTCCTGAGCCCCTTCAGCGTCGATTCGGGCAATCGTCTGTGTCGTCAACTGCAACTCGCGTGGACTATTCGCGATCGCGCTCATCGCCTGAATGGCGTTAACTATGAGGTTCAAGATTACCTGTTGCAGCTGAATTCTGTCCGCCGTCGCGAGCGGTAAATCGTTTGCGAACCGGGTTCGAACCAATACGCGATGCCTTTGTAATTCGTGCTGTGCGATTGTAAGTACTTCTTGAATGACCTCATTTATGTTGAGCGGCTCTTGCGCGGTTGGAGTCTTCTTATATAGAGTGCGCATTCGAGAGACTACAGCGCTGGCTCGTTCCCCGTCCCGGCCAATGCGGCGAATCGTCTGAGCTGTCTCTTCCAGATTGGGAACGTCGCGCGCGAGCCAGCGAAGTCCAACGTTGACGTTTGTGATGATCGCACTGATCGGCTGGCTAATTTCATGAGCGATTGATGCCGTCAACTCGCCCATGGTCGTTACCCGTAACGCATGGGCAAGCTCGGTCTGGGCTTTCTGCAATGCTTTTTCGGCACGCTTAAGTTCGCTCAAATCGAGCACAAAAGCGACACCTTCGTCCTGACCTTCTTCGAAGACCGCGGAGCCAACTAGAACCGGCACCCGGCTGCCGTCGTTCCGGAAATATTCTTTCTCGTACGGCTGCAGGGTCCCGGTCGCTTTTAGCTGTCCTACGCCTTGTTCGGTAAGATCGCGCCATTCCGGCGGAGTTAGATCTTTCCAGTTCAGGCGGCCCGAGATGAGATCTTCATGGCTGTAGTTCACCAACTGGAGAAACGCTTCATTGGCGTCAATAATCTGGCCTTCAAAGTTCCAAATAAAGATCCCCATAATATTCGCGTCGACCAGACGCCGAATCTTCGCTTCGCGTTTCTCGAGATCGCGATAAAGACGCGTATTCTCGAGTGAGATCGCGGCTTGCGACGCAAGCAGTTTCAGCACCGCAATCCGCGTAGCGGTGAACACGTGAGGGGTCAGGTTATTTTCGAGATAAAGTACGCCGATTAGTTTGGCCTGATTGATCAAAGGGAGGCAAAGAATTGAACGCGCATGATGCCGGCGCAGGTACGGATCCGCAGAAAACGCATTGTGAGTCGCGGCATCGTCGAGAATCACGCTGTCCTGAGTGCGCACGACATAATTGATGATCGACTCTGGCAGCTCGGTTTCTGCGATCAATGCTTCTCGCAACCTCACGACGATAGTGTCGCCGCTGGTTATAGCTTCCGCCTCGATGCTCTGTTCAACGTATCGCCGAAGAATTAAAAGACCTCGCTCAGCGCCCGCGTGCTCAACCGCAGTGCGCATCAGCGTGGCGATCAGCTTTTCGAGGACGATCTCAGCTGACACTGTCTGCGAGACTTTGATAACAGTAGCCAGGTCCAGGTGTTCGACCGATGCCCCGATGGTGCTTGTCGGACCGGGGGCTAGCTCTTCCTCCCTAAGATGCGGATATAACTCGTCGAGTTGCTGCACCTTACCATCGGCCCCCCAGCGAAGATAACAATACCTTGCATCGCGCAAATACGCGCGTGCGATCTTCTTGAAGCCGCGTGCTGAGTAGAACCTGGCCGCGAGTTCGTTAGCTACTGCCTCATTATTGACAAAGCCGTTTGCATGCGCCGAGCCGATGGCCCTCTCGTAGAGTCGCATGGCATCCAGGTCACGGCCTTCAATCCGCGCGATCTCTGCGCCAACTAGTGCAGCGCGATTTTCGAAATTCTCAGGACAATTCTCCGCCCATGCTTCAAGCTGTCTGTGGTGAGCGGCTAGGGACTCCAAGTATCGCTGCCGTTCATCAACTGATGCGTCATGGCAGCAGGAGGCACGGGACAACGCCGCGTAAAGGTGATAGTCTGCCGTTTCGAGTTCCGAGGGCGAGGTCCACAACAACTTTTCCGCTTTCGATAACGCCTTGGTAGCCGCCGCGTAATCGGCGGACAAGAAGCGGGCCTGCAACTTTCGCACCCAATACCAACACTCGGGTAGCGCGAGACCTGGATGGCTTGCCAAGTGATCTTCGAACCGACGTTCATCAAACCGCTCGTCACCAAAGCAGCCGAATGTCGGCGTTAGGCCGCGCAGGGTCCGGATTAGGACCAGCTGTGCCGTGATGATGTCGCTGACAAATCCGAATCGAGCATTCTGCGCGAAACTGAGGCCATTTTCGGCCTCCCGCTGGACTTCGCTGAGGGGGGCGCCCGAAGTTAGCAAATTTGTAACGATGAAGTGGGAACTGTAGCCGGCATAGGTGAGATCGCCAATCTGGTTTGCAACCTCGAAAGCGCGACGTATCAGGTCACGGCCTTCCCGGACGTGTTTTGCCCAGGGCAGTACAATTCCTCCGAAGACCATATAGGTCGCCGGCTGGAAGCGTCTCAATCCCCGCTGCTCCACCAATTGATATCCGAGACGACCAAAACGGAAACCGGCCTCGTAGTCACCGAAACGCGGTCCGGCGGTCTCGCTCAATCCGACATAGTGCACGCATGAACCATCGGTATTCCCATGCTCGAGACTGAGACTGATGGCTTTGCACAAAACCATCGAATGGAGGTTCGAATCCGTGAACAGCGAGGGCGGCCCGACCTTTGTCAAGACGTCCACCGTCGCCAGAGAGTCTGCATCGCTCATCAAAGGAAGGTCGATTAGTTCCTCGATCGAGCGGCTCCCCAGAAGTGACCACATTCGCTCGTATTCATGCCGCGCTTCGTCATCCGTTGGATGCGGCGACCACTCAATGCCGCCCTCCCGCAGGTAGTCTAGACAAACAGTGACCGCGCGATCGATTCGACCAAGCGTTGTGCAGACGTCCATTTGCGAACATGCGATCCTTGCTCGTTCGACGGTCGTCGCTGCACGCCTGGATAGCACTGCTAACCGCTCCTCCGCAGCCGCTAGCTGGCCGGTCAGGAACTCGCACTCGGCCCGGTACAATTCGAGGGCGAAGCTGAGCTCATGCAGGCGGTCCCAATAGTCGTCCGCTAAAAGTGCTGCCCCGGCGATGAGATACTTGAGCGCCGAGGTGTAGGCTGTTGAGGCCTTGGCGCGCTTGCCCGCCAGCAGGTTGAACTCGGCCAGTTGCTCCCGTTCCTCTCGAGAGTCAATCAAAACCGACCCGCGATTGAGCTGATTAACGATCTCAAAGATTGCCTCCTCACGTCTCTCCGGGGGAGTGCAAGCCGTCAACAGCCGCCCTATTTGGAGATGTGCCGCGGCGCGTAATTCTTCCGGGATCAACGAATAGGCCGCCTCTTGAACTCGGTCATGGACAAATTTATAGGAGCCTTCCAAACGCACGATGAACTCGAGGCGCAGAGCCTCCCACAAGGCCGAGTGAACCTTCTCTTCTGACGTCCCGAGCGCGATGCTAAGGGTGGTGATCTCGGCACTGTTTCCAAGACAGGCAAACGCTTTTAGTGCCTTCTGGGTTTCAACAGGCAGGCGGTTCAATTTCCCTAGCATCAGGTCCACCACATTGTCTGTGTAACCTTTGGACCCAATTCGGCTCATGTCCCAAGCCCAACTTCTACTGGCATGATCAAAGCGAAGTAATTCCTCCTCTGCCAGCGCAGTAATAAACTGAGTGGCGAAAAATGGATTGCCGCCAGTCCGTTGATGCACCAGGTGAGCGAGTGGAGCAGCCCGGAGCGGTTCGCAGTGAAGAGAATCCGCGGTTAGCTGTCCCAAATCCTCACAGCTCAGTGGCGCAAGCACCATTTCGTGTAGTATCGCTCCCGCTTGACGGATCTCTTGGAGCTTGCGCATCAGTGGATGGGAGGAATTGACTTCGTTGTCTCGATAAGCGCCGATCAGCATCAAATGCCGGACATTGGGTTGCCTGAGCAGATCATCGAGCAGATCGAGCGTTGCCGGGTCGAGCCATTGCAGATCGTCTAGGAAGAGGGTCAGCGGATGCTCGGGCCGAGCGAAGACGCTGATGAAGCGCCGCAACACCAGCTGAAAACGGCGCTGCGCATCCTGTGGTGGAAGTTCAGGGACTGGCGGCTGCTCGCCCAGGATCAGCGCCAGCTCGGGGACCAGGTCGACAATAAGCTGCCCGTTCGGGTCCAACGCCTTCCGAAGAGCATCACGCCATTGGACCACCTCGGCGTCGCTCTTCGCGAGAAGCGGCCTGATCAGGTCCTGGAAGGCTTGCGCCAAGGTCGAATAAGGGATTTCACGCTTGTACTGGTCGAACTTACCCGAGCCAAAGAGGCCGCGAGGCGGAACCAATACCTTGTGCAATTCATTGACGACCGACGATTTACCGATACCAGAATATCCGGAAACGAGTACTAGCTCAGGATTGCCGCTCGCGACCACGCGTTCGAAGGAGGCGAGCAATGTATCGATCTCTCGCGCGCGCCCATACAATTTTTCCGGAATCAAGAGCCGGTCTGGTACGTCGTACTCCCCGAGCGGAAATTCCTGAATTTGGTAGGGCGAGGCTCCTGCCGATTTGTTCGACGTAGCTTGGTTTGATGCGGTCGCTGCTTGCCCAAGTGCCGGGCAGTCGGAGCGGCGTTCCCATTCAGTAAGACAGCGCTGAAAATCAAGCTCGGCACCCGCCGCTGTCTGGTACCGTTCCTCGGCTGTTTTGGCCAGAAGCTTCATGATCACGGCCGAGACGACGGCCGGAACATTTGTCAACCGCTGACTGGGGGAGGCCGGCTCTCTTGCGATGTGGCAGTGCACCCATTCCATCGGATCAGACGCGGTGAACGGAAGAGTCCCGGTCAGCACCTCGTACAGCGTGACGCCAAGTGAGTACAGATCGCTCCGCGAATCGATGGAACGATTCATGCGGCCGGTCTGCTCGGGCGCCATGTAGGCGAGAGTTCCTGCGAGAAACTCGGGAGGTTCGGTAGACTGACGCTCGCGCGGAAGTCTTGAAGCGATACCAAATCCCCTTAGCCAGCACCGGCCGGTTACCGGGTCCACGAGAACATTGGCAGGTTTGATGTCCTTATGGATGATTCCCCGCTCATGCAAGTGGTCGATCGCGGCCGAAAGGCTGACCGCCAGACGCAAGAAAAGCGCCAACTCCAGTGGATTACCGAGCAATTGATCGAGAGGCACACCGCCTGGATCCTCCAACTCAAGGACGATGCCGTCCGAGTCCCGAGCTAGCGCAATCGGGCGGGCGGACCATGCAGGATCCAGCACTTCTCTAAAAGAACATTCGTGCTCCTGTCGTTTCAGACACTCTGGCGTAGGATGTTCCGCAACAGGCGAAAGCACGAGGATCTGAGACCCGTCAACCTGACGCCGCCCGCGATAAAGGATAAACTCTTCGTCCTTTCGCAGCGCCTCCAAAGCATATCTCGATAGCTCAATCACAGCTTGGCTCCAGCTGTCTGCAATTCGCGAACGTCGGCGAATCATGCGACTTCGCGATCCCAATAAAACTCAAATGCTCAAAAAAGCGAAACCAGAACCTCCTTTCGCCTCGGGTCTCGAGCGCAAAAGCCCGTCAGCGGCTTTCGTTTCTCGAGCCCCGAGGCAGAAAGGACTGACTTACGTTATAAAGGCAGATTCTTGGAATGACTAAGCCGAAGGTCATCGCGACGACAATTAGAATCGCCGCGCGTCCGTCTGCTATGATTTGGAAGGAAAGCTCCAGACCAGCTTTTGGTCCAACGGTAAGCAGAATGGCCATTCCACGAGCCATTTGAAAAAGGTAGGACCCCGGAATCAAGGAAACCACCGATGCGAAAGCGAGCCCCGCAAACGGCACCCGCAATCGATCGGCGACGACGAGAACGAAGCGCCTTGTGAGGGCGGGTCTTTTTTGGGGTGTGTTCCCGGGGTTAAAACCCGGGCTGAGTCCTGTAGTCCTTTCGGGACAGGAAACATCCCCAGACAGCTGTCCACGAAATCGACTCCACATCAGATGCACGCTCAATCAGCCGGCCACATGATTACGGTTAACGTCATCACGCCCCACCCAACGGACCGCGCGCTATTTTTCTCGGCGCGCGTATGGCCACAAATCCTGTTAAACAGCGGCTCCCCTCCAAGTTGGGGTTTCCGCTCGTTGCCGCCGACTGGAGGTCAGCCGCTTCGGAGTCTAAACGGCGGGGCTAAGTCGGGCGCCAATCCGACCGATACTTTTGTACAATAGATTTCCACTCGGGTTTCCGCTTAGTTCGGTCAGGCGATGAAGAGCTAATTACGGCTATCGGAATCATCGCTTCCATGACTGAAACCGCAATCTCACCTGTATTCATTGTGACCGGCGCCAGCCGAGGTATCGGTCACGCCATTGTCCAAGAACTTCGGCGCCGTGGCGCGCGGGTTCTTGGAGCGGCGCGCAACCCGGATACGTCCTCGTCAATCTTAGTTAAAGGGTCCACGGGAAATTGCCACTACCTACAAGCGGATATTAGTATTGAAAGCGATCGGTTGAGGATTATCGAGAAAGCCAAAGACTTGTTCGGCCGTATCGACGGATTGATCAATAACGCTGGACACGCCATTCGTACGCCTGCGTCCAAAACCTCTCTCGACGACTTTCGTGCCCTCCTGGAAATCAACTTGCTTGCGGCCTTCAGTTTAGCTCAAGCGGCCTACGAAGAGCTGCGCGCCACGCGCGGCACTCTAGTTAACATTTCCTCCGTTACCGGTCAGGTGGTGCTGCCTAATCGGCTCGCCTACGGGACGACAAAAGCCGCGTTGGATCATATAACTCGCTCCCTGGCGGTCGAGTGGGGGCCTGACGGCATCCGGGTCAATGGCGTGCTTCCTTGGTTTACGCGCACGGAGATGGTGAAAAGCGCGCTCGAGGATCAGGAATTTGAAAGCCGGCTCATTGCCGCCACTCCCCTTGGACGCTTGGCCGAACCCGACGACGTGGCCCGCGTCGTGGCATTTCTTGCCTTGCCCGATTCAGCTTACGTCACTGGTCAACTCATTGCGGTTGACGGCGGCTACCTGGCCCAGGGGTTGTAGCGAACCAATAAAAATCTTCGTTGATCGTTAGATTGAAAAACAGAAATCAGAAGCAAACTCATACTCCGGAGACTGCGTTGTTGCCGTCATCGAACAGAAGCCGCGAACGGGATCCGGCGTGTCCAAGCCGAAACAAAACTAAATAAATATGAGCTACGTCACCACCAAGGACGGACTACAAATCTACTATAAAGATTGGGGCACTGGCCAACCGATCGTGTTTAGTCATGGCTGGCCGCTCTCAGGGGACGATTGGGACCCGCAAATGCTGTACTTCCTCGCCAAAGGTTATCGGGTCATCGCGCACGACCGGCGTGGGCACGGCCGTTCGAGCCAGGTAGGAGAAGGGCACGATCTCGACCATTATGCCGACGATCTGAAGGCCGTCACTGACCATCTCAACCTGAGGGATGCGATTCACGTCGGTCATTCGACCGGCGGCGGTGAAGTGGTGCGTTATCTCGCCCGTCACGGCGAAGAGAATGTGGTCAAGGCGGCGATCATCAGCGCGGTGCCGCCACTGATGGTGAAAACCCCGGCCAATCCGCTAGGCCTGCCTAAAGCGGTGTTCGACGATCTCCAAGCCCAGCTCTTCGCCAATCGGGCTAAGTTCTTTTACGACGTGCCCGCCGGCCCGTTCTACGGATTCAACCGTCCTGGCGTGGAAACGATCGAAGCTAACGTTTGGAACTGGTGGCGCCAAGGGATGATGGGGGGCGCAAAGGCCCACTACGACGGGATCGTCGCGTTCTCACAGACCGACTTCACAGAGGATCTAAAGAAGATCTTGGTGCCGGTTCTGGTCATGCATAGCGAGGATGACCAAATCGTGCCCTATCAGGCGTCCGGCCCACTCTCGGCCAAGCTGCTTAAGAACGCCACGTTGAAGACTTACAAGGACTACCCACACGGTATGATCACAACGCAGGCCGATGTCATCAACGCCGACTTGCTCGCCTTCTTTCAGAGCTAAGGCATTCGAAAATTCAAAGAAGCAGAACCATGAAAATTCAGCGGGAAGATACTGCGATTGTTTTCATCGATCCGCAGAACGAAGTCTTGAGCGAAAAAGGCCTTGGGTGGCCTCTATTACGCGAAAGTCTTCAAGAAAATAATACGATTGAGAACATGGAGCGCATCTTCGAGGCTGCGAAGGCGCATGGATTCGAGGTTTTCATCTCTCCTCATTATTTCTATCCCACCGATAAAGGATGGAAGTTCAACGGAGCGCTCGAAGCTGACGAGGCAGCTTCGGGTATGTTTGCCCGGAAAGGCGTCTTAAATCTCGATGGGCTCGAAGGGTCCGGCGCTGACTGGCTGGAGCGTTTCAAGCCCTACATCGAGGATGGTAAAACCATTGTGGTCGCGCCGCATCGCGTGTTCGGGCCAGAGACCAACGACCTCGTTCTACAGCTCCGCAAACGTAAGATCAGCAACATTATTCTTGGTGGGATGCTCGCGAACATGTGCGTCGAATCTCATTTGCGCGAATTGCTCGAGCAAGGCTTCGAAGTAGCCGTGGTCAAAGATGCCACCGCCGCACCAAAGCATCCCGAATGGGGCTACGGCTATACGGCAGCGCTCATTAATTATGCTTTTCTCGCGCATGCGGTTTTGACGACGGACGAAGCCGTCAAGGCGATGAAGCACGGTTCGTAGTTACGTTGCCAACTCGATCCTCCACAATACGGAAAGATCACAAAGGCCACAAAGACTGAAAATCTTACGGAGGCTGACGAGGTAAACAAAGGTCTGTCTACAGAGAAACTGCGGCTTAGATTGACGCCCGCCCTTGATTTCCTCGTGTAAAAACCCTTCTGTCTTTGTGCCGCGCTGTGATCTTTACGTACTGTGGTAAAATCCGGTTGGGGTAAGAGGCTCTACTTTTTCTTTCCGGCCAATCTTTCCTCAAGATAGGCTTGCAACACCACGGCGTCGTTATGCTCGGTGTCATGTGCACTGCCGTTGAATGATAAGGAGATAACAGACCGCCAGGATCAAGGCAGGAAACCACCAAGCGGCGGCAATCCCAAGACTAAAGGCCGGTGCAGCGCAGTCAGCGGCGGTTAGTCAAAGGCTGGGATCAGTCGTACTGAAGAGCATGACTGGATACAACGCCGCCGCTCCGGTCGTCATTACTCCGAACAGGACAAACGTGGATCCCACGAGCGCCAGATACTCACGTTGACGACGGAGCCCGTTAACCAATGCGTACGCGCCGGCGATGCCGATAGCTATGGTCAGCCAAGCCATCGGTCGAACGCCGATCCCTCCCAACAGTTCCGGGCGCACAATCCAGGTAAGTATCGTAATGACGACAAAAGCGGGAATCACCGCCACCCAGAGCTTGCGGGCCAGATTAGCCGAGCGTTCGTGGACTGGCCCCGTAGTCTTCATGGTTAGATAGGTTGCTCCGTGCGCGGCCAAGATGAGGAGGCAAAACAACGCGATCGGTACGGTGTACCAATCCAGCAAACCGACATTCCCATGGATACCGAAATTGGTGAAAAAGGGCAGGTAAAATGTCCCATCAGACGTGAGTGGTACTCCACGACCAACATTGCCCAACGCCGCCCCGAAGAGCACAGCCAGCAACACATTGCTAAAAACGAAGACCGCATCCCAAAATTCCTGCCAGAGCCGGTCGCCCATATGGCCGCCGACTTCGATAGAGATGCCGCGCAGCAACAGACACCAAAGAATCAGCATCAGGGCCAGATAACACCCGGAAAACGAAGCCGACATCAACCGAGGAAAAGCCAACACCATCACCCCTCCAGTCCCAACCAACCAAACTTCGTGCCAAGACCACAACGGTCCGATGGCAGCGATCACTTGCCGCCTTTCTTGCCGGTTGCGAGCTACGATCCAATGCAGAATGCCGACCCCAAAATTGCGACCATCGAGCACAATGTAGGTCTTCAGCATGAACGCTAGAATTCCACCACGTTCGGTTGACCGATCATGGAGACATCAGCGAGACGCTCACCGTGGAAAAGCCCCTCCCATCGCTGCCAAGGTCGCCGGCTGATAGGCTCCGACCATCTTCGCTTGGGGAGTCACCGGTCGGAAATGCAACCAGTACGGAGGCTACCAAGCCGACCAGGGTTCCGGTTTTCAGATAAACACTGGCTTGCTCTGAATGCCTCCCCGCGCAAAGCGTAAAATGCTCCCAATGCGGAGACGACAAATGCCCCGGTCACCAGTGCTGCGCACTGATTGTGAGCATACTGAACCAGGGCCAGGGATTGAGGAGAAATGCCCCAACGTCCACCAATGCGAGGCTGCCATTCGGCCCGATCGCATATCCCACCGGATGCTGCAAAGGCGTTTGTGACCAGGATAAAGAAGCCGGATAGCCAGCTGCCCGTAGCAACGGCGACGGCCGTTAAGAAATGGGTCCGCGGGCCGAGCCGTTTCTCACCCCAAATGAACGCTCCTATGAATGCACTTTCGAGAAAAAATGCGAACATGCCCTCCATCGCCAGGGTCTGGCCAATGACCGCCCCGGAGTACTTAGAGAAAGCCGCCCAATTAGTCCCGAATTGGAATTCCATCGGAATCCCCGTGACCACTCCCACCGCAAAATTTAAGCCAAAAATTCCAGCCCAGAACCGCGCCGCCCGGTTGTATTTTTCGTCTCCAGTCCGTAGAGCGCGCCACTTCCAGTAAACCAGGAACCAAGCCAGTCCCATGGTGAGCTGTGGAAATAGATAATGGTAAGTGATGGTGAACGCGAAATGAATGCGATGCCAAAAAGCCGGGTCGGTAAACGAGTTATCCATCTTATGCACTCCGTAAAAAAGTCGTGATGAGCGTGTCGACGACTCCCCGACCGCTCGGATTCAACTCAGTTTTCTACATAATGAAATCGCGAACAAGGGAGCAAGTTACTCAGCGATTCGCCGCGATTTCTGCGGAAGGTGGACAGCTCCACTTTCTATCAATCCCTCTCAACCCTTCGACGCGCCGTCCCGTCGGCCTCGCAACCGAGGCAGCGCTCCACAAATCACGTCTCACCTCTCACTTCTCACGCCTTAAGAAGTCCCCAACTTTCGCAGCGGTCGTCCAGCTCGCAGGTCGCGCTCGATCGCCTCAAGAGGTACTCCCTTGGTCTCAGGGACAAAGCGAAGACAAAACCAAACACCGACCCCACAAAGGACAGCGTAGAGTATGAAAGTCCAAACGCTGCCGAGCGCATTTAGCAGGCTCAAGAAGGTGAGTGACACAATAAAATTGCTGAGCCAATTCGCCATGGTGGCGAGGCTTGCCCCTTGGCCACGCACGTTGAGCGGGAAAATCTCTGAGATTAACAGCCAGAAAACCGGCCCAAGCCCTATGGCAAAAGAAGCGATATAAACAGCGAGACTGAGCACGCCGATCCATTGCAGAGCTACACCGCCAACCGCAAATCCAATGCCGAGCGCCGCCAGCGAAACTCCCATCCCCGTGAGGCTGATTAGCAATAACGGCCGCCGCCCTACCTTGTCGATCAGACGAATCGCCACCAGAGTCATCAGGACGTTCACTAAGCCAACACCTGCGGTAGCGATAATCGCGGCCTCCTTCGAATGAAACCCGGCCGCCTGAAAAATGGTGGGAGCGTAATAGATTACCGTATTGATTCCCGTGATTTGTTGAATAACGGCTAGCGCAACACCGCAGAAAAGCACCGGGAGTACGAAGGGCGAAAACACGTCCGCTAGCTTACCGTGACCCGGCTCTGCATGTTCTAGAATCTCATTGACCTCCGGCATCACATCTTGGTTTCCGCGAATCCGGGTCAACACTTTGATGGCCTCTTCCTTGTGCCGATGGAGTAATAACCAACGGGGGCTCTCTGGTAGCACGGAAATTCCCAATCCTAGTACGATGGCCGGGAGAGCGCCGAAGGCGAACATAAGCCGCCAGCCGTCACTTGGAGCGAAAACGGCGTCGACTACGTACGCCAATAAGATACCACTGGTAATAGCGAGTTGGTTTAAACTAACCAATGCACCACGAAGCGTCGGCGGCGCCATTTCACTGATATAGAGAGGGGCCGTATAGGAAGCCACACCGATCGCGACGCCCACCGCCAGGCGTCCCACGATCAATATCGGTAGACTTCCGGCAACGGCGCAGAGAATTGAACCCACAGTAAAGATCGCCGCGGTGATGAGAATCGCTCTTTTCCTTCCGAGCACATCCGTAAAACGGCCGCTTAGAGTTGAACCGGCCACGGCGCCCACTAGGGCCGCACTAACTAAAACCTCTTCGGCAAACGGCGTTAGTGCAAATGCTCCTTTAATAAAAAGAATAGCGCCCGAAATGACCCCGGTATCGAAGCCGAAAAGAAGCCCGGCCAGCGCCGCGGTCCCAGCAACAATTTGAACGAAACCTCGGGGTTGCTTTGCCCCGGGCATCTCGAGAGTCTGTGTAATTGATTCCATAAGTTTATCACCGATTCGAAACTTGTACGGGGGCTTCTGTTGCTGGCTTCGGGGTCGTTTCTGCCGCCGGCATCACCGGCGTCGGGTGAAGGCTGACGATAATTCGAGAGCCGCGCTGTTCCGTCAGGTAGGTCCAAACCCACTGCACAAAAACACTTACCCGCAGGCTGCTCTGGGCCAAGAACTCGAGATGGATCGCGGCCCAAGCCATCCAGGCTACAAAGCCACTGATCGCGACCTTTCCCGACTCCAGAATAGCATACCCTTTGCCAACGACGGCCATACTTCCCTTGTCAAAGTAACGAAATGGTTTCAGCGGTGGTTCACCCGAAAGCCGGCGGTGAATGAGCTTGCCTGCGTATCTACCTTGTTGCATCGCGACCTGCGCCACACCAGGAAGGGGCTTACCATCTTGATCAAGAGATGCGGTATCGCCGACCACGAAAATCTCCGGATGGTTTGGCACGGTCAGATCTTTCTGAATGCGGACCCGGCCGGCGCGATCCGTCTCGACCCCCAACCACTTGCCGGCCGGCGAAGGAGTTACACCCGCTGTCCAGATCACGGTCTTGCTGGCGATACGTTCACCGGCAACGATTACCCCGTCTTCGTCGATCTCGTCTACGCCTCGCTCCAAAAGGATTTCGACCCCCAGGCTTTTAAGCCTCTCGGTAGCTGCCTCGGACAGCTTCTCGGAAAAGGAGCCTAAAACACGCTTCGATCGATCCACCAGCAAGACTCGGGCACTGGTTGGATCGATCCGCCGAAAGTCCGATCTCAAGCTATTCCGGACCAGAGTGGCAATGGCTGCCGACATCTCAACTCCGGTGGGTCCGGCGCCAACTAATACGAAAGTTAGCAAATCTCGATGCCGGCTAGGATCCTCCTCCGCTTCGGCTTGCTCGAACGCGTTTAGGACCTTGTTCCGAACCGCAACCGCATCAGCCAGAGATTTCAGGCCCGGTGCATAACGTTCGAATTCGTCGTGCCCAAAATAGCTGTGCTGCGCACCGGTAGCAAAAATGAGCGAATCGTAGGAAAGCCGGATTCCCTTTCTATCGACGTCACTAACAAAGACCTGTCGAGTTTCCTTGTTCACCCCGGTAACCTCTCCCATTAGGACGGTTACATTGCATTGGTCGCGCAGTATGTTTCGGATTGGGGATGCGATCTGCCCGGGTCCAAGCACGGCCGTAGCAACTTGATACAACAACGGCTGAAACAGGTGATGATTGGAACGATCAATCAGAATTACGCGCACCGGGGCGTTCCGAAGAGCCTTGGCAGCGGCTAAACCGCCAAATCCTCCGCCGACAATAACAACTGTGTGTGCGTGCTCTGCCACACTGTATAGGTAGAATCAAAAAGTGTTACTCGCTATTATACGAAGGTAGCGATCTCTTGATTTGTCGTGCTCGCGCTCGATTGCAGCCGTTTCCGACCACGTGCAGCGGTACCGGTTCGAATCGCGCGATAATAGTGACGCGGTCTGTGCAGTTATCTCCACGATTACCGAACCTTCGAGCACGAGTACGAGGACGATTGGATTGGCCGCGGCTACGCCTCGATAACGACGGAACGGGCTCTAGGGTAAGCCAGCGAGGAACACACGCCCTGAACGCCCGGGCTGTAGACGCGGTTTTTTTAGCTCTGGAGCGTGACCCACCTCAAACCCGAATCTGCGTAATCTGTGTAATCTGCGGATCTTAATTTCAGTTTTCTCTGCCCTCTGTGTGAAATCCAGATTGCTAGGGGCTAAAAGCATGGTCGCCCAGTCGAAAGAAACTTTTCACGCGCCAGATCAGGTCATGTTGTTGCGCTGCTACTGGCCGAAGCGCGGTTCGCTCAAAGCTAGCCAGGAATTCTTGCATCTGGGAAACGTACTGACAGAGTTCTTCCGCCAGCTCCGGTCTGGCATTGATGATCGGCTTCAAGTCTTCCGCTTTTAATTGCAACAAAAGCCCCGAAGTCATCGCATTAAAAGTGACGGCTGAAGGCATGCCGGTTAGAAGCGAAATGTAACCGAACGTGTCACCAGGACCAACTTTTTCTACCTCCAAGGTTCTTCCGTCAGCTACCTGATCGGTGACTTGAAGAACCCCAAGAAAAACGAAGTTGATGGCGTCGTTTTTTTCGCCCTGGGTCAAAATCTTCTCGCCCACTTTGAAATGGTGTCGTTCCATTTTTGCAGCTAATCCCGCCCTCTCCGGTGGACTCAAAGGATCGAAAAATCTGAGATGATCGAGTATCTCGCTCTCGGGAAAGAAAAGCACCGGGGAAGCAATAAACGCCTGGGTAGGAGAGGACGATTCTACTTGTGGTTGTTTTGCGGCGACGGGACGAGCCCGTTTGTAGATTTGAGAGATTAACTCCGACTTCGCTTCTCCCGCATCATTGAATGTCGCGATGTTGAATGAGACGTCGTAAGTAACTCGGTCACCTTTGATGTCTGTCGCACTAACCGTGGTTGGTGGTTGCTTGAGGATTTTTGGGCAGGTCATCGCCGCTTGCTTTAGCAGCTCCATGGTAACATCCACTTCGTTCCTGCTGTCGACTATCACACTCAAGGTCCCATTATACCGCTTCGCGCCGGCGCTGTGGTTTTGAATCCGCATCTTAGCGATCGCGCTATTGGGAATGACCACGCGATCGTTGGCTCCATTTCGCAAGTGGGTAGAACGCCAGTTTATTTCAACCACCTGACCTTCGATGCCGCCTTCAAGCAGGAGATCGTCGCCGAGTTGATATGGTTTTTCGATGGTCAATGAAATGCCGGAGAATAGATCGCTCAAGGTGCTTTGCAGCGCTAAGCCGAGCACGATGGCGATAATCCCGGAGGTCGCCAACAAACCCTGGAGCGGCCATCCAAATACAAAACCCATCATGGCTAACACCGAGCAGACGTAAACGGCGCCCGAAATCACGTCGAACAACAACTTGTTTTCGGCGGCAACTTTTTGAAATCTAGTTACCAGCTTTAAGAGCGCGATCAGCTCCCGGGCGGCCAATGCCCACCAGACACAAGCCAGGATCTGCAGCCAGAACTCGCGCGGTAACTCTTGAGGCCGAAAAACCGGCGCTAGCGGTGTGCCAATCAGCCCAACGATCAAGAGCGTATCGACAGTGAAAAAGAGCGACATCACTACAAACCGGGTCACTCGTTTCCCATGTAGAATAAATTTCAGCACCAGCACCTCGGAGACGACCGCGCCGACAAAAATGAGACTCAAATCCACCGAGGCAAATAAAGCGGAACTAGTTGCTTGTCCAATCACCTAAAGAACTGATTTTCAGTATGTTTTGTCGAGGGATCGTGTCCTCGCGATCCGTCGTTTCTCGGAGCTCGGGACAGATCAAATGAAGCGTTCGGCTTTGTCCACCATGCAGACCTGTTCGCGGCGCGCGAGGACGCGCGCCCTCCATTATGGCGTTAGCGTAGTTGGGCAGATTGATATCAAGGGCCGCGTGCATCATTTCATCGGTGTAGTCTGCCGTGGCATCTCTTATCACTGTGACCTCGTAGCCGAGCTCTGCCGCGAAGCGAACGGTTGCTTCGATGCAGGTGTGCGCGATGAGACCAATGACACAAAGAAGAAATCTTACAGAAGCTAACGAAGGAAATGAAGGGCTGTTTACAGACAAACCTCCGGACTACAATTGAAGGCTTACCCTTCGTTCCCTTCTGTCTTTGTGCCCTTTGTGACCTTTCCGTACTGTTATTGAAGAGCGAGCGGGTCTTGGACTAACCCACCGGCGAAGCGCCGAATAACGGGTGTCGTCTTAATTTAAATCCCGATCTTTGGCTGCTCCTGATCTGCCTGCTGAAACGCAATCACGCCGTCTGTCATCCAGCAATCCGGATGTTTGCCCTCCGATTGCTTAGAGAGCAAAAAAACATAATACATTTCCGAACCGGCAGCGCTGAAAACGTGCGTTAGCACTTTGGCCTCGTTTTCTTCCATCTGGACGCGCATCACCACCGCTTCCCTTGCGTTTAATAACGCGGCGTAACCGGGGCCGTGGACCATCTCGATAAAATGCGCAATCGGCCCTACTGACGCATCCGAAGATCCTCCCCTATCCCCGCTTCTTTCACCGATACTGACGATGTTTCGGGCCATTCAAAGCGAATCCCCGCGTGATCGATACGCAGCCCGTCTTTGGTCGCCCAAACAATGAAAGAAAAAGCGGAAACGAACAAACAGATAGTGACGCCCAACCAGAAATATTGCCAAAATCCGCCCGATTCGACGACGGTAGTCATAACCGCTGAAAAGATACAAAGCATCCCTGTTACAACGAAACCGATGAGTTTCGCGATCGTTGTGGCTTCCGGAAATCGCGATACACGTTGGTCCGTTGCGGGAGGGTCTGAAACATTAATTTTCATGACTGACACCGGGATGCAGGTTGCGGGCCACACTCTGCGCTGCGTCGTAAACAACTGTAGTTCACGATATTACGCCGAGATCCCCTTTAATGGTAACCGGGACTGAACTTTCGGACGTCCGAAATTCGGAACCTTTCCGCTTCCCGATGACCCATACATGTCACCTCAGGATTGGCCCACCCGTTGCGGATCAAAATCTTGGCGCGACGCAGATTTCTCGCCTTTTACTTTTCACTTGTTACGGCTCACGTTGGTTGCGCTCGGATAAGCGGGAGCTCCTCCCTACGGACTTACTCAGCGGCAAGATGGGCGCGTTTTTCAGCAACCGAACGCTTCATCAGCAAAACCAGAAAGGAGAGTAGAACGGCGACCACCGCGAAAATTAGGAACGCGTCGAAATAGGCAAGCGATGAGGCCTGTTGTTCGCGAAGATCTTCAAGGGACTGCAGAGCCATCCGGTGCGAAGCGACCGAATCACCTGTCTGTTGCAGGAAGAGTGTCTGCACCTGGCCGAAGTAGGAATGCACCGCGGGATTCAGTCGATCGAGGCCTTCGTTCAGCCGCAACGCATGGAATATCTCGCGGCGCTCGACCATCGTTTGGCCCGTCGAAGTACCGAAGCTGCCGCCCTCGTTACGCAGTAGCGCGAAGACGCCGACGGCCGCACCGCGCAAGGGAAGCGGAATGTAGAGATAAGCAGCCACATTCAACGGCGCGAAGATCATACCCAAGCCGGCTATCATGACCACGCGCGGCCAGACTGCTTGCCAGGGGGATATATCCAGGTTGAGTTGCGACATCCAAAAATTACCGGCGGCGAGAATCAATAAACCGGCCGCAATCAGCCAGCGCGCGTCCACTCTGCGACCCAACAACGCGCCGACCACGATCAGGGCCAGGATCGCAGAAACACCCGATGGCGACAGAACCAGCCCGGCATGGAATGCGTCATAACCAAAAAGCGATTCCAATAAGGCCGGCAAAAGGGTGCTAGTCCCGTACAGCACGGCAAAGGAAAGAAAAATTATCAGCGAGGAGATAGCAAAGTTCCGATCACGCAGCGGCCTGAAATTGACGATGGGACTGGTGTGACGCATTTCCCAAAAAACCAGGCTGACGCCTCCAATAAGAAAAAGGGCTAGCAAAACTTGTATGCGTCCGAAAGCGTCACTGAGCCAATCCCACTCCTGCCCTTTGCTTAAAACCACTTCCCAGCAGACGATCGTGAGCACTAACATGCTGAGGCCGATGAAATCGAAATTCAGCGGCTGCTTGTTGAGTTCTTTCCGGTGCTCGCGGAGGTAGTCCGGGTCCCGCACCATGAGCCAGCATAGAAACAAGGCGAGCGCGCCGGTTGGCACATTGATATAGAAGATCCATCGCCAGGAATACTGATCGGTGATGTAACCGCCCAGGGTTGGTCCGACCACGGGTGCGAGTAATGCGGCAATGCCAAAGAGCGTCTGAGCCGCCCCCTGCTTTTCCGGCGGAAAAGTATCCAGCAGAATCGCCTGACTCGAGGGTTGTAGACCGCCGCCGGCCAGACCTTGCAGAACCCGGAAAAAGATCAACTGGCCGAGACTCGTGGCCATGCCGCACAGACCGGAGCTGATGGTAAAGATGGCGATGGAGAGTAGGAAATAGTTGCGCCGCCCCAAATGCGCGGCTAGCCAACCAGAGATCGGGAGGATAATAGCGTTAGCGGCCAAATAACTGGTTATGACCCATTCGCTATCGGTAACGGCTGCAGACAGCCCGCCGGCAATGTAACGCAGCGCCACATTGGCGATGGTGGTATCGAGCACCTCCATAAAGGTGGGCACCACCACTGCCATCGCAATCAGCCAAGGATTAAAGACTCGGGACCTGACTGGCTCGAAGGGTACCGATACCGCTGCCGTACTGGTATTCATGGAGTTGGGCTGACGGACCCCGCGGTCTCTTCAGGCGCCTGAAGAAACTTGCCGGCATTCGGGCCGGTCGGCGTACTTCTCAAATCCACTGTCGGGGTTACCGAGAGGCCAACAAAGAGCGGCAGCTTGTCCGGATCGTAATTGATTACGTCGATTCGCACCGGCAGTCGCTGCACCACCTTAACGAAATTGCCGGTCGCGTTTTGGGCCGGCAGCAAAGCCAGCGTGGAGCCTGTACCCATGGTGAAACCGGAGATCCGCCCCTCAAAAGTGTGTTTGCCTCCATACATATCCAGCTCCAGGTCGACATGTTGGCCGATGCGCAAGTTGCGGAGCTGGGTCTCCTTAAAATTCGCGTCGATCCAGATATCACGCAGCGAGCGGATGGCCATGACGCTTTGTCTAGCCTCGAGGTTATCCCCGCGATTCACATTGCGACGGGTAATAACGCCGTCAATTTCCGCATAAACCGTGCAGTAGCTCAAGTTAAGCTTTGCGTCATCGAGATCGCTTTGGGCCTGCACCAAATTCGTTTCAGCGACTTTTAGAGTTGGAGCCTTCTCGACGATCTCGGAGTAGATTTGATCCAAGTCACCGCCGGGAACGCGCTGGTGAAATTCTTCTAACATTTGCTTGGGTGTCAGACCGTACGACGACGGGAAGACGCCGAGCTGAGCCGCGCTTTGACGAAGTTCCGCCTGGGCTTGGCGAACGGAAGAGAACGTCTGGTCGAGATCATCCGGCACATCACCCAGCGTCTTTCCTTGAGCAGCTTGAGGCTCCAGCCCGAGAGCGACGCGCGCTTGGTAAATATACTCGAGCGCTTGGGCTACCTGTGCTTTGGCCACATCCAATGCCTCGCTCCGCTCGTCATAGTCCTCCTGGCTTACTACCTTCGTTGCCAGCAAACGTTGAGCCCGGTCAAACTCCTGCTGAGCAAGCACGAGAGTCGCCTTTTCTTGTTCCCACGTCGCAACGCGTGCTCGCAGCAACGCAATCTGATTGTCGACGTCCTCGATGGCGCGGGCGAGTTTGAACCGGTTGCTCCGCGCCTGGCCGATCAAACCCCTAACGTTATCTTGCGCTAACACCAGGTTCGCTTGAGCGGTGCTAACCGCTGCTTGTTTAATTGCGACCTGTACCTTGTACGGCTGTGGGTCAAGCTCAACCAGCACATCACCTTGTTTCACCCGGTTATTATCATCGACCAGAACCCGGACTACCTGACCGCTCACGCGCGGCGCGACAAACGTCACATACCCATTCACATAGGCGTCATCGGTCGAGATGGTGTTAAACGCGCGGATGACACGCGGGACTCCTACGAAAAGGAGGATTGCCGCCACTAATATCCCGACGACGAGCAGCCAACGGCGGCGCTTACGAGCCGGCTTGACCGCCGGTTTCAGTGGTTGGTCAGAGCCCTCAGGTTTGTTCGGTGATACGGGCTCCTTGGACAGAGAGGTCATAGTCCACGAAGTCACGCGCAGGATGCGTGCCAGTGCTTCACGATTTGCGCTTATACCTATCTATCAAGTACTTACGCATGGGGTGGATCCAGATGAATGTTCGTACGAGAATTTGGACCCACCGTTAAATCCTATTCCCTGACCTTCGCCGTCTTCGTCATAGAACGCTTTGGTCTCTTAGCGAACAACTCACCGGCGTAACCGCCAGTTAAGTCGGCATAAATCACCGTCATGCCATTCACCAAATTTGGAAGCAGCGAAGCTTACGGTTTCCTGGCTTTGCTGCCCTGCAGCCTGGCAACTATCGGCGCGGTCTTCAGCCTTTCGTTCGCTACAAGCTTCTGTGGTGCGCCGATCGCCCGATGCAGAAAAATCCGCTTGGGCCTACAATATGGGGTAAGCGACCGGCAGTCCTGGGCATCGACGATAACAGGAAAGATTCAACCCAAAATATTTTCCCTAATCGAAACGATTACTTCGCAAAAAAAGGACAAAAATGATATTTTTGGCGAAAATAATCCCATAGATGTTGCGCAAACATAGCCAACAGGAGTTGGGCGCAAGCGAGGCGCGTTATCGGAGCTTTGTCGATCATGCCACCGATGCCTTCATGCTTCACGCAGAAGACGGAACCGTCATCGATGTTAACCCGCAGGCGTGCGACAGCCTTGGCTACAGCCGGAACGAGCTTATCGGCATGACGCCGATGGAGTTCGATCCGAATGCTAGCAGCAACTTACTCGAAAGCATCAACGAGCAGCTCAATCGCGGCGAGATTGTGACCTTTGAGTCTCGCCACCGGAGAAAGGACGGCAGCGAATTTCCGGTCGAGGTTCGTATTCGACCGTTTTGGGATGGCGGCCGGCGGCTGAATATTTCAGTCGTTCGCGACATCAGCGATCGCAAACGGGCCGGAGAAGCCGTGCGGCGGAGCGAAACGGAGCTTCGTGAGCTGATCGAAACCATCCCGGCGATGGCATTTGTCATCGGCCTCGACGGCTCGAGTGAATTTGTCAGCCGTCAGTGGATCGAATTCTCGGGAATGTCAAAGGAGCAAACTACAGGCGAGGGTTGGGCAGCCACGCTGCACCCTGACGACCGAGAAGAACACATCGCGAAGTGGCGGGCGGCCCATGCTAGCGGTCAGCCATTCGAAAACGAAGCTCGGCATCGCGATGCACAGGGCAACTACCGCTGGCTATTGGTTCGAGCTGTGCCCTCGCGGGATGACAAAGGCACGATCGTGAAATGGTACGGAGCTTTGACGGACATCGAGGATCGCAAGTCCGCCGAAGCATTGCTTGCTGGCGAGAGACGCCTGTTCGAAATAATCGCAACCGGCGTTCCGCTGAAAGAGATTTTCAACGAGCTATGCCTGATCATCGAGCAGCAGCGGCGTGGCACGCATGCGTCGGTCTTGATGCTAAGTCCCGAGGGGCAGCATCTGACCGTGGTTGCGGGGCCGACTCTGCCGAAGGAGTGGCGCGAGCAGATGGAAAAGCTACCGATTGGGCCATGTGCCGGTTCTTGTGGCACCGCGGCGTATCGCGGCTCGTTGGTAATTGTCTCGGACATCGCCTCCGATCCGCTATGGGACGTCCCGGAGCATCGCGCGGCGGCGCTGAGTCATGGACTTCGTGCCTCCTGGTCGAACCCAGTGCTCTGTTCCAACGGCAAAGTTGCGGGCACGTTTTGCATATATTACCGCGAGCAGCGAAGTCCTACTTCACAAGACTTAGAGCTGATCGAGTTGGCGACGCACGTTGCGCGCGTCGCAATTGAGCGTGACCAACAGGAAATTTCTTTGCATGAAGCCCAGAACGAGCTGGCTCATGTCAGCCGGGTTACAACCATGGGAGAATTCGCAGCATCGATCGCTCACGAACTCAACCAACCGCTGGCGGGCATCTTAACTAATGCTAACGCCGGCCTGCGATGGCTGGCCGGGGCTTCGCCTAACCTTGCCGAAGCCAGCGAGGCCATCGGCCGCGTTGTCCGGGATGGAACTCGGGCCGGCGGAGTGGTCGCGCGGTTGCGAGCCCTCTTTAAGAAGGCTGATCGAGCAAAAGAGGCGGTGGATATAAACCAGGCCATTGAGGAAGTTCTCATCCTGACTCAGAGCGAAGTGCGGAGAAACAAGGTGCTATTGCGAATGGACTTGGCCGGGGATTTGCCGCCCGTGACAGGCGACCGAGTGCAAATACAGCAGGTAGCGCTAAACCTAATCTTGAACGCTATCGAAGCGATGAGCACCGTAGACGAACGGAAGCGAGAGCTGAGAGTTGGCACCCAATCTGGCGAAGACGATCAAATCCGGGTCGTGGTACAGGACTCCGGGGTGGGTTTTGATCCAATAAACGCCGAACGAATCTTTGATGCCTTCCATACCACCAAACAAGGTGGCCTGGGTCTGGGGCTAACGATCAGTCGGTCCATCGTTAATTGGCATGGCGGCCGGCTCTGGGCGGTCCCCAATGAAGGTCCCGGTGCAACTTTTCAATTCACGCTTTCGACCTGTCGATAGAACGCGCCTTTTTCAACCCAGTGTGTGGCTCTGGCGTCCGTCGCCAGACGAAAAACGTAGGTTCGTCGGCTCATGAAAGGTCACAAAGGTCCAGGAATGAACCAAAAAAAAGTGGCTAAGATTTTGCCTTTCCTTTATTCCAGAGTGGCGTATCTATCAGCTCCATCCCACGGAGTTCGGCGGGAACTTTGATTTTTATCGAGTACTTCATCGGGTCTTCTCTTGTTTTTCTGGAAACGATTTTCGTCGTTTCGCAAAGTTTTTTCGAACGCCAGAATCCTAGATCAGTTAGCGTGCCAACCGCTCTAATCGTTCCTCAAATTTTTAGCGCGGAGTCCACAAACCAGTTCGTGCCAAGAGAAACCGCTCGAAATTTGGACACTGCCTTCTCCAATGCCTTCAAAGGATTTGAAATTGTGTTCTGTGAGTCGCGCACCGCCCCGCTGAGGGCGAATTCAAGTAGCGTTCGGGGCGGTATCGACCCTCAAGTAGTCGCGAATAATATTTGGATCCGGATCAAAGCCAAGACCAGGGCCTTGCGGAACTTTGATTTGACCGTTTTCCGGGGACATCAACCCACCGTAGAGTTGCGCTTCAAGATCGAAATACCGCCATTCAACCATTGCGTCGGCGCTGCTCAGGGCTGCGATGACGTGGATCGCCGCGAGCAAACCCAGGCCCTCGTAGAAGCAATGCGGCATCAGGGCAACGTTTCGAACAGCGGCGATCGGAAAGATCTTTAGCAATTCGGTAATGCCCCCCATTTTGGCGACGCTTGGCTGGACGAAGTCAACAGCTTCAATTTGGAGAAGGCGTTCGAAATCCATCAGAGTCGACGAGTTTTCTCCAGCTGCGATCGGTATGCCACACGCACTGCGGAGCTGAGCCAGAGCATTATAGTTTTCTGGTGGCCAGATCGGCTCCTCGAGCCACTTCAATCGGATATCTTTGAGCTCTCCGCTCTGACTCGAGCTTCGGCCAAAGACCAGGGACAATTGACGTCGAGCGTTAGTTCGATTTCGCAGCCGGCTTCTTCGCGAGCAGCGCGTATCGCCGGCAGTTCGATTTCGTGGAGCTTCAAGGTACGAAATCCGGAATCAATTGCCCGACGGACGCTGACCCGAACAAGAGAAGGATCGGAGTAGCGAATCAGGCTCGCATAACAGGTGAGCTCGGCTTTGCCGGCGCCACCAAGAAGCCTGCACACAGGAACGCCCGCCGCCTTGCCTGCAATGTCTCAGAGGGCGATATCGATTGCGGATATGCCATAAAACAACGGTCCGCTTCGCCCGAAGACATGCAGCTGTTGCTGGACGTCCAACATAACGCTGCGGATCTGACCAGCGTCACGCCCGATGCAAAGCGGTGCGATCAATTCGTCGATAGCCAATTTCGCAGAAGGGACGGCACGAAAACCGAAGGTTTCGCCCAACCTTCCAACCCATCATCGCTAGTCACCTTTACCAGCAGCGAATCCGCGGCTTTCAGCCCTTTGTCTCCCCAAGCGGAGGCTGCAGCTAGGTTGCCGGGTTTAAAGGGAATGCGGAGCGGAAAGGTCTCTATCTTGGAAATGACCATTATGCTTACGAACCGAGTCAGGCCGCCTGTACGACGCTGTGATTTCGCGGTCATCTTTCGCGCTGACGTATTCCAGGCCAAGTGGTCCGATGGCTGAAACCTGAGTGATGTACTCCCCGGATTTCGCCCAATGGAAGTGCCATGTATTCCCGGGGAGAACAATCACCGTTCCAGGCGCATAGGCCCGCAGTTTATCGGCCTCGAATTCCTCTCCTAGACCGATATAGAAAACTCCCGACATGACGGTATAAATGCGATCCTCGGGGTGCTTGTGAGGCATCAGTTTTACGCCGTGAGGCACTCGAACCCTGATCACGTAAGGTCCCGGTTCCGATGGTTGACCGACGACAACGGCAAGTCGCACCGAAGGCGGGAAGGCGCCGAACGGTTTCCACTCGATGTCCTCGGTTGAGATCGCCTTGAAGACGGATTCGCCGGGTTGATGCGGTCGCACAGTTTCTTTTACTGTTTCCCCAGCGATTGCGGTTTGTTTTTGTGACATGGAACCTCTTAGTCCCTGATTTCCATCGTAGGACTCAAAGGAGCTTAGCAAGACGCTCGAGGAGGACTTTTGCCGCAGGACCTGATGAAGCGGGGTTTTGACCGGTAATTAGTAGGCCATCGGTAACCACATGAACTCCCCAATCCACTGTCTTAGAGAAATGGCCGCCTTTCGCTTTGAGTTCGTCTTCTACCAGGAACGGGACCACCTTGGTCAGCCCAACCGCCTCCTCTTCGGTGTTAGTGAAGCCAGTGACGTCTTTACCTTCTACCAATGGCTTCCCATCCGGAGTCTTGACGTGGCGAAGTGCGCCGGGCGCATGACAGACAAGAGCAACAGGTTTGCCAACGGCGTAGAATGACTCAATTAGTTTGATAGAGTTCGGATCTTCGGCCAGATCCCACATTGGGCCATGGCCGCCCGGGTAGAACAGGGTGTCGTAGTCGCCGGCCTTAACACTGTCGAGACGAACGGTGGAAGCAAGTTGCGCCTGTGCCGCCGGATCGGCTTCAAACCGATGTGTGAGGTCGGTTTGGAAGTTCGGCTCGTTGCTTTTAGGGTCGAGTGGCGGCTGCCCACCCTTGGGCGAGGCCAAAGTAATCTCGGCGCCCGCCTCTTTGAATACGTAGTAAGGAGCTGCAAATTCCTCGAGCCAAAAGCCGGTCTTTCGGCCCGTGTTGCCGAGTTTGTCGTGCGAGGTAAGCACCATTAGGATCTTCATATAGGTTTTATTTCGCTTGTAGTTTTGAGCTTGGACGATCTTCGTGCTAACGGGAAGTAAACCCAGAGTTACAGGTGAATCTATTGGACGAAGGTATCGGTCCCTTCGATCACCTAGTACGTCGTTTCAGTTAAGCATATGACCGGCCCGCATATACTCCATCAATCAACGCGAATGTTTTCGCCGGTCACAAATGTAGCGTTCTGTAGATAGAGCACCGCGTCGACAATGTCAGATACTTCACCCATCCGATCTAGTGGATGAAACTTCGCTAGTGCCGCATGATTCTCCTGTGTGTGCATCGGCGTGTTAACAACCCCTGGTGAAAACCGTATTGAATCGGATATTGTTCTTCGCGTACTCCAATGCCAATGCCTTACTAACCGCCGGCAGCGGCGACTTCGACAGTACAGCCAAAACTGCCCGCTGCTTGGTTGATCGGCAATGACTGCAGAGATGTTTACAACGTGTCCCGCATCTTGCTTTTTCATCTGCGAAATTACCTGCCGCGTCATGTAGAAGAAGCTGGCCACATTGGTATTGATCACCAGATTGTAGTCTTCTTCGGTGTAGTCGGTGAATGCTTTCGGGATGCAGACTCCGGCATTGTTCACCAGCAGATCAGTACGACCGAAATGTTTAATGGCTGCTCCCTATCAACTTGCCGGCGGTTTCCTTTTTACCGGCGCTCGAGGTCCTTCGATTTGCTGATTGCGCGGGAGGTGGCCACAACCTTCCGGCCGCGTTTGAGCAGTGCTGGGGTCACGCCCAGGCCGATTCCGCTAGACGCGCCCGTAATAATCGCTGTCTGTGTTTCTGTCCGGTCCATTCACTATATTGGACTGAAGACTGCAAATAACTCTATCGTGTCAAGGTATGGGTACGGCTCGTTGCGCTGTTCCTTTAGCTCTTCGGCCGAATCAGAAGGGCGCCGTGGATGTAACGAATTCTCCTGCTTTGGTCGCTAAGGTGCCCGTGTTTCTCGGGTCTTGGATAGTAAATGTTTTTGATCGCTGAACGGACATCATAATCAGGCTCCTGGTTAATGACTATTGTGTTTCTGAAGGGCTAGAATCACTTTCTGTGCCGACCGCCTTTTGAAATCATAACCTACTGAATCTGCGTAAGTTATCGTTTACGGGTCGCCAAGTTTAGCAGGTCAAAATACTAGACGTTCGAATAATCGTTCCACCACCGCGATGTTCTGAGAGATGTTGTTTGTTTTTCCTAAAAAGCATCTCCAACCGCTTTTGCTGCGTTCGGGCATCATGCTGCTAACAACCGCTTTCGAGCACAGCCTGCCCGACGTAGCCCCGGGAGTTTCAGACGACCGGGCGAAGTCGGGAGCACGAGCACGAAACGCGGAACGCCGAACGTTGAACGCCTAACCCCTCACGAGGGAGCTGAGCAGGTCGACCGAAGATGTGGCCGAACATCACAAGATGGGCTGTCTCTTGAGACGATCTTCCACGTGCAGAATCCGAATGGTCTCAGCCACTGCGTCCGGGTTGAAGATGATGACTCCGTGCCCACTCCGCACGATCAACTCAGACTGGGACCCATCCAAGTGGCTGCTCCAGTATGGCACTACCCCATCCGATCCTCCTTCTTTCGGACCTGAATTATGCTGTCCAATTAAACTGTGGTAAGGAACTTCGATTGGAAGCTTGGAAACCGCGATTAGCGCCGGACTTCGCGGCGAAAGCGTTCGCACCGCAGAGAAACGACCCCGATAGAAAGTTGCTGCCTCCGGAGTCATCGCCTCCGGATTCAAGCGGGCCAGCTGGCTGAACCCGTACTCGAGCATCGGCGCCACCCGGGTAAGGGAATTTCCGATTACGCCCGCAAAAGAATCGGCCAGCTGGCTGCCACGATGCGGCGCCGCCATGAAAATGACCCGTACGACCCGAGGACTCCGGCGGAAATCGAGAATGCGCTCCAATTTATGAATGGTTTCGCGATCGCCTTTCAGAGATCTGCCGGAACCGGGAAGACACTTCTCCAAACCCGATCGTCGCTAGAACTCACCAGGGTGCGTTAAATAACGCCACCCATACTATGCCCCAGCACCACGATCCGCTTCGTGGCAGCATCGCGATCTTTTGGATCAATCATGTGCAGCGTCTCCTTGAGACTATCCCGAAGTTCCAACCCGTTGAGTAGAACCGGGATCCCACTCGCGTAGTAGAACTGCCAGATCTGATATTTGGCCCGGACTTCCGGATCATTGCGAAGCGCATTCACAAGCGCCGCGAATGCCACCGGCGTCGATTGCAAGCCGTGCACCATCAACAATGGTATTTTGTTGCGGTCGTACGGATCCAACAGGTAAATCTGCGGCTTCCGCGACGCCAGAGCGGCCGAAGCATTCCCGCGAATCCGGGGGCTGCGAAATGTTTCGCTCTGAGCTTCAAGTGATCGCCGGCGGCGTTATGATTCGAGGCCAGTGAATAGGCGCGCCCGTTGAGCAAAATATCGCTTTTGTTCCACAGTATCAAAAATGTCGGTCGTCCGTTCACCCGCTCGTAGACGGCTGTGCTATCGACAAAGAGTCCCTCTGGTGGATACAAGGGAGCATCTCTGGTGTCGTATCCAACTACCAACGAGACACCAATCTGCTTCCCACTAGTTTCGGGTCGGGCGGCCACAATCTGGATATGCCTCATTGGAAGTGAGACTTTTGGCGGATCAAACTCGACCCCTGCCCTTTCTAGATCGGCAACGAATTGCCGTGGCCCTTCTACTTCCATCTCGGTGCAAACCTCTCGGACCACGACATTATAATCCGCAAGTGATGCCGGAAGCTTGCGATAAGCTTGGTCTACCTGCTCAACTAATGCTGTAAGAGGCGGTAAAGCGCCGACCTCTTTTCCCCGAGCCGTGCTGTTAAACAACAGCAACCCAGCCAATACCAGTCGCGCTGTTTTCGCACAAAATCGCATCACTCCAGCAAGCCATCACTCCATCACGCCGCCTTCGCGGATGGAACCAGGATCGGTTTAACCTTGGTCTTGGACTCAGCCATATCCCGATAAAGCCGAGGCCCTTCCTCCAACGAAAAGATTTCGACTCGCGGTGGCGGAAAGATGCCGGACTCGATCCCGGGCGTGAGTTGACGAAGAATTTCGGCGGTTTCCTCGAAACTGAGTTTGAGCGAATCCACTCCGAACAGCCGCGATTCGTTGTGATAGAAATCCACGAGGTTAAAGTTTACCCGGGGCTCCGGGCTCGAGGCGATGGCAACCTGACGTCCGCGCCAGGCCAGAGCGGAAAGGCATTTCTCAAACATGCCGCCACCGACCACATCCAGTACAACGTCCGCGCCTCGCCCGTTGGTTAGTTTCCTTACTCCGGTTGCGAGATCAACGGACTGAAGGTCAATCCAATGTTCAACTGGTAGGAGATCAGGCGCCGGTATATCAGACGCTCTTAGGGAAGTCCCAATCACTCGAGCTCCAAGATGATGGGCGATGCGAGCCGCGGCGCTCCCAACCGCTCCTCTCGTACCCAAGATTAGCGCCGTCTCTCCCGACTTAATTTGCGCGGCATTGACCAGCGCAGCCCAAGCGGTGATACAGGCGACCCCCATCGCCGCTGCTTGTTCAAAACTCAAGTTCTTCGGCAAAGGAACAACGGCAGTCTCAGGTACTGTCACATATTCCGCGTGGCTGCCGTCACGGCCGAAGCCAAGATTTCCGCCGGAACCGAAAACTGGTTGTCCTACGAGTTTCTCCGACCCTTCGACGATAACGCCCGCGAAATCGCGTCCCGGGATTCGTGGAACGCTGGTTTCATGCATCTTCCCCTGCACATTTTTGATATCGCTTGGATTGATAGCTGCCGCCTTTACCTGTACTAGAACTTCCCCCGAATCCGGAGTTGGAAGTGAAGCGTCCTCGACCCGCAAATCATCCAGGCTCCCAGTTTGATGAAACTTTAATACTCGCATATTTGACCTCAATTTTTCTGCATTGACCTAAAACGTGTAGCTTATCCAGGTGGAGAAATAATCGACATCCCTGGTTCCCACCTGACTAGTCAGGAAGCCACCTCGAAAGAAATGATAGTAGTTCCAAGAGACAGACAAGTGCCGGCCGAGTTGCTGTGTAATCAACACCTGGGGTGATGCCCCGACATATCGCCGGCTGTTGCTCGATCCCGACAGGACCACAAATCCTGGGACGTTGTATAATCCGTCAGCCGTATCCTCTCGCCAGACGAATAAGGCCTTAAGGTTGATAACCAGGGTCGCGCTAGGATGTAAGTCGAGTTCGGACTGAAGAATGACCGCGTTAGCGGGACCAATCTGTTCATCGAGAGGTCCGCCATAAATATAGCCGGCAGGAAACATCGCATTGAACGTCTCAAGTTTCGACCCGTGCAGGCTCGAATCACCACTGGAGATTTGCAGACTACCAGCGATTCTGGGCGCCCATGGAAGATTGAAGAGTTTATACCCCGCATCTATGGCGGCGCTGAACGCGCTGATCTGCTTCCCACTAAAGCTTCCGAATTGATAGACACCGAAAAGGTTAAAGTCGAGTCCGTTGACGTGATGCGCTCTCCATAAACGCCCGCCGATGGAATGACGGACTTCGTCTCCTATCCCTTCATTAAATTGTGCACCACCATGCTGGAATCCAATATAAAACAGGTCCAGACTGATGTTATTGAGCTTAGCAGCCGTGGACTTTGTGGTCAGCGGAAAAGTTGAATAGACTCCCCACACGGTGGCATGACTCCAACTCGGATCGTTGTCAAAGTAGCCGGTCTCGTCTGGATCGACGCGAAGCGCGAACAGATCCACGCGGCCGTCGGCCGAGTTAAGAATCAGGCGAGCACCATCGAAACTTTGACGAGTATTCGGACCTTCTCGCACCGCCAGGAGTCTTTCGTCTCCGAAATCGATCTCTTGGCGGCCCAGCCTTAGCGTAACATAGGATTGATCAGTCGGCAGGTTGGTTTGGGGATAACTGAAATCAACAAATGCCTGATTAAAGTCGAGCCGCTTTCGATCGGTCGGACGTGGCCCGGGTTCTCGTCCCTCTTCCTCGGAAGTTTTGAGCTGTACGAAGGCGCGAAAGTAGGGCCCGAAATGCCAATCGCTGTACAGCATAATCCGCTGCAGCCAGTAACCATGATTACTAACCGAACCCAATCCAAAGTTATCGTTCTTGACGAATTCGTATTGCTCGCGGATATCGCCACCCAGCGTCACGAAGTCGGCCGATCCCAAATTGAATAACGGAATGAATTTTATTATGTCGAATGGGTCGGTTCGATAGGCGGAGTTCGCCAGGAAACGATAATCTTCGTCATAGCGTGAGAGGGTATAAGCCGGTGTAACCGGGTAACCCGAAATAATCGACTCCGGTTTAATCGTTATTTCCTCAGTAGATAAGGAATTACTAATAGCGGGTTGGGCAGCCGTTGCAGTTAGGATCAAGACAAACACATTCGCGACTAGGAGCGAGACGGCAAAAGCGTTCGCGTTTCTCGGTAGGGATAAGCTCCTGCTGATCCGAGCTTCGCGGTGGGAATCCGCTCTCGTTGATCCGAGTTTTCTTATCCTGGAATCCATAACATAGGAAGCGACGGCTGAGCGGGAGCTCATCCCTACCGGTTCACCGACAACGCGCTCCCATCTCGATTCGTCCCGCATAATCGGTGAGTAAGCACAAAACGATGACGCTGGATGAATTCTCGGAGCCATGCTGCCAGAAGTGCACCGGCCATCGGGGCGAGCAGATACACCCAAAGGAAGCGAGTCTCACCCGAAAGAACAGCCGGCCCAAATTGGCGGGCTGGATTCACGCTACCCCCGGTGGAAGTACCGAGCAACGCAATGGCTATCCCGATGGCTGCGCCCACAATCCAAGGGACGAATGACGCGAGCCGGGGACTTGCCAGGCACAGCCCTACGATCAGAATGATGGTTCCCATGCTGACGGTTTCGGCCGCGAAAAGTGTCACCGATGACCAACCGAGCCCTGGTTGCAACACCGCGTAGGCGACGGGCGCCTCGGCCACAACCGGGCCCCAAACTGATCGCGCTATCAGCACCCCGAGAACGGACCCTAGTAATTGTGCAACGACATAAGGAACCACCCCGCCCCCCGGAAAAACGCCGAATCGCCACATTGCCAGAGAGATGGCTGGGTTCATGTGCCCCCCAGTGATTTTACCCGCCGGACTGAGGATCAGCCCGGCAATGAGAATCCCTACGCCTGCACCCACGATCAGCAACTCCGCATGAATCTGCGGTATCGCCCGGGAAATCGTCGAAGGTCCTATTACCCACCGGACGATAGTCGTGACACCGAAAAGCATGACAGAAGTCAGGAGCAACTCGAGCGCGCTATCTCGAAGGATTCGGGCGAACGGTACTTGTTGTTCTTGGTTATCCATGGCGCGGCGGCCGTGTTAACTCCCAACGCCGGGAGGGATAGCGTCCTCGCGATCGGGGTTAACGGAGCCGAGAAGACTGTTGCTGCCCTGAAACGAAAATACGTTTTTAGTTTCAACTCGCTCTCGCGGCGCGCGAAGACGCGCGCCCTCCCGAATTCCACCGGGCCACACATTCATTGCATTGCCGCAGAAGTATAAGGAGCAGCGTTGCGCTGCGCCACTTGAGCAGCCATGGATTCAATCCCTGCTTCGACTTGTTTGGCGGCGTCTTCGAAGTACGTCGGACCCGCCTCGATAACGACAGTCTCTATGCTAAAAGCGGGCGCCAGTTCTTGCTCCTGGAGACGCTTCTCCGTATCGTAGGCTGAAAGCATCTGCTCGATAAAAGCTCTATCGCCCTCGCCCACATCAATCGTAGTATTGCCTTCATCCCGGATAACCGGCGCCCAAGCAACGAGCTTGGCCTGCAGGCGAACCGCCTCGCGAGCCGCGATGCGCCCGACTACCCTTACTGAGTCGAGTGACAAATCTTTCTCATCCCCCAGCCCGATTATCATAAACCGTTTGGCCGGGATCGAACCGCTAGGCGGCGTGAAAAGAATTGTCTCTCCAAATTCGCCAACAAACTCGCCCCGATTTCGCAACGCGGAGAGTAAGCCATGCAAATGGTCGTCAGTATCTTTGGCTGCACCTTCGTAGGTGTCGCCGCTGGCTTTGTGCTTGAAGAGACAGATCATTTGGAGATCGGCCGGTTCTGTGTAGGGACCAATCATTTTGACCGAAACCTTCAAGCCCCGCGGCCCGTCGAATGTCTTTTCAGCCGGTGGGCTGCTGTCTGCAGCGCAACCTAATCCATACGCAAAAAGTAGCGCTGCCGCTGTCAGTACAATTTTCATAGGTGCGTTAGTTTTGCTTCTCAATTTTTCGCGGCCTGCCCGCCGAAGGACTTCGGCGAGGTCAGTCGAGCCGCTTCGCGGAGACGAGTCCCCATTGGCGTGCCTTCGTGTCTATTCGTGGTTCCTATTCCCGGTTTAGAACCCGAAACATTCGCAACCGCCGTCCAGAAGCCCGCGCGGTCCGAGCATCCACTGGGGTATATTTAAGGCATTTTTCCGGGCGAGCTGTTCTCCGTGATGCTCATGTCCACAACAACCATGAACATGCTGATCTCCTTCCGGCTTCCAATATCCCGGATAGTGTTGAACTGGCGACCAATCCGGCATTACAGGAAGATCACCCGGATCAAGCGGCTTAAATTCTTCGGCTGCATAAACCGGCTTCCCACCCAAGATCGTTAACACCGACTCGAGCGATCTTATTTCTTCATCGGGAATGGTGAGGTAGTCGTCAGTCAGAACCGCTAAATCTGCGAGCTGACCCGGAGCAATTGCCCCGAGTTTTCCTTCATCCCTAGACATCCAAGTGCTGCCTTGAGTGTAAAGCCGCAAGGCTTCCTCCCGCGACAGCAGTGCGTTTTTCTCGTAAAGCTGAAGCCCGCCCATGGTTTTTCCGGTCGTCATCCAGTATAGCGAAATGAAAGGGTTATAGCTGGCGACGCGCGTGGCGTCAGTGCCGGCTCCAACGGGCACACCCATTTCCAACATGCGCCGGATAGGCGGCGTTCGCTGAGCCGCTTTCGCCCCATAAAGATCGACGAAGTATTCGCCTTGGAAAGCCATCCGATGTTGGATGGCAATACCGCCTCCCAATGCCTTCACTCGCTCGATGTTGCGATCCGATATCGTTTCGCAATGATCAAAGAACCAGTGTAACCCGTCGAGGGGAGCATCGTGGTTGACTTTCTCGAAAATATTCAGAAATCGGCTGATCGATTGGTCGTAGGTCGCATGCAGCCGGAACGGCCATCGATTCTCGGCTAGAAAACGAACTACCCGTTCCAACTCGCTTTCAAGTTTCTCCGGAAGATCCGGACGCGGTTCCAGGAAGTCCTCGAAGTCCGCTGCGGAGAACACCAGCATTTCACCTGCTCCGTTGCATCGGAAAAAGTCATCTCCCTGATCCGGCTTCACCATTTTTGACCAGCGCACAAAATCTTCTAACTCACCGCCCGGCTTTTGGGTGAACAGATTGTAAGCGATGCGGAGCGTCATCTCGCCGCGCTCATGCAGTTGCTGGATGATCTCGTAGTCTTCCGGGTAATTTTGGAATCCGCCTCCAGCGTCGCACACACTGGTCAACCCGAGACGATTGAGCTCCCGCATGAAGTGCCGGGTTGAATTATACTGGTATTCCGGTGGCAGTTTCGGCCCCTTGGCCAGCGTCGCGTAGAGAATGGTCGCATTGGGACGGGCTATCAGCATACCGGTCGGATTGCCGGCTTTGTCCCGGACGATCTCGCCGCCGGGTGGATTGGGAGTATCCTTGGTGTAACCACAGGCCTTCAGCGCCGCGCGGTTGAGCAATGCTCGACAGTACAGATGGAGAATGAAGACCGGCGTATCCGGAGCGGCGGCGTTGATCTCCTCTAGCGTGGGCATCCTCCGCTCTACGAACTGAAATTCGCTCCAACCTCCTACCACCCGTACCCATTGCGGCGCGGGTGTGCGAGCTGCCTGCTCGCGCAGCATTTGCAGCGCGAGTGACAGGGAAGGCACGCCTTCCCAGCGCAACTCCAGGTTGTAATTGAGTCCACCGCGAATCACATGCAGATGCGAATCGTAGAGACCGGGAATAACCCTCCGTCTTTTAAGGTCGATGACTTTCGTTTGCGGCCCTCGTTCGAATTCCGCGGCATTATCGACTCCGGCGATACGACCATCAGCTATAATTACTTCCTTTGCTTCGGGATGCTTGGGATCAAAGGTGGTGATCTCTCCGTTTTGGAGGATGAGATCGGCTATAGGTTTCATGAGTATTTTCGACGCTTTGTTTTTTGGGTAAAGACAGCCGTAGGCGATCTTGACCAGCAGCGGCATCGCGACCCAGGTGAGGATGACAACGATGCCGGCGGCCATGAATCCCTCGGCGACGACTTGAGGAAAAGTTCGGTCCCAGCACCGGCGCAAGTATGGCCGGCACAAGCATGTTGACCGGCCATACCATTACCAACTTGAGCAACGCCATTTTCCAACCAGACGGTATCCGGAGGGACGCCTCACGGAAGCAGGCATCAAGCCCGCACAGGTTGCGCGGCGGTGATCGCTTTTTTAGCGACCTCTTGGGCTCGCTGGAAACTCTCGATGACGGCCCGGTAATTTGGGGACACCATGCAGTACAAGTCGGCAAGCTGTGCCGCGTCGGGGCGATTCCAGGTTCGATGAAATTCGCAAATCACCGCATTGGCGCTCGTCGGAATGATTCCCGCTTGTATAAACCGGGCGAGAGTCGTTCTTGATGCCATCTCACTCGGATCACCCGAGGCATCCATTACAGCATACACCTTATAACCCGCAGCTTTCGCATCCAGAGCGGGAAACATGACGCATACGCTGGTCCACACGCCGGCCATGATCAGCGTCTTCTTACCGGTATCGCGGACTGCTTTAACGAAAGCCGCGTTATCCCATGCGTTTACTTCTCCCTTGCGTGGAACGTAAACGAGGTGAGGAGCAGCCTCCTGAATTTCAGGCATCAGCGGTCCGTTTGGCCCATCCGGAACCGAAGCGGTTTGGATAACCGGAATTTCCATCAGCGCCGCTAGCTTCGCCAGAGCCGTGGTGTTAGCCCGCAACTCGGCTACGCTGATGTCTTTAACATTTTCGAACAATCCCGACTGGTGGTCGAGCAACAATATCGCGCAGTCGGTAGTATCGATCAACGCCTTGCCACCCGTGGGTTCATGTTCGATTCCATCGTGAATGGCGTTTTCGCCGTCTGGTAAAAAGATGGGTTCGTTTAGAGTGCTCATTATTATATTGCTTCTGGTGATTTTTATTTGTCAGCAGATGTTAGGAACTTCATCCCGAATCTTTCGAACGAATTATCTTTTGCTCCCGGTTTAACCGATACGATTGGTATTGGCATAAGCTTCGGTACGAGAACTTAGATTTTCGATCACCTGACCGAGTTACTCTGAAACGAAAAGGAAATCTATTGTACCAAGGTGTTGGTTTTATTAGTTACGGGTTATAACTTGCCGCTTAGTAGCCGTTAGCCTGCGGTCCACGCAGCGATCTGAAAAGAAGATCGGCTCACAGGTTTCATAGCAATAGGGCGCAATCCGCGGTGCGCGCTGCTTTGGGACGTTTGTCATGAGGAAAGAACTAACCGGCGCCGGGGAGTGCGTTGGTATCACAGGCCCTCAACTGTTTCGCCGGGCCGCGACTAAAGATCCGCCCCACTTATCCTTAGCCCGCGCCGCTCATTGTGGGCATCGCCTATCGGAAGTCTAAGCATTCGACAGCAACGGCAAATTTCATCGCAGCCGCCAAGCGGGCTAGGGTCTGGCCGGCCTTGATTGCGGAACGCTGTCAGCTAGGCCGGGCGGGTTACTAACAGAGCCAGGCGGCTATGGATTCCAAAGGCGTTTGGAACGCATGCAAAAGCCTCTCTCAAATTGGCAGAGTAAACTGAAATATCGCCCCTCCTGGCGTATTTACCTTCGCCCACAACCGTCCGCTGTGAGCTTCAATAATCGAACGGCTGATCGGCAGGCCCATGGCCATTCCTTGAGAATTAGTCGTATAGTGGGTCTCGAAGACGCGCTGCAATTGCGTCGAGTCCAGACTCGGTCCCAAATCTCGGACCGCGATCGGCACGGAGGCGGATTGCGAATCGGTTAGAGCGCCTAAACTAGCCTCAGCTAATCAGGTATACTGATTCTCGAGTGGTCAGCAAAGAA
>Ga0213877_10000002_pt1 | contig 25857 bp, 2 predicted proteins | sample VelepicoBEBS_R01_FD_160112 | JGI IMG/M metagenome (GOLD analysis project Ga0213877, IMG submission 160112) | Vellozia epidendroides bulk soil microbial communities from rupestrian grasslands, the National Park of Serra do Cipo, Brazil - BS_R01 | ecosystem: Environmental > Terrestrial > Soil >...
CGACGCCCGTGATCCCTGCACGCCGCGGATATGGCCGCCCCGCCAAGATCAAGGGCGCCCATCTTTCGGTCTGGCGGATCAGTTCGAAGGGCAAGCGTTCCAGCGGAACGCACGGTTCGAATCCGGTACTAAGAACGGTCGGCGGCAAACGACCATGCCGCAACGCCAGAATCACCTTTGCGATCTGAGCAATACCGGACGCCGCTTCGGGATGGCCGATGTTCGGCTTGACTGACCCCATCCAATAGCGGTTCGCGCCAGAACCCGCTCGCTGGGCGAATACCTTTGAGATTGCGGCCGCTTCTGCTGCATCACCCGTTTGTGAGCCGTTGGCAGCGGTCTCAATATAACCAATGGTTTCGAGATCGACCCCGGCGTCCGCGAGCGCATCTTGAATGACCGCCGCCTGTTGGCGTGCGCTTGGCGCGCTGTAGTTCGCGCTTTTGCCGCTGTGGTTTACGGCGGTACCGCGAATGACCGCATAGACCGCATCGCCATCGCGTTCAGCCTTGCTCAGGGCTTTGAGCACCAGAGCACCAATCCCCTCGCCGGGAACGAAGCCGTCGCCCCGGCACCCAAATGGGTCCGAGTACTCGGTACCGCTCACCAGTTGATCGGCCTCGAGCTTTGCCAACGTGGAAGGGTGAAGGTAAAGATTTGCGCCGCCCACGATGGCCAATTCTCCACCCTGGCGCAAGTAACGGCACGCATGGTGCACGGCCACCAGCGCGGAGGAACACATCGTGTCGATCGGCAGACTCGGCCCCTGCAAATCGAAGTGATACGACACCCGATTCGCCAACGAGGCGAAGGATGTGACCGGCATCCGCTTTCCGGTCCCGGTGAGACTGTACCCCTGCTTTGTGATCGCGCCGAAGACCGCCGTTCCCCGACGAACCAAGGCCGGGAGATCGGTCACCGAATACCCCGCGTCTTCGAGCGCCTTCCAGCATTCCTGGAGAAACAGCCTCTCCTGCGGGTCGGTCTCTTCGGCCTCACGCGGTGTCATCCCAAAAAAGAGTGGGTCGAACGCATAAGGTTCCTGCAAGAAGCCCCCCCATTTTGCCATGCGTTTCTTTTCGCTGGACGCCTCGGTGACAGGTAGCGGCCACCGGCCCAGCGGACCCTCGGTCACACCGATTGCTCCTCGCTCCAGCATACGCCAGAAGGCCGAAAGCGTCTCTGCACCAGCAAAGCGAATGCTGAGCCCGATGATCGCGATCGGTTCGGCCTGATCCAACGATTTCCGGCAGTCTGCTTCCGGGCTGCTTTCGTTCGACGCCGTCTTCACGGGGTTAGCGCGAGCAGACATCGCGGCGGGCGCCCCCATCCACCGGTCACATTCGCCCGGATAATGGGTTTCCAAGAACTGGCCGAGTGCTGCGACCGTGTCGTGCTCGTATAACAGCATGCGGGAGATGTCTGGAAAAACCGCCTCGAGCTTACGACTGAGCTCCGTCATCAGGATCGAGTCGACGCCGTAAGTGTCGAACGGTCGGACCTCATCAATCTCCACCGCTTTGATGCCGGTCACTTCCGCAAGCACGCCCTTCAAGCGTTGCCTCAGATTCCCGTCGCTCTCGCCCAACGAAGCTGCATTGGCCAGTTGCGCCGCGATTTGCTTGCCTGGCAGTTCGGCGATCTTCCACGGCGTGCCGTTCCAGACAAGAACCTGGGCTTCACCCGTCTGCCATGCCCGATAGAAAGCGTGCAGGCCGGAAGCGGTTTCCAAAGGACGCACCCCCCATTTGTCGCGCAGCGCCGCTTCCGTGGCAGTGTCGACTCGCATGCCGCCTTCCCGCCACAGTGGCCAGTCGATCGCCAGCACCCGCTTCGCTGCGGTTCTATAAACATTCGCGAACACATCCTGAAATCCGTTGGCCGCGGCATAGTCGAACTGACCAGTGTTGCCGAGCACGCCCGACGTCGATCCAAACAAAACCAGGAAGTCCGGCACTTTTTCGAGGGTGGCGACGGCCCGCGCGAGGTTTACCGATCCATGCACCTTGGGCGCCAATACCGCCCGCAGCTCTTCAGAGTTCTTCCTAACCGCGAGGCTGTCGCGCAACACGCCCGCGCAATGCAGGATACCGTTGAGCCGGCCAAACTGAGTCGCGACTCCGCGGACAAGCGCCTCCATTTCCTCGGCATGCGCGAGATCCACCTGCCGGTACACAAAGCGGTCCGACAACGGCTGCACGGTCGGCGAGCGCCCCGCAACCACCACGTGCGCGGTCGGAACGCGCGCTATGATCTCGGAAGCAAAAATCCGCCCGAGCCCGCCGGCGCCGCCGAGAATCAAATAGACGCCCTCGTGCTGCCATGGCGTTTCGCCCGAGTCGGTCTCCTGCACTTCGCACCAACGCGCTACGCTCAGGGTCTCGCCTCGGAAGCGGACCACCGCCTCGGCTGAAAAACGGCTGGCCAGCTCGGCCTTGGAGAGCAGCAAATCCGTTGATTCGTTTCCGTCGACAATCACGACTTGTCCATCCACCCGCGCATTCTCCTCATGCAAGCTCTTCAACGCCGCAGCCATTCCTGTCAGGAAAACGCCCTCTTGGTCATCGGGCACAAGCACCTGAACCAGCAGTTGGCGCCCATGCGCGGAGCGCATCGGGTCACGCAGACTCTCAAGGAGCCGTTCAGCATAGTCGGAAAATCGATCTTCAACCTGCGGGGAATCGGAACGGAACACGGTGACCGTGAAGCCCGGGGACGCCTCGGTCCGACCCTCTGCGGGTATGGCACCGAGATCGCACAGCATGACTCGACGTTCCTTGCCCTCACCCGCCGGCATTTCCTGGCCCCCCCCAGGCAGATCCTGCCAAACCCGTCGCCAAAGCGTCGTCGTGACGGGAGTGATGACGGGCTGCGTGCGAGGCGTCCGAATCCGATCGGGCACCCAGTAGCGCTGGCGCGAGAACACATGCCGGGGCCGACTCCTCCGAATCGGAACGTGCATGGGCGCCTCTTCCAGAACGACGTGGGCGTTGGTCCCGCCCGATCCGAAGCTGCTTACTCCGCCACACCTGAGGCCCGCGCCGGCCGGCGCGGGCCACACGGCCGACGCAGCCGCCACATAGAACGGGGAATCCTCGAGCGAGACATGCGAATTGAGGCGTTTGAAGTTCAGCGAAGCCGGAATAAAACGATGTTCGAGCGCGAGCACGACCTTGATTAACCCCGCGATGCCCGCAGCCGCCTCCAAGTGACCAAGATTGCTCTTCACCGACCCGACGGCGTAGTGATGTGAAGCATACGGACGGGGGTCCGACAGCTCAGTTAAGGCTTGTTTCAAGCCGGAGAGCTCGATCGGATCACCCAGCGCCGTCGCCGATCCATGCGCTTCGATGTACCCCACCCGAGCCGTATCCACACCCGCGTCGCGCAACGCGGCAATCACCAAAGCCGCCTGTTTGCCCGGGTGCGGCACGGTCAACCCGCTGGCCTGCCCCCCGTGATTCACAGCAGATCCCTTGATCACGGCGCGGATCGGATCACCGTCGGCCAGCGCACGCACAAGGGGCTTCAACAGGACCGTGGCCCCGCCCTCAGCCCGAACGTAGCCGTTCGCCGCCTCGTCGAAGCTCTTGCAACGGCCGTCGGGCGAGAGCATACCTGCCTTGTAGTAGGCGATGCTGCCAGACGCATGACAGATAATATTCACACCACCGACCAACGCCTGCTCGCATTCGCCCGCACGCAGCGCCCTCACCGCGGAGTGTACCGCGACCAAGGAACTCGAACACGCCGTATCGATGAGCAGGCTCGGTCCGTAGAAGTCGAATACATAGGAAATGCGATTCGGCACCATCGCCATCGAGGCACCGAGTCCGCTGTGCGCTTCCGTTTCTATGCCGGCGTCCGCGAGGAGTTTGACATAGTCCGAGCCGCTCGCGCCCACGAAGACACCAGTGCGGCTGCCACCGGATGCCTGAGGCAAATAGCCCGCGTTTTCCAAACATTCCCAACTCAACTCCAGGAGCAATCGCTGCTGCGGATCCATCAATTCGGCCTCCTTGCGCGAAATGCGAAAGAGCCCGGCGTCAAAACCCGCGATGTCCACGAGAAATCCGCCGTGATCGATCCCGCGATGCGCGTTCTCGAGATCGATGCCGTCCGGCCAGATCAACCGGCCATGGGGCGCCCGGCCCACCACGCACTTCTCCTGTGACAACACTCCCCAGAAACCCTCAACGTCGTCGATGCCGCCCGGCAGACGCACAGACAGGCCGATGATCGCGACATCGTCCCTGCGGATGCTGCTCATCGCCGGGCGCAGTCGCGTCGCCGGGACCGCTTCGCGCAAGGCGGCGGGCGCCGCCGCCTCGTCGACCCGGCGCTGCAACGCGACGATGACTTTTTGCAGCGTGTTGTGGGTGAAGAAAAACTCCGTCTCGATCGACAGCCCGCAATGATGGTTGATCCGCTCCCGGAGCTCCAGCACATCGCCAGAGTCCAACCCCATCTCCATTAACGGGCTGGAGAGCGAAAAGGTGCGGGCGTGCTCGCCGTTTTTCCGCAAAAGGCCCTCCGCCACTTTCCGAACAAATTGCGCCAGCGAACCATCGCCGGGCGACACCGAGCTCGTCTTGCCCGCGCCGGGTGCCGGGGTTTTCACGCGACTGGTTGTCAGATCGTATCTCACGAGCACGCCGTGGCCGTGATTTTCGTCGTCCTCCGGGCGATAGCCTGGGACAAGTCCAACAATTTCCGCGCCGTGCAGTTCGTGAAAGCGAAGAGTCGTATCGACCAACCCGCCGAACTCGTTACGCAGCCGAATGTACTCGTCCGGCATCACTTGGGGGTACCGCGCCATGTCCTTGCAACGCGTCACGCCGACAACCCGCTCCACCCCTCTCTGGCGCGAGCTGCGCTGCAACATGAATTCCAGCAATGCGCTGCCAAAGTTCCGATGTTGCAACTCCGGCCGCACAGCGATGCCCAGGAGATATACCTGCCGGGCGTTGGGCCGATGCAAAGTCTCCGCTGTCCACATGGTCAAGCCGGCCAGGTCGGCTTCGACGTCGGTGCGCTGCGAGTACACGACAGCGACCACGCGACGATCGGCCACGAGCACGAGTTGGCCTCCGGGAAATGTGCGCAACCGCGTGAGCAAGCGATCGCCTGAGGTCTGCAGCCGAATTGGCCAGCACGCGCACTCCAAGTCCTCCAGCGCCGCGAGGTCGGATTCGCCAGCCAGCCGGATTTGGTAATCCCGACGTTCAAAACAAAGAAGTGCGACGCCAGCCGATGCTCCCGCCGCGCCTGCGCCACCCGATTGCGGACCGACGGAAAAAAAACCGGCTTGGGCAGCAGCGAGCAACAGCGCGTCATCGAGCTCCGTTCCGCCGTCCGTCTCACCTGCCCCAACGACGGTCACCGCGTCTATTGAGTGTTCGCTACCGAGTTCATGGAAAAGTCTGGCTGCCATACCCGGCGCGGACTCCTCCATCCAACTCACTTGGGACGTCTTCCTCTGCTGAAGCGCCTGGGCAACGATCTCGTTCGGCCCAACGACCATGAGCCTCACCGCCGAGCCCAGCCGGTTGGCCAGTTCCTCGCGCAAATGGGGTTCGCAACAACCCCACAGGACCACCGCCTGTGGGGAGGTTGTGCCAATGCAGTGGACAATCGCGTCACAGGTAACTTGGACTGAACTCATGCCAGAACCTCACGGTGAGAGATGATTTTGAGCCGGAAGTTTTTATCGGGTCTTGGGGTCGGCTTGGGGTCAATCTTCAGGCGATAATCGGACGGCTCCAATGCGAGATCCACGCGCCACAACAAGGTCGCCACAGTTACGATGATCAGGGCCTCCGCCAGCCCGGCCCCCAGACAGGTATGCGCTCCCAAGCCGAACGGCGCCAGGCACCGCGCCGGCAGTTGGCGACGGTTCTCAGGAGTATGTCGGTCGATGTCAAAACGAGTCGGATCGGGAAAGTATTGCGGCAAATAGTGCGGCACAGTCGTCGCCACGATGATCGTTTCCCCCGCCGGCACTTCGTACCCGGCGAACGTGAATGAGACTTTCGCCGTGCGCTGCAGCGCCGGCGCGATCGGGTGCATTCGCAGGGTCTCCTGCAGCGCGCGGCGAATGACGTCAAAGCGCTCGAAGCGCTCCGGCGTCAAGTCGGGCTTCGCGAGCAATTCGTCGGCCTCCGCCTTCGCTGCCGCCAACAACGCCGGATCCTTCAGAAGCTCATAGAGCAGGAACGCACATGTGCTTGCCGCCGTATCCAGGCCGGCGATGAAAGGTCCCAAAACGGTCAGACGCAAGTCCGATTCCCGCAGGAGATCGGGGTGGGTCTGCCGTAAGTCCAGCACGTCTCGAATCAGGTTCGAAACCGGGCATCCCGACCCTTTCGGCGCGTTCGCGACTTTTACCTTTTCAGCCATTTCCCAAATGCGCAGTCGCGCACGCCGGAATCGCGGAGTGTGCAGGAGGATACGCGGCTCCTGCCGCGTGACCGTGGTCGCGAGGACCCGGCGAACGAAAAATAGCAGATCCTCGAGATATCCTTGAGGCGAGAAGTCCGCAACGTGAACGCCCAATTGCACAGCGAGGAGCTTTTGGAGTGTCTCTACTGCGGGGAGCGCGCAACCTGTTGGCCAGCGAGCGATCTGCTCGCGAATCAAGCGCACCACCGCGGGCAGACGGGATTCGATTACACTCCTGGAATAACCCGGCGCCTGGGCCCGACGCAACTGCGTATGCTCGGGACCGTCCATCGTCAGCAAAGACCGCGTCGCGCCAAAGAAGTCGGCCTGTGGCTGCCAGGTTTGCTTGGAACTCAACAGGTCTTTGCCTTCGCGACTAGCGAAGTCGTTGGCTTCGAGACCCGCCAACACGGTAAAACGCTGATGCATCACGCGCACGCGGAATACCGGTCCGTGGCGTAAGTATGCCTCCGTCAGGAATGCCCGGACGTCGCCGAACAAATGGCGCAAATTTCCAAGCAGAAAATCGCTGGAGGCACGGGGCACCTCGGCAAATGGTCGCGGGGGCTTGACGACAGTGGGTTTCTCGACTGCGTTCATGCGGAATTGATAGGACGCGTGCCGAGCGAGAGACGCTCGGCAATGTAATGGGAAAAACGGTCGATTGTGCTGTAGTCGAAAACGAGCGTTTCCCTCAGCTCGATGCGGAATTCACGCGCGAGGCGCTGGACGAAGGGCGCGACAAAGACCGAACTCAATCCCAGTTCTTCGAAGCTTGCCTGGGCGTCCAACTCCTCGGCCGGGTCGTGAAAGAGCATCTCTTTGAGCACCGTTTGCAAGACCAGGCGGATTTCCTCGACGCTCAGGCGCGGTCGCTCATGCACAGCCGCCGCTCCAAAGGCGTTCGCGGCGATTCCTTCCAAATCTTCAAACGACACAAATCGAACGCCTGCAGCCGGTGGTTTGCCAACAGCCTTACCGGACGTGCGCGAGATCGGCGCGGTCGGACAAACGTGGTCGGCGCGGTCGAGTCCGCACGAGTGGCTCGGCTCGAACCAGTGGCGCTTTTGCTCGAACGGATAAGTCGGCACAGCCCGAGCGGGCGGGTCAGGTATGCGCGCGTAGAGCTGCGACCATTCGATGAGTCCGCCACTCACCCAGTGCGCGGCAAGTCGCTCAAGCGTCTCGACCGTCGCACCCGCGACCGGTGCATCCCAAGGCTCCGCCGTTTTCTCAGCGACCACGACGCCCCGGTAGGTCGATGCCCGGTCGTTACCCGGCTCGCTGTCCGTCAACGCCGCAAGTAGCGCCCGACGCGACGCGACGACGCATGCAAAGCGATGCTTCATAGCCTCCCGAGCCGACTGCAGACGCCAGGCGACCGAGGAAAGATCAAACTCCGTGTCGCCGATCGAGGCCACATACTTGCGCCAACGCTCGCGGTATTGGTCAAGCGCGGACTCGGTTCTGGCCGACAAGACAAACAAGACCGGTGTCTCCGGTTCGGTGGCTACTCGTGTCTTTACAGGATATTCTTCGACAATCACGTGGACGTTCACGCCCCCGGCACCGAAGCTGTTGATACCAGCCCGACGCGGGGACGCGCATTTGCCTGCCCGGTCAACCAACCACTCCGCCGCGCAGGTTTGAATCTCAAACGGCAGCTCGTCATCCGCGCCTGACGCATCGCACGGCGGCGTCCATTGCGTCGGGCAGAGTGTGCGCTGCTGTAGTTGCAAGACGACTTTGAACAGTTGCGCAAAGCCGGAAACCGATTCACCATGGCCTAATAACGACTTCACCGATCCGATCCGGCAAGTCCCACGACCGGCTGGCGCGAACACCTGCCGCAACGCTCTCAGCTCGATCGCATCACCCATTTCCGAGCCGTTGGCGGCACATTCAATATACGCAAGGTCGTCGGGCACCAGCGCCGCGGTTTCGAGCGCCTTGCGGATTACAGCGGCCTGTTGGTGTGGGTTCGGCACGGCGTAGGCGTGGGTCTTGCCGCCATGATTCACTGCACTCGCGCGAATGACGGCGCGAATGGAGTCGCCATCCTGTTCGGCGTCGGCGAGGCGCTTCAGGATCACGGCCCCTACGCCTTCGGAAGGAACAAATCCGTCGCCCTTCGATGAAAACAGCTGGGGCGTGGGGGAAGCGGAGAGCAGTTTGTTCTGCGCCAGGCCGACGAAGCTCTGGGGATGGAGATAAAGATTCACCGCCCCCACCAAAGCCATGCGCACCTCGCCGCGCCGTAGCGCTTCGCACGCCTGGTGTATCGCCACCATAGCCGACGCGCACATAGCGTCGACAGGCATGCTCGGCCCCCTCAAGTCGAAGGTGTAAGACACCCGGTTGACGAGCGACGCAAACGAGGTGTGACAAAAGAGACCGGAAGCCGGGTCGCTCCGCAGCGCGAAGCTCCCGTTCGTGACACCGCAATAGACGCCAAACAGCTCGCGCTCGGTGAGTTTGGAAGGTGTGTAGCCGGCATCTTCGAACGCTCGCCACGCCTCCTGCAGGAAAAGCCGCTCCTGCGGGTCGATCATCGACGCCTCCCGAGGCGAAAGCTTGAAGAAGCCGTTGTCGAAGTCGGCGAATCCCTCGAGGAACGCCCCCCACTTGGAGTAGCTCCGGCCTTCGGCCATCGCCTTGGTCCGATCAGGCTCGAAAAAACCATCCAACGGCCAGCGCTCCGGCGGGATCTCGGTGATACAGACTTTCCCCGTGCGCAGGTTTTCCCACAACTCCGACAAATCCTTCGCGCCCGGAAATTGTCCGCTCATTCCGATGATCGCGATTGGCTCGGCGTGCCGGTCCAGACCAGGCGCCGCCGGCGAGGAATCCCGATTGGGGCTGGTTTGTATCGACTCAGTGGAGAGCGCGAGCGCGGGCTGGCGAAGGTCCGTTTGCGTCCAGCGGGCACAGTCCGCCGGGTGTTCCTTCAGCAAATAGGCGGCCATGGCCCGCAGAGTGCGTTGCTCATAGAACACGGTTTTCGGCAAGTGGCTAAACGGGTCGGCCAACTCGTGATTCAGCTGAGTGATGACGATGGAATCGATGCCGTAGGTCTCGAACGGTTCGTCGTCCTGAAGTTGGGCGCTCGGGTACTTGGTGACTGTGCTGAACGCGTGCTTTAACCGGTCCAACACCGCCTCGAGACTCAGGGACGCATTGGTGCCGCCGCCGGCCGGTGTCGCCAAAACGGGCTTCTCCCCGCACGGAACGCTTCCCCCGAGGTAAAACGATCGCAGACGAGTCACGTCACCCTCTGCAATGAGAAGCCGGTGACCGCCGGCAGCCATCGCCCGATAAAAGGCGATAAGCCCGTTCTTGGTGCTCATTGGCACCATTCCCACACTCGCTTTCATCGCGGCTTGGATCTCCGCTCCGACGCGCATGCCGCCCTCTTCCCACAACGGCCAGCCCAGCGATAGCGTGCGCCCATAACAATCGTTTCGCTCGACGCGTTTTTGCCGGAACGCAGCGAAAGCGTCCATGAATGCGTTGGCGGCGGCATAGTCCGCTTGCCCGACATTGCCCATCGCGCCCGTCCCCGAGGAGAACAGCACCAGAAAATCGAGCGGCAGATGCTTCGTCGCCTCGTCGAGCAGCCTCAGGCCGCGAACCTTCGGTGCGAATACTTCCCGCAATTCGCCGACGGTCTTGTCGCGGATCAACCGATCGCGAATGACGCCAGCACTGTGGATGATCCCGCGCACGGTATGACGCTTTTCCTCCAACTCGCAGATCAACGCAGCCACCGCTCCGGGACGCGCGATGTCCAGCGCGTAGTACTCCACCGCCCCGCCCAACTCGCGCAGCCGCTGAAGTGCACGGTCCGATGACAGCGAAAGGGGCGAGCGTCCGGTGAGAATCAACCTTACGCCGTTCACCTGACGGACGATTTCCTCGGCAAAGATGAGGCCGAGCCCACCAAGACCGCCGGTTATTAAATATGTCCCATCGCTGCGCCAGCATAGCCCCGGACTCGCCTCGAAAGCCGGGCTGTCGCGCCAGCTAAGCACGGTTCGGCGCTCTTGCTCGTAGCGGATCTCACGCTCGGAGGTGCGCCCGCTATTTTCCGTCAAGATCTCTTGCAGTCGTTTGTCCGAGGTTTCCCGGGGCAGGAGAATCACTTGTCCGACGAAGCGTGGATTTTCCAACTGGGCCGCGCGCGTGATGCCGGATAGCCCGACAAAAAGTTCGCTGCCGGTCATGTCTGCCTCGCCAGCCCATGGTATGAGCACTTGCAACAGGGACCGGCCGGACGGCGCCTCGGTGAAGATCTGCTGAATCAGCTTGAGTAACGCCTCCGCGCAGCGCTCGAATTTTTCATCGAGCGAGTCAGCTACCGGAGCGCAGACCTGCCACCCGGTCGCAGGCCACGCGCCCGTTGGTCTCTGGGCGAAATTGTTCCCTTCCAGATCGCAGACGAAGACCCAATGCGTGCCAAAGCATGGTTCGTTTGTGCCGGTCCAACCGGGACTGAACGTCCACACGGGTTCCATCATCAGCATCCCCGAGGTCTCGGACTGGGCCGGCGCCGGCGGCGCTGGGAGCGTCCGCGCCCGGGTTGCTCCGCGTGGAAGCCAGTACTTCTCGCGGGCAAACGGATAGGTGGGCAGCGAAACCCGGCGCGGACGACGCCCCTGGTATAGCCGCAGCCAATCCAAGTCCCACCCCACTGCCCAAAGCTCCGCGACCTTCGCCCACTCACCTTGGTTGATCCAACGCGCAATCATTGCCTTCCCTTCCGCTTCGCCACCCAGCATGGCGACCAACCGGTCGCCCCGGTTGGTCCGACCCTCCCAGCAATGCGGAAAACCGCGCTCGCCCGCGGCATAGCGCTCGAGCACCCGAATCAACTCGGAGACGCTGTCGACTGCAAAGACCACGCGGTGAGACAAGGCAACGCGCCCGACTTGAAGGGTGTAGGCGATCGCCGTCAGGTCCAGAGCCGGCCCCTCCCCCTTGCTGGAACCGGCAACCGATTTGAGGTAACGCAGGAGGTTCTCCACCACAGCGTGCAACCGCTCGGCGCTGCGAGCGGAAAGCGGAACGAGCCGGACGCCCGCAGCGCTGTCCGATACCGCTTGCGAATCGGTCGCACTGTACTCCTCGAGTATGAGATGAGCGTTGGAACCAGTCGCCCCGAAGGAGCTCAGCCCGGCCCGCCGCGGACATTTGTACTCCTGGCCTTCGCGCTTTGCGACCGACTGAGGCCACGGTTCAGTTTTCCGCTGCAGAAAGAAAGGCGTGCGAGAAAAATCGATCAGCGGATTGCTTTGCCCCGAATGCAACGAGGCGACCAGGGTCCGGTGGTGCAACTGCAGAATCACCTTGGTCAAACCACTGATCCCGGCAGCGGATTCAGCATGTCCGATGTTAGATTTGACCGAGCCGATAGCACAAAACGGACGCTCGGCAGCGCCAAACGCCTTTGTCAGGCCGTCAATCTCGATCGGATCACCCAGGGCGGTGCCAGTACCGTGGGCCTCGACGTAGGAGACCGTGTCGGCTGGCACCCCCGCCTTTTCCAGGCATTCCGCGATCATTTCCGCCTGCGCCACCGGACTAGGGACGGTCATGCCGCTCGCTTGCCCGACGTGATTCACGACGCTCGCCTTAATGGTCGCATAGATGTGGTCGCCAACCGCAACCGCGCGTTCCAACGGCTTGAGCACCACGACGCCGACTCCTTCGCTGGAAACATAACCGTCCCCGCCCGCCCCGAACGAACGGCAGCGACCGTCGCTGGCATGCATATCGAGCATGCCGTAGGTGAGGTATTTTTCCGGGTGCAGCGTGAGGTTCACACCACCCGCGAGCGCCACATCGCACTCCCCGTGACGCAGACTTTCCAAGGCCAGATGGACCGCAGTGAGGGAAGACGAGCACACCGTGTCAACCACCAGACTCGGCCCCCGAAAATTGAGATGATAGGAAACGCGGTTTGCGATCTGGGCAGAGGTCAAAGAGACCGGCACCCGCTGTCCCCGGGCCGCCGCCTCCGCCCCCAGCAGCATATAGTCCTTGTGCATCACGCCCGCAAAAACGCCAACTTTGCCGAGCCTCCCTTCCGGGTCGGACTGCGCAAGCCCGGCCGGCGTGTACCCGGCGTCCTCGCACGCCGACCACGCCATCTCGAGAAATTGGCGTTCCTGCGGATCGATCAGTTCTGCTTCGGCCGGTGAGATCCGAAAAAATCCCGCGTCGAAGCAGTCAACGTCGTCGAGAAAACCGCCCCAGCGCGAAATCGTTTTCCCGGAAGCCGTTTTCCACGAGGCGAACTCCTGCCAACTCCAGCGCGATGCCGGCACCTCCGTCACGGAGTCCTTGCCGGCTTTCAGATTCTCCCAAAACGCGGCGATAGTGTCTGCATCGGGATAGCGACCCGCCAAACCGATGACAGCGATCTCGGTCACTGTGGCGCCGCGAGTCGCCGGCCCTGTCCTCTCGTGCGTCTGCGGCGCGGCGCCGGCGGAGGGTGTGTCCACAAGCGCCGGGACGCTTTCAGCTTGGAACCGATCGGGATACTCCTTCTCGAAATAGCATGCCAGCTCGGCAATCGTCGGAAACTCGAACAGCAGCGTAGGGCTCAAGCTGGTGTCCATTTTCGCCTCGATCCGCTGGACCAGCGCCAGCAATCCGGCGGAATCCAGCCCAGCGTCGTAGTAACCGAGCGTGGCGTCGATTTCGTCGACGGGCTGCCCGAGCTGCTCAGCGAAGATCGCGCAAAGGAAAGGTTCGGCGCCGGGTCCGTTCGGGCGTCGCGTCGCGGAACGTGGTCCAATTGCGCGTGCCGGTTCCGGCGCCGCCACACGCCTGACCGCACCCAACTGCCCAAGGTCCAACGCGGGCGGCTGATCGCCGCCGAGCTTTTGGGTCCGCAACGCCTTGACCGAGGCGTTCACGAGTTCCCCAACCTTGGCGCCTTCACCGTTGAAGAACTCGAGCGAAAGGGTGACGACCTCGGCGCGGCGAAGCACCGAGCGCTTTGCGATGCGAGCCCAGCATTGTTCCTGGATGGGCTGCGACGCACGAAACGCACCGTAGGAAAGCGGGAGAAGGATTTTCTCGGGTTCGTGCTGCGACCAGGAGAGCCCGGAACCGATGGCGCATGCGTCCAATAGAGTCGGATGAAAGAGGTGATCGTCGACCGAATGGGCCACTTCCCCGTCGAGGCGTGCATCTACCAGCAGGTGTTCGCCCAAGTCGAAAATCCGGCCGACACCCTTCATGTACCCCGCGTGCACCAACCCCCGCTTCCGGCAGTTCGCGTACAACTCCTCGAGATCGATCGCCGATTTTCCTTCCGGAAGTCCCAGGTCGAGCCGCTCGCTAAAGCCGGCTTTCGACCGCTGGTGGACTTCCGCCCTGACGACGAGTTGCGGCTGGACTCCGGACTTTGACTCGCCCGCCTCCACTCGCACCTGCCACCCGTCGTAACTTTTTTCCTCGGCGGTGAGACTGATCATGACTGATGACTCAGCCGGGACGATGAGCGGATGGTGGATAGAGAGGTTCCGCAACTCAAGCTGCTGGAAAGGGTATCCGGCTTCGCAAAAGAACTGGAAAAGAATGTCGATGTAAGCAACGCCGGGCAGCAGGCGCTGGCCGCACACCCGATGACTCGCCAGGATCGGATGATCTCCGTGCAGTAGAAATTCGTCGCGGATCATAGCCCTCGTTTCCGTTTCCAAGAACTGATCGGGCCCACCGTGAGCCCGTGGCGTCCGTTCCTCTCGGCGCCCAGGGCCTTCAGCCGGTGGGCGTCCGCCTGCTGCTGCGCTCCATCCAAGAGCGTTGCGGGCGGGCTGCCGGCGACCGCTTTCAGCGGGAGGAGAGCCCTGCGGTTTAACACCGGACGCGCGAGCGGCTTGCGCAGAAACCCGTCCGTCGCATCCGGCCATCCCTGGAGGATTACGTGAGCATTCGTGCCACCATCGGCAAAGCAGTTGATCGCAGCAAGGCGTGTCCCTGGCTCCCACGGTTCGAGGCGACGGCAGAAATAGAACGGCGAGGCATCAAGAGCATAGTGCTTCATTGGTTGTTGCCCGGACAGGAACGGAACGCGCTGCCCGTGATGCAACATTGCAACGACCTTGATGAAGCTCGCGATTCCCGCGGCAGCGAGGGGATGACCGATATTCGGTTTGACCGAGCCGAGCGCACAAGGGGTGCGAATTCCGGAACGATATACGGTCTCGATCAGCTTGAGTTCCAACAGATCGGTAAGTTCGGACCCAGAGCCGTTGGCCTCGAGGTAGCGGATCTCCTCGGGGAGCCGGCCAGCTTTCGCAAGCGCCCGTTCGATAACCGCCTTCTGCCTATCGAAGTTGGGCGCCGCCGGCCCGACGGTCTTGCCGTCGTTGTTGATCGCCAGCCCGTCGATCACCGCATAAATGGTGTCGCCGTCGGCCAGCGCCTGTTCGACCGTCTTCAACAGCACAAGGCCGACGCCTTCGCCGAGCACAATGCCGTTCGCACGGCCGTCGAAAAGATGGAAGTCGTCACCTTGAGCGAGAATGCCGCGATGACTAAACAGGGCGTGGCCGCCGGCCGAATCGAGCATGCTCACTGCGCCGACCACCGCCGCCTGAATATCACCGCCGAGCAACGCCTGGATCGCCATATCCATCGCCACCAGTCCCGACGAACACGCGGTGTCAATAATCAGGCTCGGGCCGCGCAGGTCGAAGAACTGGGAGAGATTCGATGCAAGGTAGTTCTGCCCGACCGCAACAATCGGGTTCCGCGCCCGGCGCAACACAACCTCGTCGGGCTGGTGTCGACTGCGCCCCCCCATGTAAACCCCCACCGACTGTCCGCGAACCTCCGAAACCGCATATCCGGCGTGACACCACAGATTGAGCGTTTCCTCGAGTAAGGCGAGGGCCTGGGGATCCATGGCGCATGCATCGGCTTCGGGCAAATGAAAGTAATCCGGATCGAAATGGCCCCACCGCTCGACCAATCCGGCACGGAACTCGGTGCGGTGTCCCCATCGTTCGACCGGGACGGGCGCCAGGCTTGAACGTCCCTCAGCCAGCAGTTGCCAATAGGCATCCAAGTCACTCGCCCCGGGGAAGCGGCACGACAGACCGATCACCGCGATCTTGCGCGTGTCGGCGGGTCGCGAACCGCCGGGCGAGCGAGCGGAGGCGAGCGGGCGCGACGGCGCCGTCGGCCGAATTTCCACACCCGGGCTGAGCGGCAACGCCGGGGCATCGGTCACGGGCACGATATGGGGATGAGTCCGGACAATCCAGTCCGCGAGCGCAGCGATGCTGGAGTGTTCATAGAGCAAGGAGGGCTCAACATCCTGGCCGATCAATTGACCCAGCGGTTTCAAAAGCTGACCCAGCAGGACCGAGTCGACGCCATATTCGTGAAACGAGGCCGACAAATCGAGGCGCTCCGGCGAAAGGCCGAGTTCCTTTGCGACGATCTCGACGACTCTCGCCTGCGCCTGTTTTGCCGCCGAATCATCTTGCACGTGGTCAGGGAGCGGCGCAGGCTTTTCAACGGACGCCGGCTTCTTCGCGGCAGCGTGCCGCATCAGCTCTTCGGGCTGGAACGACGCCGGATCGACGACCGCAGGTACGACCACGACGCTCTCGGTGAAGGCGAGGATTCGATCTAGCAGCAGAAGACCTTCGGCGTTGCTTAAGGTTCCCAGACCGGTATCCCGGTACACCTGACTCGTCGCCTCTCCCATGCCGCTTTCCTTCCAACTGGGCCATTGGACGCTGACCAGCGGGAAAGAACGGCCCGCTGCGACAGCCTGAGCCAGATAGTCCATGTGCGCGTTCGCCATCGCGTAGTCGGCCTGTCCGGCCGCCAGTCGCGGCACAGCCGAGGAGACCGATGAGAACAGGACCCCGAGCAGTAAAGGCTGCGATTCGAGAGCGTTCAGCAGGCATCGCAATCCAAGCACCTTCGGTTCCAGGACGTGCTCGATCCTGTCGAGCGGCTTGCGCACGAAAGCCGGATTGTCCAGGTCCGTCACGCCCGCGGCGTGGACGAGTCCGGTGATCGGCCCCCACGTGCGCGCAACCTCGGCAATGGACGCGGCGAGCGTCGATTCATCGCTGAGAGAAAAAGACCAGACCATGATCTCGGCGCCGAGCTTCTCTAAGGTGCGCAGGCCGGAGACCTTGCGCGCCATGGGTGAATCCGAGGCGACAATCGCGCTCCAATCGCGCCGGTCTGGAATGGGTTCGCGCCCGAGCAGGATGAGTCGCCGAACGCCATGGCGCTGGACGAGGTGCTGTGCGCACAGGTAACCCAGACCGCGCGTGCCGCCGGTAATCAACACGACATCCTCCCGTCCCCAGGCGATTGCATCCGATCCGTTGCCGCCGAGAGTCGCCGACTCCAGGTAAGCACGATAACGAAGACCTGAGCGGAAACAGAACTCTGGCCACTCGCTGTGCGAACAGTATTCGGAGACTATCTGCTGAACGACGTCTTCGTCTGACGTCGCGCCCTCCACGTCGAGATGGCGCGACTGCAACTGCCGGTATTCGCTCTGCAACATCCGATACAACGCGGCGCGCGTTGCACCCGCGGTGTCCAGGGGCTGATGATCGAAAGACTCCAAGGCACGCGTGACACCAAGCAGCAGCAGTCCATCTCGTTTCCCTTCGCGCAAGAGGGTCTGCAGCCACGTCACCCAAGCGAGCGAGTCCGAAACCGCGGAGTCACAGCCGCAGAGGTCGATGACGCCATCGTAATCGAGCCAGGACGCTTGACCGGCCTTCAGGTCGCTGTCGATGTCTTCGAACGCGACAACGCGAGCCCCTGCGAAGCGCTGCGCCAACCGTGCCGCCAACTCCGCGGTTTGATGGGTACTCAAAATCGCGGTCACTCCCTGCACGCGGCGGGTCCACGAGGCGCCCTCGGGTTTCCACGCTTTGGTGAGAAACACCGGTGCGCCTGGCTTCCGGGGCGCTGGCATTGGGGCTCCTGGGGCTTCGGCCCGCTTCGGCGCCCAATGCCGCTCGCGTTTAAACGGATAAGTCGGCAGGCCAATCCGCCGCGCTGTTGGATGTCGCAGCACCTGGCGCCAGGGCACCTCCAGTCCCTTCACCCAGAGCTCAAGCAGGCGGCCGTACTCGCCTTTTGCGATCCATGACGCCATCACCCCCCGAAACTCCGTATCGCGGGTCAGCGCTCCGAGGGTTTCATGACCGGATCTGGCATTGCCGCGATACATGTCGTCGGCGACCTCGGTTCCACGTGCAAACGCGGCCAGTCGACCTTCCAGTTCCGTAGCGGTCCAGACCGAAGTCGCAAGTCGCTCGTCGAAGGCCTCGCGGCCGACCTGCAGCGAAAACGCGGCCGCCTCGAGATTCGCATCCGTGATCCGGCCGTTACGCACCGCCTGGGCAAGGCGACCGGCCAACTCACGCAGGCTCGCTTCGTTTCGGGCGGAGAGCACGATCGCGCAAGGCTCAGCGGTCAGGCGGGAAAGCGGGGCCTCCACATATTCCTCCACCAACAGATGCGCATTCGAACCACCAGCGCCGAACGATGATATGCCCGCGACACGGGGCAGTTCGATCTCCTGGCCATCCCGGATCACCCGCATGGGCTTCCAGTCGGAAAGCGTTTGCTGCACGACGAACGGAGAGTTCCGGAAATCGATGTCCGGGTTCAGCGTCTGCGAGTGCAGCGAAGGTACGAGTTGGCGATATTTCAGCTGCAGCAGCACTTTCGTCAGGCCGCTGATTCCCGCGGCGCTCTCGCAGTGGCCGATGTTCGACTTCACCGAACCGATCGCGCAGTATTGGCAATCGTCGGTCACCTCCTGAAACGCGCGACAAAGCGCCGCAATCTCGATTGGATCCCCCAGCGACGTTCCGGTTCCATGCGCTTCCAGATAGCTGATGCCGCGCGGGGACACGCCCGCCTGGCGCAGTGCCTGACGGATCGCCGCCGCCTGAGCGGTCGGATTGGGCACGGAATAGCCATTCGTCTTGCCCCCATGATTGATCGCCGTGCCCCGGATGATGCCATAGATGTGATCCCCGTCGGCGACCGCTTGGGCACGAGACTTCAGCAAGACCACGCCGACGCCCTCAGCCGGGACATACCCGTCGGCGCCGACGCCGAAGCTTCCGCACCGGCCTTGACTGGAAATAAACTTCCCCTGCCCGAGCATCACATACTTGTTGGGGTGAATCGAAACGTTTACACCCCCCGCCAGCGCCACCTGGCATTCACCGCGTTGAATGCTTTGGCACGCCAGATGGATCGCCGTGAGCGAAGACGAGCACATCGTATCGATTACCATGCTCGGGCCGGTGAAGTTGCAAAAATAGGAAACGCGGTTCGCGATCGACGCGGGATTCCCGGAGAGTGTCATGGGGCGGCCCCGTAACGTTTCCTCCGGCCCATAGAGCTGATACTCTTCGTACATGACGCCTACGAACACACCCACATTCGCCCCGCGCTCCGAGCAGCTCTGCGTCAATTCCGACCGGGTGTAGCCGGCGTCTTCCAAAGCGGCCCACACGCACTCCAGGAACAACCGCTCCTGCGGGTCCATCACCTCGGCTTCGCGAGGCACGATCTTGAAGAAATCGGCGTCGAAACGGTCGACTCCATCCAGGAAGCCGCCCCACTTGCTATACGTCTTTCCGGCTACGCTTTTCTCCGGATCGAAATAAAGCGTATGATCCCAGCGATCCGGCGGTATCTCGGTGATACAATCGCGTCCGGCCTTCAGGTTTTCCCAAAATTCCTCAAGCGTATTCGCCTTGGGATAGCGTCCTGCCAGCCCGATAATCGCGATGTCGAGCGCCTCGGTGGCAACCGCCGTAGACGATGCGGCCGAGACGACGGCCGGCGAGGCCGAATCCAAGGCCTGCAGGGTAACCGGCACCGTCACGGGAAGGGCCGGCGCAACGCGACTCGCCTTTGGCTCCGGTGGAGAATCCGCGCCGGTCAATGCTGCCACCTTGGCGGGGTGCGCCGTCGAGAAATAGCGGGCGAGTTCGCCGATGGTTTTGTACTCGAAAAATATCGTCTTCGAAAGCGGCCCGAAGGTCTTTTCCAGCTCATGGGTCATCTCCAGCACGAGAATGGAGTCGATACCGTACGCCTCCATCGGCACGTCCGTCTCGATCCGGTGCGCCGGCAGCTTCAGGGTGGTCGACAACAACTTTTTCAGCACGCGCGCCACGTTTTCTTCGCGCTGGTTCGCGACCGCCTCGCCCGTGCCGGGCTCCAGCTGTACCGGGGTCGGCGGCTCCGGCACGGCGTTGATCGCTGCCCGAAGCGCCTCCGTGTCGCCGTAGCACACCAGGCATTGCGCGGCAGCAAGCGCCCAGCAGACCTCCAGTGCCCGCAAGCCCTCGGCGGAGGGAAGCGGCACAAAGCCTGCGCGACTGGCGAGTGTCTGCGTGGCCGCGTCGCTCCCCATGCCACCGTCCTGCCAAAGCGGCCAGTTCACCGAAAAAGTGCGCCCTTGCCGTTCGCCGCGGGTGACGCGCTCTGCGCGTGCGTGCGCAAACATGTCGGCAAATCCGTTCGCTGCTGCGTAGTCCGCCTGACCGACGTTTCCGAGCGCCGCCGCCGCCGATGAATAAATGAGGAAAAAGTCGAGCGCCAAAGAGGCGCACGCCACGTCAAGGTTGAGCAGACCCGACGTTTTTGAGGCCAATACTTCGTTCACTTCCTCGGTGACCTTGTGAATGATGAAGCGATCGCGCCTGACGCCGGCACAGTGAATGACGCCGTGCAGAGTCCCGAGGCGCGCCACCAGTGTATCGACGACTTGTCGGACCGAGGTCGCATCGGCGAGATCAAGGCACTGGTACTCGACGACGCATTCAGTGGTCCTCAGCCTGTCAAGGGCGGCCAGTGTCTCCGGCCTGAGCATAGGCGACCGACCCGCAAGAATCAGCGTGGCCCTTGGGGCCTGGCGCGAGATCTCCTCCGCCAATATCAGGCCTAGACCGCCCGCGCCGCCCGTGATTAGATACTTGCCGTCGCTGCGCCACGGAATGCCGACGGGGGCCGGCAGCGGCTGCACGGCTTCCCACTCCGCCACCCAGCGCTCGTCCCCGCGCCGCCTGATGATCTGATCGCCCGGTGAGCAACCGTCCTCGTTGGCAATCGAGCTGAGGCGGCGAAGGTTCGTCTCGTCCGCTTCAATCAACTGCGCGACCAGGGAGGGATTCTCCCGGCGCGCCGTCTTCAGCAACCCGGACAGACCACGGTGGAGCGTAGCGGGCCCGCGATCGGCAACCACAACTTGGACCAGCACAGGCCCCGTGGGCTTTCGTTCTAAGATGGCCTTCAGCTCTCCCAGCAAGCCGTTCGTGCAGTCCCGGTAGCTGGAATCCACTCGTTGCATCGCGGCGCCGAAGCGCAAGAGTCGTTGTCCCGCTGAGGCCGTCTCCGGCGACGTCAGATCGCCGCAGAGCACCACGAGCCGTTCTTTGTAGGCGATGGGTTCCCTGTTCGCGACGCTGCGTTGCTTCCAAGCGGGAACCCAGAGCGAAACTGCTGCTCCGGCCACGCGCTTTTCTCGGGGCCGCAACGCCAGCCCGCTGATTCGCACCCGCACGCCGCCCTGATCGTCGCACAGGTCGAGATCAAGCTTCCGGATGTCGCCGGGCTGCTCGCTGCGCAGACGAACAAGCACCCACCGCGCATCCGCCGGCCGGCCGAACCATTCCAGGGTGTCAAGCGCGAACGGGATCGACAGGAACGCGCGATGGGCGGTCTCCGCCAGGCTAAACCCAATCGACGCCTGCAATGCGGCATCCAGCAGACTGGGATGGAGCGTGAACTCGTCTCCTGGCGCGACCGACCCCGGTAGGACCAAGCGTGCCAAAAGCTGATCTCCGGCCACGGAAATCTCCGCCAACCCTCGGTGAGCCGGCCCGTATTCAATGCCGGCCGCGGCAAACGCCTCGTAGCAGCCTGATGCAGACAGCCGGACAGCCGCGCAGTCCGCCCGCCAAGGCTCCAGTGCGACATTCTCCGCAGGCACCGTCTCCGCGGGCTTCGCAAAGCCGCGACAGTGCAACACGTGCTCATCGGTCGCGCCGGTGTAAACCTCGAAAGCCACGGCCTCATCCGAACTGCGCGTCAACGCGATGTGAACGTCAACCGGGCTTTTCCCATCGACCACGATCGGCCGTGCCCACGCGATATCATGCAGCGCCCAGGCCCCCTCTGCCGAGCTCGCCCGCGACACGGCCTCACGAGCCATCTCAAGGTAGGCTACGCCCGGGAGAATCATCCGCCCCTCGACGCGGTGATCCGTCAGGAAGGGTTCGTCGCCAGCGAGCGTCGTTGTGAACCGCTGTTCGGCGAAGCAGGAGGTGTTTTGGTGCAGGAGCGGATGTAAACGCGCCGGCTGCACCGGTTTCTGCGTCGACGCCTTCAGTTCATCCCCAGGCCAATAGCGTTCACGGACAAACGGGTACGTCGGTAAGCTCACCCGCGACGGAATTTCGCCAGTATACAGCGATTCCCAGTCGATGACCACCCCTTTACACCAGAGCTCCGGTATGGACGCGATGTCGAGAGCCGCGCTCGCCCCTGGGAGGTCGCCATGGGCATTCACGCCCGTGCTCTTTCGGTCAATGCGCCCGCGACTCCAACCGGCGTTCGCGCCCGCGGCGGCGAGAAAAGCCTGAAGCTTTTCCCGTACTTCCGCCATGGAAAAGGCCACAAAGGCAAGTCGCTCGGTCATCGCCTCACGCCCCACCTGCAGCGTGAATGCCAGATTCGCCAGCGCCACGGCGTCTGTGGCGGCACTCGCCTCGAGGTGACAAAAGAGTTTGCGCGCGTAGGCTGCGAGGCCCTGCGAGTCGCGCGCCGATAGCGCGATCACTCGCGGTATGTCATGCCGAATTCCGGCCGGATCGGATCTTTCCGGCAAATACTCCTCGATGATGACATGGGCATTGGCACCGCCGGCGCCGAAAGACGAGATTCCGGCACGACGCGGTTCTTCGCGGCACCCCACGTTCTGGCGCCTCCACGGCGCGACCGAGCGCTGAACGAAGAAGGTGCTATGCGCAAATGGAATGTTCGGGTTGGGTGTTTCGGCGTGCAGACTCGGAACCAACAGGCCGTGCTTCATTTGCAGGACCACTTTGGCAACGCTGGCGATCCCCGCTGCCGCCTCGAGATGGCCAATGTTCGACTTGACAGAACCAATCGGACACGAGCTCGGCTCGAGCGGACCAAATGCCTCGGTCAAACCGGCGATTTCGATTGGATCACCCAATTCGGTCCCGGTGCCGTGCGCCTCGATATAGCCGACGCTGCTCGGCTTGATCGCCGCGCGTCGCAGGGCCTCGCAAATAAGCTCCGCTTGCGCCTTGGGGTCAGGCACAGTATAGCCGTTGGTCTTACCGCTGTGACTGATACTGCTGCTGCGAACAATCGCGTGGATGCAATCGCGATCGGCGAGCGCGCGCGACAATCGCTTCAAGAGCACGACCCCCACACCTTCGCCCGGCACAAAGCCGTCGGCGCCCGCACCGAAGCTATGGCATTTGCCGGACGGCGAAAGCATCTGCCTGGCCGAGAGACCGATGTAACTGGTCGGATGCAGGTAAAGATTGACACCGCCGGCGAGGGCTAGCTCACACGCACCGCGCCGCAGGCTCTCGCACGCCTCGTGAATCGCGGTCAGCGACGAGGAGCACATCGTGTCGATCGGCATACTTGGACCGCGCAGGTTGAACAGATAGGAGACCCGGTTCGCCACCGAGCTGAACGAGGTGTGCGGATAGCTCCGCTTGTTACGCTTCAAGCACTCAAGGCCATACAGATCGTAACCCGTTTTGGTGATTCCAACGAATACCCCGACCCGCGACTGGAAGTGTCGCTGGAGTCCCTCACGCGTATAGCCTGCATCCTCGAGCACCTCCCAGCATGATTCGAGAAACAGCCGCTCCTGAGGATCCATCTCCATCGCTTCGCGAGGAGACAGATTGAAAAATAGAGCGTCGAAATCGGCAAAACCATCCAAAAAGCCGCCATGCCCACAATAGCTCTTTCCCTGGGCGATGGCTTCATGTCGATCGGGATGATACATTTCGTCAACCGGCCAGCGATCGCGCGGGAGAGGACGGATACAATTTCTTGCCCCAGCGATGTTCTCCCAGAAACCAGCAAGGTCGCTCGCGCCGGGATAGCGGCCGACCATCCCGATGATCGCCACCGGCTCATCCTCTCCCGCCGGAGCACCACCCCGGGCGGCGCCAATGTCCACCAACGCATCAGCCGGGCAGGCGCCGGGTACAGCCAGGTCGGCGCGGGCGGAAGCGGCAGTTCCCGTCCAGCGCTCGCATTCACTGGCACGCGTGGTTGCCAGGAACGCTGCCAGCGACGCCAGCGTTCGATGCTCGTAGAACACCGTTTTCGAAAGTGCATTGAACGCAACACCCAGCCGGTCATTTAGCCGGCTCACCATCACCGAGTCGGTGCCGTACGACTCCACAGCGTGATCGCCGTCGATCTCCTCCGGCGCCAGCTTGATGATTTCGCCAAAGACGATTTTGAGCTTCGCGAGCGTCCGATCAGGGAGTGAACGTTCCGCCGCCGCGGACTGCGGCGCTGCATTTTGCGCGGCGCGCAACGCGGATGCCAAACGCACGCGTTCACCTGCCACCACCAGCATCTGCGACGAGCCCGAACACAAGCTGCGATAAAAGGCCTGCAGCGCATCCCGGGTCTCGAGGGAGCCCAGGCCCCACTCCCGGCGGTATCGTTCGAGCAGCTCAGGGGAAACCGACATGCCGCCTTGCTGCCAATGCCCCCAGTTGATTGAAAGGGTTCGACCGCGGCGCTGGCCGCGCACAACCTGCTCGTTGCGAGTCCACGCGAACGCGTCCATGAAAGCATTGGCCGCCGCGTAGTCGGCTTGGCCGGCGTTGCCCAGGGCGCCTGCGGCCGACGAGAAGCAGATAAAGCAGTCAAGATCGAAACCCACGCTCCCGGCGTCGAGGTTGACTGTTCCCGTCACTTTGGAGGCGAGTACCGCTTCGACCTCGGCCGGGGTCTTGTGAATGATATACCGATCTCGGCTCTCTCCGGCGGCATGGAGAATGCCGTCGAGCCGGCCATAACGACTGCGAATCTCGGCAAGAACCGCCTCGACTTCCGAACGCACGGCGACATCGGCGCGAAAATACACAGCTTCCGCACCATGATCCCGTAACTGCGTCAACTGTGCTTCCTTACGGGGATCGAGTTCCGAGCGGCCCGTCAGCACCACAACCGGGGCCGCTGCGCGTTGGGCGATGTCGCACGCGAAGATGAAGCCTACGCCGCCCGATCCGCCGGTCACAAGATAAACACCGCCCTGTTTCCAAGGCGGTGAGGCCGCGGCCCGTCCCTCAGCGAGGAAACCCCATTGGCACACTTGGCGCTCCGTTCCGAGGTACCGCACTTGGCGCGCACCGGTCCGGCTGTTCTCGTGCAGGATGCGTTGAATCGCCTCGCTGCCGCTGCCCGCCTCGACCTCGATCAGCTGTCCGGAGCACGCGGGTTGTTCCTGCTCTGCGCTCTTCAGCAAAGCCAGTAGCCCCGTCCAGAGCGAACCGGCTTGGCTGCGAGTGGCGATGATCTGCACGAACACAGCGCCGCCGGCCGGGCGTTGGAAGCGTTGCTTCAGTTCATCGAGCAGGCGCACGGCACCCGCACGGAAGCTTTCCGCCGGATCGCCTTCGCTCGATAGCATCAGGACTCGGAAACCAGCGACCGTCAAAGCCTCGCCCACCGCGGCATCAAGGCCAGCCAGCACTACAAACCGCTCGCGGGCGTCAGTCGTGGCGGCGACCGGCGTCGGCTGCGGCACCCATTCGAGCTTGAAGAGGAGCGTTTCCATGGCCGCGGCTCCCCCTGGCCTCTCGGCGGAGGGTAACGGCAGCGCCCGGGGAGCCGACCGAGCCGAGGCCGCCCAGTAACGCGTTTTTGCAAACGGGTACGTCGGCAGGCTGACCCGGCGCGAGCGATGGCCGGCATAGATCGCGAGCCAGTCCACAGCGCCGCCCGTCGACCACCATTGCGCAATGCGGCCGAGCTTGCCCTCGCCGAGCCACTTGGCGAGGAGCGCCCTGGAATCGTCCGGATCGTCCAGCACCGCCCAGGCCTCGCGATTCGCTTTGGCATGACCGCGATAGCACTCTTCGATCTGCGTCTCCCCGGCCAGGAATCGGTTCAGCTTCTCACTCACCTCCGCCATCGAGCCTCCTACAAGCGCCAGGCGCTCGTCCATGGCGACACGGCCAACCTGCAGCGTGTAGGCAATCGCGGCGAGATCGTGGCCGGTGGAGGCGAAGTCGGACAGCACCTCGGTCATGCGGCGCGCCAGCGTCTCCAGTTGTTGTCCAGTCCGCGCCGAAAGCACAAAAACGACTGGCGGCGGCA
>Ga0213877_10000003_pt1 | contig 25432 bp, 23 predicted proteins | sample VelepicoBEBS_R01_FD_160112 | JGI IMG/M metagenome (GOLD analysis project Ga0213877, IMG submission 160112) | Vellozia epidendroides bulk soil microbial communities from rupestrian grasslands, the National Park of Serra do Cipo, Brazil - BS_R01 | ecosystem: Environmental > Terrestrial > Soil >...
GGTAAAATCCTCAGCTTCGACGCAGACGGTCTAGTCGATGTCTTCGACCGATCATCGAAGAAAGATGAAAAAACTGTCCGGATCCCTTCCGAGCTCCAATCCGACATTCGCTGCGTTCGATTCCAGCCACAGATCAATGCATTCGTCGTCGGATATGCACACTCAACGTGTAACCCATACTGCGGGCAAATCGTTGTGTGGGACCCGCAACAATCCGCGCCAATCAGATCGTGCGGTTTTGCAGAGAGCGTTTTATACGTCGACTGCCACCCGAAAGAGCCAATTGTTGCGTTTATCACGAGCGCAGGAACTCTGGGGCTTAGAACATTGCCCGACCTCTTGCCTATTCCGGGTCAACCTGATCTGCATGTGCTGCAACAAAACGACCCTCGAATCGTCAGGAGACTGATATGGTCGAATGGGGGCGATCGACTGCTCGTCGGATTCAACAACGGAGACGACGACACATCCGAGATACAACTTTTTCACCGGGACCTGAAGGGGTTAACAAGCCTGACTTCGATGCACTTTCCCGGATTGATTGGCTCGGTTGCGTGGCATCCTCTTGATAACGCAATCGCGGTCGGTACGGCGGGAGGGGCTATCATTTTGCAATCATTGCCCGGTGGTCAGACGAAACCGGTAGTTGCGCACGATGGGACTGTGGCCGCGCTGAGTTGGTCTCTCGATGGACGGCAGCTTTTTACGGGCGGCTTTGATGGCGGAGTGAAGGTATGGGATTTTGACGCCGGTGGGCAAAATCCGCTAACTTTGGCAATTTCATTGCGGCAAAATACCGGAGGCGTTCTCGTCGTCGGCGTTGATCCGGAAGGACATGGTTTTTACACCGGCGGTACTAGTCCGCAGATATTGTATTGGCCCATTGACCGCTATTCAGCCGAAACTATTCTTAAGCGGGCACGGCGGATGGTGCATCGAAACATGTTTAACGCGGAATGGGCACGCTATGTCGCCGGGGACGACCGCCAGAGCAAGCAATACCAGAAGACGTTCAATGATCTACCTCCACTTGTGGAGTCGCAGTGATTGGGAGTCCTGGGACTGCAGGCATCCGGCCCAGCGGTGTTTTCCAATAATCGCCGCACTTACTTTGCAAGAGATGGCGAGGTTTCGTGAGTTTTTCATCGATCTCCTCTTGGGCTTTCACAGATGGTCTCTGTTAGAGTTGGCATTTTAACTTTTATGAGGCACCGAGCTTTTCTTTGTTGGTGCCTGGCTTCCAATCTGGCAAAGTTTCTTGGGGTGCGGCCATTTGTTGGCATAGGTGCCGTTTTTGTTGACGGAACGAGCAGGCCCTGTCAGTTAGTCGACACGAGCTCGCGAATGCCAGCTGGTGCCTGTTGCGAAATGTCCCGGAGGGACGGTACGATCCTAGCCCGACTCCGCAAAGCCTGCGTCGCGACCGCAGAAGGTGGTTGCGCAGACCCCTGGCTGTCGGGCGCGCCGTAGTCTGCGAAGGCGGCCTGGCACCCTGCGATTCAGTGAGGGCTTGCGACACTTCTCAGGCCTTGTTTCTTTTCTTATGAGCCTCCGCGAGGATCAGAACTGGGCTGCGAAGATTTATGAAGAGCGTGCCGACGCCGTCGATGCCGATCAAAACGTTACGTACTTTTTTCTCAAAGACTATCAGGAGATCTGTCGATACATGCGCACGATCGGCTACGGCTCAAAGGGTAAAGCCGAAACCGTGGAAAAACAGGTGGCGCGAGAACTTCAGAAAGGCCGCTACTGCTCGCTCAGGACTACCGTACGCGGAAGACAATCGACGCAAGATATCGCGATTTTTGTTTACCGCGATTTCGCCGCTGATCTATTCGGCTGCGGCTTAGTTGTCATCAGCTTCAGTATCGGTACTGAGCTCGCAGAGGAATTCGCGGACGCCTGGTTTCAAAAGGTGGACGCCTTCATGATTGAACGTCTTGCCAACAAAGAGGACAGCTAGACTAGATGCTGTTGCGAAGTGTCCCAGAGGGACAGCACGATCGTAGCCCGACTCCGCAAAGCCTACGTCGCGACCGCAGAAGGTCATTGCGCAAACCCCTGTCTGTCGGGCGCGCCGTAGTCTGCGAAGGCGGCCTGGCACGAAGTACCTGGGAATAGCGCCACCCCAAAGAGCCGTCTCGTAGGGTATGGTATGATCAGCATCGGTGTGCGCACCGATTCGATGTGATCGCGCAGTGGCATTGTCATTTTGGAGTCATGCGAACCCCGATTGACGGGCCCATTGCTGGACCGCTTGCGAAAATCCTTTAAGACGTTCCTGACCGATGGGCCTGCTCGACTGTTGCACAAACTGCTTTCGAAGAACGGGAGACAACGATAAAGTTCAAATCAGCGATGACTCTCAACGAAATCATCGAACAATTGCCAAAGCTCAGCGACGATGAAAAACGGCAGCTTTGGAGTATCCTCGATCAGCAGCTGAGCGGCGAAGGCGAAGAAAGTCCGGAATTCCTCGCAGAACTCGATGCACGTGTGCGCGCTTTGAACGATGGCGCCCGGACTTATTTGCTTGATGAGGCCGGGCAAATGGTGAGGGATACCGTCGCGCGTGCTCGGCGGTAGTTATCGGCATGTACGCCGTAATTCGAGCATATTCAGGAATTCAAAGAGACTCTTCGTAAGGATTTTGATGGTACCGGTTTGAGCTAAAAATGCTGCAAATCCTGCACCGTTGTGCGGTGTCGGCGAGTCCTCCCAAGCAGCTCAGGGGTCAGAGTGCGACCTGTTCTTCATATCAGGCGACCACCTTCGCCAACCGTCGATGCGAATGGAATGATGAATCGATCAGAAGAAAGTAAGACTCGAACGCCTGATCAGAGGGAGGAACCAAAGTGACCATTGACGCAGCATCGCAAGAAGAAGCCTTTCGGAACCATGTGCTTAAAGTTCCTGGCGCTGAGATCATCGCAGAGATGGTCGCTGAAAGCATTCGCATCGGCAGCTCGACATACAATCCAGAAACCCGGACAGTGACCATTGAGGGGCTTCGCGTGCGGATAGGCAGTGACGGTTTTATCCGGCTGTGCTGAGGCGATCACGCGATAGCTTTGCTCAATATCTGGAGCCTCATTCGTGAGCCGAAAGATACGTCCGATGAAGCAGTGGAAGGCGAATCGATGAAGGTAAAAGCGATCTGTCTGAGGTGATGCTCGGCGATGAATTGCCGCAGCATCCTCTATGGATCGAAGGAGTAAACTTTATGAGTGAAAATTTTGATTCGACAACTCTCAAGCCCGCGGCCGAGTCTTCAGTCAAGAAAATCTCCGCGTTTGGCACGAGAGTAAAAGAAAAGCTATTAACACGGGCACAACAGGACCCGGCCAAGACTTTCTTGATCGTTCTCGCGGGATCGACGCTCGCGGGTCTTCTGCTTGGTTACTGTATCTTCCGTAGTGAGGCAGAGTCTAAGCGCCGCCGCTTGATTGAAGATTGGATGCAGGATGTGACGAAATGGATTCGGGAGCACGGCCGGAACATCGCGGCTCCGGTCAAAGGAGGTCTCGAAGCGGCGAGAACCGCTGTCGAAGAAGTCTCGCGTTCCGGCACACACGCTCGAGGGCGCCTGCAACCATTCTTCGAAAAACGAAAGCGGCTGTTTCTAAACCTTTTCTGAATTCCGCCCTTCGAACTATACCGAACTGGGTAACGTCACTGTAAATGCCATCGGAGGGTGGTCGGAGCACCCAGGCTGCCCCTTGTTATTGAACTCGATACCATCCTGACCGAGGTCAATTGGTTGCGGATTCAAGCCTCTGGGTATTGCTGCGTGGACGAGTTCGGTCGGAAAAGTCGTCGCACTAAGAATGTCAAAAGACGGATAATGCTTCCTCATCGAACTTGGATGCGCATTCTGGTCGCCAATCACCATCTGGTATGGCGTGGGGTCCTCGTCTATGACCATACCTAGAATTTCGTGTCCTTTAGAGGCATCCATTCCGGAATATCCCTGCGCCGATCCGCTCCCCTGGGGGGCGTGATAGTTGTAGAATGATACGGCATCATGACCTGGCAGTGTTAGCTCAACATTCTGCGGGCGGCGCACCCCAAGCTTGTTCAATTCACTCAAGTCGACTCTGGGCTTTCTAACACGCTTACCGGGCTCTTGAACGGGCGTTCCAATAAATTTGTCCTTAAACTTTTGAGATGTTTCGAGCGTGTAAGGGCGCTGCACCAGGTTAATATCTGTCGCGCTTTTCCTTTTCAGAAGCACATTGAAGCGTCTCACGCCTACACTGGGCGGGACCGTCTCGTTACCAAGTCGGCTGGCGAATGGAGCCTCTTGCGTGACAATCGATTCCCAGTCAGACCCTACGAGGCTGTCGACTTGTTTCTTAGAAGCGCCTTCCTGTATGGCGATGATATCGATTTCGTGAGCATCTGCCATTTTTTTTATATTGTTCCACTTTGCTTGATCTAACCCACAAAGTCGGGGAATGGACGAATTGGTGACTTGGGCGAAGGACGGGGGACCTGTTAACCAGTCCCCCAGGGGAGATTGTTACCAGTCCTCTCGGAAAGTCGGCACGCTACTGACGCGCAAGTGACTGAGAATATGGCGCTTGCGATGTAAATCGAGGGTGATGCGGAATCTTATACCTCATTCTTTGAGGCTGAATGCGGAATAATTGGTAACATTATCGGGGTTGATCAGAACGCAGTCGATTGTCTGTTTCTCGGGTTTGTCCGTCTTGCCGGTTTTGATGTATTGGTCAGCTTGTTCGACCGCAAGCTGAGCGAGTCGCACTACGGGCTGAAGCACCGTAGCCCGGATCTCGCGCGCCTTTACTGAATCCGCCACGTCCGGACTGCCATCGAAGCCAACCACAATTACCTGGCCTTTTCCGGCGGCTTTCAGTGCCGCGTATGCGCCGAGTGCCATCGTGTCATTGCCGGAGATCAGACCTTTGATGTTCGGGTATTGCTGAATGATAGTCTGGGTCTTCTGGAACGCCTCCTCCTGATTCCAGTTGGCGCTCTGCGACGCCACTTTTTTGAGCTTGGGATACTGGCTCAGAGTATCGTTATAACCCTTGGACCGGATCCCGGCATTGGTGTCAGTTTCTTTACCGATTAATTCCACGTAATCGCCTTCCTCCCCCATGACTTTTGCAAACTCCTCAGCCCCCAGTGTAGCTCCCTGATAGTTGTTAGATACCAATTGGGCGACGGCAACCCCTGTGGCATTAATCTCGCGGTCGACTAGAAACGATGGAATACCTGCGTTTTTAGCTTTTGTGACTGCAGCGATGCTAGCGTCGGCGCCAGCGTTGTCCAGGATGATTGCAGCAGCTTTCCGCGCGATCGCAGTGTCAAAAAGCTGATCCTGTTTTACCGGGTCATCGTTGTGGACTAAAATGAGTGTGTCATAGCCGAGCGATTTTGCCTTTGCGTCAGCGGCGTCAGCCAGAGCCTTAAAAAATGGGTTTTCGGGCGACGGCACGATGATGGCTATTAGTTTTTTCTCTTGCGCAAGCGCAGACTGAATTAATCCGCTCCCTGTTAACAGGAGAGCAACGCCCGTCAGCAAGCCGGCGAGCAATTTGAGTTTCTGGGGGACGTATTTGTACATAGTCAGTTCTGATATGTGGATTTTGGTTTATGGGAAGGAAGAGAGGGGCAAATCGATTGTTGATTGCGGTGGAAATATTACGCGCGCTTGAGCGCAAGACGTTGTTGAAGCCGTTCCTGGAGCTGATCCAGGACTACTGCAAGAATGATAACCAGGCCAGTGATCACCTTTTTCCAGAATTCCTGGACGCCGAGGAGGACTAAGCCGTTCGTGAGAACTCCAATCACCAACGCGCCGACGATAGTGCCCCAGATCGTGCCGCGGCCGCCGGCCAGGGAAGTGCCCCCGAGTACGACGGCGGCAATCGCATTAAGTTCATAGCTTTCACCCACCGCAGGATGAGCTGCGACAAGCTGGGATGCCGTAATCAGACCGGTCATAGCAGCACACAGACCGCAGATCATGTAAACAGCCATCTTGATCCGGTTAACGTAGATGCCGGAAAGCTCGGCGGCACGTTCGTTGCCCCCGACGGCATACACCTGTCGTCCGAAAGGTGTTTTACCAGCGACAAATGCCGCGACTGCAGCAAAAAGAACCATAATCCAGATAACGATCGGAATTCCCAGGATGTCGCCTGCACCCAGGATAGGGAAACCTGTATTGCCCAGGTCGGCACTGCCGACAAGGTTCGGAAAGGTCGCTCCGTCGTTGCTCAATTGAGCCGTGCCCCTGGCAACATACAGCGTTCCCAGCGTCGCGATGAACGGCGCCACGTTAAAGCGGGTAATCAGGACCCCGTTGAACGCGCCGACCAGCAATCCCAGGCAAAGACAAAGTACGATGATCATCGGCACATTAAAAAAGATCGCCACTCGGAGGGCGGGAATGGCCAGACCGCGATCTATCAGCAAGCCGGATACCATGGCCGAAAGACCCACAACCGAGCCGACTGACAGATCAATCCCGCCCGTCAGAATAACGAACGTCATGCCGACGGCCATAATCGCATTGATTGCGGTTTGCCCGACGAGAATGATCAGATTCTCTCGCGTGAAAAAGGAGGGTGAAAGGACGGAGAAAACGCCAATGAGCACAAACAACGCGATCAGGGCCCTCAAGCGAAACAGTAGGACCCCCAGTGACAAACCGGACGGCTTGGCGGGTACGGCAGGAGAACTGGGAGCGATGGTAGAAGTGTGCATGCGTGAAAAATTGCGGTCTAATTCGGCTGGTGCGGAGCAGGCGCGCGCTCGGTCTGCTGGCGTGCGCCGGCAGCACGCACGAGCGCTTCTTCGGTCGCCGTGTCGTGAGTAAACTCGCCAGTGATTTTTCCTTTTGAGAGGACCAGGATGCGGTCCGGGACCGCGAACATTTCCGGCAACTCAGACGATACGAAGAGGATTGCCAGGCCTCGCTCTGCCAGCCGATTCATGATCTCAAAAATTTCCGCTTTAGCGCCGACATCGATGCCACGAGTTGGCTCATCCATCAGCAACACTTGCGGATCGGTGAGCAGGCTCTTTCCCACGACGACCTTCTGTTGATTCCCACCGCTTAGCGAAGTGATTGGCTGCAGGGGACTTTGCGTTTTGATGGAAAGGTCACGGATGACATTGCTGATCTCCTCTAGCTCGCGGCGCTCAGACAGCCAGAACGAACTCATAAAACGCTTCAAATTCGCAAGCGTAATGTTATGCGCGACGGAAAGTTTCTGAACCAACCCCAGCCGCTGTCGGTCTTCGGGCACTAGCATCAGACCGAGATCGATACGTTGCCGTACGGTCTCGCGTCCGAGTGTCCGCTTATCAAGCAGGATCTCGCCTGAAACTTCTGGGTGGAGCCCCATCAAGCATTCGAACAATTCGGTTCTGCCGGCGCCCATCAGGCCGAAAATCGCGAGGATTTCCCCGCGCCGGAGCGTCAGGGACACGTTTTCGAGCGTAAAGCCGCCGCCGATCCGCGGCAGGCAAAGGTCCTTAACTTCGAGCACGGCCTCACTGTCGATCACAGATCGGGTCCGGTGGCGAGGAGCATTGACATCGCGACCGACCATTTTTCCGATGATCCAGGCAATGTCGACCGATTTAGCCGGAGCAGAGGCCGCCAGTTTGCCGTCGCGCAAAACGGTTAAGTAATCCCCGATGGAGAGCAGTTCCTCCAGTTTATGGGAAATGTAAATAATGGCCACTCCTTCTGCCTTGAGGTCCCTGATGATTCGAAAGAGCGCCTCCGTTTCGGCGGCGGTCAAAGCCGAGGTCGGTTCATCCATGATGAGGATTCGCACGTTCTGCGATAACGCTTTTGCGATCTCAACGATTTGTTGCTGGCCCATCCGCAAATCCCGGACGAGCGTTCTGGGATCCAGCGGCTGTTCAAGCCTGTCGAGCAACTGCCGTGTCACTTTTTCCTGTGCGCTATGCTGGACGACACCGCCGCGAGTCAATTCCCGAGCCACGAAGATGTTCTCTGAAATGTTGAGGTTCGGATACAGGTTAAGTTCCTGGAAAATGATCCCGATGCCGGCTTGTGCCGCGTCGCGGGTAGTTTTGAAGTCCACTGGAGTTCCGTTGAGCAGGATGCGGCCCGAGGTGGGTCTCTCGACGCCGGCCAGAATCTTGATGAGGGTCGACTTTCCGGCTCCATTCTCGCCGATCAATACGTTGACGGCGCCAGCATAGACTGTGAAGTCAACTTCATCGAGGGCAAGAGTACCGGGAAACTGCTTCGAGATTTTTTCAGCCACCAGAACAACCTGGCGGGTTTCCTTAGGTGCCTGCTTCAGAATTTCTACGCGCTGCATAGCTGCAACCCTAGAGATCAATTTTAACCGGCGTAATGAGTACGGGAGCCTTCGAATGTGGATCGAACGTGAACGTACCAAAAAAAGTTATTGTTTTGCCGGCGAGCGAGGGGGGTTGGATACTGGCAAAGGCGCTTTTTAGCGCGCGGCCGTTCATTTCCTTGGACACGTCCGCATAATCGAGTTGGTTGGTGAACTGGTTGAATGAGACGTGCCCGGTTGCATCCCGCAGTGATGTTCCTCGAACGACCGGCCCGATCTGTAGCGCAACCTTCTCGGTTAGCCCGGGAATTTGTACATCTGCGGTGCCAGCCTGCGATTCAGTATGCAGTTCGATTACCTTGCCTGCCCCTTTGACCATGTAATTAAACGGATTGGGGGGATCACGGCGCCCATATTTCTCCCCAGCAGCGTTTGGATCAGCACGAATTTCAGGAAGGATAACGGCGATGTCGTGAGCCTTCTCCTGGATTGTGGGCAGCACTTTGCTAGTCCAGATCGGCTCCACGAACTTGGCTGCAGCGGTCTCTACCGGGTGCGCGCCCGATCCGGCCGCTGCAGTTCCGGGAAGCGGCCGGATAACAAATGGTGGTTTAAGCACAAACAGAATTGCAATAATTGCGACAACAACAGCAACCGCGGTTTTGCGTGGAACCTTTCGGCTTGTCTCATGGCGCGGCTCGATCTGCGTGGGGGAAGTCATTTTGTTGGACTATTTGGACGTCAGCTGGAGCTGTGCAGGTAGGTTTCCCAACCGAAGTAGGTCGTAAACGCCTCATGCAAGACTCTTGCAGTATGCGAAGCGTTCATGGCGGCATGGTGTTCAAATCCATTCTTGCATACGTACTTCATTAATTCCTGGAGCCGCCGTACCTCCACCACAGCGCGGCTCCCGAACGTATCGAGCGGATCGTCCACAAATTGACCGTCTCCGACGTAGGCACGGATTGCGCCATGGCGATCATCCGTCGTAATGCGAGCGTAGCTGAATGGACCAGCCGGGGTGCGGCCGGCGACTGTTCCGTAGGTGTTCTCCGTACCCAGTGTCGTCGCAAGAATTTCCGCGTTCGCCATCTTCACTTCCGAAAAAAAGCTTTTAGCCCAATTGCCGCAGTGGAAGAGCACGCATTTATTCGGATCGGTCCCATAATTGTTGTTCCAGTCGACCAGAGCGCTCGGTTTGCCAGAAGCTAATTGGAGAGCGTACATCGAAGCGACACCGGTGATATCGACTTCGCATGCGCTGGGCAGGAGATTCTCGCTCATCATGCTCATGAGCGTGCAGACATTGACGCCGTAGTTGTGCTGGAGTGAATCCCAGCATTGAATCGCCGTTGCGTCGATACCGTGTGATTTCATCCATTCATCGAGAACGATTCCTAGTTTTGACATTTTCAGGAGCGATAACGCCGGGATTCCGCCCGTCGCAACATAGGCGCCGATGGACTCCAGGCGTTCTTTTACCCGACTGTCCTTATCGTCGATTTTAGCGGCGCTTCCAAAAATTTCGGAGAGATCGGCCGTATTGACGCTGATACCGAAAGCCTGCAGGAGTTTCTCACTGTAACGGGTCGTATTGAACGCATTCGGCCGCGCACCGACGGCTCCAAGGCGAGCAGTCTTCAGCCGTTTCACCACGTTGCAAACAGCGGCAAAGCGCCTCAGGTCTTCTCGGAATGAATCGGTCTTGGGGGCAACCGTATGGAGTTCCGTCAGACTGAAAGGAAATCCGTACTGATATAGGTTATTACAAACCGAGATCTTTCCGCAAAACGCGTCTCGCCTTCGTTCCACACCGAATTTATTTAAATCGTCCGGATAGGCCTGAATCAGGATGGGAACGCGCAGCGACGAGAGCTTGATGGTTTCAGCGACGCCTTTCTCGTCACCGAAATTTGGCAAGGTGACCAGTATTCCATCGATGCGATGGCGGTTCTGGTCGAAAAGATCTGCACATTTTTGAGCGGTTTCCCATGTCTCGACTGCCCCGAGCCTGGTGGCTTCTTCATCGAGGATAACCGCGTCAAGGCCTTGTTCCTGCATGACATTGAGTATGTCTTGCCGTCCTTGGGCGATCAGACTGTCTGGGAAAAAATTCCGATTTCCGACGATCACGCCGAGGACCGTCCTTTTCTGGCCGTTCATAAAGATCCTCTTTCTGCTTGAATCAGTTTCATTTTCCTCTTTCACGATTTCCGGGTGAACCTTGCCAGTTTGGCAAAAAAATCCTCAAGGATGAACCGCTGATCGATTCTTTCGTAAACGCGGATGGGACGATTCCGACCGGTGTGCACATAGTTCATCTCGGCATTAAATTCGGGTGCCGGGCGCCACTCAGACCAGCCGCATTCAGGGTACATCATCACGCCGACCGCGGGCGAGTCTCCAAGCGACCGGTGTTCGATGGGACCGTGCAAATGATAGAGTCTGTTCCACTCAACGAGCTGTTCGACCAGGTATTTGCCGATCGCTCCCTTGTCGTAAACTTTTTCTACCAGTTCGGCATAGCTAACGGCCATCCTCTTATAGATTGTGCTCGGGATTTGCCATACTTCCAACTTTGAACGGAAAACCAGATTCGCTGCGGTAACATCATTCGAGAGGTTAAACTCCCACCCGCCGACGGGCCAATCCTCGCCACCTATCCAGATGACGCGCACATTGTGTTCGGCTATAGCCGGTTCCTCAAGGAGCGCGGACGCCATATCGGTAAGTGCTCCGAGAAAAGCGATGTGAAGCGGGCGGGGGTCCTGCTTCAAGGCTTCTTTGATAATCAGCGCAGAACCCTCAGATGGGACTGGCGTTTTGTCGTCCGGAAGGCGCTGCGCGGCGCCCGGATGAACCTGGATGCGACCCTTCATGTCCATCAAATCAAGCAGCTTCAAAACTTCTTCATGACTCTCGCGGAGGCTGCCGGGCCCGCGCCGATCGCCGAAATGGGCCGGAATGATCCCCTGGAGCTCAAACAGCGGCGTCAAAAGCGTGTGCACGATCGCGTATTGGTCGTCGGCCTCGTTTTTGGCGTCCGTGTTAAGAATGACGCGGACTCGCTTCGACGACTCGGGTATAAACAATGGGTCCATAGCTTTGTTAGTTGTTAATCGTGGATGTCAGCTTTGATTATCTTCGTGTGTGTCAATCGCCCGAAGGGCGAAAACAGAACAGCCCAGGGCTTCAGCCCTGGGAATGCGTCCCCAAGAGAATCGCCCTGAAAGGGCGGCCGAGCGCCGGGTGTTATTTCCAAAGGCAACCTTGGTCGAAAGCAACTCGATTCGGACGCCCTCGTGAGGCAGTCCTTCCGGAATGCCGATGGAGAAAAGCGCCCGCGTGGCGGGCTGGAGGTGCTTTCAGGGCGAATTCTTTCTGCGTGTCTCTCCCAGGGCTGAAGCCCTGGGCTGCTCTCTGTTCGCCCTTCGGGCGACATAAATGGGCCAGACGCGAGATGAAAACACGTTGTCACAAGCAACTCACCAAAGGGTTTAGCGCTGGCATCGATTAACCACGGATCGCTGGACAACTGTCCCTTCACTTCAATGCTCCTCCCATTCCGGCAACGAAATATCGTTGGAAAAAAAGAAAAACTAACACTACTGGCACGACGGAGATTAACACTGCGGCGGCCAATTGATCGTACTGGGTGGCAAACTGGGTGCTGAACTGAACCAGTCCCAGCGGTAATGTGCGGTTCTCATCGGAGCGCAGGAAAATCTGGGCCAGGATAAACTCATTCCACGTCGCCACTCCGTCCAGAATGCAGAGCGACACAACCGCAGGGAGAGCAACCGGCAGCGCAATACGATAGAAAATGCGGAACCACGAAGCCCCGTCAATTCGCGCCGCTTCAATTAACGCTGCCGGAATAGTTCGGAAGAAGCCGCGCATGACCAACACGCCGAACGGAACTCCAAAGCCAATATAAAGGATTATCAGGCCTGTTAACGTATCAATAAGGTTCAGCGCGTTCATCAACAGCGTCAAAGGTACTAGTGTCATCTGTATCGGCACGATTAACCCGATCAGGATGTAAGTAAAAATTCTGTCTGCCCACTTGAAATGCATGTGGGTCAAGGCAAATGCCGCCATCGATTCGAGAACGATCCCAGCCGGCACCTTAATGCTCGTCACAATCACGCTGTTCCAGAAATAGTTTTGCACGCCCGTCTGCCAGGCTTCGCTGAAATTTTCCCAGCGAATCGATTTGGGAATCGAAAAAGCGCCATTCAACGCGAAGTCACCGGCATCCTTGAAAGCGGTCAGAACGAGCGTGACGACCGGAGTAAACCAAATCAGCGCAGCTAAAATCAATCCTCCATAGAGCAAGGCGGTCCTGGTTGATTTGTTTCCAGAAAATACGGGTTTTGAAACTGTTTCGCTCATGTTTTTCGTGTCATAAAGCGGATGTAGGGAATCGCGAAAATCATTGTCAGTAAGAAGAGTACAACTGCAATGGCGGTGCCCAGGCCTACCTGATTATAGTTGTAGGTCAAAAAATACATCCATGTACTTAGCAGTTGGGTCTTGTTGGCTGGTCCCCCATTTGTCATTGCGTAAACAATGTCATAGGCTTTGAGCGCGTTGATGGCTGTAATCGCCAGCACTATGAGTGTGGTTTCACGCAACAGCGGGAAGGTTACATAAAGGAAGCGTCGAATCGGACCTGCTCCCTCAACCTTGGCGGCTTCATGTAGCTCCTCTGGAATTGTCTGTAAGCCGGCCAGATACAGAAGCATTGGCAGGCCAACAGCATTCCATGTCGCCGCGACGATCACGGGATATATTGCAATTTGCGGATCCGACAGCCAATTGCGAGTAAATGCCTTCAGACCCAACGCCACCAGCATCTGATTCAATAGTCCCAGATCGGGTTGGTAAATCCATGTCCAGATTAAGCCGACCACAGCCAGAGACAGCACCGCAGGAAAGTAAAAGATACTGCGGAAGATGTGACTTCCGCGGAACCGTGTATTGAGCAGCAGAGCGAGCCCAAGACCGATGCTCGTTGGCAGGAGCAAAGCGGCGACCAGCCAGATGGCATTGTTCTTGAGAGCTATCCAGAATACATCGTTTTGAGTAAACAGAATGACGTAGTTTTCAAGCCCGACAAAGACTTTCGTTGGCGAAATGCCATCCCAGCGGAAGAGGCTAAGGTAGGCCGAGTATAGCATCGGGTAAATGACAATCACGGAGTAGATAAGAACGGCCGGCGCCAAGAACAGCCACGGAAGAAATTCATGACTATTGCTCCGCGCTTTTGCTGCGATTGCTCTGCCCAACACCCGTTTCTCAGATTTCAGCGAAGTAAGCATTTCCATAAGAACCAAACGTTATGGTCAGACGGTCGGCGTACTTACTGGAGAGATCTTTCGCCCGGAACCGGTGCTCGAGACCGGTTCCGGCGTAGTTGAAGAGCACTTATTTCTCACTTACGGGCAGCCTTGTACTGATCAACTGCCTTCTGAATCTGTTCACAAGCGGCCTCCGGCGTCAATGTGCCGAGTACGAGTGAGTCCTGTGCCTGCCAGAACGCGTTCACGAGCTCCTGAGGCAATGCCTGGTCTGTAGGCAGATATAATGCGACTTCGCCCTGCAGCCACTTTGCCATTTGCGCAGCGATGGGTCGGTTCGCGGGCGGCAGAACCCCAAGGACTGCACTTGGCGAACCAAAGTCTGCGATGTGGCGCTTGGCAACTTCAGGTGTGGTCACAAACGAGGCAAACAACAGGGCCGCCTTCTGCTGATCGGGTTTCGATTTTGCCCAAAACTGAATCTGCTCCTGAAAACCAGAAACCCTCACAGGCTTTTGGTCAGCAGGGGCGATAATAGGCACGTAATTGTTGGGGTCTTCGTGCGCCGGGATGATATTCTGATCTTCAATCCAGGGACCCTGGAAAGTCATAGCGGCCTTATCCTGGAAGAGAAGGGGGATCGATTGATTAGGATCGAGAGAAATAAAGCCGTCATTAAAATACCCTTTGGTTACCCATTCCTTCAGCTTGGCAAATGCCTTGATCACCTCTGGCGAATTGTATGACGCCTCAAGGGAAAAAAGTTTGTCATGCATAGCCGGACCCGCGAAGTGCTCTATCAGGAAATCTGTCGTGCGCATGGTCATCCAGCTGAACTTTCCACCGCATGCGAACGGCGTAACTCCCTTGGATTTCAGCGTGTCACAAGCTTTTTCCAATTCATCAAATGTGGCCGGAGCGGTGAGACCATATTTATCAAAGAGACTCTTTTTATAAATGATAGTCATAGGCCGCACCCAAACAGGAATTCCGTAAAGCTTGCCATTGTAGCGCGCCAGGTCGAGCGCCGCTGGGACTATATTTTTGTCGACGCTGTACTGGTTGCTTAGTTGAGGAGTAAGTTCAAGTGCATGCCCGCCTGCATCGTATGGTGAGGCAAGGCTGCCGCCCCAGTTAAACCAGGCATCAGACATTTTGCCTGCGGCGGATGAGACGCGCAATGCCTGTTTAATTTCGTCCGTGCTGTATTTGGTCCACTTGACTTTAAGATTTGGATATGTTTTCTGAAAATCGTCGATCATTATTTGCCACGGTTGCGAAGCGATACCCCAAAACGAAAAAGTAACATTCCCGGAAGGAACGGGAGGCTTTGTTAAATCCTGGGCGATTCCGGCTGGAATGAACCAGGCTATACTGGCAAAGATTGCCGCAAGAAGGAAAAGAGGAAGGAATTTGCATTTCATGGTAGCTAACTGGATGGTTTAATGGTTGAGAAGAGTCAGGGGGAAGGAAGAGGGGGTAGCCCAGCTGTTAGGGGGGAGTTATGCTTTTTTCATCAGTTCACAGGTGATCGATCGTCTCTGCTGCTAGCGAAGCCGTGTATTGGAGCAGAGGGCTTGATCAGACACCTTGCTTTCCAGGAGCCGGCGCGCGGTTGCCGCGAGGCCCGGCCCGTCGATACCGTAGTGGCGGAAGATCTCCTGCTGGTTCCCAGTAACAGTGTGTTCGTCCGGAATGCCTACGATTTTAAAGCGTGCAGAGATCCCTTGCTGCAAGAGGGACCCCGCACATGCCTCGCCTAACCCACCGTTCACGCTGTGTTCTTCCACCGTAATCACGCCTCCGGTTTCGGTCGCGGCTCGGCGAACGGCGGCGAGGTCCAAAGGCTTGATTGTGTGGAGGCTCACTACGCGGCAATGGATGCCTTCTTTTTCAAGCAAATCCGCCGCGGCAAAGGCGGGCGCAACAGCTTCGCCGGTAGCCAGAAAGCTCAAATCGGCGCCTTCGCGGATGAGGGAAGCTTTCCCGAGTTCAAATCCCGGCTCAACACGCGGCAGATGTGGCATTGGCCTCTTTCCAAATCGTAAGTAGACGGGCTTCGCCAGTTGTGAAGCCGCCCGTACAGCTTCGCGGGTTTCAAAATTGTCCGCAGGCGCTACGATAATGATATTGTGAATGGCCCGCAGAGCGGCGTAATCATGCAGAGAATGATGCGTTGTTCCAAGGGCGCCGTAACTTACCCCAGCGCTTATTCCGACTGCTTTAACAGGCCGGTTAGAATAGCAAAGGTCATTCTTAATCTGTTCCAGCGCGCGCGCCGTCAAAAAGCACGCTGGAGAAACCGCAAAAACTTTTTTGCCCGCCGCTGCCAGACCCGCCGCGACACCAACGAGATTTTGTTCGGCAATTCCAACTTCTACGATCTGGCCGGGAGCTGCTTTCGCGAACGGCGCCAATTTTGCGGATCCGCGAGAATCACTGGTAACAACCAAAAGATCAGAATCCTGGCGCGCCAATTCCAGCAGTGCCGCTGCAAAGACCTCCAAATTCGCCTGTGACTGTTCGATCATGTTAACGCGGCTTCCGCTGCCTCCAGTTCTGCGATCGCGCTTTTGAACTCATGGTCGTTGGGAACTCCGTGGTGCCACTTGGCAACGTTCTCCATGAAACTCACGCCTTTCCCTTTCCGTGTTCTGGCGAGCACAACGCTCGGCTTACCGGGGCGGAACGGAACCGCCTCTAAAACGCGTAGCAGTTCTGCGACGTCATTGCCGTCGCATCGTTGGACCGAAAAGCCGAAGGCCTCGAATTTCTTGTCCAGCGGCGCCAACTGGCAAACGTCTTCCGTGGACCCGGTAATCTGGAGACCGTTTCGATCCACGATCGCGGTAAGATTATCCAGGCGGTAGTGAGCAGCGGTCATGGCGGCTTCCCAATTTGAGCCTTCGGCCAGCTCGCCATCCCCGAGCAGAGTAAAGACGCGATAATCTTTACGGTCCATTTTCGCTGCGAGAGCGATCCCGACGGAGACGGCTAGTCCATGCCCCAGAGCGCCGGTATTTTGCTCGACGCCGTTTACGTCACGGGTGGGATGTCCAATATAGCGCGAGCCGTACCGGTTCAGTTTGTCGAGATCGCCTGCCGGGAAAAAGCCGCAGTCAGCCAGCACGACAAACAACGCTTCGGCACAGTGACCTTTGCTCTGAATGTAATAGTCATGATCGAAACCGTGGAAAGTCTCGGGCTTTACCCGCAGGATGCGGTTATAGAGCACGTTGAGGATGTCGATGCAGGACAGGTCGCCGCCGGTATGGCCTGCGCCGGAGGCTTTGATGAGCCGCAGGAGCGCTTTGCGGTAGAGAAGAGATTTGCGTTTCAGATCGCGTTCGGTGAGCATGACAAGTGGCGTGTGAATAAATAATCACATAAGTTTATTTATCCGCATTCTGAAGGTCTTTACGCGGCTTGTCAAGAGTTTCGTAAAAGAAAAATTTCGGACAGCGTGTTTCGATTCAAACACTTGAATACTTCCTCGTAATCAGACGCTTCGCGTCTGATTATGAGGTATCTAGCCCGCAATAAGCGCGTCGCGGCGACTTACGCGTGATTTTTGCGGGCTAGGCGCCGATCAATTTGCCCGGCTGTGCTTTGGCCAGCCGTTCCGCTGTCATGTGGTCGGTTACGAGGGTGTTGATCCATTTGCCGCGGACGGCTCCGAGGATCGCTGTAAACTTCCTCTTACCCCCGCAGACGGCGACCGATCTAGGGATCCGGCGCAATCCCTCCAGGGTCATTCCAATGACCCGTTCATCCAATGGGCCTTTGACCGGCTGACCCCTGGCATCATAAAAGCGCAGGCAGATGTCCCCCACCGCTCCTTGTTTTTGAACCGTTTGCAGTTCCTCCTGCGAAAAAACATTTCCGCTGCTGGCCACGAGCGCGGACGGCTCGACCGTGCCAACACCCACTAGCGCAAGGGTGACCTTTTCAAAGAGCGCCATCGCTTTGCTGACGTTCGGGTCGCGCGATAGGACTCTCGCCACGTTGGACGAGCCGACAATGCCGGGAACCGGAAGAAAATGGGCGTCGCCTCGAACTAGGCCTGCGAGGCGAACCGCCAGATGATTGGCGTGTTGCTCTGCGGACGGGCTTCCGATTCCACCCAGCATCTGGACCACTTGACAGTCCTCCACCTTCCGGACGGGATGCATCTGGTTAACGGTCGACAGCAGCGAGGAGCTCCAGGATGAAATTCCTATGACCTCGCCTGATCTGACTGTCGATTCTAAAAACTGCGCGGCCGCAGAACCGATCGCAGTGCGAACTGCTTCCTCGGAATCGCTGTCGGCTTCACCGATAATCACCTGGCTGAGCCCGAACCGGTGCTCGAGCAATTCCTCCAGTTCCGCATACGCCCCGGGCGGGGTCACGACCGTGGTTCGTACAATTCCTTGCTCCTCGGCCTTTTTGAGCAACCGGGAAACTGCGACCTGTGTGATCCCCAGGCGGCTGGCGATTTCGCTCTGAATTAAATGTTCCTCGTAGTAGAGCCGGGCCGCCCGTGTCATCAAGCGCAGGTCTCGTACGTTGTACACCATCTCTGTATCCCTGTTCTATTTGTCAGCTTGGAGTGGCGTCGCTTGCAACGCCCATGACTTCGGGAGCTGCCAGCAGCCCCTCTCCAGGTGCGTCGCGTGGGCCCGCTGCCGGCGCCAACGCTTTGACAGATGCCACCGCAGCATTCCACTGTCGCACAAGCCGGCTTCGCACGCGGGTGCCAAGTTGCGGACGAAACGGGTCGTGGGCCGCGACAAGGCCGGCAATGTCGCCAGTTGACGTCCACAAACCGCAGCCTAAGCCGGCCGCAAAGGCGGCACCCAATGCCGAGAGTTCAGGCGTCCGGCTCCTCAGAACCGGCCGGTCCAGCAGGTCGGCTTGGAACTGCATCAGCCAATCGTTTCGGCACGCACCGCCATCGGCCAGGAGAGAGTCAAGCCGCATGCCGGCCGCGTCTTGCATGGCTTCGAACACGTCTTTGACTTGAAATGCAATCGCTTCGAGCGCCGCTCTGACGATGTGCTCCTTTTGCGTTCCAAAAGAAAGCCCGACGATCGATCCCCGTGCCTCGTCGTCCCAATGTGGTGCTCCCAAGCCGGCGAGGGCCGGTACGAAGTAAACGTCGCCATTGCTTTCCAGTACGGTCGCGCGCTCAACTGCAGCTTCAAGGTCGTGGAGACCGAACAGTTCCAGAATCCAGGTGAGTCCTGATCCGGTCACGGTAATATTGCCCTCATACGCGTACTGAATCCCCTCGAGCTTCCACGCAATGGTCGTGGAAACGCGCGTATCCCCGGTCCCGGGCCCATCGCAGAGAGTCATCAACGAAGACCCCGTGCCGTATGTCGCCTTGACTTTCCCTTTTTCGATGATCCCATGACCGAGCAACGCCGCGTGGGAGTCGCCTAAGACACCTCGAATCGGCAGCGCCTGGCCAGTCCCAAAGACCGCAACCCCAAAATGCTCGTTTGAGCCGATGACGCGCGGCAGAGCAGAGGCGGGTATCCCAAAAAGAGCAAGCAACTCAGAATCCCAATCGCCCTCGCGGAGATTCAGCAACTGCGTCCTCGAGGCGTTACTGAAGTCAGTCACAAACTCTCTGCCGCCTGTCAACTTCCAGACTAACCAGGAATCCACGGTACCGAGGCAAAGGTTGCCTGCATCAGCCATTTGCCGGAGGTCCGGCCGGTTCTCAAGCAACCACCGAATTTTGCTCGAAGGAAACAGGGGATCGACCTGCAGACCGGTCTTGGCCCGGATAGTCTCCTGGAGACCTTGCTCACGGAGTTTCCGGCAAATTGCAGCGCTACGGCGGCACTGCCAAACAATACACGGAGAAACCGGTTCGCCGCTGATGCGATTCCATGCGACCACTGTTTCCCGCTGATTCGAGATGCCCAGCGCGAGCACTTCGCAACCGACAGCCTGCTGGTTACATTCTTTGAGGACCTGCTCAACGGCGCGCCAGATCTCAGCCGCCGATTGCTCAACCCAGCCGCTGCGAGGAAATTGAATGGCGAGTGGCACGGAGGCCCGCGCCAGCACCTTCCCATGAGAATCGACCAGGATGGCTTTGACATTAGTAGTTCCGGCGTCGAGCGCGAGAATAGTATTCATGAACGTGAACTGTTTTTCCTTAAGAGCCCCTAGTGCGCACGGGAATATTGTTTCTCATGGTTTGCGATTAAATATTCGTTATCTGTTAGACTATCAAGGTATTCAAGCCATCTTGACTGCACCTGTCAACAATGATCCCGCCCGGATTTTTCGAATTGCCGAAGTCAGAAAACATAAGTTGGCTGAAACTGATCGCGCGTGAGCCACAACGTCAGTTTACCAATTGGACGCGCGAGCGCATTCGCTATCCAGGCACCACGCGTTAGGGTCACATCTCAACCTTCAACTTTTGGCGGACCGAATGTTGAAAGTTGAGATGTGACCCTATGCTGCTCTCTTTTTGTCCAAGCGCGAAATATACCCGAACGGAGTATTGTTTGGGGCACGAAAGGCAACGAGGTTAGGAGAAAGCTGAGCTTATGCTGAGCGCGTGGAAGTTTGCGTTTTGACTTGCAGCCGAGCCGGCGGACGCGCTTAAACCACCTGGCATCTTACCGTTTCCCTGTTTATGCCGACCTTGCATCTAGCCTGGACAGTCGACGATGGGCCCTCGCCATTTGAAGACGAGATGATTAGTGCCTTTAAGTCGGCTGGAGCCAATCCGATTCCTGTCACCTGGTATATCCAGCTCGACAGGCTCCTGGCTTCACCAGGCGCTCTTGAGAAGTACAAGGAACTTGTCAAATCGAGTGGTCACGAAATTGGATTGCATGGTGTATCCGCGACGGCAAACCATATCAAGTGGTTTCCATCAACCGACAAGGACAAGAACCCCTCGTATCGGACGGTCGAAGAGGCTATTGAAGGCATCACGAAGTTCCAGAATTACCTGAACGAACAAGGGATTTCTGTTAAGTTCGTTCGTGCACCGACAGGCTTGGTGTCCGAACTCGAGTCGTATCTGACAAAGCTTGGCTACACGGGCGTGCCGAAACAGGAGCTCGCTGAGACCGACAAAAAGCTGAAGGAGGTCGAGAAAAAAATTGACGGCGTTAATGCCGACTTGAAGAAGGTGTCAGTGACGGAAAGATCGACTCTCCAAGATGAATTACGCGAGGCCAGGCGAGAACAGGAACGACTGAAAGAGTTGCGCTTGGAACAGGCTTGCAAACCGATTGCCGGCCAGCAAGCTCGATTGATTATCAACGCGAAGACCTGCGCGAAAAAGGATCCGACGGTGGAAAAGGTCGCATTAGACTATCAGACGCTCCTGAAGGCTCTCGAGCGACAGAAACTCAAGCTCTGGGGTGGTGACGCGTCAGGAAAAGTCTCGCCTCAATCCTGGGAGGCTGAATCTTCGGGGGTGAAAGAGCGAACCGACGACGCACAAGAACGTATCACAGCGGTCATCACCGGCTTCCTGGCGAAAGGTAAAAGGAGTTCGGCGTCATTCGTTATTCTTTGCCACAGCACCTTTCGCGCGGATGTACTGAAAGTTAAGAAAGACATCGCAAGTCTGGAGCAAACCGCCAGGGAAAACAAAGTGGAAATCAAGTACCACACGATGTCCAGCCTTTACAGGAAGCTAGTGGGCGCCGCGCCGTAGCGGTGGATCCGCTCGAGAGCGATCCTCGCCGCTCTAGTATCAGGCTATAGGGTCACATCTCAACCTTCAATTTTTGATCAGCCAAAAGTTGAAGGTTGAGATGCGACCCTAAAGCTTCGCTATTTGGCGGTTTTTCAGCAGAATCGGAGGGCTGAGATGCGGCGCTAAAGCCCCTTTCTTCTAGACCTGGAACGAGCATGGGAACAGGATCCTCGAAGGGCTGGAAGTTCCTCTAGGAGCGTGATCCAGTCTGCTCTGAGTGTACGTATCTCTCCAGCTTGCTAGGGATGAAGAACATCAGCGGGAGAATGATGTAAAGAGCAAATGAGAGCCGTGTATCGACGAAAGCCAGCAATACGGCTATGGAGTGAAGAACGGGATTCAACGAGCTTTTTAGCATGGCCGAACTGAGCAAGCGCCTATCGATGCTTTCGTCTACCAACTTTGCAAGATAAAATGCATAATAGCGCATCAAGCTAAAGCTAATCCCAGCCAGAGTCGAGACCGCGCCGTAGCCCATAACGGCGATTCGTTCGCCTGGATAATCTCCCATCAAAGCCGTCGGAAAAGGGATAAATGCAAGCCATAAAAGGAACAGGCTATTGAGCCACATCAATCCGCGGTCAGATCGCTTGAGGACATGGAAGAGATTGTAATGCGCAACCCACCAAATGCAGACGAGTACAAAACTCATTATGTAGGTCAGGAATTTTGGAGCCATTCCCAGAAGGCTATGCGCCAGAGCGGCGGAAACGTATTTACCCTGAATTTGAGGCACGTGGATTTCCAACACAAGAAGAGTAATTATAATAGCAAATACCCCGTCGCTGAATGCCTCGATCCGTGCGGTAGGCATTTCACCAACTCTAAAAAGCGTGCGTGGCGATTTGTGCAGACCTGTATGTATGCGGCCAACGCACCGGTTGGGTCAATTCCACAAGTGACGGTTATTTCCTGCCCAAAAGCCGGGGAGCGTTGCAATAGGGCGAGCCACGGAAGGGGACAGCCCAGGGTGGGGCGCGGCGGAACCCTGGGTAAAATACAAACGCGGTCCCGCTCTGATACCAGGCTGGAGTCAAGGCCATAGGGTCACATCTTAACCTTCAACTTTTAACGCGCCGAATGTTGAAGGTTGAGATGTGACCCTAATTCACCTGCTTTCCTCGATGACAGCGGCTGCCATTGCAATTGAGGGGCGGTACTCGGGTTTAGCACTGTTCACACACAAATAGGTCATACCGAACCGCTCGCATCGCGGATCCAATACAATTTGACTCCGAGCTGTGCGGGCGAGACCAGGGCGGATGAGCAAGCGCTTTTTTATTGGTTTGCAATTTCCCACTCCGTGGAAATAGTGGGCAGCTTGGTACTGGAGAGGGGTATGCCGTTGTTGAGAATCCAAATAGTGTGCTCGCCGGTGACCGTGTTCTCCCAAACCAAGTCCGCCTGAGCAGTGTCGGGAGAGTCTGCTGCAGCGGCGATATGCCACTGAACCGGGCCAGTCGGAAGACTGATCACATTGGTGGGCATGCCGTTGTTTAGGACCCAGATACTGTGCTCGCCCGTGACTGTATTCTCCCAGACGAGTTCTTTAACTGTCGGAGTTGGCGGGGAAGAGGGCGTGGGCCCGACGGCCAATACGGGGAATACGTTTAGCCCCGTGATGAAGTTGGCCTTTATCGTGGCTCCCGTGCTGGCATCGTATTCGCCAACTGTGCCGCCGGTAAGAGCAGGAAAGAAGATGCCTGACTGCACGAAATCGCCGCTCCCTACGAAGAGGTTGTTGCCCGACAATGCGAATCCAAAGGCGGAGCCGCTGAGCTCTGTGATGAAGTTGGGGTTAATCACTGTTCCCGTGGTGGCGTTGTACTCGCCGACCGTGTTACCGTTGTACCCAACGAAGAGGGCGGTGCCGTCGCCCGACAACGCGAGTCCGACTAGGCCACTGAGCCCCGTGATAAGGTTGGCATTGATCGCGGCTCCCGTCCTGGCGTCGTATTCGCCAACCGTGCCGCTACCGAAGTTCGCCACGAAGAGATTGTCGCCCGACAATACAATTCCCGTAGGTTTGTTCAACCCCGTGATGAAATTGGCGTTGATCACTGCACCCGTGGTGGCGTTGTATTCGCCAACCGCATTGCCATTGTTAACATAGAGCTGCGCTGGGGCGATTCCGGGCATGGCCCAAACCGCAGTGATGCTGAGAAGGATAGCGCAGAAGACGTGCCGCTGAATAATTGGTTTCGTAACTCTCCTTAGACCGAATTGTTAACTGTTTAGTAGCGATGCGGAATGCATATCCATACGACTTAGCGCGAGACCGCAAGATTAGCTACTGGAGTCGGACTGACCTTCAGCCGGAATGTAAACCGCCATCCTCCCTGCCCGAGGAGATGTATATCTCTCGTCATGATGGAGAGAAGACGAATGGACCTGTCCTGGAAACCGCTATTATAATGAAAATGGACAAAGTATTCAATACTTATTCTGAATCAGCGTTGTAAGAGTCGAGTACTGGCTGACTGTGTGCCGTTCAGCCCTACGATCGAGAGCGGGGCCGTCTAAACCTTAAGTGGATTCGCTCATGAAAGGCCTGACAGTTAAATGGCTCTTTTTACGATAAGAGCCACTACCCCCGGCTGAGCGCTAACTACCAAATTTCGACGGCTTTAACGCTCACCGCGGACCGACTACCCAAACGGCAAGCGTGACCTGGGTCAGATTCAAACTGACCCAACAACTGGAGTTTGTCATCGGCGGCCACACGCAACCGTTGCCAAAATCAAGTTTACCGAGTGGACCAGCGACGATCAGCTTCGTCAACCAGTCTTCCTGGGACTGCGAACTGACAAAGCGGCCAAGGACGTCGTTCGTGAACACATCAGGCTTTAGGGTCACATCTCAACCTTCATTTTTTGATCGGCCAAAAGTTGAAGGTTGAGATGTGACCCTAAAGCCAACTATTTCGGGGGCTGCAGGAGACCGAGATCGGACCGAGATTCGTTCGGGAAACAATAAATCTGGCGATTGGGGGAGGTTCAGCATTCACCAATATGAACTCAAATTCCGCCTCCAGCGCATCAAATGGCTCCGAAAAGAAGCCAAATCACTCAACCTACAACTCGTTCCCGCTTAGGACGTTCCACCACCAGTTCCTGGGAGGTTCGCAGCCAACCGAAATCGCGGCCAGCAAGCAGACTAACTTTTAGTTGCCCGGCGTGAACACTTGGTTGCAGTTGGGGTCTTCCTCCACGTGGCGATAATGACGCTTCACGTTCCACGATTCCTTCCCGACTAACGCTGATGATGCCGGCGCCAGGGTAAGGCGGGCCAAGGCCTAAAATTAGGATCCGTGAGCGGCTTGTAACGCAGCGCGAATAGGGTCTTGCGGGACGTTAGGATCCGCGTGCGTCGTGGCCGAGCACACAAGGCTCAGGCCGATCGCCAGCAATACTGTCTTTGCCTGTTTCATTCTTACTTGGTCGCGCCGGATTCCGTGTGGTGCGGTTTTGCTTCGAACGGAGTTTCGCAAGTTGTCTGTGGACGTTGAGCCCTATTGTTATCGGTTAGAACGTTATTGGCTTTAGCAACAATTGCGCGTTCGCCGAAACGGCGTTCCAGATTCGTACAAATGCCGCCAAGGTTACTCGGTCGTTCGGATCTCCCGCCGGTGGCGAGTTCCTTCATTCCAGCGCAACGCGAAACTGACTGCGCTGTCGTTCAGTGCAGTTTCTGTCAAGAGGGTCACACAATTCTTGACGGGGGTGGTCTGTTGAATTGCTTCTTGCGTTTTGACTTCGAATCCACGGAAGTGCTGGAAAAATTTTTGCATATCCCTGCATGGCGATCGCCTCTAGTCGAGTGCTGCAAGCTGGCGTGCTAGGCCCACGAGATCAACTCAGCTCCTTGAGGCGTGCGATCTGATTTCGGATCAAGGCCAGCTTCTTGGCGCGACGCCAGCGTTTCAGTTGGCGTTCCCTTTGCACGGCTGCGAGAAGAAAAAGGGGCCCTTCGATGTAAACAAGTCGTGCTCCGGGGTGATCCTGGGTAAATTTGCGCGCGGCGGCGAAAAAATCCGGCAAATCCGGCGGTTTTGAGAATCGGATAAAGAGTGGGCCCGTTTTTATCGC
>Ga0213877_10000004_pt1 | contig 25009 bp, 27 predicted proteins | sample VelepicoBEBS_R01_FD_160112 | JGI IMG/M metagenome (GOLD analysis project Ga0213877, IMG submission 160112) | Vellozia epidendroides bulk soil microbial communities from rupestrian grasslands, the National Park of Serra do Cipo, Brazil - BS_R01 | ecosystem: Environmental > Terrestrial > Soil >...
GTTATTCACAAGCTTGCTGTTACTGCTGCTGTGCCGGGCCGGGGCCGGCTTCTTCGCAACCTTATGAATAACTGCGAGACTGATATCAGCTTTCGGGGCTAGGGTAGCGTAGGCATTCTGCCTGCGTATGCGCGGCGCGTGGATGCACCGCAACGGATGAAGCTGCCGAAATTGTCGGTCTTGCGCCGTCAGCTTCGTAGCCAGCCAGAGGAAGGGATTGCGTTATGGGACGAACTCAAACCGCGATTGACGCACGAATCTGTAATCGCGCGAGCGCTGGCGTACTGCGATATGGCTGTTGCACAAGGTCTGCTGGCGATTCGGAGCCATGTCGATGCTTGCGATGATCGGTGCTTGCCGTCGAATCACTCTTAGAGGTGAAAAGAAGGGTGGCCCCTATAATGGTTGGAACTCCGTGTCCTTGCGAGCTGTGCGATCTGAAGTCATTGTTGTCTTGACCGGCAATGCGTAGCCGTACAAAACCCGACAGCAGCAGAGTGCCTGAGATTTTCGTCATACCCTCGTCCATAGACCGGGTCTGGTCTATCATCCGCGACTTCAACGCATTTCCATCGTGGCATCCGGAAGGTGATTTCGATTTTCGGAAAAGCAAATTCAGTCCCTAGACCTTCAAGCGTTCAATAGTAGTATCGGAAGTTGGCAGATGTTAAAATGTGCGGTCAATTGTGGTTGAAGTTGGGCCATGAACACCAGCTCAAATCCGCCCGGAGGGTCACAGACAGCCACTGAGCGGCTCCTGCTAGAACTGGAGCGACTTCGGAGCGAACGCGACAACTCCAGCACTCGGTTGCAGCTGACCGAAAAGCTGCTGGCCCAGGTGCCACATGCTGTTTTCGTCGCTGATCTCGATGGCCGGATTATTGATGTGAATTCAGCTGCCTGCTCGCTCTTGGGCTATGAAAAGCAAGAGTTAGTCAAGATGCGCCCGTGGGATTTTGCCACTAGAGCATCATGGGAAGGAGTTCTGGGTTTGATAAGCACAATGCCCTTGGGAGAGCCTGTCACAGTCCGGCGCGCTTACCGATGCAAGAGCGGTGAACAGAAGATCGTCAATGTGAGGCTGGTTCGAGAAAATCACGCAGGCCGGGATTTGATCGTCGTCTTCAGCCGGGTCGCCGTAGGGGACAATCGCCTGGAAGTGCAGTTGCGTCGGACTGAGACGGGCTTGACAGAGAGCCAGAGGTCCACGAGCGCCGGGAGCATAGCTGCCGATGGCACAGAACGGACCAAAGTCGCACAGGCAGTGAGGCGAAATGAGGAGTATCTGCGCCTGACCCTTGATACGATTCCAACCTTCGTCTGGTGGAACCGGCATGATGGCTCGAATGAATTCCTGAACCGGCGCTGGCTTGATTATACCGGTCTTTCGATGGAGGCGGCGCGGGGTTGGGGATGGCAGGTTGCCGTTCACCCTGAAGACCTCCCACGAGTGTTGGAGGTATGCTCCAAGCTGCAGGCATCGGGGGAACCGGGAGAACTGGAAGCTCGATTGCGGCGCTTCGATGGAGTGTATCGCTGGTTCTTGTTCCGTTTCGAGCCGCTATTCGATGAGATGGGAAATATCATCAAATGGTATGGAACGAATACCGACATCGATGACCGGAGATGGGCGGAAGCTGTCCTTACAGCGGAGAAGAAAATCCTCGAATTGATCACTGGGAACAATTCACTCACTGCAATTCTAGAGGCGCTATGCCGGCTGGTTGAAGAAATGTTTAACCGCTCACTATGTGCGATTCTGTTTTTGGATGCCGATGGCGAGCGGCTCAGAAAAGGGGTGACAGCGAGTTTCCCCCAGGACTTCATCGTTGCGGTGGATGGAGTAAAGATCGGTCCTCGAGTGGGCTCGTGTGGAACAGCCGCCTATCGGAAAGAGACGGTCATTGTCTCTGATATCAACACGGACCCTCTTTGGACGGACTATCGTGAATTCGCCTTGGCATATGGGCTGCAAGCGGGTTGGTCTACGCCAATATTGTCCGCACAAGAAATCGTGTTGGGGACCTTCGGAATTTATTATCGCGAGCCACGCAGTCCAACGCCGCAGGAGCGCAAACTGATCGAGCAATTTGCCCGTATTGCCAGCATTGCGATTGAACACGCGCGCGCTCAAGAAACCTTACGCCGAAATGAAGCCTATTTGGCTAAAGCGGAAAGATTAAGTCAGACCGGGAGCTTTGGCTGGAATGTTTCCACCGGAAAGCTTGTCTGGTCCGAAGAGACGTTTCGGATCGTTGGCTACGACCCGACGACGATACCGACGTTGGAGCTTGCGCTAGAGCGAGTTCATCCGGAAGACAGGGCGCTGGTCCAGGGAATATTGGAGCGTGCATCCAGCGACGGCGCCAATCTGGATTTTGAACACCGCTTACTGATGCCGGACAACTCTGTCAAACATGTCCACGTCGTGGCTGAGGCTGTCCGCAGTGAATCCGATTCGTTGGAGTTTGTTGGCGCTTTGATGGATATAACCGGACGCGAGAGAGCCGAGGAAGCGCTGAGGGCTTCAGAAGAGCTCGCTCGGGGTCAGGTAGAAGCGCTAATTTATAGTCTGGACGTGTTAGCGACCGCTTCCGAACCGGAAAAGTTCCTGGGGAGAATGCTTAGCACTATCTGTCGCCAGTTGTCCGGTCAAAGTGCGGCTTTGTGGTTATACGACGAGCCTACGGAATCAATGACTTTGCAACTGATGGCGGACTTGAGAGGTACTTTAGATTTTTACGATGATCGCTTGCTCCCAAGGAGTTCGCTGTCCTGGGGAAAGAACTCCGGATATCAAGAGCTTCTTTTTGCGTGTCCGGTCCTTTGTGAAGACACCGCTACTGATCCTCGCTTGTGCCCTGAAATGCGAGATCACTTTTTGATGACGGGTGTCAAGAAATTCCTGGCGGTTCCCATCTTTGCGGAAGGGCGCGTCAGAGGAATGATCACCATACGTCATGCAGAACGGCCGTCCTACCGGGCGGAGGAGGTCGAGCTTGCCCAGGCGCTTGCTCATCAAGTGATGCTGGCCATCCGGCTAACCGAGGTCGGCGAGCAAAGCCGGCAAACCGCCGTTCTGGCCGAACGGAATAGAATGGCTCGAGATGTCCACGATACGCTCGCTCAAGGATTCACTGGGGTGATCGTGCAGTTAGAAGCGGCCGAGTACGCGATTTCCGAAGGCGATCGGCAGGAGGCCGATCGACATTTGCGCCAAGCCGGCGAACTTGCTCGCAGAGGCTTGAGCGAGGCGCGCAGATCTGTACATGCTCTGCGACCGCAAGCGCTGGAGGAAGTCAATTTTTGGGAAGCACTAAAAGGCGTAGTTAAGAGCACTACTGTTGGAACCGCTCTTCAGACTACGTTCGAAGCAAAAGGTAAAGTGCCTGCCCTCCCGCCATCCCGGCAGGAGAATCTACTACGCATTGGACAGGAAGCTTTGAGCAATACGCTGAAGTATGCCCGTGCCAAGCATTTTCGGACCCGCTTAACCTCCGACGCAAAAGAATGTCGGCTGGAACTCAGTGATGACGGTATTGGATTCGAAGTCACGGAGTGCCATGATGGCGTTGGCCTTGCCGGTATGCGCGAACGAGTCCAAGAGATGGGGGGCGAATTGAAAATAGGAAGTTCACGCGGCAGAGGAACAAAGATAACGGTGATCTTGCCGAAAGATGCAATCGACCGGCTGACGCCGCACTCGAAACTGGATCCGAGAAATGGAAGCCAGGATATTGAGGTCGTGTCATGAAAACCCAGTCCAAAGACACTTCCCAATCCAAAGGCAGAGGCTCTGCGAAAGCGGTTGGTAGCGAGCCATCAAGCCTGCAGTCTCCGAAACCCCGCATTCGTGTTCTTATCGCGGATGATCACGGTGTCGTGCGAGAGGGTTTGGTTTCGATGATTCGGCGGAATAAAGCGGACATGACCGTGGTTGGTGAAGCAGGGACCGGTCGTGAAGCGGTGCAACTCTGGAATGAGCACCGGCCGGATGTGACGCTGCTCGATCTACGGATGCCGGAACTCGACGGGGTGGACGTGATTAAGGAGATCCGTGCCACCGATGAAAAAGCCCGGATAATTGTTCTCACCACGTTTGACGGGGATGAAGATATTTATCGGGCTATCAAAGCCGGAGCCAGGGGTTATCTCTTAAAGGATGTACCGCGGGAAGCATTGATGGATAGCATCCGCCGGGTCCACGCCGGTGAAACCTCCGTCCCGGTCCATCTCGTCGCCAAACTGGCGGATCGCGTCAGCGGAGAGACGTTGAGCAAGCGCGAGATCGAAGTCTTAAAGCTGATGGCGCAAGGAAAAAGCAACAAAGAAATCGCGTCGGCCCTCTTCATTAGCGAAGGCACGGTCAAGTCGCACGGGAAAGCGATCTTCGCCAAGATGAACGTCACCAGCCGTACGGAAGCCGTTGCCGACGCCACGCGGCGCGGGTTGCTGAGGTTGTAGGGAGAAATGCCGAACTCTCGTTGCCCGGGCCACCGTCTCTTCAAGCCTCAGAACTCCTGACATTTCGCTGGAGCTGACGCTTGGCGAGGAAAACGGATGAGCCACTTTTGCGGGAAACTCGTAGCGATCTCTTGGTAAGGCTTCTTGGGCTAAGGTTGGCAGCTGCGAGCCAAGTGTAGCATAGGCGTCCTCGCCTGTGCTGCACTAGGGTCAGCCGCCCCTGCGGGATCTAACTTCTGAGGAACTCGGCGGGTTGCCAGAGAGTGGGATGGGCGTCTCGCCCGTCAGCGCGTGGAACAGAAAAGACGGGCGAGACGCCCATCCCACTCTTTCAGCCCCTCCGAGGAACTTGAAAGTTCCTACCCCCCTAACAGATGCGCGTAGCGTACATGAAGGGCTTCCAAGGAGCATGCCAACTCTCAGAAAACGCTTTTTTCTGCAGCTGCGGCATCAGAGAACAGGCGGAGACGCCTGTTCTACCTTGCTCGCACATCTACCAAAGGTTAGAAAAATGGAAAGGCGCTGGTATACAGTCACCCGTTAATTTTTCTTACCTCGGCATGAGCGTCTCGGCGTACAGGAGCATACGCGTCCCGCGTGTAGGTTCGGGCAGTTGAGCTTTGCTCGAGCTAGCCAGGCCTCTACTTCGGAAGGCTTACACGCGAGACGCGTATGCTCCTTTACTGTGTCGCGGCATCAGCTGGGCGTGCGCGAGCCACACCCTCGTTTTAGACAGCAATGGCATTCACGGCATGGCACCCCGTTCAACGAACCGTTTGAAACTGATCAGATAGTCACGTGTTATTCTGCCGAGCGTGGTCGACTCGATGTTAGAGCATAACTGGATCGTTATTTCGGTTCTTTGATCGGAAAGCGGCTCGAACAGTATGACACCGCGGGGAAAATGCAGTGAGATTGCTTGCCACGCGAGACGGCGCTCCGGGACACGGAGTATAATCTGCAGGACGGTCCGGCGCGGCTCGTTGTCGATGAGGTAAGTCAGCAGGAAATGCGTATCGTCAATCTTTTGTACGTCGCGCAGAGATTTAATAAATCGTGGCGATTCTTCGACGCGACAACAGCAGGCGTAAACGTCCCGGATGGGGACATCCAAAATAATCGATGTGGTCTCGGAGTACGCGACGGATGCCGGCGATTCTTTTGGTAGGCTTGCCTTTCTCGGATCATCGGGGAACCTGCTATCTGCGGCATTGGATTGCATTCGGTCGACCAAATGAAGCTCGAGAGCTAAGGGATGCAGACGTTGTGGTTATCGGTCTGTTGCGAATTCTGCCGCCATTCATTCACCGTTATCGGTCCCTGAACTCTAGCTTAGTTCCGTATCCCGGTTTCTGACGACAGTGCGGTGGTAAGATTTTGCAATGCCTCAAAGGAGGGAGAAGTCAATCGGTGTTTAGTGTCACAGGAATTTGCTCCTGAGTCGCATTGAAAAGTGGCAGCAGAAAACCCAACCTTTGCGCAAATGCGGACGCGAATCGTTGCCGTTAAGATCGATGCGTGACAACTAACAAGGCGGAAAACAAAGTCGCGCTGATTACCGGAGCGTCGCGCGGTATTGGAAGGGCAACCGCTCTCGCGTTAGCCAATGCTGGCGCTCGCGTCATTATCCACTATGGTCGCAGCGCTTCGGACGCGGACAGTTTGCGCAAACAGATCCAGGCAGCCGGCGGGTTCGCTGAGGCTGTATCTGCCGATCTGGCTTCACCGGACGGCGCCGCCGAGCTGGCCGAACAGGTTCGCAAGCTGGCCGGCGACCGGCTCGATATCCTCGTCGCAAACGCCGGCATTTCTAAAGCAGCGTCGATCGAGGATCACACAATACAAGACTTTGATGCCTTATTCGCAACGAACGTTCGGGCGCCTTTCTTCCTGGTACAACAACTACTCTCCGTTCTTGGTGAGGGCTCCAGTGTGGTGTTGGTCTCTTCTCTGGCCGCACGCTTTGCACCCGGCGGTCCGCAAGGTAGTCTTTCTCTCCCCGCCTACGCCTCAACCAAGGGAGCCCTCGATACATTGGTTAAGCACTTCGCCGCACTACTCGGGCCACGAGGCATTCGCGTTAACGCGGTGGCCCCTGGCGTGATCGAAACCGACCTGTCGAATTTTAGCAAAACGGAAGCCGGGCGCGATCTGGCGCTGGGCATGCAAGCGCTCAAGCGGATCGGGCAGCCGTCCGATGTCGCAGACGTGATTGCATTTATCGCGTCGGACGCCGCCCGCTGGATCACCGGGGCCGTAATCCCGGTCGACGGTGGTTCAAAGTTATGACTAAAAGAGCATGAGCGCCCGCTGATCATCCGAGATTTTGGCTTCCGTTAGTGATAGCCGAGATCTAGAGACAATTAACATCTTCATTGCCGTCAACGGTCAAATGTGACAGAACAGTCAATGGACCTTGTCAACTATCTTAAGAATAGCGAACAATCGATTTACGATTTCAATACGCCATGGTCGATGGCGATTGTTGTGCTTGGTTTCCTATCTGCGTGGATAGTAACAGCCCCGCTTGAACACCTCGGTTTCACTCGACATGTCTGGCATCTGCCACTGTTTTTCGCTGCCCTTACGGTGCTATTCGGAAGCCTTATCGGTTTATTCTTTGCTCCGTGAAAATTGCATTTTACAGGTACTTGGTCACAGCGATCGTGGTTGCCATTGCTGCAAGCACCGCTTGGTTGTTGTATCGGAAGTATGTCACTGATCCCTGGACGCGCGACAGCCAGATCAGAGCGAATATTGTGGGGATTGCTCCGCGTGTTGCGGGTCCGATCATTAATATTCCCGTCCACGATAATGAGGAGGTAAAGGTCGGTGACCTTCTATTTGAGATTGATCCAGCCGATTACAAGACCGCTGTAAGTTCTGCTAAGGCATCGGTCGCCAATTTGGAAGCGAACCTGCTGCAGAAGCAACAGGATCTGGAGCGAGAAACCGATTTGTTTCGCAGAAATGTCGATTCCAAGCAGCTATTCCAGAATGCGCAGAACGCCTATGCTGAGGCTCATGCTCAACTCAACGCCGCTCGCGCAAATTTGCAACAAGCTGAGCTGAATCTTAGTTACACAAGGGTCTACGCTCCGGTGGATGGCTACCTGACCAATGTTAACTCCAGCCCAGGCGCTTACGTCCACGTTGGAGATCAACTCCTGGCCTTGGTTGATGGGAGCTCGTTCTGGGTCGCCGCTTACTTTAAGGAAACTCAGCTAGTTTCTATCCGACCCGGGCGAACCGTGACCATGACATTGATGGGTTACCATGACGAACCTTTTGAGGGAACCATACAAAGCGTCGCCTGGGGAATCTTTGTGCAGGATGGTTCCGGCGGGAATTCCACCGGTCTGCTGGCAGCGGTCAATCAGACGGTTGATTGGGTGCGGCTCCCGCAACGTTTTCCGGTCCGCATCAAGATTACCGGAACACCCCCGGTCCGTCTAAGGATTGGCCAGACTGTAACGGTAGCCGTAGCACCAAATTCTCCGAATAAATTGCCATAGAACCGTAACTGGATTGCTCACAAATTTTCAGAGATTTCGGAGCAATCCAGGATTACCAAATAGCCAATTCTTCGAAATTAGAAAAATGGAAAGACGCTGGCATGCGGTCAGCCGTTAATTTTTTCCACCTCGGCATGAGCGTCTCGGCATACAGGAGCATACGCGTCCCGCGTGTAGGTTCGACCAGTCGAGCTCTGCTAGAGCACCGGCGGAGTGAAGTTGGCTTACTTCCCGCTCGAGCTAGCAAAGTCTCTACTTCGGAAGCCTTACACGCGAGAGGCACCTTCGCCGAGCCTTCGTCGACCCAAGCGCGTATGCTCCTTTACGATGTCGCGGCATCAGCTGGGCGTACGCAGGCCACCCCGCTGTCCGCAGACAGAACCTCGTCTCCAAAAGCCATTCCAGAGCGTTGCCAAGGCGGTTCAATAGCAGATCACCTGCTCAACCAACGGTTATTTTGGGCAGCAGCGATCAACCATAGACAATGAACACCGCAGCCAACTCTTATCCGCACCGGTTGTCAGCTCCTTGGGACGTCGCCCGGAACTTTGCTGCTGTCTTCGCGGATCCAAAGACTGTGTTTGGCATCAAACTTGGGTTAGCGGGACTATTATCTGTCTACCTTTCACAACTGCTCCGGCTCGGTCACGCGAACTGGGCTCTGTTTACCGTGTTGGTTTTGGCCCCGGCCCAATATGTCGGGGCAATCGCCCAGCGGTCGGTGGCCCGAGTCGTTGGTACGATTATAGGGGGATTTGTCGGGGTATGCCTGGTGGGCAATTACGAACAGGATCGGTTGTTCTTTCTGTTGTTCACGTTCGGATACCTTTGGCTCTGCATGTACATGTACGGTGGCACGCTCTTTCCTTATTCGTTCTTTCTGTGCGCGAATACATTAATAACGGTAAGTTCCTCTGGTATCTTTGATCCAATTGATGCCTGGAGTGTAGGGATTGCCCGAACCCTGGAGATTCTAACCGGGGTTGTTTCCATTATGGTGTTTTCGAAGTGCTTTGCAGGAGGTACGCAGCCAAAATCTGTTGTCCGGTCAAACCCTGGAATCCATACGGAGTTATCTCTCAGTCGCGCACAGGCTGGATGTCATTGCCGACGATTTGGAGAAATGTCGCGATCAAACCCTAGCCCTGGCGCTGGAGCGTTACTGGGATGACTACAGCCTCTAAGTGCTAGGAACGATTTCGGATCTCTCAAAAAGTGAATCGATCTTGTACCAATTCCGGCGGTGGCACGGCTGGGCGTTCTGGGAACGCCCAGTTTTACTACTTATACAGGATTGAAGTAACACCGGATCCTAAGCCGGGTGAGAAAAACTCCGTTTGCGGCCAAAGTTGCCTCTCGCGTGTAAGCCTTCCGAAGTACACTCTTGGCTAGCTCGAGCGGGAAGCAAGCCGACTCATTGCGCCGATATGTCACCGATGCTCGAGCAAAGCTGGACTGGTCGAACCTACACGCGGGACGCGTATGCTCCCGTACGCCGAGACGCTCACGCCGGGGTGGAAAAATTAACGGCTAGCTCCACACCAGCGCCTCTCCATTTTTCTAATTTCGAAGAATCTCGGGAAAGCGTTCTTCATTCCGCCACACCAGCGCCCTCCTTTTCCCGTATATCAAGGCTTACCCTTGCATTTCTGCCCCCGCTCCGGCAGCGACAACCAATGGTGACACGCCCAAAATAAACGCAAGAGAGGTCATTAGAGCCTTCGTCGCCCCAAGCGCGTATGCTCCTCTACTGTGTCTCGGCATTAGCCGGGCGTGCGCAGGCCATAACCCTCGTCCCAGACAGAACCTCATCTTCAAAAGCAATTCCAGAGTCTTCTTCCTTGCGAGGCAAGGGCGCACGGGTGAGCTATTATCTTTCAACCAGACCATGACTGAAATCGAGGACGAGCAATTCTATCGCGATACGGAGAGTATAGCCTTCCCTAAGCTTGAAGATCGGCAGCTGGCGATGCTGGAGACCCTGGGCGCGCGCCGCATTGTCCGGAGCGGGGAGCTGATATACAGGGCCGGGCAGCGGGATCTGGGCTTAACAGTTGTTTTGCGAGGTGAGTTGGAGGTGTTCGAGTCTCGTGACGGGCAAGAACAAATCCTCGGCACTGCGAGACCGCGCGGGTTCATTGGGGACGTCGCTATGCTCATGGGCACTGCGGCGGTGGCCAGCGCAAGAGGTAAAGCCGACGAGAGTGAAATTTTGGAAGTGCCCGCAGACCGGTTCCGGCAGGCGCTGGCTGAAATGCCGGCCGTGAGTGAACCGATTGTGCGCGCGTTCATCATGCGTCGGCAGCGGCTAGAACGTGATCGCGAGTTTGCCGGACTGCGTATCCTCGCGCATGCTGGTTCGCGAGATGGCCAGCAACTTGATGATTTTCTGGACAAGAATCATATCCCGCATCGGTTTGTCGATTTTAACAGCGAATACGGGCAGGCCCTGAGTGAACGTTTACATTTGGCAAGTCGCGACGTGCCCGCGCTCATCACGGCGAGCGGCCTCCCGCTGCGGCGTCCATCGCTGCGCGAGGTGGCGCGGGTTGCCGGGCTGCTCCGATCCCTGGCAGGTGAAGATGAGATGGAAACTACCTGCGATCTTGCCATTGTTGGCGCGGGCCCGGCCGGTCTCGCGGCCGCTGTTTACGCCGCTTCCGAGGGACTTCATACGGTGGTTTTGGAGAGCTACGCACCGGGCGGACAAGCCGGATCATCTTCTCTGATCGAGAACTTTTTTGGCTTCCCTACCGGCATCAGCGGCGGTGAGCTGACTTACAGTGCACAGCTTCAGGCTTATCGATTCGGCGCAAAGTTCTCCACGCCCGCGCAGGCACTTTCGCTGGCATGCTGTAATGGCGAGTATCGTGCCAGCCTGCAGATCCAGGGTTCCAACGCCATCCTCCTTGCCAGGTGCGTCATTATTGCCACGGGCGCCGATTACCATCGTTTGGAGGCAGCGGACCGCGAAACCTTTGAAGGTTCCGGTGTTTACTATGCTGCCACTGCAAGGGAAGGAAAACTCTGCCGGGCCTCGACCGTAGCGGTGGCTGGAGCTGGTAATTCAGCCGGCCAAGCCGCCATGTTCCTCTCGGAAAACGCGGAGAAAGTGCTCCTGGTAGTCCGCGGAGAAGGTCTAACCAAAAGTATGTCGAATTATCTCTCGCGTCGGGTTGAGGCGAAAGAAAACATCGAAATTCTAACGCACACCGAGATCCGACGAATGATGGGCGACAAGAGCCTCGAAGCAATTGAGCTCGAGAACACGAAGACAGGCGAAAAACGAACCGTGCAGGTGTCGGCTGTCTTTTCGATGATTGGCGCAAAACCAAAGGCAGTGCTTGGCCTAAGACAACTCTTGGGCAAAGAATTCATTACAGTGACGCTAGATGGCCTCCCCGGTCGAGTAATCTACCGTCGAAGACCACCACCGATTAAGCTCTAAGGAAGAATTCAAAGAGCGGTTTGGCGCGACCTTAAAAAGTGGTTTCTGGGACCAACAAAGAAGTGAAAGACACGCAATAGTCCGCATCACCTTGCCGATATCGGAACAGCCTACAGGATCATTTTGTTCGCCTGAAGCAATCCTATTCTCTGATGATGATCCGTGCTACACTGCACACCATCTCCTTTTCGAGCATGGTTGCAGCAATTTTCACCCTGCCGTCAAAGCGATAGTGGGTTTCATAGTTGTTGTAGCGTTCAAGTGTATAATCAGATTTGCGAAAAACGCAGGGGTGCATTCATTGACCAATAACGACCTCCTGTCGCAGCAAACGCTTTGGCCGCTCTTGACTTTCTTAAGCTAAAAAGTGTCTTAAGGCTCACCGCATTTTGGCGACCCTAATTGTTTCTTGTCTAGGCGAACGCAGGGAGGAATCTTCAGGAGATCCTGCGGCACTCAAAACTGGCATCAAGGGTGGATTGCCGGGTTCAAAATCAGGTACAGGGACGAGAGCGGGAATTGGTACGCTGTTCGGTGGCGCGGCCAGCGCCGCGATCAGCAGTTTTTTCATTAGTCTCGCCTAAAAGGCATTATGTATTGTTAATATTTATTGTGATGGGTGACCTTTTCTAAAATCTGGCTATCAACGCCAATTATTTTCCACATATCAATTCGTATCAGAATCGTTTCCTTAAAGGTCCCTGAAACTGATTTAGATGAATTGATGGCCGAGAAGTTACCGATTAAGACTGATTCGGCAGTTAGGTCATTTATCCAGTAGATTGCTGGGCCTTCGACAATTTGGTAAGAGCGTATTGGCCATCGAGCATCATATTGGTTAATATCATCTAAGATGGCTTGTTTCCTTATGGTGCCCTTATTAAAATAAGTTGCGGCTTCAGCGTAGTAGGAAGCCTCGTCGAATGGACTGTTGCTTCCTGCAATAATGAAGTTAATTGTGAATTGAGTAACTTCCTGGCTCAGAGTAGGTGTGGGAACAGGAGTTGGAGCTGGAGCAATTATTATGTATGATGGCGGTGGAGTTGGAGCTGGGGTTGATGGATTTGTATAGATATTGTTGATGATCACCGGTGGTGAAGCGGGAGATGGTGTTGGTGTCGGAGAGGGTATTTCTCCGCTGTAGCCTATTAAGGCAAAAACTAAAAGGACTAGTAGAAGTTTCATACTTATCCTTGATTGCGATGTATATTCAGGTTTGCGGAGGGCGAACGCTCCTCCATGCGTTTTCAAACGCACATCCTGTCGCCCTTCGCTGCTCCCTATTGCAGATTAAAGCGAAGAACTTCTCTTATCCCCTCCTACCTTGGCAGACCTTTGTTCTTTCTTGTTGTTGGGAAAAAGAACGCCAGTCGCGGAGGAGTGTTCATCTGAGTATATTTCTCCATGTCTCCACCACAAGGTATGACCCTCGATTTCAAACCGGCAGACGAACCACTCACGCAAGCAGATTTCACGTACTCGATTCGCCTCTCTCTCAACATCAGCAGCTTACAAAAGATACCTCTTTTTCATTGCCCATATCCTGCCTCAACGAGAATCGCTGTTGCTCCCAGAGTCAACAAACCGGGGCTTCAAAGGAATGTAAAGTCAGCATCGCTCGGGAGCACTTTTTCTTATTGGATGAAGGTCAAATTGCATTTTGCGATTGCATATTGCTAAACCGATTGCTACAAGCGTCTAGCGTAAACTGTTACTGACCAACCTACGGGGTTGTGACGGAGCTTTGGGGGCCATGGCTGGCCATGTCTAGACTGGTTAGTTCCAACCAAAACGAAGTCAAATATGCAACGTGCAATGCTCAATCGCGCCACCATCGAAGTGGCGGACACGGCGGAAGTAAGCGGTAGGTTAACCGCTGATAAAGTAAACCTCGACCGATTTCAAAACCTGATTCGCAAGGTACGAGCCACTTTGATTCCCTCCTCCTTGCGTTGGATATTGCTATTTGCTGTCCTGATCGTCCCTCAAGTGCTGCGGGGAGCCGCAAGCGCGTCCGCCACACCACAGACGTGGCACGCTACCGTGGGAGCCGAGAGCAGCGACAAAGGACGGCAGGCTCTAGCGTTTCTTCCCAATGAAATCTGGATTCATGCGGGCGACAGCATCACCTGGACGTTCGATGCCCACGAGGTCCATACGGTAACATTCATTCCCGACACGGGGCCCCGGCCGTTTTTCCAGCTGGTAGATGGTTCGTCCACTGCCACCTTTGACAACTCAACGACCGTGAGCAGTCCCGGCGGGTTCGCGGACCTTGGGGGAGTTTTTGGACAACCGCCGCCCCCCAACGCTTTCACGAAGGGAGACACCTTCACCGTAAATTTTCCGACCGCTGGAAATTACAAGCAGGTGTGTCTGTTTCATCAAAATATGACCGGCGTCGTTCATGTCCTGGACGCTACGCAAGAACTTCCGCATGATCAGGATTTTTATGACCGTGAGGCTGCCGATCAGCGACGCGACTTACTTTCAGATCGCGATGGCCGCTCGGTCGCGGCTTGCGGTGGGTGTGCGGCATGCAACTCACTTAAAGCACATGTGACCGCTGGCATCGGAGAAATCTCGGCGACGGCCGGAGGAACTCAGCCGTGGGCGGTCGAGCGCTTCCTAACCGACCAGATTTTTGTCCGTGCCGGGGATACTGTTGAGTGGACTAATCAAGACCCGATGGAAGCTCATACCGTTACCTTTGGGACGGCACCGACCGGGCTAGCCTTATTCAATCCTACCCCCAACGTAACCATGGACACAGATGGGGCTCTTCGTGGAGTCGTCAGTTCGCTTACTGACAATGTTAGCTCGGGCATCATCGCGGCGGCAGCGCAGGATCCGAATTCTGGCATGGGTAACCAGACACCTCTCGGCCTCACGCGGTTCCGTGTAACCTTTCCAAATCCGGGCGCTTTTCCTTACCGTTGCTTACTTCATGACGACCTGGGCATGAAAGGGATGGTAATTGTTTTCCCTAAAAACGTTCCGCCCAAGTGAAAAGACGGCGAGGAGGAACGAGTCGTCATCGGCTGTCAGGGTGTTACCCTTACTAGCGGCGCGGACCATATCGCGCCGCGCCACCCTTCCCATGATCTTGTCTAGCATCGGCTAGGGTGACGCGGGAGATTGCTCTCGCGTCATCCGGCCCGCATCGAACCCAGCGACGGCAAGCAGCAGCAGCAAAAGGGTTCGAACGGTCTCTAGCGATGGGGAGTATCCCCATACCCCCGAATCGCACACCTGACCGAACGCTCAGAGTACGGCAAAGGAAGATAATTCAATTCGCGCTGGCCGGGAGACGAACCGCTCACGCAAGCAGACTTCCCGTACTCGATCACTCCAGACAACATTTCGATCACAGACACCGGCAAAGGTCGAGTATCCGTCACCGACATCGAGGCTGTCCTGCAGCAAGATCGAAGGAAATCCGATAGGGTCACATCTCAATAATCAACATTCGTATGCACAATTGTTGATTATTGAGATGTGACCCTAACTGAGGCCCTCCTTCTCCCGCCGTTGGGCTTCTAGCCGTTCCTCCTCGCGCTGAAGCTGTTCAGCCGCTGCTTTCTCTAAAACCTGTATTGCAGCCGCCAGCCGTTGGCAATCAACTTCGAAATATGTTCCAGCCGTGATTGAGAGAGCGTTCAGCCAAACAAGCGATCTTAAATCTTCGGGAAGGTCCGTCGACCGCGGCATGTTCACGCCGTCGACCAGAACAGGGATTACACAAATTTCACGCCTCAGCGCTGTTCCAATTTCCAAGCGAACGAAATCCTCAGGATTGTCCAGTCGCCGCCCGCCACTATCGTCTGTCGTGCTAATCCAATTATTCCCGATTACGGCGATCAAAACATCACAGTCGCCAACCTTCTTCTCGATTACCTGTTTAAAGTTCGCGCCGAGCGGGTATACCTTGACCGACAGACGGTGGCTGAGCAACTGGGGCTCACGCCCAAAAAAACTTGCGGTTCGAATGGACGGGTCCGATCCTAGCACAGGAGGAGACTATGAAAACATGCTTACTAGGTGCCCTAGTAGGATTAGCAATCAGCTTTGCTGTGCCGACCTTTGCCCAACAGAAGGACGCAGTCGGTCCGCCAATAGTCCAGCAGCGTGATCTCCTCGGTAATGCCAAGGCAATAGATGAGTTCGGTGACCTTCATCGGAAGCTGGACGAGGCATACGACAAGAACGACGCCGCCGCAGTGGCCGCGCTTTTTACGGAAGACGGGCTTTTTGTGGCACCAGAGGGAATGTTTAGCGGTCGCCAGAAGATAGAGACTTGGCATGCAGAGACATTTCAGCGGTCGCCTATTATCGACTTTAACTGCAGCCGCGAGCGCAGACACCTCGATTCAATCGACAACGCGGTTTGGTCGGCTGGACAATGGGCTAGTAATTCTCAAAGCCAAACCGGTCCCATATTTGCGTGGGGCTGCTGGACAGCGATTTACGTTCGTGAGGGTGATGCTTGGAGGTTCCGCATGTTGACCCTCAGCGAGCACCCACCACCGGCTGCGGCAGCGTCCCCCACGACTACCCCGAGCGGCCAATAAAGATCTGATTTGCGTGGGATTGAAACTAGCGCGCTCGCTTTTGCAATCATCACTTCGGCGTATCCGCCGTCATGGTGGATGCCGGTAAATTCCTGATTTTTACAATTCACGAGGTCGCCATTGCGGCAGAATTCGCAATAACTGCAGGAGCCGGCGAGGAATCCGACCCCAACAACGTTGGCGACCGTCCAACCTTGAACCCCGGAACCGAGCGCATCGATCTTTCCTACGACCTCATGGCCAGGAACCCTCGGCCATTCGATGGCAAATAGTCCATCAACCGTGGCGGCATCCGAGTGACAGACTCCGCAAGCTTCGACCCGAATGCGAACCTGGCCGGGACCAGGAGTTCTGTCGCGTCAAGAAGCCCAGAAAGTGAGGACGAGAATGTAATCGAAAGAAAACAAACTCAGAAACTCTTTGCAGGAACCCAGTGGGTAAGAAACCCACCTGGCAAAGGCTAGCCGCCAACCAGTAGCGAACATTGCGTAGTCGGCAGAGATGTCGGCACGAAGCGTATGGAGCGAATGCCAAAGCCGTGTGATTGAGCCTCGAAACAATGATCGAGGTTGGAGCCTTCGTAGTCAGAAATCCGATAGGGTCACATCTTAATAATCAACATTCGTATGCACAATTGTTGATTATTGAGGTGTGACCCTAACTGAGGCCTGACCCTAACTGAGGCCACGAAAGTGGATGTAGTGAAGACCGTCTCTTCACCGGCTAACAATTTTGTCCAAGATGGGGGACGTCATGTTTCTGCCCAGTACGGCCCGATTGAAAGACGGTCGATGGTCACGATCAGATTCACAGAAGGCCGCAAAATAAATGTGACAGAAGGAAGTGAAGAGGAAATTCGAACAGAAGTTAACGAAGTTAGCAAAGGTAAGACATCTTCCTTCGGGAAAGCCTTTCTTCAGGATACATCACTCCCCAGCCTTGACTCACGGCGATTTCAAGACGCCGATTTCAAACAAAAGACCGCACTATCTCGAGCGCGCTATGGTAGCGTAGGCATTCTGCCTGCGCACGCGCGGCGCGTGGATGCACCGCGACGGATGTAGCTGCCGAAATGCGCTCTTGCCCAGTCATCTTCGCAGCGAGCCAGAGGAAGTGAACGTGGCAAGCGGTGTGGTAGCTATGGGACGCTCGGGTGTGGCGGTCCGCGGTGTGCGCAGGCAGAATGCCTACGCTACGTTGCGGGCAAATTTCCATGCTAGCCACGCAAGAATGCCCGGATCTCACTTGCAATTTTGTCGGGAACCTCGAGCGGAGACAGATGGCCCGTCTCTGGGATGGTCGTTATCCGGGCGGTCGGAATATTTGGGACCAGCGCTCGCTCGAGCAAATCGATCTTTTCAACCTGGTCATTTTCGCCGGCCAGGACGAGGGTGGGGACGCAGATATCGCCTACTGCGCGGGAGATATCTTCGAGCAGGCCTTTCTCCGGCCACGCGTATTTAGCAGGCGTCGCGCCCTTGAGCGTGTCTTCAATGATCTGTTCCCGAATCTCGTCCGAAAGCGGGACAGCGGTGAGGACATTCTGGATCAGGAATTCCACCGCTTCCCGGTTTTCATAGGCTTGGATTCTTTGTTTGCGTTCGGCTTCGGTCAGGCTGATTGGAGTTGGAGGCGCTGGCGCGACTAAGATCAATGCTTCCAGGCCCCCTGGCGGTTTGGCCGCCAGGAGTTGGGCGACCTTGCCTCCCATTGAATGACCGATCAGAACGTAACGAGTCAGTCCGAGCAGTCGGATCAGCTCTTCCGCGTCGTTCGCCAGGTCTTGAACACTGTAGCCCGTCTCGGGTCTATCGGATTCACCCCAACCGCGCTGGTCATACGCAACACAACGAAAATCAGTTTTCAGCTTGTTAATTACTGGGCCCCAAGTGCGCGATGACCCGCCCCAATAATGAAGAAACAAGAGCGAGGGTTCTCCTCGCCCTTGGTCCCGGACGTTTAACTGAATACCATTAACCTTTTGTTTCGTGAATGAGTCGTTTTGAAATTTCGACATAGTGGAAACTCTTTCTGTGGCTCTTCGTCAGGAAACGTCACCTTACAGGGACGTGTCTCACAATTGGACGGAGAAACAACGCGCGAAAACACAGTTGGTGTGTCTAAAGTTGCGTTGGTCAATTTTCCATGCTGAGGACCATGCGGAAGCGAGCATTGCCGGCTATCATCTTCGCGTAAGCCTCCGGCGCTTTTTCGAGCGGAACCGTCTCGATTATGGCGGAGACACCGCTCAGGGCACTGAAGCGAAGCGTTGCATCACCAGTTGCAGGATCACCAGTGAGAGCGCCTGCCAGCTTGCGGTTCCCAAAGATAAGGTCCATGCCCGACACTTCAATCGGCTCCGGTGAGACGCCGACTACGACCGCGATTCCGTTCGGGCGCAGTCCCTTGAATGTTTGGGAAACGACCTTACCGCTCGAAGCTGTTACCAGAATCACCTGTGCGCCGCCGAGTGCCTGCAGAGCTGCAACGGGATCGGAAGCAGCGCTGTCACTTCGGCGTATCCGCCGTCATGGTGGATGCCGGTAAATTCCTGATTTTTACAGTTCACGAGGTCGCCATTGCGGCAGAACTCGCAATAACCGCAGGAGCCGGCGAGGAATCCGACCCCAACACGCTGGCCGATCGTCCAACCTTGAACTCCGGAACCGAGCGCATCGATCTTTCCTACGACCTCATGGCCAGGAACCCTCGGCCATTCGATGGCAAATAGTCCATCAACCGTGGCGGCATCCGAGTGACAGACTCCGCAAGCTTCGACCCGAATGCGAACCTGGCCCGGACCGGGATTTCTGAGTGGCTTGTTTGCAAGAGAGAATTCTCCAGGCTTTGTGACCTCGATTGCTTTATATGTTGTGCTCATAGTTTATCCGATTTCATCTCATTTCGATGGTTACCTCAGGAACCAGTTGACGTCGTTGTTAACAACGCGGGATAATCGATGTATCCCTTTGGTCCTGATGCATAGACCGTCGGCCAATTGATCTGGTTAAGCCGAGCGCCGGTTATAAAACGTCCCGGCAGATCTGGATTCGCAATGTAGAGCCGGCCGAACGCGACGGAATCAGCTATATTCGGGCAACGGACTGCCAGCCGCCTGGATCGTCGTCGACATTGTCCGAATTAAGCATGGCATCCTCTTCGAACATTGGGACGTCATTCAGGACGAAGCGACAAAGGAACAATCAAAGAGTGGCAATCCGATGTTTGGAGCTTCGTTTCCTTCTTGATGAGGGTTCGAGATGAAGCTCGAACTTCCGCTTAAGTGCTCAATGCAGCGGACTCCTGTCCAAGACAGATTCTCCGAAATTAGAAAAATGGAAAGGCGCTGGTATGGAGCCAGCCGTTAATTTTTTCCACCTCGGCATGAGCGTCTCGGCGTACGGGAGCATACGCGTCCCGCGTGTGGATTCGACCAGTTGAGCTCTGCTCGAGTACCGGTGGTTCATCGGCGGAATAAAGTTGACTTCCTGTCCACTCGAGCCAGCGTCCTCTACTTCGCGAGGCTTACACGCGAGACGCGTATGCTCCGGTACTGCGTCGCGGCACTAACGGTCAAACGGATATGCGTCGCCGGCAGACTTCAATCTTTTTAAAAATCCATTCCAGAGCCCCGTCAAAGCGCTTAAATACGACACCAACCTACTAATCGTTCTCACGCTCGTTCTCGTCGTCATTCTCGAACGCGCCTGTGTTATTGGTTCCCTTCGTCAGAAAGCAACTGTTTGAGTGTCTTCACACGTTCCTCTGTGAGGGTGGTTCGCGCTCCGTTGTACTCCATAGAATAAGCAGTGCCGCCGCGAAGATTGTCGGCCTCATACGCAGCCTCAGCGTCACGACATAAGAGCCATGCACGTTGGGCTTTGATTAGCTTCTGCTTCCGCTCCTCATCCACGGCGGCGGCGCTGGCAAGCGCCTTCTTGTATATATCATTGAGTTGCGCATCGGCTTTCTCAAACTCCGCAGCCGCTTGTCGAGTCAGCTCAATTTGTGACTGCGAGAAGGCATTGGGTGCCAGGCTTATTAACACAAAGCCGAGCAAAATGGTAAGAGTGCGTTTCTTCATAGTTCTCTTCGGTGGGAGTGCGGTTTGGACATTTTCTTGTGTGTATCCCAATCCGCCGCGGCGGAACAGAGAATAGCCCAGGCCGCCTTCGCTACGCTACGGCGCGCCCGCATCTTGCAGCCGGTTCACCGCGATCGAGCGGCCGCGACGTAGGCTTTGCGGAGTCGGGCCTTGAGGCCTGGGAACACTTACGGAAAGAGAATCGCCCTGAAAGGGCGGCCGACTTCGGGGCGTTATTCCCAAAAGGTAACCTTCTTCAAAGGCGACTCGATGGCATTTCAGAAACTTCCAATCTCTTCTGATACAAAAATCTGCGGGCACAATCTGGTGCGGAAGAGACTGGGCTATGAATTTAATAACAGTATATCTATGTGTGGCGACCAATACCCTGTTCGGACGCCCTCTCAGAGCACCCCCTTAAGCCTGTGGCTTGATGTTCTGGTTCAAGGAGAAGAAGTTCTCAGGGTCGTACTTCTTTTTGACGGCCATGAGTTGCTCATAGTTGGGACCGAACGCGGCTTTTATCGTATCTTCGCTCTCTTCTCCGAGGTAATTCAAATAGTACAAACCGCTAGAGAAAGGACGTATCGAATCGGCCGAAGTTCGAGCCCATTCGATATGGAGCTGCGACTCTCCTGGCTCCGTCCATTGCGCGAGGAAGATAAGATCATATTGGGCTTGACGCTGCGCAAAAGCAGTTTCGGCGACTCCAACCCGACTCGCGGCTCCGCTATAGTACTCGATAACTATCCCCGTAAGAGGAGACGTCGCCCGGTTCGCATGCTCCACAAGCAAGGCGATCGCATCATCGCTGAGCTCGCGCAGGAAGGTCGATTTCCAATAGTTATAGTTACCCTCCGGGAAAGCCCCGTCCAGTAACGTTTGCATCTGTGGGAACGCCATGGGTTGAATCGCGTCCGCAATCGGTGAGCTAAAACTTCTGAGAGATTTAAGCACTTTCTGACCCTCGGTCAGATCCCCGCAATAGCAGGCAACGACTGCCACAGCTGGAACTCCCTCTGGCGTGTGTATGAGAGCAGCATAGGCGGTTAGCTCCTCTGGTGCCGACTGTGTAAAATCACGATAAAATCGGAGAACCTCCGCTGCGCGATCTCTTGGATAAATAATCAAGCCTCCCAGAACGGTGCTCACCGGATGGGCATGGAACTCAAACGAGGTGACTACCCCGAAATTGCCACCTCCTCCCCGAAGAGCCCAGAATAAATCTTCGTTCTCCTCGGAGTTTGCCAGCCGGGGTTTTCCATCCGCAGTGACGATATCAAACGATAAAACGTTGTCACAAGTCAGACCGTATTTCCTTACCAGCCAGCCGACGCCGCCCCCTAACGCGAGCCCAGCGATACCTGTCTTGGACATGATTCCTGCCGGAACGGCCAAGCCAAAGACATGAGTCTCCCGATCCAGATCACCAAGGGTGGCTCCACCTTGCACTCTGGCGGTACGGTTCCTGGCATTGACGTGAATCCCTTTCATGCCAGACAGGTCAATCACAATCCCGTCGTCGCAGAGCGCTCTCCCGGATACATTGTGACCGCCACCGCGCACCGCGACCAGCAGTCCATTTTCGCGCGCGAAGTTCACAGCAGCCACTACATCGGCTATGCCCGCGCATCGTGCGATGAGGCCTGGGTGCTTATCAATGCTGGCATTCCAGATTTTCCGTGCTTTTTCATAGGCAAAATCAGTCGGCTGGATCACCTCTCCTCGAAATGAGGCCTGAAATCGTTCGATACGGTCCTTGCCAACTGCCATTCCTTTGGTGTTTTTGAGTTCGCATGGGGTTTTCATTGTCTCCTCCCGGTGTTTGGATTGGGTCTGTCGCCTAAAACGACCCGCTGCAAGATTTCTCTGGTCGCCAGTAACATCCGTGTCGCCGGGGGCAGAGGGAGGCCTTTGGGCAAAGGTCGCTCAGCGACAATGCAAAATGCACGCTTTCCCCTTCGGTGTCAATGTGCGATATGCACGATGAACGCGCGAGAGAAGGTGCGAAATGACGCTCGACGACGTAGCATACGCAGCGGCGAACGTTATTGAGCAACTCGAAGAGCGACTGACACAGCACGAATCCAAAAGAAACACTAACATCATGTCACTCCCAGCAAAGGTAACTAACAAGAGATCCAAGTACACTAACAATAGGAAAGAAGAACACTAAATGGAATCTTCGGGGCGTTATTCCCAATAGGTTCGTCAAAGACGACTCGATGGCATTTCAGAAAGTACGAATCTCTTCTGGTCCAAAAATCTGCGGGCACAATTTGGTGCGAAAGAGACTGGGCTATGAAATATAATAACAGCATATGTATGTGTTGGCGGCCAACACCCTGTTCGGCCGCCCTTTCAGGGCGATTCTCTTTCCGTAAGTCTTCCCAGGCCTAAAGGCCTGGGCTATTCTCTGTTCGCCCTTCGGGCGACGGCGAAATGTCCAAACTGCAGTTCCTGGGCTGAAGCCCTGGGCCGTTCTGTTTTCGCCCTTCGGGCGATTCGGATACACACGAGAAAATGTCCAAACTCCAGAGCCAGTAGTCCTACAACTGAACATACCCGACAGGCTACATGGCCCGACTTAGTATTTCTGTTAACTCCTCGGTCGTAAGCGCGATCGGATTTGCTTTCATGCTGCTGGCTATGGCGGCCTGCTCGACGACCACCGGCACGTCTGATTCCGAAACTCCATAAGTGCGCAACCCCGGAATCCGCAAATCTTTGGACAGCTGATGAACCCATTGGATTGCGTCCCCGGCGGTCGCTTTTCCTGATCCGGTCAGAAGCGTAGCGATCGTGTCGTAGCGCGATATAACCGCAGTCTCTTTTGCCCGTTCGCGCAAGGCTCGAATATTGATTTCCATGACGTGCGGAAGCAGCGCGGCGCATATGGCGCCGTGAGGCGCGTCAAACATTCCTCCAATCGGTGAGGCGAATCCATGAACAGCACCGAGCCCGGCGTTTGCCAGCGATAGCCCCCCGAGGAGACTGGCCAGGGCCATGTTCTCGCGGGCTGGCAGATCCTGTCCATTTTCGAACGCCGACCTGAGTGAATGTGCGGCCCGTCTCATCCCTTCGACACAGAATCCATCGGTAACGGGATTGGCTCGAACTGAAACATACGGTTCGATTAACTGAGTCAGCGCGTCGAGACCGGTCGAAGCCGTTACCGAACGAGGTAGATCGCGGGTTAACATCGGGTCCACGACAGCAAGGCGTGGCAGAAGGTACGGACTACGCAGACTCACTTTGAGCTTGTGCGCCGGTGAGGCCAAAACCGCGTTGCGGGTGACTTCGGCCCCCGTTCCGGCTGTCGTAGGGATCGCGATGCAAGGGATCGAAGCAAGTGCAAGCTGTTTACCTTTTCCGATCACCTCCAGGTACTCGAGGACGGGTCCCGGATTTGTTGCAAGAGCTGCGATCGCTTTTGCAGAATCGATCATGCTTCCGCCGCCAAAGCCTACTACAAAGTCAGCTTCGATTTCCCGCGCCTGTTTCACACCGGCATCGATACGGTCGATAGTTGGCTCGCCGTGCACTTCGAACAATGAATAATTGATGTTCGCGGCTCGAATGATCGCTTCCAAATGTTTGGTGTGATCTGGATTTCTTCCACGAACTATCAACGCGCGCTTCCCGAGATCTGCAGCGATCGGCTCAAGTTCTTTGAGGGTGCCTGGTCCAAACAGAATTCGCCCGGCTGTAGCGAGTTCGAATCGCATTGTTACCAGTCCTTATCTTCGGGAAACAGGCTTGAAAATTTGACGCTCGTGCGTTGTGCGCCCATCATTGGCGCGACAGTGTCCCTCCACTTTGCATAATGCGCAGTTTCTTTGTGCGCCTTGGTAGCAGCTTCGTCGCGGTAGGCTTCGACAAGAACAAACCGGGTGGAATCATCTGTTTGCTGGACGATGTCGAACCTGGCGATGCCCGGTTCCCGGATGCTGTTGCGCGCATTCTCGAGTGTAGCGTCGATAAACTGCTGCACTGATTCCGGTCTCACCTGTACGTGGACATGAACGATCAGCATACGGCCAGTCTCACTGCATCGGTTCCCGCAAGCAAGGACCGGAGCTGCAAATTTTCACAGGTCGTAGGCGAACCGTCTCGGTTTGGGGGGCTAGTCAGCCCAAATCCGAAGTTAGTTGAGAAATGTCCCGTAGGGACAATACGATCGTAGCCTGGCACGCAGTGCCTGGGAAAGCGTGCCCTGGAAAGGACCGTCCCGTAGGGTACGGTATGATCCGGGCGCACCTAATCACAGAGGCATTTTTCGTCGAAGTGTGTGGCGTGTCTTCTTTAAAAGGCTAAATACTCTTCTGGAAAGGCTCGTGTCCGATCATGTTCGAGCTGCTGCTCGATGTAATGGAACCATTTCCTGAACCTGCGAGAGACCAGGTTGCCATGGAAAGAATTGGATCGTAGGGGCGAAATAGCACAACATAAACTTGAAGCGTCTTACCACTGCGCGATCACATCGAATCGGTGCGCACACCGATACTGATCATACCGTACCCTACGGGACGGCTTTTTGGGGTGGCGCTGTCCCAGGCACTTCGTGCCAGGCTACGGTCGTCCCGTCCCTCCGGGACATTTCGCAACAGCATCTAGTTAGGTCAAATCGTGCTCGCGCTCGATCTTGGGCTTCTGAGGCGAAAAGGGAATTCTATTCCGTAATGATTTTGTTCCGGTGCTTTGATGGCGAGGCATCGGCGTTTCTCGAGCACGAGCACGAGCGCGAGGACGAGGACGAGTATGAGCACGAGTACGAGTACGAGTACGAGTACGAGCACTACTCTCCGTACGGAATCCAGATATTTTTGATCTGAACCGCCCGCCTTAGGTACTCCCAGCCCTGCGCTTGATTATCATCCAGCCAGTTGCGGCGCTTGCCGTGATTCAACCAGGTGGATTTCAGGTT
>Ga0213877_10000005_pt1 | contig 23712 bp, 23 predicted proteins | sample VelepicoBEBS_R01_FD_160112 | JGI IMG/M metagenome (GOLD analysis project Ga0213877, IMG submission 160112) | Vellozia epidendroides bulk soil microbial communities from rupestrian grasslands, the National Park of Serra do Cipo, Brazil - BS_R01 | ecosystem: Environmental > Terrestrial > Soil >...
CCGATCGCGGCTGGGAAACTCTGGCTTGGCACGTGGCAAGGGCTCTTTTTGTACGAGCACCGTGCGACAGGTGCCGACCGGTCGGTTGTTGTTTCGGTGATCGGAACAACGAAATGAGGCTCCGGTGAAATTGCCAGGGACCGCCTTTGGGGCCGGCCTAGGCCAAGGTGAACAGCTCGACTGAGCTCGCCGAAGTCCTTGGCCCTACCGTAGCCTCAGTCTTTTTGTCCTGCTGCGGCTCGATCGGCGAGTACCAAAGCTCGGTCCTGATTCACTCGCCCAGCTGGAATTGATGGATCCGCGCTGAGCAGGCGGGCAAACATTCCAACTTTCTCCTTGCCGGTGACCAGCCACAGGACGCGGCGAGCGCGATTGAGAACCGGGTAAGTCAAAGTCAGCCGCCGCCTTCCCTGGTAAACTCCGGTTACAGCAACATCCCTGTCACTAACCGCCAAGACCGCATCTCCCGGTACCAATGAAGCAGTGTGCCCATCCGGACCGAGTCCCAAGTGGATGAGGTCGAGCACCGGCGGGGAGCCGGCTAGCTTTGCGAGCGTTGTCGCGTACTCGTTCGCTGCTGCCTCCAGATCGGGTGATTCGACCGGCATGGCGTAAATTTGTTCCGGAGGTAATGGGGCATGCTCGAGCAGGCTTTCGCGCAAATGAGTGAGATTACGATCCGGATGTCCGGCTGGAGCCACCCGTTCGTCGACCTGCGCAATGTGCACCTTATTCCAAGGGACATTCTCTCCGGCGAGCACACTCAGCATGTTCCAAGGAGTGTGGCCGCCACTAACCGCCATGATGAATCGATCCCGCTCAGCGACAGCCGCTCGAACCTCTGCCGCGATCAATGCTGCTGCTTCTCGAGCTACTGAATCGGCATCTGTAAATTCTTGGATTTTCATTAGAACCTCTGCAATACGAACCGGCTGGTGACAATCGGATTCTGCCAGCCCTCGGCCGGCGAGCTTTTTTCTTCAACCTCGCTCGGACAGATCTCCGGTGGCACCAAAAAAGACCAATGCGTCCGAACGAGAATCAGTCACAAATTCCCTTTCATTTGGCTAACTTCTCCAAATGCCCGCCAAATTCAAACCGCATGGCGGAGAGCAATTTGTCCTGGAAATCCGCATCGCCGCGTGAGCTAAAGCGCTCGTACAGCGCTGTAGTGAGAACCGGTACCGGTACGCCTTCGTCGATTGCTGCCTTGATCGTCCATCGCCCTTCTCCAGAGTCTGAGACTTGGCCCGAGAATTTTGAGAGAACGGGATCCTTAAGCAAAGCATCTGCGGTCAGATCTAATAACCACGAGGCGATCACACTGCCCCGTCGCCAGACCTCCGCGATGGCTCCAAGATCGAAATCGTATTGATACTGCGCGGGATCGCGCAACGGCGTTGTCTCCGCATCAATTGCTTGCGACCGCTTGCCCACATTTGCCTCACGAATGACACCTAGTCCCTCAGCATAGGCCGCCATGATTCCATACTCGATTCCGTTGTGAACCATCTTGACGAAGTGGCCCGCCCCGTTTGGACCGCAGTGCAGGTAGCCGAATTCGGATGTGTCACCGAGCTTCTCGCGCCCCGGCGTACGTGGAATGTCCCCTATGCCCGGCGCCAGCGTGGCAAAGATTGGGTCGAGATGTTTTACGACCGCGACTTCGCCGCCAATCATCATGCAGTATCCGCGCTCTAGACCCCAGACACCACCGCTTGTGCCCACGTCGACGTAATGAATTTGCTTCCGCGCGAGTTCCTTAGCGCGCCGGATATCATCGATGTAGTATGAATTCCCGCCATCTATGAGGATGTCGCCGGGCTCCATTAAGGATGCAAGTTCGGCGATGGTTTTGTCTACAACACCGGCTGGAACCATTAACCAAACGGCTCGCGGCTTCGTGAGCCTCCTGATGAAATCTGCGAGCGATGAAGATCCAATCGCTTTCTCCGTAACCAATTCCTCTACCGCTTTTGGCGACCTGTCGAAGACGACGCCCTCATGGCCCGCCTTCAAAAGTCGTCTCACCATGTTCGCTCCCATTCTTCCAAGCCCAATCATTCCAAGTTGCATCACATCCCTTCTTTTTGTTCTGATTTACGTCTTAAAGTTGCCTCAAAGTGGATCGGGTCCTCATCCCGATTAAGCGGTAGTCCATCCTCCGTCGACCAACAGTGTTGTGCCGGTGGTAAATTTCGCTGCGTCGGAAGCAAGGTAAAGGACAGCAGCCGCGACTTCTTCGGCAGTGCCAAAGCGGGCCACTGGATGCAGCGACAGCAACCATTTCCGCACGTTGCCATCTTTGTCGTCCATGCGGTCAATCATCTCGGTCTCGATCGTGCCAGGTGCGACCGAATTGACACGAATGCCCTGCTTGGCGAATTCGAGCGCGACGGCCTTGGTCAAGCCTTCCACGGCATGCTTTGTCGCCACGTAAATGCTCGCCTGTGGCAGCCCGATACGTCCGGCCACGCTCGTTGTATTCACAATGGCGCCGCCCCCGTTCTTGAGCATCGCGGCGACTTCATGCTTCATAGAATTTAGAACTCCCCAAACGTTAATGTCGAAGGCCCGGCGATATTTTTCTTCGGTGACTTCACTGAGTGGACTCACGATTTCGACGCCGGCATTGTTGAACGCCACATCGAGACGACCATGGGTGGTAGGACAAAGTCAATAGCCTTCACGACATCGGCGTCTTTGGAGACGTCTGCGCGCTCAAAGGCTGCCGTGCCTCCGTTCTTGGCGACCTCGGCGGCAACCTCCGCACCTTCTTTTTCGCGACGGCCGGTAATAACCACTTTCGCGCCCGCTTCTGCAAAGGCCAGCGCAGTAGCTTTGCCGATACCGGAGGTGCCTCCGGTAACGAGCACTACTTTGTTAGTAAATGAGTTTTGCCTGGACATAGTAGCCAGTTAGCTCGTTAAGCTCTTAAGCTGCCTTGGTTGAATCCGCCGCAACTGATCGCTCTCACTACATCCTGCTTTAGCAAATAAAATGACACCGCAAAAAGAACCACGTCCTTCATCAGGAAAGCAACGTTGCCCACCATTGCGGGAAAGCCGCCGGCAGACGCAGCCCAGCCATCCGGCATAAATGGAATGATTGTAATGGTCATTATGAATGCAACACATGAACCAAGGGCCCCCAGGATTCCTAACTTTTTATTCCAGAATCCCAGGAACAAGAGCCCGCCAAATAACCATTCCGAAACACCCAAAAACCAACTGGCTCCCTGGACGCCGAAAACAGGGTACATCCAGGAAATCAGAGGGCCGTTGCTAATAAAAGGAATCAGGTTGTGTGCCTCGTATGGAAACCATTTCTGATATCCAAAAAAGAAGTATATGATGACCATCGATGCGCGCACCACGTGGTAATCAAGATCCTTCTTGAGCAGACCGAGCTTGGCCAATATTTTTATCAAAAGATTCATTAATGCGTCAAATGCCGGCGCGCCGGCTTTGTCGCTACCGACGAAACCTCCAGTCGCGGGAACGACTTTACGAGTAGAGGAGTTATCCATAATAGATGAAAGCTAGTTGATTATGCTTGTTCCTAGTTGCTAATTTGCATTATCGGAAGGAAGCCCTGGGACAAATGTGGGGTCAGTGGTCGGAATCAGACCGGCGCTTTCGGCCGTTTCAAAGACGCCGTGCGTGTCCCGAACCGGGTGCTTGCTGAGGAACGTGGTGTAGGTCCACAGCGGCGTTATGATGCTACCCAAATGCACCTCTGACATACCGCGCGCTGGATCCTCTTTGATAACCTGAGCGATAGTTCCCGGTACAAGGTAGTAGCACTGGACATCTTCCACCATGTGCAGTTCGTTCGCGTCGGTATGGTGTGTGGTAATTCGGTGCACGTCTTCCTCCTCGCCGCAGGCGTAGGGCCCATTAATGGTGACCCAGCGGTACCCTTGAGCTGCTAAATCGCTGTACTGGTCGGCACGGGCCGTGAAGATGAGCCCCAGGCTGACCGCCGTCAAAACGGAGATCGCTAGTTTCATAAGTACCCGGTTCCTAAACACATTCTGTGCCAACCTTTGCTTATTCGTCGTTTCTGGCTGCCATTGAGGCACTTATGAACAACAGAGATGCGCACTGACGTGCGTCCAAGATTTTGAACTTACACATTTTCGTTCTGCCGAATCCGGTGTCTCCGGCGGGAATTACCGCCTATTGCTCATGCGTTGCATGCGCCAGCCAATCAGACACTTATGCACAAATCACCGGCGGTCGGACTTGCGTACAGAATTTCGGACTTGGAGATTTTAGGCTCCGGGCGCTAGCCCGCAAAAATCACGCGCTGGGAGCAGCGACGAGCTCATTGCGGGCTAGGGCGAGGACTTCGGCGAGCTCAGTCGAGCCGCTCCATCCGCGACAGGCAGGATGCCTATGGTACTTTGCTGGCGCCCGATCCGCGCATTGCCGGCACTCAAAGTAGCATAGGCTTCCAGCCTGTCGCGTCGCCTCGGCTTTGGAGCCCTTTTCGCGGTGGCCCGCACGCCCGGAAGCGCGCTGCGACGACTTAGACGGTTTTCGAGCCTTGCCTGGTCCGGGACAACGCCCACATCACGCCCGGTGCAGTCGGCAAACACGTCGGCAAGATCCAGATTAGGTGAAAACCCGACCCTATACGCCTTTCGGGTTACGCCAACACTTTGAAATTGAAAAAGGTAATCCCTTACTGATAAGTTCTCAGAACTATAGTTTTTGTCGTCCGATATCCTCTTCCCCCAACGCTTTTTAGTAACTGGCGTCGCCTGGTCCAGGGTCTCGCTCGATTTTAGGTAAACAAGGAACTCTGCACAGAGGAGTGTTGAGGGAAATGTCTCCCAAGATGCCCTTTCTTAGCAGGGAATAAATTTTCATCCATTTTAATTGCGAGAGGGAATAAACACTGACCCTTCCACTGCTGCTATAGACCCCGAAAGTTTCCAAATAGCTTATGTTTACCGATCCCGCGGGGATAATCCGTATGGTCTCTAGGGCGTTAGCCTCATGTTCTAACGTAATGAAGAGCTAATGACCTGAGCGCTTGTCGTCGTCGCTCGGGAGATCGTCGGAGACCCGCAGCAAAAACAACCGACGTACCACGGCAGGTAGAAAGTAGGAATGTGGTCGCTCGGACGGAGGATGTTCTCAAAAGAGGCCGAACTAAATGTAAAGATTCAAGCGGCTCGAGAGTACGAGGGTCCCTCGTGGAAGGCCCTGATCCAATAGCAGGAGGCTTTCAGCGGTACGACTGCGCGCCCGATACCGCTCACCGGGTAATTTTGTGGGACGAGTATAAGGGGTCGCTGCAAAAAATCGACGAGATCGTCCGGAGCGCCGGAGCGCGGCCGGTCCTCATTCACGAGCTTTCTGACCTGCTCCGCGTCGATCGAAGCGCCGAATGCTGCGTTGCGGTGGCGGTCACGGGTGCAATCCCGGGCGGAACCGGGCTGCAGGCAATCCGCGATTTGAAAGCCAAAGGGTTCAAAGTCATCGCGTGCGAGAGCGGTGTTGGATCGTGGACGATCAAAATCAGATGCCTGCCGCTGCTGGCAGGAGCAGTCCAGTTGCTGGACAGCTCCTGCGCGGAATTCCCGGATGAGCTGCGTGAAGTGATTGAGCGGACCCTGCACGCCGAGGCGCAGAAGCGCAGCGAGGAGCAAGAGGTTAAGGCAACCATGCATCGCCTGGGAATGGTCGGCGAGAGCGCCACAATGCTGAGCGTCTTCCGGTCGGTGATTCGTTTCGGCGCGCTAAGCGACCTGCCAGTACTGATCACGGGCGAGACTGGCACAGGCAAAGAGGGTCTGGCTCGGGCCGTCCACCGGCTCGACCCAAAGCGAGGTCAAGGGCCTTTCATCGCGGTCAATTGCGGCGCAATCAGCGCTGGACTGGCGGAAAGTGAGTTTTTCGGTCACCGTCGGGGCGCTTTTACCGGGGCAGAACGGGAACGCAAAGGCCTGATTCGTTCCGCGGAGGGAGGCGTATTGTTTCTTGACGAAATAGCAGACTTGGAAGTTGCGCTGCAGACCAGGCTGCTGCGCGTGCTGCAGGAAAATCGGGTCCTCGGCGTCGGGGAAGACCACGAAGCAAAAGTAAACGTGCGTGTGGTGGCCGCAAGCAACCGCGACCTGGAGCAGATGATCCGGCAGCACGGATTTCGCGCTGACCTTTTCCATCGATTGAACGTCTTGTCCATTCACATTCCGCCGCTGCGAGACCGCCCAGACGATCTCGGACCACTCATAGAGCATTTTTTGCGCAAATATCAATGGCTTACCTCCGCTGGCACTCTTAGCGTGGGGACGGATTTTTTGGAGGCGCTACGGCAAGTCGAATTTCCTGGCAACGTTCGGCAGTTGGAAAATCTTGTGCGCCAAGTGCTAGTACGCAAAGCGACAAATTTACCGCTCAGCATCAGCGACCTGCCGGTCGAAATATTGTTCCAGCTGTTGGGGACCGAGAAACCATCGGGAGACATCAAATCGGAGCAACTGATCACCGTCGATTCTAAAACTCTGTTGACGGTCGTCATCCACTTGTTGGAGGCAAACGGTTGGAATCTGCCACGGTCAATGGAAATCTGCGAACGGCACGCTCTGGAAGCTGCAATGGAGCGTACGAGCGGAAATCAATCCGAGACTGCTAGGCTACTCGGCATCACCCCCCGGAGCGTTTACAATAAACTGCGCAAACACAAGATGAAGATCGTAACCTAGCTCTTTCGGCTACGCTTGAGAGCTCGGCAGCTCCAAGCCAAGGTGGGCCAGCAGTTGAGCGACTAGTTTGTCGGAGCGACGACACGCAGCCGCAGCTGGCCACGGTACTTGACCGACTGATTACGTCCATCGAACGGATGGTGGAGACTTCCAATAGGAGTTGACGGGCGCACCTGTCCAGTCCCGGAAAATTCTTTCCGGAACAATTGTCAAAGACGCGGAACGCTCTTTCCAGACCTTCGAGAGGGCACGACGGCGTCCTTCCGCAAACAAGAGCGGAAGGGCACGATGATTTCCTGTATGTCCGGTGAGAAATGCGCTTCTTTCGCTATCCTGGCATGCCGCAAGCTGTCCAAATCGCCGAACCAGCGAGAGGGCAAAATCGCATAGGAAAGTTGCCTAAATGATGTGCAAAGCCACGAGGGTCAATTTTCGAATTGGCGACATTTACATCCCTGAACCCACGCAAGTTCTCATGGAACTTCACGGCAAAGATTTGTTGGAAGGAAAAATTATCGACCTGTCGGACAGCGGCGGTCAGGAAGATCCATACGCCGTGATCGAAGTCGAGAGACTATCTCAACCGGTGGTTGTGGGCACGAGGTACCTCAAAGAAATAGATCGTGAATGATGCATACGTCTCAGCCAGGAGAAAGAAACATCAAAACTTCTGACGGCGAGCAGCGTTACGAAAGCGGAGGAGCGCGGCGATGAGCTCTTCCGTTCCGGTCGCGAAGAGCAGCAACCTCTGGAGAGATACCAGTTGGTTTGCGCTTCACACAAAGCCGCGGCGCGAGAATTTCGCTGCTACGAACGTTAGCACACTCGGTATCGAATCATTTCTGCCGCGAATCAAAGCCGAACGTATGGTGCATGGAGTCACGGAGCGAACCATCATTAAACCGTTATTTCCGGGCTATTTTTTTGCACGGTTTCGTCCAGAGGACTCGCTTGAATCGGTGGAACGCTCCCGTGGCGTTTTGCATGTTGTAAGTTCGGGGCGGTGTCCTATTCCAGTTGGAGACGAAATCGTACGAGACATTCAGAACCGTGCTGGAGAAGACGGCCTGATTCGGATTCGCCAACCATATTTCAAATCGGGAGATAGGATTTCGATTCAGGGCGGTCCATTTGAGGGAATGATGGGCATTGTTGAGCGAGAATTAGATGATGGGAAACGGGTGGCGATACTCCTTGAAACACTTTGGTATTCCCGGGTCTTGATCGAGAAACGCTGGCTCGACGCCGCCGCTGCCTAGGGCTCAGGCGTCAGATGCTTTTATACTAAGGGGACGGCACCTAGTGCCGTTGTGCGGAGCCTACCCAAATACAAAACATAGAAGGTTCCGTTACTGCCAATCGGCGAGCGCGAACAACAAAGAGATTCCCATATGACTCGCAAGCGAAGCGGCCTATCGAAGGCCAAAGTAATAATGGGTCTGATGCCCCTCTGTAAAGCATCCAGCAAGAAAGGACAATCATGCCTCCCGCGTTAACCTATCCTGGTGTCTATATAGAAGAACTCCCGAGCGGGGTTCACACAATTACCGGCGTGGCCACCTCGATTGCAGCCTTCGTTGGCTGGGCGCCGCAGGGGCCGGTGGACGAGGCCATGCTGGTGCAGAGCTTTCTGGATTACGAGGCTCTGTACGGCGGCCTGAACTCGAACAGTCCGCTAGGTTACGCCGTCAATCAGTTCTTTGGGAACGGCGGGCAGCAAGCCTATATCGTGCGCATCGGTTGGGGTGGAACCCTTACTGCCGCTCCCGGTACGGCGCCGCTACCTTATTCGTCGGCGTACGCGGCGGGCGTGGGCACCGCCAGCGCAATGATCACTGCCAGTGCAGGCCCAGTTTCGGGCAGTGCGGTCCTCACCGTGGGTCCACGGGTGTTGCAGGGCGTTTCCATTACGCCGTCGCAGCCGGCGCCGATTCCCACCGGTCTCACGCAACAATTTACCCCGACCTGGACGAATTCCGACGGAACTTCGACGGCGCCTGCCGGTATCACCTGGAGCTCCAGCAATCTTTCGATCGCCACGGTTAACAGCACCGGTCTGGTGACGGCGGTTGCGCCGGGCGCGTCCGTCATCACGGTCCGATCGGGAATCGTTTCGGAAAGTCTTCTGTTCACCGTCACTGCGGCGCCGCTTGTGCCGGTCACGACGCCGACTAGTGGGCTGGTCATTACTCCGGTCGGCACTGCAGCCAGCCCGGTCATCGTCGGCATCAACCAGCAGCAGCAATTCCGGGCCGTGTCGCAGTACGCCGACGGGAGTTCGCAAGACGTTACGGACAGCGTCGCCTGGGGACATACGGGTTTGGCCGGCGCGGCGTCCCTGGGTAGCACGGGGTTGTTGCAAGGCACTGCCGCCGGCTCAGGAACGGTTACCGCTACCTTCGGCGGAGGATCGGGGCAAAAACAGTCGGTGAATGTCACCATACAGGCAGTCGTTTTATCGGTTGCGGTCTTACCTGCGAGCTCGGTGGAGATCCTGCCGGCGGGGCCGCCGCCGCCGCCGATCCCCTATTCCCTCGAAGCTGCTTTCTCCGACAACAGCTTCGGCACGCTTTCCGGCGTCACCTGGAATTCTTCGAATCAAGGGGTGGCCACGATAGACCCCGTTTCGGGACACGCTACGCTGGTTGCCGCGGGCGCCACGGTCATTACCGCCACCGTAACCATCGCTTCGACTGGTCAGACGTTTTCTGCCAGCACGACACTGACGGTGAAGCCTTCCACCGTCACCTTACAGTCTATCTCCATATCGCCGGCTACGTCTTCGATAGCCTCGGGCAATACGCAGCAGCTGACCGCGATGGCAGGTTACTCCGACAACACCTTGGCGGATGTAACAGGCATCGTAACCTGGGCACCCACACCGCCAGCTGGTGCCGGCTTCAATAATCCGATGTCTCCCGGACTGGCGACCGGAAAAGCTCCAGGAGCAATTACCGTACAAGCAACCCTGGGAGGGGTTACATCCAATACAGTGACGCTCAATGTGACGGCGCCTGTTCCGGTGAGTGTTGCCATCTCGCCCCTTAGCATTGCAGTGCTGACTGGCTTGACAGAACAATTCAAAGCCACGGTGACATTTTCGGACGGAACCACAGTAAGCACAGTAACCACACCAAACGCGGTTAGCTGGAGCTCATCACCGACCAACGTCGCTAGCGTCAGCCCTACTGGCGTCGCCACCGTCCTCGCGGCTGGCGGAACACTGACGCTGTTTGCCGCCAACCCCGGCGCCTGGGGAAACAACATTCAGGTTTCTGTGCAGAGCGGCAGCAGCGGCCGCTTTGGATTGCAGGTTTTGCAGGTCCAGAGCAATGGGACCGTGAAGGTCGTCGAGAGCTACGTCAATCTCTCGATCAACCCGACCGACCCGCAGTATGTGGTCTCCGTCATCGACAATGACTCCAGCTTCATAACCTTTATTGATCCGGCAACCGTTGATCCGGCGACCGGTACACTCGGTACGCCCGTTTCTCCAACGGGGGTGCCGATGGCGACCTCCTCCCCCGTTGGTCTCACTGGCGGTTCCGATGGCACTGTTCTGGTGCCGGCCTCTGACGGCAACTTCGAAGTTGAATTGAATGCCAACGGCAGCGCAGGGCTCGGCGGAGTCCATCTTCTGGATCGCGTGGACATCTTTAATCTGCTTTGTGTTCCGGCCGAAACCGACGCTCCGACCATCTCGTTGCTTCAGGAGTACTGCCACACGGAGCGAGCCTTCTATATCGTGGACCCGCCGCAGAACACCACGACTTCCAACCTGGAGAGCTCGGGTCCTGCCGGCAGCACTCCGGGGAGCATCACCGGCCAGTACTCCATTAATTCGGCGTACTACTTCCCGTGGATTCAAGCGCCCGATCCGCTGCTGGGAAATCGTGTTCGCCTTTTCCCGCCTTGCGGCTTCGTTGCCGGCATCTATGCTGCCACCGACTCGGCGCGCGGAGTGTGGAAGGCGCCGGCGGGCATTGACGCCGGTCTCACCGGAGCCGCCGGACTGCAGTACGTTCTCACCGACCTGGAGAACGGCACCCTCAATATTAAGGCGATCAATTGCCTGCGGCAGTTCAAGGTATACGGCGATGTGGTCTGGGGCGCGCGCACCTTGCAGGGCAACGATCAGGCCGGATCCGAATGGAAATACGTTCCCATCCGGCGCCTGGCGCTGTACCTGGAGTCGAGCCTCTATGACGGTACGCAATGGGTGGTTTTTGAACCCAATGACGAAACCCTGTGGAGCCAGATACGCCTCAACGTCGGCGCGTTCATGCAGGGCCTCTTCCAGCAAGGGGCCTTTGCCGGGACTACCCCGCAAAAGGCGTATTTCGTGAAGTGCGATGCGGAGAACAATCCCGACTCCAGTGTGGCGCTCGGTGTAGTCCACATCCTGGTCGGATTCGCTCCGCTCTACCCGGCGGAATTCGTTGTCATTCAGATCGAGCAGATCGCAGGCCAGACTTCCAGTTAAGCCCTGGCTCGCAAAGAGATTCAAAAAGGAGATGGAACATGGCTATTTTTCCAGCAAATCCCGAGCGACTGGATCCCTACAAGAACTTCAAGTTCCGATTGAAGTGGGACGGCAAGTATGTTGCAGGAGTGAGCAAGATGAGCATGCTCAAGCGCACGACCGAGGTGGTGGAACACCGCAGCGGCGGCGATCCCTCGACGGGGCACAAGTCCCCCGGACGCAATAAGTTCGAACCCATCACGCTGGAGCGCGGCCTCACCCAGGACTTGAACTTCCACGACTGGGCGGGTTTGGTATGGAACTTCGGCGCCTCGCTTGGCTCCGAGGTGTCGCTGGCGAATTTCCGTAAGAACATCTACCTGGAATTGTACAACGAAGCCGGCCAATTGGTCATCGCCTACAAGATCTATCGGTGCTGGGTTTCCGAGTACCAAGCCATCCCGGACCTGGATGCCAATGCGAACGCCATCGCCATCGAACACATCAAACTGGAGAACGAAGGCTGGGAGCGTGATACCAGCGTGACGGAGCCCGCTGAGCCGACTCTCAGCATCGTCAGTACCTGAATCGGTGAACTCCGCATGTGTGCTCTTTCACCAGCCGACTGCCTCGCACTCTGGGAGAGCGGACAGGGACTGCATCCGCTTGACCGGAGCTTGCTCGCCATCCAGACCGCCTTCCCTGAAATGCGAAACGAGAGCGTGGCAGACTGGCCGTTGGGACGCAGGAACCGCGCCTTGGCGGAATTGCGTTGCACCTTGTTTGGCCGCTGGATTCGCGGTTGGGGCGCCTGTGAAGCATGTGCTGAAAAGATGGAGTTCGCGGTCGACGGAGCCGCGATCAGCGACTGCGCAACTCCCGATTCGGAAGCGAGGGTCCAGGTAGGCGAGAGGTCATTTCGCTTACCCAGCAGCCGCGATCTCGCGCGGATCACCACCGAAGCCGATCCTGCGAGGGCTGCAGTTCGGCTGCTCGAGTTGTGCTCCGTTTTAGTGACCGAACCTGAAGCGGCACAGGAGCAGGAAACTCCGGCGCAATTGAGCGAGGGCGAACTCGAGCTGATCGGCGAAGCGATGTCGCAGGCCGACCCGCTGGCGGAGATTCTTCTCCACTTCGATTGCCCCGTCTGTGGCCACTCCTTTGATCAGGCGCTCGATCTATCGTCATTCCTCTGGTCCGAGATCGAAGGCCGCGCCAAGAAGCTTTTGCTCGATGTTTATGCCTTGGCCTCGAGCTTCGGCTGGAGCGAGAACGAGATTCTCAGCTTGAGCGCCGCGCGCCGCGATTTCTATCTGCAAATGGTGCGGGCATGAAGCGTTTCCTGCAGAAGCTCGCGAGCAGTGTCCTTCGGCCTCAGCCGAGCCTGCACCCGTTCGTCGAGTCCATCTTCCCGGCGCCGTTGCACGTTTCGTCGGAGCCTTCGACTCAAGCGCAGGAAGTCAGCGTTGCCACTTCGCTACGCGAGCAGAGCGCTTCTCAGCCGGCGCCGCAACTGAAAAGCTGGCCATTTACGCCAGCCCGCTCATCAGAGCCCGAGGTGCAGCTGCGATCAAGCGTAGGCAGGTCTTCGGCAGGAGAACAAATCATCACCGATCACGAGCAAAGCTTCAGACCATTGCTTCCGGTGCGAGAGGCGGAAGGTTCGGATGCCACCGGTGTCATCTCGCCGGCTAACCAGCGGATAGACGCTACTTCCTCAGTCACCTCCGACGCTCGCACTGACCACACACCCGACAAGGAGCGGGCCACCCGTAATTCTCGCATTACGACGATGCATCTTGATGAATCCCGGGCCGCGAAGCAGCCGTCACCCCACTCGCAATTCGATGCGCTGTCATTAACAGCCTTGCGAAAACCGGTTCCGGCGGCAGCGCGGTTCGCCCCCCGCACGCAACAGGAAACCGACGACATCCAAATCAATATTGGCCGAATCGAGGTGATAGCTGCTCCGCCCTTGGCACCCCGGTCCGCGCCCGCGCCCGCTCGAAAAGGAATAAGTCTGGATGAATATTTGAGCCGCCGCGACGGGAGGGTCAGATGAGCGATCCTCTTGCCATTTCCGGAGTCTCGGCCGTGCTGCAGTTCTACCTCTTCAACCTGTACACGCCGGTGTCGTCCGCGTTCGGCGGCCAGGTAACCGTCACCTCACAGGCGCCCGACCTCGTACAAGCCAGCTTCGGACACAATCAGAAGCCGGAAAACCAGGTGAACCTATTCCTCCACCAGGTGACCTATAACCCGGCGTGGCGGAATGTCGGGTTGCCGTCGGTGGCAGCCGATGGCACGACCCGCCTTTCCAGCCCGCCCCTGGCGCTGGACCTGCACTACCTGCTGACTGCCTACGGTTCGGCAGATTGGCAGGCCGAAGGCCTGCTCGGCTACGCGTTGATGATGATGCATGAAAACTCCATCATCTCGCGGGACGACATCCGCCGCGCGCTCACCAACCTTAGCGGCGGCAATAATATGATCCCCGCGTTGAAGGGATCCACGCTGGCCGACCAGATCGAGATGATCAAGATTACGCCGGCAACGCTGGGCCGGGAGGAGATGGCGTGGTTATGGACGGCACTGAAAGCCGATTACCGGCCTACCTTCCCCTTTCAGGTATCGGTGGTGCTAATTCAGCCACAGCGCAATACCAGGCTTGCGCTTCCTGTCCTGTCGCGTCGCGTGAAGGCAACTCCGATTCAGCCGGCCCGGATCTTGTCGATTCAGTTGCCCAATCAGCAGACCGGGGCCGCATTCACCGACACAGTGACGGTTACCGGCGAATTCCTGCGCGGGGTGAGCCAGGTTTGGTTGAGCAACCCGCGGTACGCCCTGCAATTTCCGGTGCCGGTGCCGGTCTCAAGTGTGAGCGATACGTCGTTCCAGTTTGTGCCCGGCGCGCAGACTACCTATCCCGCCGGTGTTCCACCTGGGATCTACAATTTGGTTGCGCAGTTTACCGACCCAACGGACACGAGGGTATTGCAGTCGACGAATTCGCTGCCCATCGGACTGGCGGCGACGTTGCCGGACCAGGCGCAAACGGCAACGCCTAACGCTGACGGCACGTTCACTGTGTCGGTGAACTTCACTCCCAACGTCTGGGAAGGACAGAACGTCGCACTATCGCTTAGTAGCACTCTACCCCCGAAACCCGGAGGAACTCTCTTTTCGGCCACCGCGCCGGCGCGACCGTTCACCGGCCGTAATAACAGTGCGCTCAGCTTCATTTTTCCCGCCGCGCTTCCCGCCGGTCCGCTGCTCGGCCGGCTCGAAGTCGATGGCGTAACAAGCCAGGTGAAAGTGAATTGGAAGGCCAAACCGCTGCCGGTCTTCACAGGCCCCATAGTGACCATCACGCTATGACGCCAGCCGCGATCAATGCAGTCTCGTGGGAGGGGCAGAACCAGCTATATCTGGCCCAGGCCTTCTCTGATTTGGCTGCGCGGCTCGGCGGGAACGGCGAGACCAAAGTTGGGGCCAAGCCTGTCGGTGACTCTTTTGAAATGGACTCTTCGCCGGCTATCGAGACACTGACGGCGATCTTCGGGCTCTCGAACTTTGAGCGTGAGCTGTTGCTTCTACTGGCGGGTGTCGAGATGGAGCCGGCGCTCAGTGAAAAGTGCGCGCAGATCACCGGGCGGCCGCGCGCGCTGGTCAATTTCTCACTGGCCATGTCGGTCCTGTCAGACCCACACTGGAGCGCGCTGGCGCCGTCGTCTCCCCTACGCCGATTCAGACTGCTTGAGATGGAATCCGGATACGGTTTGACCTCCGCGCCGCTGCGCATCGATGAGCGCATCTTGCACTACATCGTCGGTCTTAATGAGCTTGATGAGCGGCTGGAACCTGTTCTCCGCCGCAAATCCAAGCCCCAGTGGATCACCGAGGAGCACTTCGCACTCGCCACCGAGACCATATGCCCGCCGAATGACGACGGCTCGTCGGATGACGACGCTGGCAACAGGGTGATTCACCTCTGCGGCGATGATCCGGACGCCCAGGAGAGTGTGGCCGCCATTCTGGCGTACCGTGCCAGGCGGGAACTGATGGTGATGCGCATTGAAAATACTCCGGCGCCAGGGCCGGAGATGGAGCAGTTCCTCCACCTTTGGAGGCGCGAGAGCCTGCTGATACCCGCGTTGCTTCTGCTGCAATGGGGCGCCGATTCGCCCAACACCGCCGCCTTCCAATTGGCAGAGCGAGTGAGCGGGCCGCTCTTCATCTGTACACGTAATTCGATACGACTGCATCGGCCGGCGGAGCGCTACGAGGTAAACAAGCCCGGTCCGGCCGCCCAGACCCAGTTGTGGAAGGCAGCGCTGCGAAATTCGTATGACCCCCTGGCGTCGCTGGTAGAAGAAATCGCCGAGCAGTTTCACTTCAGCGCAGAGACCATCGTTGCTATCCGCGACTCAGTAGCCGCCCGGGAGCACGATCCGGACAATCTGGCTGAGCAGTTGTGGAGCGCGTGTCGCTCCTACAGCCGCAATCAGCTGGACACCATGGCCGAGCGCATCCTCCCATGCGCCACCTGGGACGACCTTGTGTTGCCCGAGCAGCAACTGGAAACTCTCCACCAACTGGTCTCGCAGTCGCGCCATCGCATGACGGTTTACGAGAACTGGGGATTCGCAGCCAAGGGTCGCCGTGGGTTGGGGATATGCGCACTCTTCTCCGGCCCCAGCGGCACCGGCAAAACGCTGGCTGCGGAGGTACTGGCGCAGGAATTAAAGCTCGATCTCTACCGCATCGACCTGTCTGCCGTCGTGAGCAAATACATCGGCGAAACGGAGAAGAACCTGAAGCAGGTCTTCGATGCTGCGGAGTGCGGCGGCGTGGTGCTGCTGTTCGACGAAGCCGACGCCCTGTTTGGAAAACGCGCGGAGGTAAAGGACAGCCACGACCGCTACGCCAACATCGAGGTTGGTTATCTGCTGCAGCGCATGGAGAGCTTTCAAGGCCTGGCCATCCTCACCACAAATCTCAAGTCGGCGCTCGACAAGGCCTTTCAGCGAAGGTTGCGCTTCTGCGTGGAATTTCCGTTTCCGGATGCCGCGCACCGCCAGGCCATCTGGAAACGTGTCTTTCCCGCGCAAACGCCAACCGGCGGTCTCCGGACAGAGCGTCTCGCAGCGCTGAACGTCTCCGGCGGGAATATTCGCAACATCGCGATGAACGCAGCATTCCTGGCGGCGGAGAGCGGCGAACCGGTTGGCATGGGACGCATTCTGAAGGCCACGCAAATGGAAGCGGTCAAGCTCGAACGCCCGATCGCGGACACGGAAGTGCGAGGCTGGTTATGAGCGACATTCAGGTCACTATTGATCGTCTGGTGCTGAGCGGGTTTGACCCGGCCGATCGGGCAGCTTTTGTGCGCGGCCTGAAGAGCGAACTTGCGCGCGTTCTCGCACAGCCTGATGTGCGTGCGCGTTGCGCCTCGCAACGAACGCCCGTTTTGCGCCTTGGCTCGATGCCGTTGGCACAAGGGCCGGCTGGTGCGCGCAAGCTCGGGGTCGGCGTGGCACGCGCGATTGGAAAGGGGATCGTGCGATGAGCCGCGCTGCCCTCATGCTTGATACCGAGTCGCCGCAAGGCTCGAAAAGCAGCCGTGTCTCCGGCAGCCTGCGGGTGAGCAAGCCGGGCGATTCGTTTGAAACTGAAGCCGAGCGCGTTGCCGAGACCGTATCGCGCGGGGGGAAGATAAGCCGCTCGAGCGACGTCTCACCTGCTTCCTGGTCGTTCTCCAAACTGGATGTAAACCACGTCCAGCGAGACGGAGACAAACCGGCGGTTCAGGGCCCGGGCCCCAAGCCTAACAACTACGACGAAGCCCTCGGGAAGATCGCGGAAGCCTTCCTGAAAACGGACCTTGGAAGGCAGATCACTGATGCGGCACAGAAGGACCCGGTCGTCAAGGGTGTCGAGGGTTTTGTCGATACGCTTCCGGGCAAGATCGTCGCGGGGGCGGCAGCCACGGGGGTAGTCAGCGCGCTAGCCGCAACGCACCAGCCGTTGCCGGCACAGATTCCGGCGATTCCCCTGGATAAGGTGAAGCCCGGTCTGTCCGTCAAGATCACCTACGAAGGCCCGGTTGATCATCCAAAGGCGGCGTCAATCACTTTCAGTTTTGCTCCGAAAGCGGCCGAGGACAAAAAGAAACCCTCACCTAAAGAACAGCGGCTCTCTGAGACCGCTCGCATGGCCGCAGATCTGTATAAATTCAGGGAGGGTCTCAAGACCGAGCAGGAGCGCAAACTCGAAGCCGCCGAGGCCCAGCAAGCGTTGGACTTTGCACTGAGACGGCCCGGTCTCGGAACCGGCGGGATCGACGTCTCGAAGTACAGCTATCCGAACCTTGCCCCGGCGCCTCCGGCCGGCCCGCAGTTGACGCCGCCACAATTCCAGTCGCCTCTCGCGCCAAAAACTCCAACCTTGCTTGACAAAAAGCTCGAGCTCAAGCCGCTGAGCGGTCCGTCATCGCAGCTCACCAAACCCGACGCCGAGGGCAAAAAGAAAGAAGAGCTAACCGTCCTGCGCAAGGCCGAGCGCGCTGAACCCCTTTACTTTGACACGGCGGAGGTGGAGTCGGTGGTCGCTTCTCCCGGCCGGTTGCTCGATCCCGAGACGCGACGCCACATGGAATCGCACATCGGCTTCGATTTCAGCAAGGTGCGCGTGCATACAGACGATCGCGCCTCGGCGTCTGCTCGAGGCTTGGGAGCAAAGGCCTACACGCTGGGAAACCACGTCGTCTTCGCCTCCGGCCGGTACGCGCCGAAAACTGCAGAGGGCCGCCGGCTGCTGGCTCACGAACTGACGCACGTCGTGCAACAAAGTCCAACCCTGGCACCGCGGCCGGTTGGGATAGGCCGCGCGCCCAGCAAGGTCCAGCGCCTCTTGGAAGAGGCCAAGGAATGGCTGCTTGGGAAGTTGAAGGGGTCGGCTTGGTATCCACTTTTTTGCCTGGTAATTGGGCAGGATCTGGTTACTAAGCAGCCGGTCGAACGCAATGCCACCAACGTCATTCAAGCCGTATTGGGGCTCTTCGATGGTGGTCCAGCGCTCTTCGAAAAGCTGAAGAAAGCGGCCAATGCTTTAGAAAACGCCTACCAATGGGTGCTGAAGCAGTTCACCGAACTTCAGCTTCTCCCCGAAGACTTCTTCAAGCTTATAGACAGAGCCTATGACGCATTTGACAAGTGGCATCCGTTTGAATCCTGGGACCGCGCGAAGGCCATATTTAAGGAACCGCTTGATAGACTCATCGAACTTGCCTCTCGTCTCGGCAAAGCCGTACTCGATTTTATCCTGCAAGGAGTACTGGAGAATTTCCCGCTTGGTAAACAGGTCTATCAGCTGCTGAAGAAAGCGGGAGCGGTCATATCCCGTATCGCTGCCGACCCTATCTCATTCGCCAAGAACCTGCTCGCGGCCATCAAACAAGGATTTAAAAGCTTCGGAGACAACATCCTCACCCATCTCGGCGACGGGTTAAAGAAATGGATTTTCGAAGAGATCGGTCTGTCCGACATCAAGATCCCGGAAAAGTTTGATTTCACGAGCATCCTGAAATTGATCCTCCAGGTGCTGAAGCTCACCTACGAACAGCGCCGTCCGCAACTCGTCGAGAAGCTCGGCGAGCAGGTGGTTTACTTCTTTGAGACGGCAGTGGATGTGTTCACCAAAATCAAGAATCAAGGCCTCGTTGCCGTCTGGGAAGATATCAAAAAGCAGGCTTCAGATCTCTTGGACACGGTCATCGAAAAGGCCCGCAATTGGGTCGTCGAGCAGATCGTAAAACTGGGTTTGGTCAAGGTAATTGCATTGGCCAACCCTGTCGGGGAAGTAATTGAGGTCATTGCGGATATTTACGAGACGATAAAGTTCTTCATTGAAAAGGCTACGAAGTTCGTTCAGCTGATCGACTCCATCGTGCAGTCCTTCGCCGACATGGTCGACGGAAAGATCGATGCAGCGGCCAAGAAAGTAGAAGACACGCTGGCAGGATCCATCCCCCTGATCCTGAGATTCCTGGCCGGCCTGCTCCATTTGGAAGGAATCGGAGAGGCCATCCGGAAGATCATTGAGGCCATTCGTAAGCCTATTGATGATGCCATAGGCAAGGTCCTGGACTTCCTGGTCGATAAATTCAAACCCATCTGGGAAAAGGGTAAGGAAGCATTCCTTGGGAAACTCGCGGCAGTGAAGGAATGGTGGAAGAAGCCCAAAAAGTTCCGCTACGGCGAGGAAGAACACGAACTTGTCATCGAAGGAGATGGCGACCATCCCCAGGTTTTCGTACAGAGTAATAAGACCGCACTGGAGCATTTCCTCTCCGACGTAAAGGCGAAGTCTGAACAGAAGAAGGAGATCCTGAGGCTGGCGGGCCAACTTCGCTGGCGTCAAGGCGAGTTGCAAAAGCCGGCTGACGACGAAAAGGGAGCCAAAACCTTCGACAAGCTCAAGGATGCCATGGACCGCCTTAAGGCCAGGCAAGCTCCTCCTTCAAAACTCGTCAAAGAACAGACAACTCTATCGCTCGGAGGCGGAGAGAAGGCAGACGTCTTCCTGAGCTCCAACCGCAATTTGGGTACCGAACCAGGCGGGACCGATCCGCCCATCTGGAATGACCTGGGCGAGAAGCTCCGGAAGGACAAGTCTTACGTGCGCGGCCACCTGCTCAGCATGAGACTGGGCGGTTTGGGCCAGTGGAAGAACATGATGCCGATCACCAACACGGTGAACCAGCGCATGAACAGCCAGGTGGAAGCTCCCTTGAAGAAAGCGACCACAGGCGGCAGCAACCGGTACTTCCACTACGTGGTGGAAGCGAAATATGCGGACAACGTCCTGCCGCCGCTACCGGACAAGGCCACAGCCAAAGAGCAAAGAGCGAGAGGGTTGGAGGCTGAGAAACGCTTGCTTAAGCTGAGCTGGAAGGTCACACCCGCGGAATATGACGAGAAGACCGGGTGGAAGGAAACGACCGGCGACTTGCTGGACGTTGATGGTAGCAAGCTAAAGATAAACGCTGACGGCGGTTTCGAACCGCCGACGATTACCGCTTGAGCAAGAACGGCGAGCAATGACGGGAAGCGACGCCGAGGCATTGGTTGACCGCTCCCACTAAAAGAATCAACGACTATGGCTACCCCGACCTCACCTATATCGCCTCGGTTGGTCAAAGGCGGTATCGTCACCCTCGATCCGGATACGACGGTGATTCAGAGCGTGATTGCGCTGCAATACAACCCCGACTCGTTAAGCCGCACATTGCAAATTCAGGCTGTGCCGGGCGGCCAGGATGGCGTTCGCGTCGACGCTCTGCGCCTGCGCGGACCGGCTATCGAGACGATCAAGTTGGAAGCCGAACTCGATGCCACCGATCAGCTTGAGCTCCCCGACCAGTTTCCGCTGGCAACGCAGGTGGGCCTTCATCCCCAGTTGGCGCAACTCGAGATGCTGGTGAACCCGACCGTCGAGACTCTCATCGCCGACGACAACATGGCCAATAACGGCGCACTCGAGATCATTCCGCTCGAGCAACCACTGACCTTGTTTGTCTGGAGTAAGAGCCGGGTGGTTCCTGTCCGGCTGACCGACTTCTCCATTACCGAGGAGGCCTTCGATCCGAATCTCAATCCGATTCGCGCCAAGGTCAGCCTGGGCATGCGGGTACTCAACGTCGACGACCTTGGATTCTCGCACCCGGGCGGGCGCATGTTCATGTCCTACCTCACGAACAAGGAGCAGCTGGCCTCGCAAGCAGGTTCGGTTGCCATCTCCGTCCTGGGCTTGGGAAGCCTGCCATGAATTCTCCACTACAGTCGCTGATTCAGATGGGAATAGTGCCAACGGTCACCTTCCCCACCGACAGCCGTTATTACGGTTCGAGTACCCTTACTTATGTCACGGGGACGGGAGAGACCATCACCTACCTGGCTCGACGCATCGTGCCGCAACCGGGCGCTCCGAACTTCGCGACCGTCGCGCAGCACACCGTACACCAAAGCGATCGTCTCGACCTGATTGCGGCGAAGTATCTCGGTGATCCGCTGATCTTCTGGTTGATTTGCGACGCCAACGGCGCGATCGATCCCCACGATCTGGTTGCCGTTCCGGGAAAAATCCTAAACATCACCACGCCGCAGGGCGTTCCAGGGGCACCAAATGCTCGATGACGTCCAGCTTCGCCTGCTCATCGGGCCGATCATCCCGCTCACTCCACCGCGGCCGGTCATGGACGCGCTGTCCGACGTCGAGGTGAAGGTGGTCGATGTGGGTCAGAGTGGTTTCAAGCTGACCTTCAGCATCGACAAGCAGTCCCCCCTGCAGATTCTTTTCCTGCTGACCGGAGGTCTGCCGCTGCTCTTCATGCGGGTGGTTATCGCGGTGGTCGTCAACGGGACCACCAGCGTACTGATCGACGGCGTGATCACCGAGAACCACATTTCTCCCGGCGACAAAGGGTCGAACTCCACGCTCACGCTTCTGGGGAAAGACCTGACGGTCTTAATGGACCAATCGAAGCTCAGCGGATTTCCATTTCCCGCCATGCCCGCCGAGGCCCGCATTGCACTTCTCTTGCTGAAGTACGCCATCTTGGGCGTGTTCCCGCTGATCATCCCCAGTGTGCTGCTGTTCGTTCCCATACCGATCGACCAGATTCCCAGCCAACAAGGGACCGATCTGGAGTACATCCGCTATCTCGCCGATCAGGCGGGTTACGTCTTCTACCTCGACCCCGGCCCCATACCTGGGGTGAGCAAGGCATATTGGGGGCCCCAGATCAAGGTTGGCGCGCCGCAGCCCGCTTTAAGCGCCGACATGGATGCCTACACCAACGTTGAAAGCTTGCGGTTCTCGTTCAACCAGGAGAAGAACAAAATCCCCGTTGTCTATATCTATAACTCGCAGACCGGAGTCAGCTTTCCGATTCCGCTGCCCCCCATCACGCCGCTTAATCCTCCGCTGGGCGCGATTCTGCCGCTCCCTACCAATCTGATCCCGCCCGATCTGACGCCTTTCGGCGATGATGTTTCCAAGCGACCCATCCCGCAGGCGATCATGATGGGTCTGGCGCGCGCGGCACAGAACGCCGAGGTAGTCTCCTGCGAGGGTTCGCTCGACGTCACTCGCTATCGCAACGTGTTGCAGGCTCGCCAACTGGTTGGGGTGCGCGGAGCCGGTCCGGCCTTCGACGGCCTCTACTACGTCAAGAGTGTTACCCACAAGATCAAGCGTGGTGAATACAAACAGGACTTCACCCTCACCCGCAATGGCTTGGTTTCCACCGTACCAACCGTGAACCTATGAGTAATGGCGACGCTTCAACAGGCAGCAATCCCAGACGTTTTTACGGTAAGTACCGCGGGCTGGTGGTCGAGAACATCGATCCGGAGCAGATTGGCCGCGTGCTGGTGCAGGTGCCTGACGTTCTCGGCGCTATCCCTTCTTCCTGGGCGATGCCGTGTGTCCCGGCAGCGGGCATTCAGGCCGGATGCTTCATCGTCCCGCCCATCGGTTCGCAGGTATGGGTGGAGTTTGAGCAGGGTGACCCCGATTACCCGATCTGGACAGGAGGATTCTGGGGACTGGTAGCCGACGTACCCATTCTCGCGACGGCGCCGCCCGCGATTCCACCGGGACAGAACATCGTCCTGCAAACGACCGGGCAGAATATGATCATGGTAAGCGATGCGCCGCCGACGCCGGTCACTGGCGGGATCGTGCTCAAGAGTACGACGGGCGCGATGATCGTCGTAAACGATACCGGGATTTACATCAGCAACGGCCAAGGCGCCATGATCACCATGATAGGGCCGACCGTCGACGTCAATATTGGCGCGCTAACCGTTGTCTGAGAGGCAGCTGCAACCTGCCGAAGACGAGTTTCAAAATGAGGTAAAGAAAGGATGCCGGGGCCAATTCTGCATGTAGGCGCGACCGTGCTTTGCTCGCACGGCGGCCAGGCGGTGCCGACAGCGCCAAGCCCGGTGGTTCTCGTATCCGGCATGCCGGCGGCAACCATCGCAGCCCCGTACGCCGTAGCGGGATGCGCCTTCGTTCCGCCCGCGGGCAACGGTCCATGCGTAACCGGGCAATGGGTGGTGGGCAGCGTGCGCGTCCTGTCCCAAGGTCAGCCGTTGGCCATTATGAGCGGGGTTTCGGTGTGCGCCCCGACCGGAACTCCGATGCTGCCGGTGGCCGCTCAAACAAGAACGCTTGCGACATAGGAACAACATGAGCATCAGCGTCAATTTTCCGTACCAGTTCGACGGACGCGGGCGCACCAAAGACGCTCTCGCCGACTACGTGCGTCAACTGGTGGAGCAGGTGCTCTTCACATCGCCCGGAGAGCGCGTCAACCTGCCGGATTTCGGCAGCGGTCTGTTGCAACTGCCGTTCGCTCCTAACAGCGTCGAAATGGCCGCGGCCACCCAGTTTTCCGTCCAGGCTGCGCTCCAGAAGTGGCTCAGCAATTACATCAAGGTTTAATCGGTGATCGCGTCTTCTG
>Ga0213877_10000006_pt1 | contig 22259 bp, 22 predicted proteins | sample VelepicoBEBS_R01_FD_160112 | JGI IMG/M metagenome (GOLD analysis project Ga0213877, IMG submission 160112) | Vellozia epidendroides bulk soil microbial communities from rupestrian grasslands, the National Park of Serra do Cipo, Brazil - BS_R01 | ecosystem: Environmental > Terrestrial > Soil >...
AGCCCGCAAAAATCGTGCCCTGAAAAGGGTACGTTGATCCAGTGGGAGGAAGCTAACCTACTCGGCAACTGTTGTTCCAAGCAGAAGCAGTCGAAGCGTGAGGTGTGCAACGGCATAACAGCAGCCTCCGATGCCAAAGGTTCCGCGAGGGGGGAAAGCAATCCGGCACATAGCGTCAAGATAAATCCAGAAAGGAAGGAAACGATGGAATAACCAGAAGTAGAAATTCTTTGCAGGAACCCAGTGGGACCAGAGATCCGCCCGGGAAAGGTGGCAACCACCCGGAAGCGAGCATTGGAGAGTCGTCAGAGATGGCGGCATCAAGCGTATGCAGCGAGTACAAAAGCCGTGTGATTGAACCTCGAAATATTGTGATTGCTGGAGCTTTCGTCTTTATGCCGGCGGGAGCAGCACCAGAGCGCCAAAAGCCTAACGCGATGGTCCGGCCGGGGTCTGAGAGCAGGGCAAATGTGCGAAAGGGTTCCCTGGAAACTTGAGAGAGCCTCCTGTCTCCTTTTCGGCAATGGCCAGAACAAGGGAAGACACTGGTATTAACAACAACCTGGCACACCGGAAGTGACTTAGCGGCTGGTGTGAGCGAAAAAGCTAAGCATGAAGAGGTATCGATGGCCGAGCGCAATGAGGTCTTCGAAACGGACAAAGGCAGTCGTAGTGTCCCCATAGTAGCACCTGAAAGTAGGGAAACCGACCCGCGGAAGCCTTCGAGTAGCAAAGGGGGGACGTCGGGTTACTGAACCGCCAATGGGAAACACGAGCTGAACACAGAGTCAGCAAACAACGTGTTAACGCAACAGTGGCGGATAGCGGAACACGGGTAACAGACGGAGTGATGCGTCACTCTCGAAGTGCGGCGAAACAGTAGCTCGGAGGAACCGGATGCCCGAAACGGGCGCGTCCGGATCTGTGGGGGCGCCCTTGGAGCAATCTGAGGGCGCTACCCGGCAACGTCCTCCATCCGCGCTACGCGCGGGCCCTTCCATTTATTCCGTTTGCTTCTTGACCTCCGCTTCGACGTTCTGAAGAAGGTCGCTGTCACTTTTCCTTCGGAAAAAGTGTTTTTCCACCAACGACCTTACGGCTGTCAAGCACTCCGGGTTACTCAACCGCCGCCCGGTACCGCGAGTCATTGGCTCAGTTCATCTGAGCCCAGCTGGCTCAATTTTCGTGAGCGCCGACGCCAGGGGGATAGGATTCCAATCTCGAGAGGGATGCAGTGATTTTCGGACTTTCGTTGTCGCACTACCGAGATGAACACCTAAGCCTCCTAGTCCACAGCAGATTTCTGAGAAGAAAATGACGGTCTGGTCAAGGCGCAGTCGATAGCACTGCGAAGAAGGGATCTTATCGACCAGGCCCTTGGCTCTGAGTTTTAGCAGATCGTAGCGCAACGAAGAGAGAGGATACTGAGACAGGGCGCATCCGATGGCCTCGGCACTTGGCGCGTGTAGATCAGAGATCGTGAATGTTTAGCTGCGGCGATATTGGCAAAGCGCACCAGCGCGCATCAGGGCCAGTTGGCGAGGATGATCGAGCTTGAGACCTGGAACGCGTTTGCCGCTGGCTAGCAGAGTCGGCCTAGCCAAGTACTGCAGTTGGCCACGGTCGATGAAGCTTTCCAGAATATCCTGCTGAACGCTGAGGTGCAGTTGCGAGTGAGCCGTTGGCTATCGCAATAAGCGTTAAAGAAACCGATCACCCCTTCCGGCTGCTGGAAGGGCTGGATCAAACCATTAAGTAGAATGCGGTCAAAACAGCGGTAGCCGAATTTCATGCTATCCTTGCGATGCTTGTAGAAGGCGTTCATTGCGCTTGCTCCTGTGTTGTCCGATACCGGGAAGTTAGAGCCGATCTGCCTTCTGCACTCACAACGCCCCAGTCGGAGGGATATCAAGGGCGAAGCCGTTGGCTAGTTAAAGTTAGGGACCATTCGGACAAACCGCTTGGCGCACGCTTCATTTTTCTGTACGTTGCTGCACATACCCAAAGCGCGACAAATTCATGAGCGATTTACCTTTAGACGATCAGTCACGCGAGCTCAACGGGCCATCGTCGCAAAGTACGCCGGAAGAGGAGGGCTCGATCGCGCGGTTTCCGATAGTCGGCTTGGGTGCGAGCGCTGGCGGCTTGCAGGCGCTCAAGCGGTTCTTCGAGAGGATGCCCGACGACTCCGGGATGGCGTTTGTAGTAATCCTGCATTCGTCGACGCAGCATGAATCACACCCGACACAGAAGGCGGCCATATGATTGCGCCACACCAAAGGGTGGTGGAAGAAGAGACGCTCAGACGCGAAGGTCAGCAGTCGCCGGCAGCCGAGGCCAATGACGTTGCGCGCAGGCTTGAACTCGAGGTGCGGGGTCTGCGTGATCAATTGCATCGTTTCGTCCGACAATACCAGACAACGGTCGAAGAACAGCAGGTTTCAAACGAAGAGTTGCAAGCGATAAACGAGGAGTTGCGATCGACAACCGAAAAACTCGAAACGAGCAAAGAGGAGTTGGAGTCGATTAACGAGGAACTCGGCATCCTTAATCAGGAATTGCAAAGCACAGTCGAGGAACTTTTCGAGGCCAATGACGCTCTCGAAAATTTAATGTCTTCGACCGATATCGCCACAATTTTTCTCGACCGCTTCTTACGCATCAAACGGTACACACCTCGCACCCTCGAACTCTTCAACTTTATCGAAAGAGACATCGGACGCCGCTTCTTTGATATCAGACACAAGCTCAATTACGAGAACCTCCGGTTGGACGTTGAAGAGGTGATTAACGAGTTGCATAGTAGCGAGCGCGAAGTCTCAAGCGTGCAAGGAAGAAGTTACATCGCGCGTCTTGTTCCTTACTACACCGTAAGGGGTCAAATCGACGGTGTTGTGCTGAGCTTCGTTGACATTACCGAACGCAGACGGTCCGAAGAAGCATTAAGGCAGGCGCAAGTCGGGTTGGAACTGCGAATCACCGAGCGAACCAAGCAGCAGCAAGCCATAGCCAATCTCAGCCAGAACGCGCTTGCGGGCAGCAATCTGATTTCACTCCTTAACGATGCTGCGACGAAAGTCACCGAGAGTCTCGGAGTTGAGTTCTGCAATGTGTTCGAATTTATTCCGAATAGAAACGCTTTCGTGTTGTGTGCGGGCGTTGGCTGGAGGGAGAACCGGATTGGAAAAACGACGGTGCTGCCCGGATACGATTCTCTAGCGGGATTTACCCTTCTTTCAAATTCGGCCGTCATTGTTGAAGATTTGAGGACAGAGTCCCGTTTTCGCGCGCCTTCGCTGCTGGTTGAACATGGCATCATCAGCAGTGTTGGCGCGATAATCCATGGGCATGGCCGGGCATTCGGCGTACTGGGTGCACATTCGCCTAGACCGCGCAAATTCAGCGAGGATGATATCCATTTTCTTCAGGCAATTGCTAACGTGCTCGCCACGGCCGTAGAACGTCGCGATCTGGAGAAAGAGTTAGTTGATATCAGTAGCCGCGAGCAGCGCCGGATCGGTCATGACCTTCATGATGGGCTTTGCCAGCAGTTGGCCGGTATTAAGTATTGCGCCGGTCTTATTGCGAAGAAGCTGCCATCGGATGTCGGCGCCAAAGCGGAAATAGTGAAGATGGCAGATCGCATAGGGGAGGCAATTGTCCAGGCACGAAATCTCGCTCGCGGCTTGTCGCTGGTCTCGCTCGAATCACACGGCTTCCTGTCGGCTCTGGAAGAACTGGTTGCAAGCGTACAAGGGCTTTTCCAGATACGGTGCCGCTTCGAGTGCAAACAGCCGGTGCTGATCAATGACAACACGCTGGCTACTCACCTTTATCGCATCGCTCAGGAGGCTATCCATAACGCGGTCAAACATGGCCATGCTAAGAATGTTCTCGTCGCGCTGAGCGAGGCTGAGGATAAGATAACACTTAGGATCGTCGATGACGGTACGGGACTGATGCCTGACTGGGCAAAAAAGACGGGTATGGGCTTGCGCATCATGAATTATCGAGCGCACATTATCGGTGGAACTTTCTCGATCGAACGAACCCGACCCACCGGTACGCGGGTTAGTTGCTCGTTTAGCCTATGAGAGACCCGGGAAAACCTGAGAATGCAATGGCCCGGAAACGCATCATTGTTGTGGACGATCACCCAATGTCTCGTGAAGGGATCGTGCAATGGATTCGTAATGAACCTGACTTGGACGTTTGTTGCGAAGCGCAGACCGCCGAGGAGGCGCTCGATGCTGTCATTGCAATCAAGCCAGACTTAGTTTTAACGGATATCACTTTACCCCGAAAGAGCGGCCTTGAGCTCATCAAGGACATCCATGCGATCGCGCCGGCCCTGCCGTTGCTGGTCATTTCCATGCACGATGAGACGCTTTATGCTGAACGAGTGTTGCGCGCGGGCGGGAGCGGTTATGTCACGAAACAGGAAGGAGGCGATACCATCATATCGGCTATCCGCCGCATTTTGGCGGGACAGGTATACCTCAGCCAGAGAATGCAAGGACAGGTCTTGCAGACATTTGCCGCCGGACGCAACGCGCTGCTAAGACCCGGCGTCGAGCAATTGAGCGATCGGGAGTTTGAAATCTTTCAGTTTATCGGGCAGGGATTCTCGACACTGGAGATTGCCAAGCGGCTTCACTTGAGCCCAAAAACTATTGACGCGCACCGTGCAAAGATGAAGTCCAAGCTGGGTCTTAAAACTGCTGCGAAGCTGATTTCCTATGCCGCGAACTGGGTTGCCCATGAATTCAGGGCCAATAGGAGTTTTCCCTAGTCACAGCAGTGCGATTACTCAATTCGCTGAATAGGTAGCCCCAATTGATAAATCGTAGGTGGGCGATATAACATCATTCCACTGATGAATGTTGGGGCTCATGCCAAGAAACCGGTTAATGAAGGATCGACAGATAGGCGGCCGAGTTGGTGCGCGGCAAGGAGAGCATCGTTTCTGTTGTGCGTGCGGCCGAGGAAGCCGTGAGAAGCGACGAAGAACAGGAGAGGGCACTTAGGGGTATTTTTGATCTGCTGAGGAAGCGGACCGAACATGATTTTTCGAGGTACAAGCGCAACACGGTCCTTCGGCGCTTGGCCCGGCGTATGCAGCTTTGTCACCAAGCGACGTTTATAGAATATCTGCAGTACCTTCGGATCCATGCATCGGAGGTTCAGCAACTTTTCGACGACCTGTTGATTTCGGTCACAACCTTTTTCCGGGACTGGGAAGCGCTGCAGTCTCTGGTCATTCCCCCTGATCGAGTACACCAACCCAGACGAGCAGATCAGGGCCTGCGTGCCCGCTGCTCGATCGGCGAGGAGGCGTACTCACTTACGATTCTTTTCCATGAAGAGTTCGAGCGGCGCGGCATTCAACGGGACCTCATCATCTTTGCGTCCGATGTGGATGAAAGCGACCTGACCGTGGCGCGTGAAGGGCGCTATCCGAGCACGATCAGTGCCGACGTGTCTGAATTGCGGCTCGAACGCTACTTTCACGCCGAAGGCGATCATTATCGGGTGGTGAGCGCGCTCCGCGACTGGGTTGTGTTCGCTACCGACAGTTTGCTGCGTGATCCGCCGTTTTCACGCCAGCACCTTATTTCCTGCCCTAATCTCCTCATCTACCTGGACCGGAAGCTGCAGGAGCAGGCTATGGCCGTCTTTCGATATTCGTGCCGAGACAAGGCGTATCTGTTTCTCGGCGCCTCGGAGGTGGCCGACAAGGGACTTTTGCGCCCAATAGACAAAAAGCACCGGATTTTCATCACACGCGATCGGGGTGAAGGCATCCGCCCGCCTCAGCCGGAAGTCTTGACGGCGTTCGGTGGAACGGGCGACGAGCTTCCCTTTGAGAAAGTGAAAGCGGAGTACATTTGCGGAGCCGATTTCTATGATCAATTCCGACACGGAAGTCCCTGAAGGGAGAACCCAGAGGAAAAGACGAGTGCTGATCGTGGATGATCACCCGATATTTCGCGTCGGCCTTGCTGGCATGATAACGGAAAGCTCCCATCTTGAGGTCTGCGGATATGCTGATTCTGTGCCTGAGGCACTTGATGCTATGAGGCGGTTCGACCCGGACCTTGTGCTTCTGGATCTTTCGCTTAGAGGCGCAAACGGTCTCGAGCTAATAAAGTCGATGAAAGCCGAGAGATCATACCTCGCGATTCTTGTGATTTCGATGCACCATGAAGCCATATTTGGTGTTCGGGCCTTGAAAGCTGGAGCACTTGGTTATGTGACGAAATCTGAAGCCATGAATCACGTGGAAGAAGCGATTTCCAAAGTGCTTCAGGGTAAAATTTATGTGAGCCCGGAATTTGGCGAGCAACTAATTTTTAAAGCGGTTCAGTCAGCCGAAGCTGGAACAGGCTCGCCGGTCGATTTGCTGTCCGACCGCGAGTTGGAAGTCCTGCAATTACTGGGAAAAGGAGCATCGACGCGCTCAATCGCCGAGACGCTCCACCTAAGCGTAAAGACGATCGAAACACATCGAGCTCACATCAAAGAGAAGCTCCGGTTCCGGGAGTCGGAAGAGATGGTGAAGTTCGCGATCGATTGGGTTGCGCAGCAGGGTTAAGCGAATCCAGGGACACTTTCGAGATGGACTTCCAGCAGGAAAACTCTTCCAGATCAGCCGCACCAACGTTCACGCTTCTTTCGGCTGCTCGCCGGACTTTAAGAGACGGTCGGTCGGATTTATCGGCGCGAGCGACGGATTGAGGGATCTGAAAGACAATTTCCAGATGGACTATCGATTTGACCGAGCGGAGAACGGTAACATTGCGCTCATCGGCGAGCTCGATTTAAGCAAAGGCAAGGAATTCACTCTCGGACTAGCATTCGGCAGTAGTCCGCATAGTTCAGCCGCCAAGCTTTGCCAATCGTTTTCTCTTCCTTTCGAACTGCAACGGCGCAGATACATCGAGGAATGGAAATCTGCGCATAGCTCAAGCCAAGATTTAAAGAACTATACTGGCGACTCCGGCCGCCTGTTAAGTTTCAGCGAATCCATCCTCTTGGCACATGAAGACAAGATTTTTCAAGGGGCTTTTGTTGCATCGATGAGCATTCCGTGGGGAGAGACAAGAGGGGATGAAGACCTTGGCGGTTATCATCTGGTCTGGCCTCGCGATTTGGTGCAAACAGCCAGCGCGCTTCTGGCCATCGGGCACAGGGAGGATCCGTTGCGGGCGTTGGTGTGGTTGGCGTGTATTCAGCGGACCGATGGGCTTCTGCCGCAAAACAGCTGGGTGACCGGCGATGCGTACTGGAGCGGGAAAGCGCTTGGCGAGGTGGCCGCTCCTGACCGGGAGCCGGTCGGCCCCTACCGTTTGTTAGTCCCAGCCAGACGGGCGCGTCATTTTCGCTTTAACAATCTGGATGATCCCGCACCGATTCCGGTGGGGACCTCCTATTCCAGCTTGATTGAGTCCGATGTACCGGTCGTGGTTCAACTTACCCGACTCGATTCGCGCCAAAGCGAGAACGCGCTTTTGAGCACCATTGCTTTTCCCTGTTCCGATTAGAAAGAACTCCTGGCTCGCTGGAGCGATGCAGTGAGGGCCATCCATATCGAGGTCATGAAAAGGGGGAGCAACAAGGCAAATTCGTTTGTGCAGGGTTATGATTCCGAAGCGCTGGACGCCGCCCTTTTCCTGATTCCGCTGATGGAGTTCTTGCCGCCTGAACATCCAAAGGTCGCGGGTATGCTGGAGGCGATCGAACAAAAACTAATTGTTAACGGCCGGTCTATCGCTTCGAGCCGGGCGCGATATTCGGCGGACATCAGTTGCCCATTGGCGAGTACGAGGGCGCTTTTCTACCTGCGACGTCCTGGTACGCGCGCGCACTGGCTAAGTATGGACGCATTGACGAGGCAGAAGGAATTTTTAAAAAAGTGTAAATCGATTTCGGGCGAGGTGGGGCTCTTTGCTGAAGAGGCCGATCCTTGCGACCAGGTCTTTCTCGGCAATACGCCGCTATTGTTTGCACAGGTTGAATATGCGCGCGCCGTCCGGGAGGTGGCGGAAAGGCGAAAGAATCCCAGAGATCGCAAAGAAAGGTAATCATGGAAAGTCGTAATGCCCCAAGGGTGATCGTGATCACAGGTGCTTCCGCTGGCCTTGGCCGGGCGATCGCGCAGGCTTTTGCCCGGAGCGAACGAGCTCGAATCGGCCTTATCAGGCGAGTGCAATGAGCCCACAGCTTTGGACCGATCTTCATCGCGACGCCTTGATTGCCGTTACTCTGTGCGGGGTCGTGGCCGTCGGACTCAACTTTCTAATAAGAACCCTAGTACGACGCCGCTGAAAGCGGCTGTTATTTCGAACTCCCGCCAGCGCTTAGTCGCAGAAAAACGGTCGTCACTGTTTCTAAGAGCAACATCACGGTCGGGTGTGGGCGACTCGAGCGGCTACTCTCATTGTTGGTCCAATCGGGAGCAGTTACGCGATCTTTAGCAACGATCCGGGTCAGTTTATGAGTACCGATTCCGAGAAATATTAAATCCCCTAAGCGAACCTTCGGATGTCGCCAGAAGCAGAAGCACTCTGGATTGGATAACGACGAGGATCGCAAGCTGCGGCAACGGTTGATCTTCGCCATAGCCCTTCGGCACGTGGTCGGACAGTTTGGGCGCGATCGCATTCATCTACCGGTCTGTTTATGAGCGCGGGGATCGAATTTTGCGCCGCCGGAGGCACAAGCGATCCTTCTGAAGATCAGCACTGAGAATGACCTTGATGGTGAGGTTTATATTGAAAGCTCGTTGGCATTTCAATGTAAACTGCGGTGGAGACTAATCATGGGTAATGCCAATCTTTTCCTGTGCATTACAGTATTGAATGGCCTGAGATAGCCCAGGCCGGCCACGAATGGGCGCGAATTGAGGCTAATCATGGTGTCTTATTCGCGTTCATTTGCGTCAATTCGCGGTTCAAACTCTTGCAGAAAAAGCACGAGTCCTAAACCTGTTTGGTTAAAGCGTAAAGGGCAAATCCGATTGGGTGTTGAGGCGCGAATTGTCAGGGCAATTACGCATGCCTCAGATATTTTCTCCCGGCACGAATACGCTATTCAGAATCGTTCTGGTTCTGAGCCCGTTTTTGTTGGTAGGAGCTCTGTTCGGTCTTTATCGATTCAATTATTCCCCGTGGCAGACACAGGTCGGTGTGCCGGTCGATCAACCGGTCCCATTCAGCCATCAACACCATGTAGCAGGCCTGGGTATCGATTGTCGTTATTGCCATGCCAGCGTCGAAAAATCTGCCTTCGCGGGTATGCCGTCCAGCGCGACCTGTATGACCTGCCATTCGCAGATCTGGACGCAAGCGCCAATCTTGGCCACCGTCCGTGAGAGTCTGGCCACTGACTTACCGATCCGTTGGACTCGGGTGCATCAGCTAGCAGACTACGTCTACTTCGATCACAGCGTTCATATCCAAAAGGGGATCGGTTGCGTCAGCTGTCACGGCCCAGTTGATCAGATGCCGATTACCTGGAAGGCAAACACCTTACAAATGGGGTGGTGCCTCGAATGCCATCGGCATCCCGAGCGGGCGCTGCGACCGCCGAGCGAAGTGTTCAATCTCAATTGGATTCCGGCCAGTGATCAAAGCCGCGAAAGCTTAACCCTGGCTAAACAAGCCGGAGTTAAACCCACCCAGGAGATCACCGACTGTACAACTTGCCATAGGTAACGCCGAGAACGCCGTTAGCGCCGAGAACGTAATATGAAAAACTCTCTACCCCGACAACGACTTGAACCAAGAGATGACGGTGGGGGAACGAAGTCCGTTCGCGGCGTTATTGGCGCTGACGGCGTTGGTCAATGGGGCAGTCTCGAACAGCTGACAGACGATCCGGAATTTTGCCGGTGGTCTGATCGCGAATTTCCGGCCGGCGCGTCCGAACTCGCGGACCCGCTGGAAAGACGCCAGTTCCTGAAGCTGATGGGCGCTAGCCTGGCCCTAATGGGAGTGACCGGCTGTCAGCGTCCGCCTCAACAGAAAATAGTCCCTTACCTCGACCAACCCGAACTCTTGGTCTCGGGCCGGCCCTTATATTTCGCGACGGCAATGCCATTCAATGGATCGGCCACTGGCCTGCTGGTTACTAGTAATGAAGGGCGCCCTACTAAAATTGAAGGTAATTCCGGTCACCCGCTGAGCTTGGGTGCAACCAGCGTGTTCGAACAGGCAGCTTTGTTGACGCTTTACGATCCGGACCGCTCCAAAACGATCACGCATAACGCCCGGATAGAAACTTGGGAGCAACTGATCGCAGCCTGGCTCACAGAGCAAGATCAGCAGCTCGCTCAGCAAGGGCGAACCCTGCGATTTCTGATCGATTCCACCAACTCACCGACTGCTGCCTGGCAAATCGGCGAACTGCAAAAACGATTTCCAGCGGCAAAGTGGTATCACTGGGAGCCAATCTCGCACGAGTCAATCATTGAGGCGCATCGATCGCTCTTTGGACGACCTGCTTACCCTGAGTTCCAGCTCTCGAACGCGGACGTCATCGTCGCATTTGATAATGATTTTCTGTTCGATTCACCGTACCGCCTGGCGTATACCCGAGCCTTCGCTCGCCGGCGGAATTATCAGCGAGCGGACTTTTCAAACCCTAACCGTCTTTACATAGCGGAGCCGACTCCGACGATCACCGGCTCGATGGCCGATGAACGACTGCCGATAGCCGGGTCGGCCATAGGAGGCTTGGTTCAGATGCTGGCCTCCAGGCTCGGAGTAAGTCAAACGAAGGCCGAAATTCACGAGCCTGAAGCCGTCGCCTGGGTGGAAGCCTGCGCCAGCCGGCTCAAGCAGGCTCAAGGGCGCTCCCTAATTACGGCCGGGTATCGTCAGCCCGGGGAGATACATGAGTGGGTGCACGCTATCAATGCGGCTCTTGGAAATATCGGTAAAACGGTGAACTATCGAGAAGTTCCTAATACCGCGCCGCTTCCCCCATTCAAAGGACTGGCTGAGCTAGCGCAGGATCTTGGTGCCGGACAAGTAGAGACCCTGATCATCATCGGTGGCAATCCGGTATTTGATGCGCCGGTTGACTTAGAATTTGGGAAAAAGTTGTCTCAGATTCGTTTCACGCTGCACCTGGCTCTTTCTCAAGACGAAACCTCGGCTGCGTGCCAATGGCACATCCCGGAGAACCATTTTCTTGAAAGTTGGAGTGATGCGGTTGGAAGCGATGGGACCACATCAATTGTTCAGCCGTTGATCGCGCCGTTGTACTTCGGTTACTCCCGGCATCAGCTCCTCGCGCTGTTTCTCGGCCAAGTCTCCGCTCAGGATTATGAAGTGGTCCGTAACTATTGGAGATCGCATGCGCAGTGGAATGACTTTGAGAAGCAATGGCGCCAAGTCCTGAGCGATGGATTCCTGCCGGTTAACTCGGCTGCGATTGTTCCGGTTGAAGGTCCGGCTAATCCTCCCGAGCCAATTACGGTAAATGAGCAGCCGCATGCCATTGAATTATCGTTCCATCCTGATCCCGCCGTTTGGGATGGAAGATTCGCTAATAATGGTTGGGCGCAAGAATTACCAAAGCCATTTACCCGTGTAACCTGGGATAATCCGGCCCTGATCAGTCCGGCTCTAGCACGAGAGATCGACGTTAGAAGCGGGGATATTGTGGAGATCCGAACCGAAATCGAGAAGCTGGAAATCCCGGTTTGGATTCTACCCGGTCAGGCAAAGCGGACCATTTCCCTTTATTTAGGGGGAGGCCGTTACCGCTGCGGTCATCTCGGCAACGATGTGGGATTTAACGTCTACTCGCTGCGAACTAGACAAAGGCCCTGGCTCGTTCCGGAAGTGCACGTTCGAAAGACGGGTGGCTTCCATCAGATCGTCAGTACTCAGTTCCATCATGCGATGGACGAGCGAGGGCCGGTTCAAACCCGCACATTTGACGAATTCGTACAGCAAGTGATGCCTCCAGATCAACTAGCAAAAAAGCCGGAACCAGACCAGACATTGTACAACTTTGACGAAATGCTAACCGCGGAACACCAGTGGGGTATGACAATCAACCTGAATACCTGCATCGGCTGCAATGCATGCGTGTTAGCTTGCCAGTCCGAGAACAATATTCCAGTGGTTGGCCGTGACCAGGTCTGGCGTGGACGCATCATGCATTGGATTCGAGTCGACCGCTATTTTGAGGGCGGTCCGGACACACCGAAGTTCCACCAGCAACCGGTTCCGTGTATGCACTGCGAGACTGCTCCTTGCGAGCTGGTTTGTCCGGTGGAAGCTACTAACCATAGCGCCGAGGGATTAAATCAAATGATCTACAACCGATGCATCGGGACCCGATTTTGTTCTAACAATTGTCCATACAAGGTTCGCCGATTCAACTTCCTCCAGTTCGCTGATACGAAAACACTCAGTTTCCAGTTAGCTTGGAATCCGCAGGTTACCGTCCGGGCCCGAGGTGTAATGGAGAAATGTAGCTATTGCGTACAAAGGATCCGCGCGGTTGAGTTCGACGCGGAGAAGGCCAAACGGAAAGTCAGAGACGGCGAAATCATTCCCGCTTGTGCTCAAGTTTGCCCGGCGGAAGCGATCACATTCGGGGACATCAAGGACAAGGGTAGTCAGGTAAGTCAATTGAAGGCAAGCCGGCTCAACTACGGTCTACTGGAAGAGTTAAATACCCGGCCAAGGACGACTTACCTGGCGAAAGTGGTCAACAAGAATGGAGAGCAAAAGTTGCGGGCTAAAGAGTAGGAGGAAGGTTGATGTTAGAAAGCGAGATCGAATCGTCCAGCGCGCCTCACCTGCTGGTTAGTCCGGGCGAAACACTCGAATCGGTAAGCGGTAAAATCAGCGGTATTGTACTCGGACGAAAGCATCCGGCGTTCTGGTGGGTGAGTTTCGGTGTCGCTTTTGTCTTATTGCTGGGCTTGCTGTATGGTATTATCACCCTATTTGCCATCGGTGTCGGTATCTGGGGCATTAACATCCCCGTGGCTTGGGGTTTTGCGATTGTTAATTTCGTTTGGTGGATCGGTATCGGGCACGCCGGCACCTTCATTTCCGCGATTTTACTGCTCCTTCTGCAGAAATGGCGAAACTCAATTAACCGCCTCGCCGAAGCGATGACGCTCTTCGCGGTGGCCTGCGCCGGAATGTTTCCGCTTCTTCATTTGGGCCGGCCTTGGACGTTTTTCTGGATTTTACCCTATCCCAATACAATGGGATTATGGCCGCAGTTTCGAAGTCCTCTGGTGTGGGACGTTTTCGCGGTTTTCACTTATTTCACCGTCTCGCTGCTTTTTTGGTATACCGGCTTGATACCGGATTTAGCGACGATGCGGGACCGGGCAAGAACCTGGTTTTCGAAAATCGGGTTCGGAATTATGTCGTTAGGCTGGCGCGGTTCCGCCGTTCATTGGAAGCATTTTCAAACTGTCTACCTGATTCTGGCCGGGCTTTCCACGCCGCTCGTACTCTCGGTGCATAGCGTAGTGAGTACCGATTTTGCGGTGGCCAATATACCGGGATGGCATACCACCATCTTTCCCCCTTTCTTTGTCGCCGGTGCCATTTATTCGGGCTTTGCGATGGTTCTTAATATCATGATTCCGCTTCGCTATGTCTACGGTTTGGAATCGGTGATTACGCAGCGTCATCTGAACTGCATGGCCGGTGTCATGCTCGCCACGGGATTAATGGTTGGGTACGGCTATATCATGGAGACGTTCACCGGCTGGTACAGCGGTGACATTTTCGAGCAGTACCTGGTGATTAACCGAGCCATTGGTCCCTATGGTTGGACTTATTGGCTGTTACTTACAGTTAATATCGTAATTCCACAGTTGCTTTGGATTCGCAGAATCCGAACGAACCCGGTCTCTCTGTTCTTTGTCGCCCTGAGCGTCAATATCGGAATGTGGCTGGAGCGGTTCGTAATCATAATCGTGAGTTTACATCGCGACTTTTTGACGTCGAGTTGGGGCATTTTCGCTCCGACCGGCTGGGACTGGCTGATCTTGTTTGGATCGGTTGGTCTTTTTGGATCGCTGGTCTTTTTGTTTGTCCGATTTTTGCCGATGATTCCTATGTCTGAAATTAAAGAGATCATTGCGGAGCGAAAGAAGGAAGCCGCTTGAGCTCGGCACAATCGCATCTGTATGGACTGACTGCTGAATTCGATTCGGCGGAACAATTGCTGCACGCAGCGCGGACCGTCTTCGACAAAGGCTTTCGTCGGATCGATGCCTTTACTCCGTATCCGATCGAGGAGTTGCCTGAAATTATCGGGCGGCAGCATTCAGCCGTGCCGCTCATCATGCTGATCGGTGGTATTATTGGCGCAGTGACGGCGTATGGCATGCAATGGTACGCGATGGGATATTATTATCCTCTCAACATTGGTGGACGCCCTCTAAATAGCTGGCCGCTTTTTATCCCGATTACGTTCGAATTAACCGTCCTCTTCTCGGCCTTGTCCGGAATTGCCGGTTTTCTGATTTTATGCCGGCTGCCTCGCCTCCATCATCCGCTCTTCAGTGTTCCTGGCTTCGAGCGGGTAAGCACAGATAAATTCGTTCTCTGGATCGAGGCCGTCGATCCGTGTTTCGATGAGCGAAACGTGCGACGGCTTTTCTATGAGCTGCAAGCCAAGGCAGTTACCGAGGTGCATGGTAAATGAAAGGAAACCGGCTTCGTTTCATGTTGCTGGTGGCGTTCCTGTTCGGATGCGGATGCCGCGAAGAGATGCGCAATGATTCCCGATTGAAGCCGCTTCAGGAAGATCCTTTCTTTGCGGATCGAAATTCTTCGCGCCCTTTAGTTCCTAACACCGTTCCGCACGGAGAAGCTGATACCGACTATTTCTTTTACCAGGGCGAAATAAACGGGAAGCTGGTACGCGGGTTTCCCAGCGCAGTCACTAAACAGGAGCTCGAACGAGGCCGTGACCGGTTCAACATTTACTGCTCCGTCTGCCACGGTCCCACCGGCGAAGCTGACGGAATGATTGTGCAACGTGGGTTTCCGCAGCCGCCCTCGTTCCATGAGCAGCGATTGCGCGATGCACCAGAGGGGCATTTTTTCCACGTCATTACGCATGGCTACGGCGTGATGTATCCGTATGCCGATAGAATCACTCCTGCGGACCGCTGGGCGATCATAGCATACATCCGGGCGCTGCAGCTCTCGCGAAATTCAACGATCAACGACGTGCCGCCGGACCAGAAGGCACGACTAAATGGCCCCTGATATGGAAAGCGCTTCTTCCAGATTGGCCATCGCGCAAAGATTCGGCGCCATCTCGCTTTGCGCCGGTTTTGTAGTGGTAGTTGCCAGCTTGTTTTTAGCGCCCGCGCATACATTCCCGTCGTATCTCATGAGCTTTTTATTTTGGCTCGGACTGACCCTGGGTTGCTTTCCAGTATTGATGATCTCTCACCTCGTCGGCGGAACTTGGACGGTTCCAATTCGTAAATTCCTTGAGGCGGGAATAAGCACTCTTCCGGCGATGGCCGCTTTGTTGATCCCCCTGTTTTTTGGTTTCAGTTATATCTTCCGTTGGACCCAGCCGGTCGATTTACGGACCGCGGAGGTACTCGAACGCAAAGAGATCTATTTAAATCTGCCCTTCCTCGTAGCGCGCACCTGCCTGTTCTTCTGCATCTGGGGAGGGCTCGGCTTCTTTCTCCTACGCTGGTCCAGGCGCCAACTCGAACAGTCGGAGCCGGTCCCGACTCTTGTCCTTAGGAAAATTAGTGCGCCCGGATTAGTGGTGTTCGTGCTGGCAACCTCGTTCGCGGTCGTGGACTGGGTCATGTCCCTGGAACCGGATTGGTATTCAAGCATTTTTCCAATAATCGTCATCATCGAGCAAGTCGTCTCCGCCCTCGCGCTCAGCATTATCTTGGCCCGTACACTACTGCTGGGTCCGAACCAGGCCTCAGCAGACCAGCTCAACCAGCTCGGAGACCTGCTCTTAGCGTTTCTCATGCTCTGGGCTTATATGAGCATGGCCGAGATCCTCATCATTTACGCGGGAAACCTGCCGCATGAAATTAACTGGTATCTCCATCGGATGCGCGGCGGATGGCTTCCGGTAAGCTGGGTGTTGGCAGGTCTTACTTTTGGTCTACCTTTTTTTCTGTTGTTATTTCGACAGTTGAAACGCGCTCCCGGATGGTTGAGTGGTATTGCTGTGTGGCTGCTAGTGATGTACGCTGTCTGTGTATTCTGGTACGTCGCACCTACTTTTCGAGCTTCAATCTGCCTGGACTGGCCTGATCCATTCACCTTTCTCGGAATCGGCGGTGCTTGGACCCTGGTCTTCAGCCGTCAGCTGCTCCGGAGTTTAAGATCGATTGGCGTCTCCGGCCAATCGGCAAATCCTTAGAGAACGCACCTATGTCCGCTGATTCCACCCAGAAAGGCTATGAAACAAAAGACGTGCCGTTCTGGCCGTGGGTCTGGTTCACCGCCGGCTTTATTGTGAGTCTGATCGTCATTTACCTGCTCTGCCTCATATTCGCAAAATTCTTAATCGGTCCGGGTACAATCATCGGTAGAACCGCGCATGGCCGCGACGCGACACTCGACCGCTTTCCACACCCACAGTTACAAACGAATCCCCCGAAAGATTTACACGATTATCTTCAGGCTAAGAACCAGCAATTAACCACTTACGGATGGGTTGATCGTAAGAACGGAGTCGTCCACATCCCCATCGAGCAGGCCATGGACCTTTTCCTTAGTCGGAGAGCGCCGGTTCGGCCGTCAGATAGCAGTTTAACCGAGATCGATATGCAAATCCAAAAGGCAGGAGGCGCGAAAATCTTACCTCCTGCCGCCAGCCAGAAACCGAGTCCATGACCAGGCGCATTTTGCTTTTCCTATTCGTGTTTGAGCGATTTTGCCTCTGGGACGGGTTAGCTCAAGCCACGGATCCGGCCAAAGATCCGAACCGGGATATTCGTTTCGAACAGCGCCTCAATCAAGTCGTAACTTTGGATGAGCATTTCACCGATGAAGATGGAAACGCGGTTCGACTGGATCAATATTTTCATCAGCGACCGGTGATTCTCGAGCTAGGATATTATCAATGTCCGATGTTGTGCGGGGTGGTGCTCAACGCGTTAGTGCAAGGCCTGCAGGATTTGGCACCCACGCTCGCCAAACGAGATTTCAATTTCATTTTTGTCAGCATCGATCCACAGGAGAGTCCCCAGTTAGCCAAGGCTAAATTGAAGAACTATCTCCGCCGGTATGGATGGGCGCCGGCCACTGAGCGGTGGCACTTTCTGACCGGAGCAGAACCTACGATTAAACGGTTAGCTGACCAGATCGGGTTCCGCTATCGATACGATCGGGTCTCTAAACAATATGTACATCCGAGTGGTCTGGTGGTGTTGACTCCAAACGGCAAAATTTCGAGCTATCTGTCGGGGATTGAATTTTCAGCAAAAGAGATCGATCACTCGGTCACTCTGGCGCGCCATGACACCGTGAGCACACCGGTTTCGCCGTTAGCCTTACTATGTTTCTGCCCCAATTTAGCGCCGGGCACAGTCGCGTATGTCGTACTGGTGATACTGCGCGTGGCTGCAGTTTCAACCATGATTGTTCTTGGTGTCATCATTTACCGGGCAAACCGGCGGAGAAGTAAAAACTTGACGACTTAGCTATGGTCATTATCGCCCAGATCCAGTTTTTCCCGGATCAAGCCTCTAAGATGGCGGGGCAGGTCGATACGCTCCTTCTCTGGCTGATCGTGTTAACCGGCACAGTAACCTTAGCGATCGCGGCAGTGATGATTTTTTTTCTCGCTAAGTACCGGAAGCGCGCAGCGGCTGATCGAACTCCGCCCAAGACCGAGAATCTCGCGGTCGAGGTGACCTGGAGCGTAATTCCGTTCTTCATGTTCCTCGGTCTGTTCGGCTGGGGCGCCAAGATTTACTTCGACGAATCTGTCGACCCGAAGAACGCGATGGAAGTGCATGTGATCGGGAAACAATGGATGTGGAAGCTCGAACATTTGCAGGGTAAGCGGGAGATCAATCAGTTACACGTACCGTTAGGCGAGACGGTGAAGCTCGTGATGACCTCTCAGGACGTGATTCATAGTTTTTTCATGCCCGCGTTCCGAATCAAGGAGGATGTATTACCCGGCCGTTATACTACTCAGTGGTTCAAAGCGACCAAGCCTGGGACTTACCCGATATTCTGCGCCCAGTACTGTGGGACGAATCATGCCTTGATGATCGGACAAGTGATCGTAATGGCGCCGAGCGATTTTGCGGCCTGGTTGAAGACGGGGCGCGAAACGGTGTCGGTTGCTCAGCGTGGAGAGCAATTGTTTCATTCATTCGGATGTAGCGGCTGTCACGCTGCTCAAGCAGCCGTCCGAGCCCCATTGTTGGAGGGGATTTACGGCTCGCAGGTGCCACTCGCAGATGGCCGAATAGTGAATGCGGACGAACGTTACCTGCGTGACTGCATCCTGATCCCCAATACGCAGATTGTGGCAGGGTTCGACCCAGTGATGCCGAGTTTCCAGGGTCGGATCTCGGAAGATGATGTGTTTGCGATAACAACCTACATAAAGAGTATCGGTTCATCGCCCCCGGAGGCAAGCATCCCGAACCGCTGACCGGGAGCGACCCTAACCTTATGGCATTACCTGTCCAAAACTATGTTGTAATCGATCAGGGAGAGCCGCCTTCATACCTGAAAGAATACACCCTGAGGTCTTGGCTACTTACTACCGACCATAAACGGATAGGACTTCTCTACCTATTCACGATCATCGTGTTCTTTGCGATTGCGGCGGCGGCCGCCGCGATTATGCGGTTGAACCTGCTGACTCCACGTGGCGATCTCGTACAGGCCGAAACCTATAATAAGCTCTTCACTACACACGGAGTGCTGATGGTCTGGTTTTTTTTGATCCCCTCGACACCTAGCGTACTTGGTAACTTTCTGCTTCCACTCATGCTGGGTGCTCGTGATCTCGCGTTCCCGAAATTGAACTTGCTGAGCTGGTATATCTTTATTCTAGGCGGAGCGATCGTCCTCTACGCTCTGTTGATCGGCGGGGTAGATACCGGATGGACATTTTATACTCCTTATAGCAGCACGTATTCTAATTCTCATGTCGCCTTGATGGCAGCCGGAGTCTTCATCAATGGATTTTCTTCCATCCTCACCGGGCTGAATTTTATCGTCACTACGCATAAGCTACGGGCTCCGGGAATGACCTGGTTCCGGCTTCGCTTATTTGTCTGGTCCATGTATGCCACCAGCCTGATTCTGGTGCTGGCGACTCCGGTTCTGGCTATGACGTTAACCCTGATGGCGCTGGAAAGGATCTGGCACGTCGGCGTATTTGATCCGGCCCTGGGCGGCGATCCTTTGCTTTTCCAGCATCTATTCTGGTTCTATTCGCATCCGGCTGTTTACATCATGATTCTACCCGGAATGGGAGTAGTGAGCGAGCTGATCTGTGGGTTTTCAAAAAAACGTGTGTTTGGTTACACTTTTGTGGCGTTTGCCAGTATGGCCATTGCGCTGCTCGGCTTCCTGGTTTGGGGACATCACATGTTCGTTAGCAGCCAGTCCGTCTTTGCCGGAATGGTTTTTTCTTTCCTGAGCTTCGCCGTCGCTGTTCCGTCCGCTATCAAGGTTTTCAACTGGACGGCTACCCTGTATCGAGGCTCCATTTCGCTCGATACGCCGATGTTGTATGCAATTGGATTTATCGGTTTATTTACGGCCGGCGGGATGACCGGGCTGTTCTTAGCCACGCTCGGTATCGATGTTCACGTCCATGACACCTATTTCGTGATCGCTCATTTCCATTACATCATGGTCGGTGGAATGGTAATGGCCTTCATGGGCGGACTCCACTTTTGGTGGCCGAAGATCTCTGGCCGCATGTACCCCGAGTTCCTAGGCAAAATGACCGCGATCGTCACCTTCATCGGTTTCAACCTGACCTTTTTTCCGCAATTCATCCTGGGATATCTGGGTATGCCCAGACGGTACCATGCCTACCCGGAGCAGTTTCAGGTTTACAATGTCCTTTCGACAGCCGGCGCCTCCATTCTTGGCCTGGGGTATCTCTTGCCGCTCTGTTATTTCATCTGGTCATGCCGATACGGAAAGCGAGCCGGCAATAATCCCTGGGGCGCGAAGGGCTTCGAATGGGAAACAGCTTCCCCTCCGCCGGTTCACAATTTTGAGCGGCCGCCGGTCCAAACTGAGGAGGTCTATAATTATCCACCGCCGAGCCATGAGGCAATGCTATGAGTAAAAATCGAGCGATCCTCTACGAGCATTTCTCGGACATCGAGCAGCAGCGAGAGACTTCAACCGCAGGAATCTGGGTCTTTATCGGATCCGAGATAATGTTCTTTGGCGCCCTGATACTGGCGTTCAGTGTTTATCGGTTCAGTTATGCCCGTGAATTCGCCGAGGGTGCGGCAGAACTGAATCTGCTCCTTGGAGGTATCAATACGGCCATATTGTTCACCAGCGGATTAACCATGTCGCTGGCGGCAACAGCTAATAGGATGGGATGGAAAGGCAGCACCTTGATCCTGCTGCTGACGACCGCCTTACTGGGGGTCGTGTTCCTGGGTATAAAAGTATTCGAATACCACGAAGACTGGACGAAGCGCCTATTTCCTGGACCGGGTTTTAATTGGACCGACTCCGATTCACCTCAAGTTCAGCTTTTCTTCGTCTTGTACTTCATCATGACCGGGATTCACGCTCTGCACCTGATCGTGGGAGTCGGCGTGGTCGTGGTGATTGCGTGGCTAGCGTTGAGAGATCGGATTCACGCCGGGCATTTCATGCCTTTGGATGTTGCCGGTCTCTATTGGCATTTTGTTGACCTGGTATGGGTCTTCCTGTTCGCACTGCTTTACCTCATGGGAGGCACGAGATGAACGGAAACAGAGAAGCGATCGAAGCGCTCGGAACCTATCTAGCGCTGCTGGCATTACTGCTGGCGTCCATTGGTTTCCGCTGGTTGCATCTGGGCGGTTGGGAGCCGGTTGGTCTCCTATTGATCGCAGCAGTCCAGGGCGCGCTTGTTATTCTTTTTTTTATGCGGGTTAGTGCCAGCTCTCAGTTGATCTGGCTCTTTGCCGGTGGCGGCTTCCTATGGATCGGTATTATGATCGTCATGATTATTAGCGACTATGTCAGCCGGCCATGGTGGCGATGAATAGAATAGGATTCTGCCAAGTCATGGGTAAAATTTATGCCTGCAATGCCGTGTTAGAAGCGCTCTTCATTCTCTTTTGGTTAGATTTCCTGTTCTTCGACTCCTCCCGTTGAACAAGAGCCTGCGCCACGTATTTCCTAGCACAAGCCTCTTGGCGGGACGATTATTAAGAGTAGAATCGCTGGCCGTGATTTCTTCCGAGGAACTTCGGCGTGTTGCCAAAGAGTGGGATGGGCGTCTCGCCCGTCAGCGCGTGGAGCAGAAGAGACAGGCGAGACGCCCGTCCCACTCTTTCAGCCCTCTCCTAGGAACTTGAAAAGTTCCTACCTTACAGTTGCGCGCAGCGTGCGTGAAGGGCTTCTAAGGAGCTCGTCTACATTGAAGATCCCGAAGAGTAACCGGGACGTGGAGGAGTTGTTGACCGATCCCCCGCGTTCTCTCAGGCCAACCGATGGTTGCGATGGACCAAGTCTGGGGTAGCCAATGCTATATGTCGCGCCCTAAGCTAGGGGCGGGTATTTAACAAGAAACATGTCTTCAAGGCCACTCAAAGGTCATACGATTCTTGTCGCAGAGGATCATGATGACGCTAGAACTCAGATAGCAGCGTTTTTGAAACAAAAGGACGCAAATGTGGTTGGCGCGCGGAACTTGGGCGTCTGAGGTGAGCATGCGCCTCGGCGGGACCGACTGAGCTCGCAACGCTTCCGTTGCGGCGGCGCTCATGCCGAAGTGGTAAAATTAACGGCTGGCTCCATACCAGCGCCTTCCAATTCTTCTAATTTCAAAGAATCTGCCTTGGACAGCAGTGAGGGAATTACTCCGACTGTCGCCCGTTGGGAATGCGAGCCGTGCCGTGTTCGCACGCTCAGGAAGGCTCGCTATAAGAATATCGGGGTATTCGGCGACTGCGAGATCAGCAATCTGCGGAATCCATCCGAAGCACGCAACCGCGTAATCTGCCGGTGACGAAATATCGAGGAAATCTGTAATCGGAGGAAAGGCTGACGGCTGAT
>Ga0213877_10000007_pt1 | contig 22000 bp, 27 predicted proteins | sample VelepicoBEBS_R01_FD_160112 | JGI IMG/M metagenome (GOLD analysis project Ga0213877, IMG submission 160112) | Vellozia epidendroides bulk soil microbial communities from rupestrian grasslands, the National Park of Serra do Cipo, Brazil - BS_R01 | ecosystem: Environmental > Terrestrial > Soil >...
TCCGACGACGCGAATCATGCTTGAGCGCATCCTTGCGCAGGAGGAAGACCACGCAAACGACATGCACGACCTCCTCGCAGCCCGTGAAGGCCGCCCATTTCTCACCTCGTAAAAAGCAGGATGCCAAGCGGTGACGCGCATCGACGATAGCGTCGCCGCCTGACACGTAAGGATTCGCTGGACTTACCTAGTTCGTTTTGATATCGGCGCAAGCCACGTACTTGCCTAAGTTTGCCGCACTGTCGTGAACGTTGATCGCCTGCGGGCCCTTCAAAAGACTGCCGATCGTGGCGTTCTTGACGATTGTCGTCGACTGACCGTTGACGACGTTGCTTAATGGGTAAACGACGCCTTTGATGTTCGCGCATGCACCTTCGTGAATATGCGCGGGCTGCGGTGTCGTGGCCGGCGCACCTTTGAGGCTTATCACGACTTTTATATCACGACCTTGTTGCGTCAACGTAACGGTCCCGCTTTCACCGGATCCGTTCTGCTCGAGCATGGGCACGGTCAGGGTTGAGGGGGACGCTGCAGCGGAGCTCGTCCCCTGTAGGAACGTTGCACAGATAAATCCTGCGACGGGCAGGCTAAAAGCTTTCATCGATTTAGCACTCCATTTTGGAAAGGTGGTTAAGCCTATTGTAGCGACCGAATCCGAGCGTGTCTGCAAACTCGTGCTTTGCAGCTAGTCGCGACTTGCAATGGTTTTATCGTAACGAACGCGTTCGAACAGATCGCGCAGCACGACAGCTTCGTTGTGCTCTTCGTCCTTGGCTCCATAGAGCAGCGTAACGACCTTCGCCCGGCCAGCTTGCGCTAATAGGTTGCGCACCACTACCGTGGCCTTTGCCTGCGTGAGCTCCGCACGATACCGCTTTTCGAACTCTGGCCACTTTTCCGGGTCGTGCGCGAACCACTTACGCAACTCGGTGCTTGGTGCAAGGTTCTTAGCCCAAGCATCGAGCTTTAGTCGCTCTTTTGAAATCCCACGCGGCCACAATCGATCGACGAGAATGCGATAGCCATCCCCTCGGGTCGGCATGGCATACGCCCGTTTTAATCGGACCTCCATAGGAATCCCTAGTCGATCTGCACCTGATTGGGAATCAGCGGCGCTCCATTTTATTGCGCGTTAGACGCGCTAACCGATGCGCTGCCTTGCTTCGCGCCAAGCAATTCAAGAAGGGCCTTTGCTGCGCCGGTTGACGACGCTGGATTCTGGCCCGTGATTAGGCGCCCGTCGACGACCCAAAATGGCTGCCAGTTTTTCTCTTTCTCGAAGATTGCCCCAAGCCGAAGGAGTTCGTCTTCAACGAGAAACGGCACCACGTGTGTCAGTTGTACCTCTTCCTCTTCGCCGTTCGTGAAACCGGTTACGTGCTTACCTTTCACGAGTGGTTCGTCCTGGTATCTCACGTGACGAAGCACGCCGGGCGAATGACAAACCAGAGCAATTGGCTTACCCGAATTGTAGAAAGATTCCAGCAGTGCCCTTGAATCGGCGCTTTCCGCTAGATCCCACATCGGCCCGTGTCCGCCGGGATAAAAGACGGTATCGAAATCCTCGGCTCGCACGTCAGCGAGGGCGACCGTATTTGCAAGCGCCTTTCGTGCTTCCTCGTCTTTCTTGAACCTAGTCATTGCGGGCGTTTGATTCTCAGGCAGATCGCTTTTCGGATCGATCGGCGGCTGCCCGCCTTTCGGTGAAGCTAGCGTCAGTTCGACACCCGCATCCCGAAAGACGAAGTAAGGCGCGGCGAACTCTTCGAGCCAGAACCCCGTTGGGCGGCCGGTGTCGCCAAGCCGATCGTGCGATGTAAGTACCATAAGTATTTTCACGCGAATCTCCTGTCGTTACTCTCCGTAATCATTGTAGCGGGTTCACGACCCGTAATCAGGCCACTAACAGTTGTCATTCCCCGTGAATTGGTAACTCGTACTGTCCCGACAAGCCTCGTCGGCTCAGGATACGATTTGCCTCAGGAGAAAAAGAGTCATGCTTGAGCAACGAGAGGCCTGGTACGCGAGCGTTTTGAGAGATGTGGCTGCGTTGCCGCCGACCGCAGTGCCCTCCCTAGAGTCGTTATTTGTTGAAATAGCTCAAGATCGGCGTGCTTTTTCATCTTCTGCCCGCTGGTGTATCGTAGTGGCCATAATTACTGATGTACTGGCCAACTCCGCGCCGTACGGATCCTCCGCCCCGCGGCTTCGACTGCTGACGTTTTTGATCGAAAACAGCGACCTCGTCGGATCGTGTGGCTGGTCGGCGTAAAGCACTCGGCCCACGATGCCTGCCGTCGGAATTGCGTTGGTGGCGGCCGCCATCCAGGCATGCGCATGGCTTGCCTGCTTTCTCGACGGTGCCCAGAAGCGAGGGTAAGGCAAAGCGACGTCCAACGGCTACCTCGTGCGCAAGGCCCCGAGCGTGCCGACGTTTGGAGGTTTGCTACGAGAGTTTCGCATTCGATACAGACTCTCGCAGGAAGAGCTCGCAGAAAAGGCTGGCATCAGCGAAGCCGCTGTGGGCGCACTCGAACGCGGCATTCGTAAAGCACCCTATCTCGATACGGCCGAGAAGCTAGCCAAAGCTCTCGATCTCACTCCCGATGAGGCGCACGCGCTTCTCGCCACTCGCCGAAACGCCCATGGGAGGTCGCAGCCGCGAGTCGCTCACAACCTCCTGGCGGAACGCACGTCATTAGTAGGCCGAGAGGGAGACGTTGAGAGCCTTCTGCGGCTGTTGAAGCGTTCGCGCTTGGTGACGATTACCGGATCCGGCGGCGTTGGTAAGACGCGAGTGGCTCTCAAGGCCGCAAGATGCGCGCTCGGAGATCCATGGGCCGAGGTCTGGTTCGTCGATTTGGCTGCGTTAGGAGAGGGCGAATTTATCGCATCAAAGATTGCCGCCTCCATCCTGCCGGCCTTGCGCGACCGGCAGACGATCGAAGAGGTCCTATCGGCGCTCGCTGGCCGGCAGATGCTATTAATTCTCGATAACTGCGAGCACATCATCGAATACGCCGCGCGCGCTGCCGATCGAATCCTAGAGCGCTGCCCGGAAATAACAGTCTTAGCGACGAGCCGGGAGCGCCTCAACGTGGCAGGTGAGTTCGTCTATCGGTTGCCGTCGCTCGAGCGGCAGTCTGCCATCGAACTCTTCGTGGCGCGCGCCGAAGCCGTCGCGCCGCACTGGACTTTCAACGAAAATACTCTGCTGGTTGTCGACGAGATCGCGCGACGGCTGGGCGGCATTCCGCTGGCGATTGAGCTCACTGCGGCTCAGCTGCCTGCGCTAGGCTTGGAAATGTTGCGAGGTCGCCTCGACGATGAATTCCGATTACCTTCGGGTCGTCGCGACCTTCCGGCACGTCAGCAAACGGTGCTTGCCACTATTGAATGGAGCTACAACCTCTTAAGTAGGCAAGAGCGGGAGGCGCTTAGTGAGATCTCGATTTTTGCTGGCAGTTTCGACCTCGCAGGTGCGGAGGGCGTCCGTACGCGCGATGGCGGAGACCCGTCACTGCTCTTGGCGACCCTTAGTGCGCTCGTCGACAAGTCACTCCTCAACGTCGAAACCGTTGACGGGCGAGTCCGTTATGTGCTCCTCGAATCGGTTCGCGGGTTCGGTTTGGATCGGTTGCGAGGCGCGGGTCGTTACGACGACTTGGCGCGAAGGGCGGCGACATGGCTGGCTGCATGCTGCGAGACCTCAGATCTTAATGACATGCGGAATGAAGATATCGCCCGTTACCTCCTTGAGATGGACAACATTCGTTCTGCACTCGCATGGTCACTCGACTCCCCATCGCCAGACAATCGCGCTCTTGGCGGCCGTATCATTAGCGGATTCGCCGACCTCTGGACGGCCGCATGTCTCAACGCGGAACATCGACGGTGGGTTGAGAACGCGCTCGAGCGCATCGACGAGTCGCGCTTCCCTTTGGTCGTTGCGAGGCTGCTACGCTGTTTGCTACATCGTTCGCAGTACAGCGGGACCGTGCTGGAAGTGGCGGCCCGTGCAACGCGTGCCGCAGAGCGATCTGGCGATTGGTCAGAGCTCACGACGTTGCACTGCCTGCTTACCGGAATTTACGCATCGTGCAGATGCTTCGACGATGCGGAACGCTCGGCAGCCATCGTTGCCGACTTGCATCGCGAGGCAAGTGCCCAAGACTCGAAATTATATGCGGCATTTCTTAGCAACCGTTCGTTCCTTAGAATGCAGCAAGGCAGACTGGAGGAAGCTCGCGCCGATGCCATAGCGGCCGGCGCAATGGCCCGAGCGCTAGGCGACGAGTTTGGCATCACCGAGAATTGTTTTCGCCTGATCAACATCGAGTACGCGTCCGGCAATTGCGCGTCGGCACTCGATTATGCGGAGCGAGTGAGAAATAGCAATCTGGGGATTCGCGAGGACATCCAATTTCGAGCCCTGAAGTCGATCGCCGGTCTTAGACTCCTCTCGGGCGACCTCGAGGGAGCGCAAGAATGCGTGCGGCAATTGCTACTCTTTCGCCGAAATGAAATTGACAACGTAGAGTTGGAATACGCGGCGCTCTCGCTCGTTCTAAATGGTAGCGCTGTGACTGCGGCAAGAATCCTCGGTTTCGTTCGCGCGTGGGAGGAGCGAACGCGACCACACCGACTTCTGGCCAGAAAGGACGCGCACGACTTGCTCTGTTCGTCGCTGCGCGAGCACCTAAGCGAGGCCGAGCTCGAGGCGGCAGCTCACGTCGGAGCGTTTCTTACGTACGCGCAAGCCGTCGATGAGGCACTCGCTGCACTCGACTCCTAGGCTGACAACTCCCTGTGGCCTGACTTCCTCACCCTAAACCGCTATCGTTTAGGAAGAAGCGCCCGACAGGAGGTAGCACATGGACCGAAAGAGCTTTGTAGGCGCCGCGGCTACCGCGATCGCGGGCGTTGCCGCCAGCCAAGCGAACCTGGCTTCCGCCGGCGAAGTCGTTCTTTGGGATGTTCCGAATGTTCACTCAAAACAGTCCGCGTAGGGCCGGGATGGCCAGTTGAAAGAGCATCGCCCGTTGGTCGGGCGTCGCGTTCAACGTCTCCGCTAGGCGGCTAAGCATCGAGATGGAGGGACTAATCGGACACCCTCGTTCCAGTGCCGCGTACCAGTTTCGGCTGACCCCGATCCACTCGGCGAGTTCTTCTTGGGAAACGGCTCTTCCGAGCCTGGGGCTGACGAGACGGCTGCGCAGTTCTCGTAACAGCGACCGGAGCTCGCCGCGGGCCTGTGGTTCTACTGCACTCATCATGCAACTAGGCTAACTCCGCCCACGGGCAGTTGCCACGGACGGTGGCCAGACACTTGGCCATACAGTTGCGACTGACAACTTCTACTGGGTATGGAACGCCCTCTCGCGGCAAGCGGCCTAGCACCCTTTATCAAATCGAGGCTGCGGAACTGAGCGTTAGCTGTGCGGACGCCGGTCCGCACGACTGCGACGCGAGGCCCCTCGACCAGCCACGCGCGCATCGATTCATCGGCACTGGTTACGTGAAGCTTACCATGAGCAGCGACGCGTCGTCGGAATAGCGACAGCCACGCTTCTCGATGGCGGCCAACGCCCGGGACGCGTTCGCTTGAGGCTCTGCGGTTGCAGCGTTGCAGAGGTCTTCCAAAAGCCCATTCGTGCCCACGCGCTCTGTCGTGCCGTCGCGTCGAGCATCTACAACACCGTCGGTATATAAGACAAGGACGTCGTCGCAGTCGACGTTTAACCCATAGTCGCTATGTACAATGTGCTGCTTGACGCCGAGGACCATCCCATTACCCTCAAGCAATCGCGGAGGCCTTCGCGGGGTTAAAAGGATGGGCGTTTCGGCGCCGGCGCTGGCGTAGAGACACTGCCGATGTGCGGGAAAACAACGACAGACAAAGGCGGAAGCGAAGAGGCCCCGCGACGGGTCAGCGAACGCGTCGTACATGAACCTGTTTAGGTTTTCCAAAATGCGCGCGGGGCTTTCAACGAAGGCGGAGACGACTTTAAAGAGTGCCGAAAGCCCGTACGCAAACGTCGTCCCTTCAACACCCTTTGCAGATACGTCCGCGACCAAGACGGCGGTCGTGCCGTCCCAGTGCTCCATCACGGCGACGACGTCGCCGCCCGCCCTGGAAGGATCGGCTGGACTGCGATAATCGTGGGACACCGAAACGCCCGAAATTGACCTACTACCTTTTGACGATATCACCGCAGGCCACGTACTTGCCTAAATTATCCGCACTTTCGTGCACGTTGATCGCATGTGTTCCGTCTAAGAGGCTGTCGACCGTGGCGTTCCTCCCGGTCGTCGTCGATTGTCCGTTCACCACGTTTGTTAGCGCATAAACGACGCCTTTGATGCTCCCACACGTACCTTCGTGAATATGAGCAGGTTGCGGGGTGGTAGCCGGCGCGCCTTTGAGAGTTATGACGACCTTTACGTCCTTGCCGATCTGTGTCAGCGTCGCCGCTCCGCTTTCGCCCGAGCTATTCTGCTCGTGCATAGGGACGGTGACGGATGACGGTGACATCGCAGCTGAAGCCGGCGGCTGCAGAAAGCGCGAGAAGAGTAGTCCCGCAATCGGTAGAGTCAAAAGTTTCACTGTAGTGCAGATCCTTTGGGAGGGTGATACATTGACCATCATTGTAACGACCGAACCTCGCCCTGTCTGCGAACTTCTTGTTTGTACCCGACGCGAGTTATGCGGAATAGTACTTTCCATTGACTTGGCGGCCGATGACGGCGACGCCGCGCGCGAGGTGTTGAGAGGATCTGAGTTCCAGGCGAAATCCAGGGCGGGAGCCTCAACGGCTGCCTTGAGCTAAGGCCTTAGAGCCGACAAGCCGGTATTGCTGATCGCATAGGGATCGGTGCTCCCATTGTAAGCGCTCTTCGGAGCTGCGACTGCTCCTCTTCTAGCGGGGTAACGTGACCGCGGCACTCGGATATCTGAGCACCGCGCACGCCGCGCCACATGCTCTTAGGAGGCTTCTTCGCGTAAGCATTTTCTAGCGTTGATGGTCCAGAACACGAGCAGGAGCACCAGCACGATTGCGAGTCCGAATGCCAGATCCGTCGCCTCATTTGCGGGCAGCGCAAAGATTGAGCCGAGCTCGTATGCTGCCACCGCTAAAGCAACGATTGTTACGCACGACAGCCAGATGCGCACTGCCCCAGGCGATTTGCTTGAACGATGCGCGACGAGATGGTGAACGATGACGCCGTCGAGCGCGTCTGACAGGATCAGTCCCCCACAAAAGGCAACGCCCACCGCCAAACCTGCGAGCGCGCCGCCAGCCTGCGAAAACGCTATTCCGTACGCCGCTATCTGACTCGATGTCTCGAAGCCTATTCCAAAGAGCATTCCGATCGGACAGGCGACGAGTGGGTTCCCTGAATTCCGAAGGAGTGCCGGAAGCAATCTCATTCGTATGCCGGCGGTCGCCCGGTTGCGGCCAAGAAGGTTCGCAACGTTTAGCGAAGCCATGGCGAGCAAAATCGCTACGGAAACCCAGTTTCCAGCCGTCTCTAACCAGTGCGCGCGTGCAGCGACAGTCGCAGAAAGCATCGAAAGGACGACTGCGAGGAACAACACCATCGCAGAATGACCGGCCGCGAAGAATAGGCCCGACAGCCTGCCGTGCCGCTGACGAGCCGCATAGGCGTTACGGGTGACGTTATCAATCGCCGCAAAGTGATCGGGGTCGGCTCCGTGCCGCATGCCGAGTGCGAAAACAGCGAGTGTGCCAGCCAGGCTCATCGTCCTTAGTTCGTCCCGGCTCGAGCTTATACCGGTCCTGCTTTGGGCCGAGCAGCCTCGGCCCAAAGCACATCCGATTTCATCGCGCGACCAGAGCGCCCGATTCGGACACAATGAATGCGAGAAGGTCGGCATTGACCTCGTCCTTGCGCGTCGTCGGCATGCCGTGCGGAGCGCCGGGATAGATCTTGAGCGTCCCATTCTTTACGAGCTTTACAGCGAGCTCCGCCGAATCGGCAATCGGGACGATCTGATCGTCGTCGCCGTGCAGAAATAGCACGGGAATATCAATGTTCTTGAGATCTTCGGTCTGATCGGTTTCCGAGAACGCTTTAATGCAGAAGTAGCTGCCGGGCAGGCCGGCCATCATTCCTTGCAGCCAGAACGACTGGCGGACGCCTTCGGAGACTTTTGCGCCGGGACGATTGTAGCCGTAGAACGGCAGCGAGAGATCGAGCCAGAATTGGCTGCGGTCGTCGAGCGTGGATTTCCGAAGGCCGTCGAAAACCTCAATCGGCAGGCCGCCGGGATTCTTCGCGCTTTTCACCATTATCGGCGGGATCGCGCTAATGAGCACCGCCTTCACGACGCGATCCGAACCGTACTTGCCCAGATAACGTGCGACCACGCCGCCGCCGGTAGAGTGACCGACCAAAACGGCATCTTCGAGGTCGAGAAGCTCGACGAGCTGCGCTAAATCATCGGCATACGTATCGAGGTCGTTACCTCCCCACGGCTGGCTCGAGCGGCCGTGGCCGCGGCGATCTGGCGCGATGCATCGGTAACCGCGAGATGCGAGGAAGAACATCTGGTCTTCCCAAGCGTCGGCCGAGAGTGGCCAACCATGGGAGAAGACGATCGGCTGTCCCGATCCCCAGTCCTTATAGTAGATCTCGGTGTGGTCGGGCGTAGTAAACGTTGCCATATACGTTAAATCCTCTCACAGATTTGCATTGATGATCGCATTCTGCTCTCGTAGGATTGAAGAGGCCAGCCATTAGGAGTGTGCATGCATAGCGGTTATGTGCAGACCTACGGCGCTTCAGTTGCTATGCTTGATCTGTGCCGAAAGACGCTAAAGCGCCGTGATGGTTGGCCAGGATGCCCTACGGGCGCAGGTCGGGCCGTGCTTTACCGCTCGGTGGGAAAACCCTCGCCACTACATGCGTCGTCTCCTCGCCGAATTCATCGGAGTCTTCGGCTTGGTATTTAGCGCATCGGGCGGGGCCGCTATTCTTGCCGGGCATGGAGGCGCCCACCTCGCGCTTTATCAATCCGCTATGATTCTTTCGGGCGTTTCTGCGCTTTGGTTGGTCGCGGCGGTGTGTTGCTTCGGAGACATCTCGTCGCACTTTAACCCGGCGACGACGTTCGCGTTCGCGTTACGCAGAGATATGCACTGGCCGGTGGCGTGCGCCTATTTCGTAATACAGTTCGCGGCGGCGACCGCCGGCGCCGCGACCGCGCGGACACTCTTCGGCCTAAGTGGCCGGCTTGGCGCTGCGATTCCGCCGCAAGGGCACGAGTGGCGAGCGGTGGCATTCGAAGCAATTCTGACGTTTGGATTCGTGCTGCTCGTACTTAGCATGGCAAACGGCCCGAGGCTCAACGGCACGCTAACCCCTTTGGCAATCGGTGCATACGTGATGGCTGCCGGCACGATGGGTGGTTCCTATGACGGCGCGGCATTCAACCCTGCCCGCGCGTTTGGGCCGGCTTTCGTTATCGGGAACCTCACATCGTATTGGGTGTACCCGCTTGGGTCGCTAATTGGAGCGTATTTTGCCGTTCTGGCTGCGATCCTACTTCGCGGGCGCGCAAGCAGCCGCGAAGCGCAGACCGCGATCGGTACGGCCCTGGGCGTCGGCGCCCCGATCGGACAAGTCGTACAGAGTCAGAGGTAAGGAGAAGTTCATGAATCGACCACATCAACCTGGAGAAGCTCGGTTTGCAGCATTTCTCCCCGAGCAGATTGATTGGGAGCCTTTCTCCGCATTTCCGGCCGGCGTACAGCTGGCCGTGGTCGTCGGTAACCCAACGGAAGCCGGGCCGTACACGATTCGTGTTCGCGTGCCGCACGGCGCCAAATTGATGCCGCATCGCCATCCTGAGGATCGCGTTTACACGGTTCTGTCGGGAGTCTTTTACATCGGACTTGGCGATAAGTTCGACGCTGACGTCCTCCATGCGTACGCGCCTGGCGCCGCCGTCGTGCTGCCCGGAGGCACGTGGCACTTTCATGGGGCACAATCGGGCGAGTACGTTACGCAAGTGACGGCAATCGGGCCGCTTGGCCTTGAATATGCGAATATCAACGACGACCCGCGTCACAAGTCTTCCTCATGAGCTCGACCGCCGCGATTTCTTTGGTTCACCGCTTCTTGGGCGCGTGACAAGTGCCACTGGCCTGACGGCGAGGCCGGAATGCGTTAGAATTAGCGTAACTGGAGGATAAAAATGAAGCGTCTAGTTCTGTTCGCTCTTCTGGCCTTGGCGTTTCCGTTCGGGCCGCCGGCGGCTGGAGCCGCGTCACCGGTTAAAAACATTGTGTTAGTCCACGGTGCTTTTGCCGACGGATCGAGCTACGCAAGAGTCATCCCTCTTCTGCAAGCTCGCGGTTTCAATGTCGTTGCAGTTCAGAATCCGTTATCGTCGCTTGCCGCCGATGTGGCTGCGACGAAACGCGCGCTTGCGCAAATCCAAGGCCCCGTCATATTGGTCGGACATTCTTGGGCCGGTATGGTGATTAGCGAAGCCGGCAACGATTCGAAAGTAAAGGGTCTGGTCTATATTGCTGCGATCGTACCCGACAAGGGTCAAAACACCGGCGACGTCCTCAAGGGATACCCGAACCCACCGGGGCTGGCCCAAACCAAAGCAGATGCCTACGGCTACCTGAGCTTGACGCGAGACGGAGTCGCTGAGGACTTCGTTCCCGATTTGTCGCCTTCCGAGCAAGCAGTTGTCTTCGCGACGCAGGGCCCTTGGAACTCTGCAGCTCTGAAAGAGCGCGTGATGCATCCCGCATGGCTAACGAAGCCCTCGTGGTTCATCGCCGTGAACGACCGAATGCTCTCGCCGCAGTACGAGCGCAATATTGCAAAGCGCATTCATGCGACGACGACGATCCTAACCTCGGGCCACGTCGCCATGTTGTCGCAACCACAAAAAGTCGTCGGCGTGATCGTCGACGCCGCGAATAAGGCCGCCGGGCAATGATGAACAAGGTCTGCGCAGTTATCGGCTGCGCAGCGTTGTTCTTCGCGGGACCGCCTGCCGGGGCAGCGACGTGCGCCTCCCAATGCGACGGCGGCTTCGAGTTTCTCGTTGGTGATTGGTTCGTGAAGAATCGCGCCGGCCAACCGATTGCGACTGATGCCGTCTGGGAAGCAGGCGCCTGTACGCTGATCGAGCACTGGCGCGGCGTCAATGACACCGGCGATGGACTTGCAGTCACGACGTATCGGGTCAGGCGCCGAACCTGGCATCGCGAGGCGTTGATCCGCAGCTCCACGGTTATCTCGTTCGAGGGGCGAACGGTAGGACGGACGATGGTCATGGCGGCGAAGCAATACGCCGGCTCCAGTATTAGCCCGACCCTGCATCGGATCACCTGGACGCCAAAAAGGGACGGTTCAATTGAGGAGCTGTGGCAGGTTTCAAACAACGGCGGCGCATCCTGGCACACGCAATTCGATGAGTTCCTAGTACGCATAGCGGAATGATCTTGTTAGGAGTACTGTCAATGAGAAAAGTACGGAAACTCCGGTGGACGACGCCCGAGTTTGCGCATATTCCCCTTGGTGCCGAAGTCACCGCGTACGTTACGGCGCCATATCCGCGCATCCCGGTCTAAGCGCTGAACTTCAGGTTGTGGAGGCTGTCGTGAGTCGAACGTTGCACGCGCTGGTTACGGCATCTCTTGTGGTGTCGATGATTGCATGCTGCGGCGGAAACAAAGAAAAGAGTGGATCGGACGCAACGGCGCTGCTATCGGCCGGTTCCGACGATGCAAACTGGATGATTCCCGGAAAGACGTACGCCGGCAATCGCGTTACAGCGCTCGACGAGATCACTCCCGAAAACGTCGGCGGTCTCAAAAAAGCATGGGTGACGTCGGTCAAGGACGACGGAGAAGAAGAGGCTTCCCCGATCGTTTGGAACGGGACCGTCTACGTTAGCACCGCACACGACAACGTGTTGGCCCTCGATGGGACGACGGGTGCCTTGCGATGGGCATTTCCGTATAATCCGGCATACGAGTTGCAGTACGCCGTCAACCGCGGGGTTGGATTGGAGGACGGCCGTCTTTACATCGTCACGCAGGATTGCCGTCTCATTGCGATTGACGCATCCGCGGGAAAAGAAATCTACGACGTACCGGCGTGCCACGACACCAGCGCCAGCTGGTACTCAATGGCCGCGTACCTTTACAAGGGAAAGGTTATCGTTGGAACGTCGGGAGGCGATCTCGGCGGCAGCGGGCTTATCAGCGCCTTCAGCGCCCAAGACGGTTCGCGTCTGTGGGATTGGCATACCGTCGCGCAGCCAGGGCAACCCGGACACAACAGTTGGCCGGGCAATTCCTACGTCCACGGCGGCGCAGCAGTCTGGTCGGGCCTTTCGATCGATCAATCCACCGACACGCTTTACGCAGCTCCCGGCAACCCCGGACCGAACCTCACGGAATATGGCCGGAAGGGTGCGGATCTTTATGCCGATACGGTGGTCGCACTAGACATCTCGGGCTCGACGCCGCGCCTGAAGTGGTATTACAAGGTTTCGCCCAACGACGTTCACGACAACGATCCATCTATGCCGCCCGTACTCTTCACTGGGACGATTGACGGTTCGCAGCGACAGCTCTTGGCAGTCGGAGATAAAGCGGGTGATTTTGCGATCCTCGACCGCACGACCGGAAAACCCGTCGCACGGTTGGCTGTGAGCGATCAGAAGAATATCTTTACGACAGCTCCAACGACGTCGGGTACGTTTGCTTGTCCAAATCACGGCGGCGGCATCGAATGGAACGGCGGTTCGTACGACGTCGCCACGAACTACTTTTACATCCCAAGTACGCAAGAGTGCGCGATTTGGAAGATCCTCTATCGCGGCGCGGTGCCGTACGTTCCTGGTCAGGCTTATTCGGCCGGACCGCTGCCGAAGCGCCGGCCCGCAACCGGTCTCCTGACGGCAATAGACGTCGCCGCCGGTAAGCCCGCATGGACGAAACGCTTTCCCTACGCGGCACAAGGGGGTGTCCTGATTACGCGCAACGGCCTTCTCTTCACGACGGATACGGGCGGCGACATCTATGCGTTGGATCCGAAGACTGGGCAGGTGCTTTGGCACGACGACGTCGGTTCCGCCATCGTTGCGCCGATCTCGGCTTATCGCGGCTCCGACGGCCACGAATATCTCGTCGTCGAGGCCGGTGAAGCCGGCAACCAACAGACTCCGAACCTGCCGCCGTCCGCCGGTGGTCGCATTGTGGCGTATAGTCTGAACCCTTCACAGACCGTAACAAACGGCACGTCGGGACAGCCAGCAGTTACGGCGGCGACCTCCGAGAAGTCGGAGAGTTCCTCGATTGTGACGGCAACCGTTCCGTACACCATGGCACAGGTGAGCGCGGGGTCCGCCGTATACGCGCGGTACTGTCTCAGCTGTCACGGCGCAAAGTTGCAAGGCGTAGCGGCGCCGGCTCTGACCGGACCGGGTTTTGCGCATGCCAACCTCGACGTCGCGCAGATCTACGCCGTCGTCGCTCAGCAGATGCCGCTGACGGCACCCGGGTCGCTTTCAAAGAGCGAGTACGCCGCAGTCATGGCCTACGTTTTGGCTTATGACTGCATCAAACCGAGTGGTGCAAACGAATCTTTCCCAACCAGCGTAACGCCGCAGCTCTCCTCGGTGAGGGTCGGCGGCCAGACGTGCCCGAGGTAGCGTAGGTGCTAAAGCCGATCGTTTGGATTACCGCTGCCAACTGCATCTACCTCGCTTCATATTCGGTGCGAGACATTCTTTGGCTGCGGATTCTAACCGTTTTGGGTGCGGCGCTCCTGATCCCTTATTACGCGATGCAAATGGTGCCGCTTCGCGTCGCAATCGAATGGGCCGGCATCTTTATTGCTATTAACCTCTACTGGATAACTCGGCTCATCCTCGAGCGACGCCCCGTTCACCTTAACCCCGATGAGGCGCGCCTACGCGAGCTTTCGTTTCCCTCGCTGACGCCGCGGGAGGCCCTAGCACTCTTCGCGACGGGCGACTGGGACGACGTTGAGCCTGGCGCATCGCTTGTCGTGCACGATCGAACCGGCAACTACTTTTCGGTAATCCTGCGCGGTGACGCCGACGTTATTTACCGCGGCGAGAAAATATCCGAAGTCGGAGAAGGGCAGTTCGTCGGTGAGATAGACCTTCATGCCGATTTGACTCGCGATATCGACGTTCTGGTGCGAACCGCGGCGCGAGTGATGTGCTGGAGTCGTGAGGGCTTACACCACTATCTGGCGACGCGCCCCGATATCGGGCTCGCACTGGAGCGCAGCCTCGATTTGCAATTGCGGCAGCTCCTTCACACAACGTTGTCAACGCGCAACACAAGGAGTTAGTAAAGAATGAAAGCCATCGTCGTCGAACACCGTGGGGATCCCGGTGCGCTGGTGGATATCGCGGTACCGGAACCCGGCGAGAATGAGATTGTCGTTCGGGTCGCGTTTGCCGGCGTGAACCCGATCGACTGGAAACGATTGGACCGCGACGAGCAGCCGGTTCCCTTTGTCATGGGACAAGACTTCGCAGGCGCGGTAAGTGCGGTCGGCCGTCGCGTCACGAAGTATCATGAGGGCGATCGCGTCTGCGGTATAGCGCGCACCCACGGCGCCTTTGCCCAGTACACGGTTGTGCCTGAGGACATTCAGGGACAACCCGTTGCCGCGATACCCGATGCGGTAGGAGATGCGGACGCCGCGGCATTGCCGACTGCAGGGCTAACGGCGCTTGCGTCTATTGATTGGTTGCAAGTCGGCAGTGAAACGAGCCTCGTCGTTTTAGGCGCGACCGGCGGCGTCGGTGGCTTCGCCGTACAGATCGCGCGCACTCGCGGGGCACGCGTCATCGGATCGGGCGGATCGGCAGGCAAAGCCGAGGCGCTCTCGCTTGGCATCGATACGTTTATCGCCTACGACCGTGAAAACGTGCCGGAAGCGATTCGAACCGCCGCGCCGGGAGGCGTCGACTGTGTCCTGGATCTCGTAGACCATGCGGAGGCAATAAAAGCAATGGCCCCCCTCATGCGTTCGGGCGGAAGGATCGTCTCGACGATCGGCGCCGCCGACGCCGGCTGGTTCGACCAAAACAAGCTGACGGCACTGAACCTCATCATGCTCGACTCTCCACAGGCCTCGAACGCGGGGCTGCGGGAACTTCTGGGGCTGGTTGAGCAAGGGCGAATATCAACGCGAATCGTCAGCAAGACGCCGCTAACGCAAGCGGTTTCCGCGCTCGATGAAAGCCGGCGCGGCACAGTCAGCGGTAAACTCGTAATAGAGCTGCGCTAGAGGTCCGCGCCTCAGGCGGCCGTTTCAAAAGCGCGCCGTATTCGATGCAACGCTCGCGATAGGTGCGATTTTACGGTGCCGATGGGCTGGCCGAACGCTCTGGCGATCTCTGGTTGCGAGAGACCTTTGACGTACCGCAAATGAGCGGCATCGCGTAAGTGTCTTGGCAAACGGCTTAGGGCCGCTTCGACCGCTTCGCGGCTCAGGAAATCAGCCAAGATGGTCTCCGGAGTGTCGGGTTCTACGAGCTGCGGAAGCTCGACCGCCACTCCTTCGTAATGACTGAGGGAGACGCACGTCAGACGCCGTTTGCTTAAGAAATTCCAGGCAGTATTGCGAGCGATCGTATAGAGCCAAGGCCTAAAACGCAGCTTACTGCGCCGTTCTGTCGACATCGCCCTCAGCGACCGATATGCCCGAAGAAACGTCTCTTGCACGACATCCTCGGCGTCCTCGCGGCTATGTACCAGTCGCCTGGAAAACGCGAGGAGCCCGGGCTGGTGCTCGCAAACTATAAGTTCGAAATCGTTGGTGCTGAAGGTTGTGTCCACTAGACTACCCTCGACATGCGAACGAGAGCCTTCGCCCAACCGGCCGACGTGCGGATGCGCGCCTGCAGAAAACCTTCGGAGTCCGGATAGGCACAATCTATGATGAAGCCCGCCTGGACGGCTTCGCGAACCGTTGAAAAGATTTGAATCCCCATAAGCCACCTCACTTGTAACGTCAGCCGATGCTAGCACGTAAGGAGGTTGCTTTCTAGAAACAAAGACTGGTCAGGTTTTCTGCAAACAAATAGTGTGCAGACAATGGCCCTGCCGGCGCGCTAAATTACTTGGAAGGAGACGATATGTCGCATCATTACTCGGGCCCCAACTATGCGTTTCCACACGGGGACGCGCGCTTGAACTTTACCGATCTTTACGTCTTTCCTAAGCTGGGCGATTCTAGCAAATCGATTCTCATCATGAATGTGCATCCTTCGGTGGGCTTTAACCCGGCCGGCCCTACGACACGCGAGCCATTTTCAACCGACGCGCTGTACGAGTTTATGATCGACACCAACGGTGATTATATTGTGGATATTGCGTATAGCGTGCGTTTCGTATCGAATGGAGATACTGCAACTGCAACGGTTCGTCGCATCGAAGGAACCCATTCCGACCGCGTGGGCGACGTAGGGGAGATCGTCGTCGACGGTGCGCCTATTTCATTGGGGCCCGAGTCACCAGTGACGAGCGCCGGCGACTACTGCTTCTTTGCAGGGTGGCGCAGCGATCCGTTCTTTTTCGATCCGGTGGGCGCGCTAAACAATCTGACCTTCACAGGCAAGGATTTTTTCATTGACAAGAACGTCTGTTCTATTGTCCTCGAAATACCGAACGCGCGGTTGGGATCTAACAATCTTCAACTTTGGGCCCGGACGGTCGACGGCACGTCCGGAACGTGGGTTCAGGCCGACCGTGGCGCACGCGCGTCGCAGGAGCCGTTTCTTGCCGGTGACGAGAAAAGTGCCTACCTCGCTGGGCAGCCCGCAGACGACGCACGGTTTGTTCCCGTCTTCGCCCATGCGCTCGAGCATGCGGGCGGCTACGCGCCGGAGCAAGCCATGCGAGTCGCGTCAACACTGTTGCCTGACGTATTGCCATATCGGCCCGGGCAGCCGGCTTCGTATCCGACCAACGGCCGTACGCTCACGGACGACGCGGGCGCTCATTTCATCACGCTTCTCTCCAACGGCAAGGTGACCGGGGATGGATTACATCCCCATACGGATCTGCTCGCCGATTTTCCGTACGTAGGAGCGCCGCACTAATGCAGAACGACCGCGCCAATCCACCGCTCCTCGAACCCGATGCGCCCCTTCCAGCGAAGGGCTTTGTGGTCACGACGCTCCTTATCGTTAAAGATGTCGCACGATCGCGTAAATTTTACGAACGCGTGTTTGATGCGAAAGTGATCGACGACGATGAGCCGGCGATACTCCGTCTCGCCAACACGTGGCTTCTCATCAATAGGGGCGGCGGTCCTACGGACGACAAGCCCTCCGTGACGGCTGCGCCTCCGGCCGATCCTGACCGGCTCAGCATCGCAATGGACTTACGCGTCGCCGACATCAACGCGTGCTACAATCTTTGGCGCTCTCGCGGCGCACACTTCCTTACCGAACCTAAGGTACACGAGGACGAAATCCGGTGCTATATCCGCGATCCCGACGGCTATCTCATCGAAGTGGGCCAAACGACACAGTGAGGAGGCAGTCGTAAGAATGTCGTACACTTGCAACCGCTTGGTTGCCGTGGCTCGCAATAGGAAGCCCCGGGGATTAGCTAGGGTGCGCCAGACCCGTATCTAATCCGCCCAAGGTGGTTGCGGCGAGCTTCGGGGACGCACTGCGAGAATTTCGGATCAGAGCCTGCCTTTCGCAGGAAGAGCTTGCCGCAAAGGCTGGGCTAAGTACGATCGCGATCGGCGCACTCGAACGGGGCGTCCGTAAGGCTCCGCACCGCGACACCGTCGCGCGGCTCGTGAAGGCCCTAGATCTGACTGCGGATGAGAGTGCCGCGCTAATCGCCGTGCGACACGCCGTGCACCGTAAAGCGGCGGCAAACCAGGTTGCACAGAACCTGCCCGCTGCGCGTACGTCGTTTATCGGTCGCGATAGTGATCTCGATACAATTCTAACCTTATTGCGCCGGTCCAGGCTCGTAACTCTCACAGGGTCGGGAGGCGTGGGCAAAATGCGAGCTGCGGTTGAGGCAGCGGCGCGGGCGCACGAGTCGCCATGGAACGAGATCTGGTTTATCGACTTTTCGCCTCTGAGCGAAGGGGCGTTCATTCCGGCGGCGATTGCCACAGCCGTTCAACTCCCGCTCGGCGGAGACGTTGAGACGATCGCGGCGGTAGCCTCACTGCTCGCGAAACGGCGTGCGCTGCTCATTTTCGATAATTGCGAACACGTCGTTTCTGAAGCAGCACGCGCGGCTTACACCATTCTCGAAAGGTGTCCGCAGATAACTATCCTAGCGACCAGCCGCGAACGACTCAATGTGGCAGGTGAATTCGTGTATCGCCTACCCTCACTCGAGCCCGAGGCGGCAGGCGACCTATTCATTGAGCGCGCGCAGGCGGTAGCACCGCGCAGAACATTTACCGAACGTGATCTTTTAATTGTGCACGACATAACGCGCCGGCTTGACGGCATCCCCTTGCTATCGAGTTGGTTGCCGCTCATACGGCGACGCTCGGTATCCACACGCTACGCTCCCGTCTCGATGAGGAACTCCGTTTTCCTGTGGGTCGTCGCGACTTGCCGCCGCGGCAACAGAGCGTGCTTGCGACCATCGCCTGGAGTTACGAACTCTTGACGCCACCAGAGCGCACTTTGCTCTGTGAGATCTCGATTTTTTTGGGAAGCTTTAGCCTTTGCGCGGCCGAAGCCGTGTGCACCGATCGATTGCACGACGACTCCTCCGTGCGGACGACACTAATTGCGCTTACCGAAAAGTCGCTAGTAAACGCCGAATCGATCGCGGGACAGACGCGCTATTCGATTCTGACGTCCGTTCAGTCATTCGGCATGGAGCGGCTTCGTGCGTCGGGCGAATACCAAAACGTAGCTCGGCGCCACGCGGTGTGGCTCGCCACATTGGCCGAGGGTCTTAACATCGATCATATCCCTGACGAAGAAGCCGGCGAGCTGCTGGTCGAAATGGACAATATCCGATCTGCGCTTGATTGGTCACTCAATGAATCGTCGACTGAAGACCGGTTCTTGGGTGGACAAATAGTTGCGGGCTTCTTTCCTCTGTGGAACGCTTTGGGGCGCGCCAAGGAGCAAGGACACTGGATTCAAACTGCGTTGGAAAGGATCGATGAACAGCGCCATCCCCTTGTGGCCGCGAAGCTGCTCAGATTATCGATCTTGCGAATGCAGTTCGATCCCGAGGTGCTTAACGTTGCGAAACGAGCAATGCGCGTCGTGGAGGCATCTGGAGAGGTCTCCGAGCAAGCGAGATTGCACGCATTAATAGCGACTATCTACGCGACGCACGAGCGGTTCTCCGAAGCCGACCGTTCGCTAGAAATGGCGCTGAAGATTCACCGCGGCCAGGCATCGGAAAATTCCCCCCTTTACATGGTGTTCCTGAATAACCGCGCATTCGTTCGCTTGTGTCAAAAAAGATTCACCGAAGCTCGCCGCGATGTAACAGCGGCCGAGGTCAAGGCACTGGGGCTTGGTATTCGGGAGTACGCGATTACTGACTGTAACTTTCGTCGCGCCCAAATCGAGTATCTCGCCGGTAATCTAGAGTCGGCGCTTCGTTACGCCGAACAAATACGAGATAGTGAATTTGGCGATCGACCCGATCAATTCCAAACGACACGCAATTTGATTGCCGCCATTCGTTTGCTCCTCGGGGACGTCGAAGGCGCTATACAACCGCTACGAGAGGTGCTCGGACGCTTACGTGAAGACGAGAGTATCGCGACGCATCAAGAGTTGGAATACGCGTCACTTGCGTTGGCCATGCGTGGGAAAAACGCCGCCGCCGCTACGGTCTTCGGTTGCGTAAAGGCCCTAACGAAAAAGTCGGAGCCCCGGCGTGTGCGCCAGAGAAAAGATGCTTTTGACCGATTGTGTTCACTCTTGCGCGCTTCCTTGAATGAACGAGAGCTAGTGGACGCGATGGATCGCGGCGCGCTGCTTACGCCAGAGCTGGCGGCCGCGGAAGCTTTGGCTGCTTTGGACTCAGAGGACTCCTCGTAACTCCGGGATCGCGAGTCGAAAGAGCGCAACGCGTTCGCTTGGAGTCGTGTTCAGCACCGTCGCTAGGCGCGTCAGCATCGAAATCGACGGGGTTATATGCAGCCCGCGCTCCAGGGCAGCATACCAGTTGCGGCTGACGCCCCATTCGGCGAGTTCCTCCTGAGAGACCGCTTTAGCGCCTCGTGGGCTCGTCAAGCGGCCGCGCAATGCCCGCAGCAGCGAGCGCAATTCGTCGCGGATCTCTAGTTCCGCCGTTGTAGTCATGCCTGGAGTATAGCAAGTGCGCCTGGCGGAGACCACAACGATCTATACGATTGCCCATACAATAGCGGCGGAGTTGGAAATACCAACACTTTCCTCGAAACCATCAAACAAAGCGAATCAAGACGAGGGAGGCATCGTCCCGGTACCGGCAACCGTCGGGCTCCTCGATTGCCGCCAACTCGCCCGAAGCAGTTGTAATGCCTGCACGCCTTAAAGTTCGTGACCACGTCAGCTGGAATTCCGAGGCCGGGCGGGTCACAGGGCACGTTATTTAAGTCGTAACCTCAGAAACGCAGTTCAAGGGCTACATGGTCGACGCTAGCGAGAATGATGCGCAGTACGAGATAAAAGGCGACAAGCGGACTTCATGAGAAAGCTACGGCTTGAGCGAGATGGCGTATTGCTTGTCGGCGTCGAACCACGGGTAATTGATTTCGATGCGCCGGACGCCCGCGGGATACGATCCGTTGGGATGTGCTGCTTTCCAGTCTTGCGCCAAGACGATCAGGTATTCGAAGTTTTCGAGAAAGGAAGGGTCGCCGAATGATTGACGTATTATCGCGATCACGGGGCTCAGCCGGTTCCACATAAGGAGCGCGAGGGTAGTGGTGGAGCTGTCGAGGACCAGATTCTTGTCCGCCAGCCCATACTTGACGAGAGCGCCCATCCCATCGTAGTAATTCGCGACGCGGGAAATGTAAAATCGTGCCATCGCGTTTTGCTCGGTCAAGTGATCCGGGTTCGCCATTTGGTAGCGAAAGGCCGGATCTTCGAGCTTCTTACTCAAATCAAACCGAACGAAACGCAGCGCAGGCGCCATATCGCTACTGGCCGCTTCTTGCCGGAACTCGGCGAGCGTTTCAATCAGGTTGCTGCTTCGAGAATGGCGCAGTTGGACGAGCGCGGCGACGGCGGTTGCGGCGATGACAACGAACGTGCCGAACGTAGCGAGGGTATTGACTAGCTCTAACGACATGATGGGATCCTCCGAGAGCAGTGCTTACGAGGCAGTTCGCTAAGCGCTGCAGGTACCAGCTATCTCATTTCAGCCTATGTATCCGACCTGAGCCTTCGACTTTTCGACCATTGGCGTAAGCTGGTCGTAAATCGAACCGGCCCGGTCACAAGAATCGAGGCTCGCGAAGGGCTTACCGTGTACGGTTTTGCCGGTATTTCAAAGCCGCTGCGCAGGAGGCCGACCCCTTATCCGAATTGTAAATGGTCGAAAAACTGTGGTTTTGCGAAGGTAAGCAAAACGTCAAACCCTTATAAAATAAAGGTTTTGGTTGGTGGAGATGGGGGGACTCGAACCCCCGACCCCTTACATGCGAAGCAAGTGCTCTACCAGCTGAGCTACATCCCCATATGGTCGCCAGGTCACGCCGCACCCTTCGACTCCGCTCAGGGTGACACGGCCGCGCGGCGGCCGTGGGCGACCGTGGAGGATTGTACGTGCCGGCGTGGGCACCTGTCAAAGCGGATGAGGTATGTCCCGCGGTCTTTCGCCTCTGCGCTGGCGGCCGTCGTGCTGCTCTGCACGGCCATGCCCGCGCGCGCCGCCGCGCCTATTCTCGTGGCCGCGAATCGCTGCAACAGCCAGACGATCGACCAGGCGTCTTCGCGCATTCGCGACTA
>Ga0213877_10000008_pt1 | contig 21365 bp, 10 predicted proteins | sample VelepicoBEBS_R01_FD_160112 | JGI IMG/M metagenome (GOLD analysis project Ga0213877, IMG submission 160112) | Vellozia epidendroides bulk soil microbial communities from rupestrian grasslands, the National Park of Serra do Cipo, Brazil - BS_R01 | ecosystem: Environmental > Terrestrial > Soil >...
CGAACTAGACCGAACCTGTCCTGGGAATTTCGACGAGTATCGCCAAGCCTATGTTTGACAGAAAAGACGATCGTGATTCCCGGCGTCCCACGTCGCCAACTTCAGGTAAGCGAAGCGTCTCGCTTTGCCTGGCTATGAAGAAGCAAAGCGGGACGCTTCGCCCACAGCTTTTGAAGAAGCAAAGCGGGACGCTTCGCCTACAGCTTTTGAAGAGGCAAAGCGGGACGCTTCGCTTACATCTGTTTTTCGCTGCACTTTTCTGGGCAGGCTTCGCAGTTGCAGCGGAACCTGCGGAGCCGACTGATGCAGCTGCTCCGGCCGGTTCGCCACCCTCTACCACTACGGCCCCTGCCGCGCCCGCTCAGCCCGCTGAACCCGTTGCCCCGGCGGCCTCCCCATCGCCCGCCACCTCTCCGTCTCCGGTTACTCGATCGCAGAATGTGACGATCAACCTGATCAATCGCCTCGTGCAGCGTGGTGTTCTCACCAAAGAGGATGCGGCCGAATTGATTAAAATGGCCGAGGAGGACGCGGCCGCCGCGCGCGCAGAAGCCGCTCAGGCCGCGCAGGCTCGTCAAGCCGCTCAGGCTGTTCCTTTACCAACACCGGGCACGGAGTCGCCCACGGCTAAGGAACTGACCAGTTCGCCGCAGCTGCTCCCGGATCTCTCGGCTTTGCCGACTCTTAAGGAAATCGCCCCGGCGGCAACTCCTGCCCCGGCTCCGGAGCCGACTCCGGCACTTGTCATGGGTCCGAACGATACGGTCCGCGTCACTTACATCCCTGAAGTCGTCAAAAAGCAAATGCGAGACGAGATCAAACAGGAGGTTATGGAGGAGGCTCGCGAAGAGAACTGGGCTGCTCCGCGTACTTTTCCGGATTGGGTGAGTCGAATAAGACTGTTTGGCGACATCCGGGTCCGGTATGAGGGGCTCTATTACCCGTCCGGCAACGACAACACAGGCGCTTTTCCGAACTTTAATGCGATCAATACCGGCCCCCCGTTCGATGTGAGTGGGAACACCTTTCCGCCGCAGCTGAACGTCGACAAAACGCGCAACCGCGTCCGGATACGTGCCCGGACCGGGTTGGAGGCAGATTTAGGGGACGGCTTTACCATCGGTGTCCGGGGCGCCACCGGCGAAAACGATTCGCCGGTTACCGAGAACCAGACCCTTGGCGTTGCCAATGGAGGACAGGGAGGCAACTTCAGCAGGTATGCTCTCTGGCTCGACCGCGCTTTTATAAGGTACGACCTGGGAGGTCGTCCCGACCGGGATTTAGCGATTACTGCCGGCCGCTTCGACAATCCGTTTTTCTCCACGACCATGATCTGGGCTGATGATCTTGGTTTCGATGGTTTCGTGCTGCAAGGGAGGTACCAAGTCCTGAGAGGGGTAACGCCATACATTACCATGGGCATTTTCCCTGTCTTCAACACAGATCTTAACTTTGCTACAAACAACCCCTCGAAGTTCGATAGCGAAGACAAGTGGCTTTATGCCGGGCAGATCGGCACCACCTGGCGGATCAATCGCGATTTCAGCATGAATCTCGCGGTTGCTCTTTATCACTTTGAGAACATTGAGGGCAAACTCTCGACGCCGTTCGTTCCTCTCACCTCTTCCGATGCCGGAAATACCGACGACAGCCGGCCTGCCTTTGCGCAGAAGGGCAACACTTACATGGCGCTGCGGCGGATCCTGGCGACTGCGCAGAACAACTTCGGTACGATCGATCAATTCCAATATTTCGGGTTGGCCACAGCCTTCAGGCAAGTGGCTTTTACGGGGCAGCTGGATTTCAGTCACTTTGAGCCGTTTCATGTGGCGGTGCAGGGCGAATACATCACCAACTATGCGTTCGATGGTACAGCGATCAATGCTGTCGCTGTCAACAACCGTGGCCCCAGCCATTCGAATGGGACACCGGGTGGGTTTGCCGGCGGCAACACCGCGTGGATTATCGGCCTGAAGATCGGGAACCCGATCCTCGCAAGGCGCTGGGATTGGAACCTGTTTGTGAATTACCGATATGTCGAATCGGACGCCGTAGTGGACGGTTTCTGTGATTCCGATTTCGGAGGCGGCGGCACGAATCTCAAGGGGTTTGTGGTGGGAGGTTCACTCGCCCTAAGTCCCAACGTGTGGCTTAGCCTTCGCTGGCTGAGCGCCAACGAGGTCGCTGGTCCACCGTACAAAAACGATATCCTGCAGGTCGATGTCAACGGGAGGTTTTAAATGAGCCATCAATCGTCCTCGAACTCGTCCTCGAATCAAGGATTTGTTTGTGAATCGGGGTTTTTCGGCAGGATCAAGGTTCAAAGATCGAGGACGAGGACGAGTTCGAGGACGAGGACGATTGAGAGGAAACTGCGGTGGTGCGTTCTACTCGCTATTAGCCTGCTTTTTATCGAGGCGCTCGGAGTAGCAAACGCGGCCGACCAAGCCAGCCCCGAGACCCGCTTGCGCGAATTGCTCCGGACCACCTTGCTGCAGCTACGGGCGGCGGAGAACGATAAGGCCGCTTTGCAGGCCGCTCAGGCCGAAAGCGCAGCAAAAGTAAAGGAGTTGACCGAACAGGTTGAGGCACTGACCAAGCAGAGTGCTGCCGATAAGGACGCGGCCGATAAGGCGATAACTGACCTCAAAGCCAAAGTCGCCGACCAGGATACAGAGCTCAGCCAACTGAAGGACGCGCTGGAAAAATGGAAGGAAGGATACGCGAAAGCAGCCGATATCGCCAACGCCAAGGAGGCCGAACGCGCCAAACTGGCGAGCCAGGTGATTTTGCTTAACCGAACGGTCGCCGATCGCGAGACCAAAAACGCCGAACTGTTCAGGATCGGTAACGAAATTCTTAGGCGTTACGAGCGGTTCGGGCTGGGTGACGCCCTGCTCGCCCGGGAACCCTTTGTTGGCATAGCCAAGGTAAAACTCGAAAACCAGGTCCAGGGGTATCAGGACAAACTGCTCGACCAAAGAATAAAGCCGGGCCAACCGCCGTCGGAGAGAACGCCGGGAACGCCGGGAACGCCGCAAACGTCGGGAACAACGGGAACGCCGGGAACGCCGGGAACGCCGGGAACGCAGGGAACTCAGGGAACGCCGCAAACGCAGGGAACTCAGGGAACGCCGCAAACGCCGCGAGCGCAGAAAACGCCGGCCACGGAGAAAGCGCCGGAAATGCCGAAAACGCCTGGAGCTTGAGAGGTACGAACGGTGAACGGCGAACGCCAAACGATGAACGGTGAACGGTGAACGGTGAACGGTGAACGGTGAACGGTGAACAGTGAACGGTGAACGCTGAACGCTGAACGAAATGAAAGTGCTACATCCTCACTTTCGCGCGCTTGGTCTGATTGTCTTTTTGCTTTTTGCCACCGCTGGCCTTAGTCCGGCCGGGACCGGTGATATTCTCCGAGGCGGGACTTTTGCGCGCGGCGCGGCGCCGGCTAGTGCTAATGGGAGCGGTAACGCTGCGGTGGTCGCCCGCCTTCGCGCTAACGAGCAGGACCAGTTGTCCCGGACGACGCAGGCTATTCAATCGGTGCAAGCCATGCAGAATGCCGCTCGCAGCGTGGCGGCTAATGGTCCGAATAATCTTGGGATGGACCCGAACCACCCGGGCCAACAATTACCAAACGTTCCGAACGGGCTCGTTCCCGGCGGTCTCCAGGTCGCTCCGGGCGTTGCCGCGGGCTCGCCCCAGTGGCAGAACGCCAATCTGCCAACCCAATCCACCGCGAACGGTCAAACGACGGTTACCGTTACGCAGACCGCACCCAAGGCAATCCTGACCTGGCAAACCTTTAACGTTGGCAAGAACACCACCGCGGATTTCGATCAGAGTGCGGGAACACAGAACGGCACGAACAATTGGGTAGCGCTTAATCGAATTCTCGATCCGGCCGGGGTACCGAGCCAGATTCTGGGCTCGATAAAGGCTGACGGCCAGATCTACCTGATTAATCAGAACGGCATCATTTTTGGCGGCAGATCCCAGGCCAATGTGAACACTCTTGTTGCATCCACCCTCAATATACCGGATGCCGCTTTCAACCAGGGTTTCCTGGCCTACACGGCGAATAACTACAACTCCTCCGCGGTTTTCAGCACTGCCATGGGCAACGCCGGCCCCTCTGCCGGCAACACGTTCCCCTCATTCTCCCGTTTTTATCGAAAGGACGATCCCGGGGCTCCGACCAACACAGCGACCCCACCAAACAGCGCTGATGTCGTGGTGCAACCCGGCGGGACGATCACGACCTCGGACGGCGGTCGAGTGATCCTGCTGGGCGCCCATGTCAAAAATGGAGGTACGATCTCCACGCCCGACGGGCAGACGATCCTGGCCGCAGGCGACAGCGTTTATCTTTACGCGAACCCGACTGCGCAGATGCGCGGACTTTCGGTGGACGTGCTGATCGATCCGAACACGAACAACCCGACGGTGAACCCGCTGGCGGACACCACAGTGGGTACAGCGACGAATTCCGGTCTGATTTCTGTCGGCAAAGGCAATGCCACGCTCGACGGCGCCAGCGTTGTCCAGAATGGTGTGATCAGCGCGCTGACCGGCGTGGATTTCAATGGCTCGATCATAATTACAGCGCGCTACGCACCCGATACGTCTGCCGCCGTCACCAACCAACCCTCCTTTAACGGTTTTTATATTTCGCCGACGATTTTTGGCTCGGTCACTTTCGGTCCCTACAGCGTCACAGAGGTTCAACCGGATCTGGCGGATTCCTCAACGACCCTCGACGGCCAGGGATTCAATCCTTCGCTGGTCATCGTGCAAGGCAAGGCGATCGCGCTTCAGGGGGCGAGCTTTGCCAACACGCCGTTTGTTGGGCCGGATGGTCAAGTTATTGACCCGGGTGCCCAGTTAATCGCTCCGGGTGGCACGGTGTCGGTCACCGGACCGATTGGCTTTGGCGCGCCGCCCGGTGGATCTTACCAAGACACATTTTTCCTTTTTAACCCTCAACCGATCTATGCAGCGTCAGCCGCAGCCGGGGCGGGAGAACGAATCTTCCTCGATGACGGCGCGACGATTGACGTCTCTGGAACGCAGGATGTCTCAGTACCCATCAGTCGCAACGTCGTAGCGGTGAATTTGCGTGCCAACGAACTCCGCGATTCGCCATTGCAACGGAACGGTCCGCTTTACGGCAAGACCATCAATGTCGACATTACTGTGACCGGCACAAATGCCGACGGTTCGACGTGGTACGGCACACCTTTCGCGGATGCTTCGGGCTACATCGCACAGATTGGAAGGACGGTTGCGGAACGCACCGCAATCGGAGGTTCGATTAACCTCGTCTCGTCAGGCGATGTGGTGGCCGTCAATGGCTCGACGATGAACGTTTCCGGCGGCTGGCTCGATTACCAGAGCGGGATCGTTTCCACCACCCGTCTGTTGGGTACAGACGGACACCTCTACGACATTGCGAACGCCAATCCCAATCTGACTTACGTCGGCGTTGCCGGCAGTATCACGATTACCCATCCCAGGTGGGGCGTGACCGATACGTTCAACACCCCGCTGGTGTCTGGAGTCGACCAACGATTCGAACAAGGGTATATCGACGGTCGCTCCGCCGGTTCCATTGCGATTACGGCCAACAAGATGGTCCTAGATGGCACCCTGCTGGGCAATTCGGTCTCCGGTCCGCGTCAGCGGACAATCAATGCCAGCATTGATTCGAGCGTCCCTCTTGGCGGCAGCCTAACGTTACAAGCGCCGCCCAACACGAGTTCCGGCTTCGCCCCATATACGAATGCCATCCAGGATAATCTCACCTTTGTCGCTAACCACGCTAGTCTGACGCCGGCGCAGGCGCTCTCTTTAGCGGATGGCACTCTCCCCTTATCTGATCCGAGCATTGGTCGCGATCAAACTCTGCTGCTGCCGGTGGACATCTTCTCCAGCGGCGGTTTCAGCACCCTTTCGACTGAGGCTTCAACGGACAAAGTCTCGGCGGGTACATCGTCATCGCCGGCGGTCGTGAAAACGACGTCGCTCTTTCAAGGAAACATTTCCTTGCCACCAGGAGTCGAACTCGATTTTGGCACAGCTGCGTCGGCGACGTTGAATTTCAATCTCGACGGTACTGTGGCCCGCAATCCCGACGGCACGATTAGCACGGTGAGTGTCAACACCAACAATAGCAGTAGCCTGACCGTCGATGCCTACGGCAATGTCGATCTGGAAGGCCGCATTACCGCGCCTGCCGGCAAGATCGTATTCAACGCGGGTGTCTTATACGGAATCAAACTGGCCTCCGATCAGTCCTACCTTGCGAATCCGCCTTCCGGTTCGGTGGGTTTGATCGCGGGATCGAGTCCGGCATTCGAGTTGCGCGGCCTATGGACGAATGAAACAAATCAGCCCCCTGACAATAGTCTGCAGCCGCTCTGGATCAACGGGGGTTCGTTCTCTCTGTCTGCCCCTGGGGCAATTACGATTTCATCCGGGAGCCTCTTCGATGTCACTGGAGGAGGCTGGCTCCATGCCAACGGTACGATGGCCGCTAGCGACGAAGGGAAGGGTGGCAGTCTTAGCTTTCTCGGCGATACCGATCGATACCTGGCAGGAAGCCAGGTACAACCGGCCGTCTTTAAGGGTACTTTCCTGGCCTACGGCATGGGCGGCGACGGCTCGTTGGCGCTCGGCGCGGGCGCCGTTTCCTTCACGAACGGGCCCGGGCCCATAATAACAAGCGGTACCGTCGACACATCGTCCGGCCCAGTTCCGGGGATCATCGTCCCTGCCGGCCTCGTCGCGCAAGGTGGGTTTTCTTCCTATTCATTCGCTTCCGCGACCGACTTGGTCGTAACCGATGGTACCCAGTTGCTTCCATCTCAAAAGATCTTGATCAGCGGCAACATTCAGAAGCTCAACAGCGCGCCAACCGGTTCTGATGTATACAATTTCACCACTCCCACGCTTCAGCCGGAATTCGAACGCAAACCGACCAACCTGACGCTCACGGCTAATAGCACGATCGTGATCGGCAATGGTGCAGTCGTGCAAACCGACCCGGGCGGATCTTTGACGCTCAAAGCCACCCCGAATGTTGTGGCTGGTTCGTTCGGTCCGACGGTTAATCCGTCGTACATAAACATTTTTGGTACGCTCAGCGCGCCTGCGGGCAGTATCACTCTTGATGCGGGTGCCAGTAATGTCCCGGCCCTGACCGGCGCGTACAACACAATCTATCTTGGTCCGGCGAGCGTTATTGCAGCCCGCGGCGCCTCACTCCTGACGGTCGACGCATTTGGGCATCGAATCGGCAGCGTACTGGATGGGGGAACAGTGACCGTACAGAACACCATGGATTTCATCGCCAAACCGGGCTCGGTCATTGATGTTTCGGGCACTGAGACTACGCTTGACCTCGCTACCGGCCGGCTAAACGGCCTTAGCCCTCAGTATGCGCCCAGTCTGGTTTCGAGCAACGGAGGCTCGATCAGCATATCGGCCCTCACAGGCCTTTTCCTGGACGGTCTCTTACTCGGACGGCCGGGTGACTATGATAATCCGGCGGGATTGGTGGCGAGAGGCGGTTCCCTGACCATAGACGTCATCGGGAATCCGACCAATATTCCTTCGGTACTCTTCGCGAATGGTGGCCTGATCATTTCGCAGGATAGCCTTTCGCCGATAGCCACGGCGACCGGGACAATCGCGCCTCGCGCTACCGCGCCAACCAGTGTTACCGTGCTGTTGCCAGTCCAGCAATCCACAGTTCCTTTGCCGGGGTACACGGCCTACGGAGCCGGCGGCTTGCCTTTCGATACCACTCACGTCGGATCGGTGGGAAGTCCCAACAATCCGGGCGGCTACACTTTGTACGGAGCTGGTGGCCTGCCTTTCGATGCCAACCACCCGCAGCCCCCGGGTTATACCGCTTACTACTACAAAGACTATGCGACCTTGTACTACCAGAATGTAGCTCAAGTCGTCACGAACCAGGCGGAACTAGGCGATATCTTCATCGGTAACCCCACCTACGTGATAACCTATATCACTCCGTCGCAAGGTGGTCAGTACGTGACCCCAACCCAACAGCCCGGATCTTCACCAACAACTGAAGTACAGCTCGTTGGCGGCAACAATGTAGTCGAAGTCCCAGGAACCGGTTTCGTCAGTGCCCACTCATTGGAGGCCGGCGCCTTCGACAGCGTTTCTCTGAAAACCGGGAGTTTCGTCGAATTCAGGGGAAGTGCGGCCGAGGGCAATACCGTGAACCTAGGGGGAATCAACAATCTCGAGATCCATGCGCCCAATGTCTCCGCGACAAACGGCACCACTGTCAATCTTTCCGCCCAACACCTTTGGCTGGATGGCAGCGGAAAGTCCACTGCCGTGTCAAACCTTTCAACGGTATCACCGGGAGGCGTTGGTCATCCGGCGGCCCCCGTGAACAACGCCGTGCTCAACGTTTATGCCGGTACGCTCGATCTCAACGGATTTGGCTCTGGACAACTTCGGAGCGGCGCTAGCACTTTACAGGTGACGGTAGGGGGCAACCTTACATCCCCCGAATACAGCATCGACGATACCCTCCTTTCGCTTGCCCAGCCCGGTTTTGGCAAAGTCAACTTCGTTGCCGGCGGTGACCTCCGGTTTGTCGCTGCGCCGTCTGGTGTGTCGTCTTCAAATAATTCTATTGTTCTGAACGGTGCTGTCTCGTTCCAAGCGACGCAGATTTATCCGCTATCCCAGGTTGGGGAAACAATTGTCAGCTATTATCAGCCACTAGGACCGAACGATCCCGCCTCCGTAACTTTTGCGCGCTCGTCTACAATCAGCACGGGGGTGACCCCGCTGTCGGCAGGCGCTTCCCTTGCCGTGTATGGAAATGTGATTACTCAAGGAGGTGTGATCAAAGTCCCTCTGGGCAGCCTTACCCTGGGGACTAACGTTGGGTCCGTCACGGATAGCGCAGGGTTTCCCATTTCTGTGCCCACGACCCGGACATTGACTTTGGCGCCCGGCAGCCTCACCTCGGTCTCACTTGACGGCAACCTTGTGCCTTATGGAACGACCCAAATGTCCGGAACGATCTGGGAGTTCACCAGCGGTACCACCCAGACTCCTCCGGTCGGGGTCATGTCACTAAGTGCTGCGAACATCAGGGTCCAGGCCGATGCTGGAACGGGGTCGCGCGCTGTTATTAACGGTTCCGGCGGAGGCGATCTTTATGCCTATGAGTTTACCTCGGGGATTGGCGGCAGTAACGACATCCTGAATCAACCCAGCCTTTCGAAGGCGCCCGCTGTCTACGCCATTCTGCCGGCTTTAGATCAGTATTCACTCCTGGGCAGCCCCGTGAGCGCGACGATCGGGGTAAACTCGGCCGACAAGGTTCCTCAATACGGCCAGATGGTTCACCTCACTGGTGTTGGCGGATTGCCGACCGGTGATTACGTACTTCTGCCGGCTCACTACGCGCTGCTGCCTGGTGGTTTCCGTGTGACCGTGGCCTCCGGCGGAATCTCTGCGCTCGCCAAAAATGCGGTTAACCCCGATGGCTCCTATGAAAGCCTCGGTTACTTCGAGACGTCGACTACTTCCGGAGTAAGAACGGACGGAAGCCATAATCCCTGGGTGCAATTTAGTGTCGATTCCGGCTCCGTTGTGCGCCAAGACTCTCAATATATCGAAAGTCGCGCAAATTCCTTTGCCTACGTCTCGGACATCCTCAACCCGATTACTCCCATTTTCCCGCTATTGCCCCAAGATGCGGGTCAGCTGATCCTGAGCCCGACGCAGACGCTCACTATCGACGGAATCGGAATTTTCGATCATGCGCCGGGCACAATCGGGGGAAGAGTCGACCTAAACACCAGCAAGAATATTGCGATTGTCGGCGCTGGCGGCGGCGATGGATCGACTGGTGCAAGCGGCACCGATTACGAGGGCAGCTCCAACATCGTCGTCAAAGCGACTACACTTAACAACTTGAATGCCGAAAGCTTCCTGATTGGGGGTATACGTCAGATTGCCTCTAACACGTCTTTACAAACCAACGGCGCTGCTACTGGACAGACCGAGACCTACGTTGTCGCCGCAACTTCCAACATCACGGTTGACAATGATGCCAATGCCGCGCTGCAGGCCCCTGAGATTATTCTCGCTTCAACCGACATCATCGATTTGAAGCCCACCAGTGTGATTCGTGCGGTCGGGCCGGTCACGGGCGCCTCCAACGGCGATCTAAATTTCGTCACTGATTTTGGCTTTTTACCGGTGCACAACAATGGCAACTTTGGAACTCCGAATGGCGCGCCGGGCTCCGTGGTGCGTGTTTCGAACGGGACGTCGGTCAACTTTAATCGATTCGATGTTCAGGGCGCTCCCATCCCCGGGAATGTGGGATACGGAAATCTCGCCATCGAATCAGGGGCCCAGCTGCAAAGCCAGGACTCGATTCTGGTCGAGGGTTACCAGGCGGCAACGCTCGCGACCGGCGCGCAGCTCCGAGCGTACTCGATCTTGGCGGCAGGCGGTCTCGTGAGCCTCGGTAACGTACCGGGAACGAAAGGGCTGACTTTTTCAGGTCAGTCCTTCCAGTCGCTCAACGCGACACACGATTTGACTCTCGTCAGTTCAACCAGCATCGATCTCTGGGGTGTGGCGAACGAAACGATCGATATCGGCAACGCAAACCTGGTCACGCTCGTGCTCGATGCGGGAGAGTTAAGCAATCGAGTCGACGGCTCGAATTTAACGCTTACGGCGGCCAACATCACACTTCGGGCTAGCAACTCCTACAACGTGCCCCATGGCAGCTCTGCCGGAGCGCTTGTCTTGAACGCCGCGTCGCTCACAGCTGGCACCGGTGGCCAAATTACGATTGGAGCAGGCACGAAGAACCTGGACGGTTTTGATGCTGTCACCTTGACCGCGTCCCGGCAAATCGTCAGCCAAGGGTTCGGTGCGCTTCCGGTTTCCGGCTCGCTGACAATGATTACTCCACTTCTAACGGCCGATGCCAACGCCGACGAGCAGATCACCGTCAAAGGTGCTTTTATTCTTGAGCGGGGCTCCTCCGCTGCCCCCGTTTCGACCGCTTTGCAGAGCCTTAACTCCGGGGTTTTCATTACTGCCACTAGTGTGAGCTTGGGCAGCTCCATCATCATGCCGTCCGGTGTCTTTACCGCTGAGGCAACGACCGGCGACGTCGCACTGACTTCCGGGGCCACTATCGATGTGAGTGGTGTCGCGGCGCAATTCTTCGATCAATACCGTTACGCGCCGGGTGGCCAGGTCAATCTCACCGCCGATCTGGGAAATGTGACCTTTGGGCCGGGTACATTAATTAAAGTGAGCGGTTTCCTTGGCGGACCAGGAATCCCCGCAGGCGGGGACGCCGGCACGCTCTCGGTCAGCGCCGGTGCCAATAACACTGCCAACCCTGCCTCCGGATTTTTCGTGGATAACGGCCAGCTATTAGGAAGCGCAGCGGCCGGGAATCTAAGCGGCTCCTTTGTCCTCAATACTGGCTCACTGGCCGGCTTTAGCGCACTCAATGCCGAGCTTAACGCCGGAGGGTTCGCCCAATCGCGCAATTTCCGGATCCGAACCGGCAACGTTACGCTGAGTAATAACGCTACCGCGCATACGTTCATACTTTCGGCCGATGGAGCGGATGGTGTCAGCGTGGGGAGCGGCAATATCGATATCCAGGGAACTGTGAATGCCAGCGGGACCAGTGGGGGCACGATCTTTTTAGCGGCAGGCGGCAACGTCACGCTCGAGCCTGGTTCAATGCTTGACGCCCACGCGACCACGGTTTCGACCGACGGCTATGGCAAACCCATCGCGGCAGAAAACGAGGCGCACGTCGAGATAAACACAGTCTCCGGCACGCTTAATCTTGCAAACGGCACCATCAATGTGTCCGTGCCGGGCCAGGATGCGGTGACTGGACAAAATTTCGGTGGTGACGTCCATTTGCGCGCACCGCTAATCGCCAACGGCGCCGGGGACAGCATCCAGATTTCTTCCGTCGGACAGATAATCGGCGCCACTAGCGTGAACCTCGAAGCCTACCAGACTTTCACGCCAACGAATATCGTCGCCGGCGGAGGGGGTGGAGGTGCGAATCTGGGTATTATCGACAATGCGCTCGTTACTGCAATCCAGAGCGCTTTCGCCGGGTTCGGCGGAACGGCGCCTCCGATCGCGGGCTTAGGCAATATTCCTGCCGGGTTGGTCCATTTTCGCCCCGGTGTCGAAATAGACTATGCCGGGGACGTTGCCGTCGACGTCACAAATGATAGCACCGGCACCGCCGGTTGGGACTTCTCAACATGGCGCACCAATGGAGAGCCGGGCTATCTCACGATTCGTGCTGCTGGGAACCTCACGGTGAACAACTCGTTGAGCGACGGATTCAACGGGGTGACCTCATATAGTCTTGCCAATCAGACCGCGACCTATTTCTCGACCCAGACCCTTGGACCTTCGTGGAGCTATACGCTGGTCAGCGGCTCTGCTCTCGTGGCAGCCGATTGCCGGCAGCTGCAGAGCCAGTCTGCGCTTACTGGCCAGGGCAACTTCACGCTCGCGTCCAACAACTACATTCGCACTGGAAGCGGAGATATTACAATCGCGGTAGGAGGAAATCTGACGCTCGGCAACCAACTGTCGACGATTTATACAGCAGGAATCCCGACCGTTCCGGCCAATCCCGCGGTCAATTACAACAATCCTGCCTTCAATCCCAATCTCCCGTTCGATCCGGTAAACAACGCGACTCCGAACCCAATCAACTTCCCGACCGGCGGCGGCAATATCGTGATTACTACCCAAGGTTCGATTACGGCGGTGCAAACGCCGCAACTCATTACCGATTGGCTTTGGCGGCAAGGAGGCGTCAATCCAGATGGGAGTTATACGCCAGAAGCGTGGGGCCCCATTTTCGGCCTGCAAGCCCCGATCTATAAATCAGGCCAATTCGGATTAAGCACGTTCACCTCAGCGACGGGTGACTATTCTTTTGCGCAGGGGGTCGGCGCGCTCGGCGGCGGCAATATCACGATCAATGCTGGCGGCACGATTACCGACTTGTCAGCGGTCATTCCCAGTAATGGTTATCAAACTGGCGCTTCCGGTAGCACCCCGAATAGTTCCAATAATCTGGTGATCCAGGGTGGGGGCGATCTTTTCGTCCGGGCAGGTGGCAACATTGGGGTTGCTGCCGGTGATCTGGATGCCACTGGAAAAGCGGAGGGTGGTGGAGGTGGTGGCGTTTTTTACGTCGCCCGCGGTCGTGGTGATATTGCTACGGTGCGGCTTTCGGCCGTCGCCTTGGGTACGGTAACAGCGGAAGTCGCAATGGATGATGCCGCGGTTTCCGTCCGCAGCGGGAGCGATCTAAAAATCGCTCCATTCGATCCCCTCGTTGAGGACCAAGTCTTCGCCAATCAAAATAACTTCACTCTCGTTGTCGGTAGGGATTTCCGGGGTGTTCCGCGGTTGCGAAGTTATCAATTTGGCTATACTGCCGGAGCTGAACTCGACGAAACGAGTTTAGCGGGTGATGTACTGCCCGCGTTTGAGCCTTTCCACCCGGGTGGACCTGTGCAAGGAAACTCCTCGTCGACACGCAGTTTTAATTTCCTGCATCACGAGTGGGGTATCGGAAGGGCTGTTAGAGGTTCGGTTCCGAATCCCATAGAGTACAATCTGTTTTCTCTGACCGGAGATGTTGGAGTTAGCAGCCTAGCTGTAGCCGGCGCCGTCCAGGTATTGCCACCCACGATGCGGGTCACCGCATTTGACGGAGGTATCTCTCCGGGCACGCAATCGGACATGAACGCCGGATACGATTTTCTCGGAGCCGATTTTCAATTTCCGGCAGCGCGCGGTACCGCCGACTATCTGGCGTATCGAGATGTTTCTGTCCTGCCTGCACTCAGCGACGCCGTTCCCGGGGACTACCCGACGCTGCTACAACCGCAGGCTTTCAAAGAAGTGGTCAACGAAGCAGCTGGAGGTTTTCTTACTGGAGTGATCTCCACCTTTCCGGAGCAATATGTGACACTATCAGGATCAACCACCCTGCCGAGCATCGCCCAGACGCACGCCACGGCTCTGCTGCACGCTGGCGATACTGACCCGGTACGGATCTATTCGGTGACCGGAACTATTTCCCATGGCTTCTTATCCACTGAGTCTGGGCCCCACGGAGATAACCTCTTTGAGATTCCGAAATCGGTTTGGATCAAAGCTGGACAAGATGTCACACTCTTGCTTAATCAATCCGGGTCGAGCGGCGCGCCGGTCACTTACCTGACACAGTGGATCGAAAACCTAGCCCCGGGCGATGTTTCAGTTATTGAAGCGGGCCGCGATCTGAATCTCAACGTCAGAATCGATGGTCCGGGCACGCTCTATGTCCAGGCCGGGCGCAACCTGATTGGCACCAGCCAGATCGTCAGCGAAGGTGACGGAGACGATAAAGCGCTCCCGTCCCAGGGCGCAAACATCACGGTCTTAACCGGACTAGGCGGCGTCGGCACACGATTCGGTCCCGACTACAGCAGTTTCATTCAAAGCTATTTCGACCCAGCGAACGCAGCGAAAGTTTCTGAGAACTACCTCGACACAGTCGAGTCCGCGCAGAACCTTGCGCCGGGCGAGGCTTTGGCCTACCTGGAAAGTCTCCCGCCGGAGCTCCAGGCGACATACGTTCTGCCGGCATATTTCAATGAGCTCAAGATGTCAGGACGCGATTATAACAACCCCAAGGCCCCTGATTTCGGGTCGTATCGGCGCGGCTTCGCAGCCATCGACACTTTGTTCCCAGCCAGCCAGTACAACGGTAAAATCGATCTCTCACAACCTTTCGCGGGTCATGGTCCGGACAATCCGAATAATATCAAAGGCAGCGACGGGATCAACACCGGGTACATCACCACGTTGCGCGGAGGCAATATCCAACTGCTGGCGCCGGGCGGTCCCATCACTGTCGGACAGCTAAACGGCACCGCTGGTCTCAACAGCGGCATCACAACAGCGCGTGGGGGGAGCATCAGCACCTATTCGGCCGGGAGCGTCGAGGTCAACCAAGCGCGCATCGCAACTCTAGGAGGAGGAGCGATCGTTATCTGGGCGGGGAACACCGATCCCGCCAAAGTTCCCAACCCGCCTTTGGATCAAATAGCGAATATCGACGCGGGTAAAGGTTCCAAAACCGAGCTAGTAGCGCCCCCGCAAGCATTTTTGATCGATGCCACCACTGCGATTTTAGCCCTGGATCCAGCCGCCGTCGCTACCGGGAACGGTATTGCGACGCTACCCGCGGTCAAGGGCGCCCCACCGTCGGACATCGACCTGATCGCGCCAGACGGAACCGTCAACGCCAGCGACGCCGGTATTCGGGTTTCCGGTAATTTCAGTGTGGCCGCGCTTCACGTGATTACGAATGGCAACGTCACCGTCGCCGGCCAATCCGTCGGGATCCCAACGGTAATTGCCCCCAATATCGGTGGCTTGACGGCTGCCAACAATACGGCCGGCTCCTCGTCGAACGCGGCAGAGCAGGTTGCAAACCAAGCCGCGACCCAGACGCAGCAGCAGGAGCTTCCCTCGCTCATTACCGTTGAGGTTCTCGGATACGGGGGAGGCGACACCGCGCCCCCATAGGTAGGGTCGCGCGAAGTTGAGAAGTCGTGCTCGTGCTCGTGCTCGAAGGATCTGGTCTCTTTTCGGCGCTGAAGTCCCACAGATCGAGCACGAGCCCGAGGACGAGCACGAGCACGATTCCCTAACTAACTTCGGATTTGGGATAATTTAGGGGTATTACGCGGGCAACGCCGGTCGCGTGGGAGCGCGACCCTACCGGGGCGAAAAGAGCGTTATATTGATGACCTTTCGGAACCGCTGAAAGTCATCATCGGTTGTGAAAATTGCGTGACCTCGATTGGCTGCTGTAGCGCAGATCAAAAAATCCGTGTTAGAGCCCTGAATCCCTTCTCGCCGGCAATCGTTGAAGAATTCCGCTGCTCTCTCGTAATCGTCCGTCTGCAGAATTTCGTCCCGAAATGCTCGGAGGTGATCCCGCAGAATCCGAAATTGCTCCCGGGACCGCACCCCCGAAAGTATCTCCTGACGAATGCACCCAAGCATTACAATCAGACCGTCCGCGATCAACTCGCGGAGCGCCTTCACCGAAGCTTCCTCGGATCCCTGGCGTCGCCGGAGCGCCAACGACCATACCGACGTATCAACGATGATCTTCACCGCCGCGCACGCTGCTTTTTGTAGTCATAGCCAGGATCGTAATCAAGAGTTCCGAACAGACTCAGAACTTGTTGTTGCTTTCGACGCAACACGTACTCTTGTAAGGCTTCCTCGATGACTTCGCGCTTTGTGCGTTTGCCTCCCAGAAGGAGGGCATCCCGAATAAGATCCGGGTCGATCTGAACGTTGGTCGCCATGTGCGAACTATCGCACATATCCTTGCACATCACAAAGTGCTTAACCACAACCAAATGATCGTTGGTAAGGCTATAGGGCGAGGCAAGGTTGGTAGGGCCAGGACTTGGGCGAGCTCAGTCGAGCCGATCCGTCCAAGGCGTGAGAGAGCACGCCCGCTCTGACTTTTGGTGGCGTCATGCGCCACTGGTGGCGGATGCGCGTATGTACCCGCTTGGGCGGAGTCTCTACCCATAGGTCCTATGCGTCCTATCGGTCTTATCGGTCCTATGGGTAGAGACTCCGCGCCCAGCTCAGGGCTCACAGGAAATAGCCAGGGATCTTTAAAGACGAGTTCTGGTGTTTCTGAAGAGGCACGAAGCCGACTTCGACGAAAGATACCTGGGATTAGCTGACCCAATCACGCCGTGCCCTACGGGACGGATCTCGGGGGGACACGCTTTCCAGGCACTTCGTGCCTGGCTACGATCGTTCAGTCCCTACGGGACGACTTGCAGCCTCCCAGACGAGCTTCCCCATTTGACATACATTGAAAATAGATGTTATAAAATCCCTCGAGGTAACTTTTGGAAAAGCCTCGCATCTATGGCTGAGTTTCTTGCGGTATGACGAGAGAAGAGATAGCTCAAATCATCGATCCGGCTCAATTCACTCCCTTTGTGGTCGTTACCGGATCGGGCACTCGATTCCCGGTCAACCATCCCGATTTTGTTGATCTTCCGCCCCTACCCGAAGAGCAAGACGCGACGATTCCCTCATTCGTTGTGGTGTACAACAGGAGCGGGATCCCGCGACTGATCACGCTGGCCAATATTCAGGAAATAGAATACGGGCCGGGTTGCTGAGGTCTTGCGCGAACTTCTTCGGCCTCGAGGAGAAAACAGAAGAAAACAAAGAGGATTTGAACAAAAGGTAGCAAAGGAAGCAAAGGTTCAATGATCGATCTCCCGCTGGTGAGGGAACGGGTGGACGCCACACCGTTTCGGCCCTTCAGGCTGGAAACGACTGGAGGAAAGCAGATCCGGATCGTCACGCCGGATCATTTGCTATTTGCTCCTGAATCGAGAGATCTCATCATTGCATTTGAACCGGGCGGCAGCATGCATCTCCTTTCGACGGATCAACTCGCGTCGTTAGAGGTGGAATTGCCGGGCGATCGGGCGTGAGGAATTCGCGGAAGGTCGCGGAGCTAGGACGCGACGAAGCGCGTCCCTACCGAACGATCTGGTAGGGCAAAACGATCCGGTAGGGCCAAGTTTCACCTTGGCCTCGTGGCGGCAACGGGGTGCGACGAAGAAAGGCCCTCTCCGAATTACGCGCCTCGGTTTTGGTTGCGGCTACGCCGCCTTTTCTGTCACGCGAAATTCACGTTGTGAGACTGGAGAAATACCGCAACTCTTGCTAAACTTTGTGTTTGGTATGCGCCAGAATCCTTGTCGGATCGTCCTTATGCGTTTTCGTGTGAAGGCTTTTGCGTTGGGCTTTCTCCAGGCTCTGGTCATGTTCGGGATACCGTTGAACACCGTCGCAGGCGGTCCAGGAAAAGGAAATATACTCATGAATGCGGCTGCGACTCAGCAGTCGCGGGTCGCGGCGATCGGTGTGCAGGTGCAGAATGCCCAAAGCGCGGTCCAGAATCTTGGTCAGACCGGGTTCTCGGTGTTCAAAGGCAACAACGGGGTAACTTTTGTCGTGCTCAAAAATCCGGCCGCGGTGCCGAGCAACGTCCTTCGCACGTTCCAGGCGCAAGGCAAAGCTTACGCGATTGATCGCAATGGCATAATCTTCGGCGGACCGCACCAGGTAAACACCGGCGCGCTAGCAGCTGCCGCGATGGACGCTTACAGCAACTCGCAAACAAAACTCGCTGAACAAAATCGCGCCAAGCCGGCCCGGACAGAAGTTCCGTCGATTATTACGACCGAGGTTATCCGATACGGTCAGTGAGGTGGAAGGAAACGCCGAGAACGCCGGAAACGCCGGGATCGCCGAAAAGGAGCGCGAACTACTCATGGCCTACCTCTAGAGACGGTTCCCTGTTTTTTGCTCTTTTCGCTTCACAATTTGTCCTTCTCGGCGATCTCGGCGATTCCGGCGTTTCCTCCACGATTGATTTCCTCATCCGAAAGGCTAAACATAGAAAAATCACCGCGAGCGCCGTGGTGGCTCGCGAGGTCCTGTACGGAGAAGCCGAATGTGAAATATGAGAAAGAATTACTACCTCATTCTTCGCCTGGCGCCTGAAGCAACCTCGGACCAGATCCGATCAGCTTATCGCCAACGTGCACTGGAACTTCATCCCGATCGCACGGGCTTTCGCAGTGATCGATTCCTTGAACTGCAAGAGGCATATGATGTCCTCAGTGACCCGGCTCGACGTGAGATTTACGACCGTGAATCGGAAGAAATTCCGATCCGGCGCATGGCTGCGATGCGCCCGCCGGAAGCCCTTATTGCGCGCAGGCGTCGAGCCGAACCACTCGCGCCGGCCCAGTCGTCGCGCGAGTTCGAAGATATATCCCTGTTCCGCTCATTCGAGACATTTTCACCGTCCCTAGATGAGCTGTTTGCGCGACTCTGGAGCAACTTCGAGCTGCGTACCCGACCGAAAGCGGAGCACTTGGAAAGCCTGAACGTGGAAGTCCCGCTGTCGCCGCAGCAGGCGTTTGCGGGCGGCGAGGTGCGTATTATGGTGCCGGTACGGCAGGTTTGCCCGGCATGCCGTGGTCAAGGGAGCATCGGACTTTACGAGTGCTCACGCTGCGAAGGGCATGGAGCCGGGACCAGCGAATATCCGGTGAACGTCAGCTATCCCGCCGGCTTGCAACAGGACTATATCGTTCGCTTGCCGCTTGATCGTTTCGGCATTGAGAATTTTTATCTTTCGGTTCTGTTCCGTCCCAGCGAAGCGATTTGGTAGGATATAGGGTTCCGTAGACCAGATGGTGAATATAGGGTTAAACAAGATGGCAAAATTATGTTGCGCAATTGTAACATGAGCGCCGAAGGTGGTTGGCTATCTTGCCCAACATGATTCCTCCTCGACTTCTTTCGTTCATAGTTTGCGTCTTGTTTTGTACCCAGATCTCTTTCTCCGTTTGCCGCGCAGATGATACTAATATCGAAATGCTTAGGAAATCGGCCGAGCAGGGAGATGTTGAGGCGCAAATCTCGCTAGCGGGCGCTTATTTCAAGGGGCAAGGCGTGCCGCAGGACAATCAACAGGCGGCGGCATGGTTTCGCAAAGCGGCCGAGCAGGGAAATCCCAAGGCGCAATATAATCTTGGCCTGTTTTACAAACGCGGGCTTGGTCTGCAGCCAGATGTTACTGAAGCCGTGAAATGGTACGGCAAGTCTGCCGAACAGGACTTCCCTGAGGCCGAGCTCCAACTCGGGCGACTGTATTATTTTGGGGATACTGGAATAGATAAAAACTATCCAGAAGCTGCGAAGTGGCTTACCAAAGCTGCCGAACATGGTAAGCTTTGGGCGCAAAACACGCTTGGGGTGATGTACCAATATGGGTACGGAGTCGAAAAGGATCCAAAACAAGCATTTAACTGGTTCGAGCGGGCTGCGGAACAGGGAGACGCCAAAGCACAGAGCAACCTCGGTCACCTGTACGCTGAAGGAACAGGGGTGGAAAAAGATTTAGTAAAGGCCTATCAGTGGCTGACGCTCGCGGCGCAGCGGGGCGAAATTACCGCGCCAAAGATGCTGGTTGGGGTTGTACCGACCTTGACTCCCGATCAGCTTGCCGAAGGTAAGCGCCTGGCAGAAGAGTGGAAGGAGCAAGCCGACAGGAACAGAGGGGAGGCGGACGCGAAAGGCGAGAAGTGAGCGGGGCATTCCTGCGTCAGATGAAGGCGCTCCACCAAAAAAATAGTGCGGATGCTGCCATCCGCACTAAATGCTCTTTTTTTTGATTATGCTCTTTTTTGATTACCGCCCGGTCAAACAGTGCTTAAGGGACGATAGGTTGGCCGTCACCTGTCCGACTAACATTCATCGAGCCGATAAGAACGCCAGCGCCAAAATCCGCCGCGTCAGTGTTCGTAAGTTGAGTTGCGACCGACGTTGCCGTCGTAGCTGCAACCCCTGCGAGGGTAGTGAGCGTATAAAAGTGCTCGTATCCCCACAAGCTATAAACGCCATTTTGCAGATTTGCCGCAATGACGGTGCCAGCAGTGGTGGCGGCAACGCCGTTGTAGGTTAGGTTGTTGGCGCCGCCGTTTACGCTCTGAGCATCACTGGCGGAAAGATAACCTATGAGCCATCCAGGACCAGCTCCGGTTACGCCAGCGGCATCGCTGCCGGTTAGGTTTAACGCGGTAGCGACCAACCCACCGCTCGAGTACCCGGTCGGGCCGCTCACCGGAGTAATTGAGGCAACCGCAGTTCCGGCCGCATTGGCGACGACTTCGTTTTGCGAAGGGAAGCTGTTGATGCCGAAGCCGGTTTCCGCAAATGTGACATAACGACTCCCGGAGAGGTTGTCGCGTCCTACCACAAATACGTTAGTCGTACTGAGAGGATTGCCGTTGAAATTTGACTCAGGGACACTTCCCAGTGAGAAAATGGTCTGTGCAAGCGCGCTGGTCACGTTGGCTATATCAGCCGGAGCCCCCACGTTTTTCACCCAGACCAATGGCACCACGCCGACTTGGTTATCCGGGGACAGGTGCGAAGTGTTCAATCCCACAACCTCGGTCGCAAAGTTATCTGCAAAGGCAACGTCTACTAGCCCCGATTCAAACACCGCGGTACCCGCGGCGATGGATGTTCCACCGGTATAAACGTTACCACTCAGCGTCCCGGCAGTGGCCTTAACCGTGCCTGTGACAGGGTTGTAGGTCGTGTTGCTAAGGAACGTGGTGATAGCGGTCCCGGCGGTCAGGGCC
>Ga0213877_10000010_pt1 | contig 20611 bp, 21 predicted proteins | sample VelepicoBEBS_R01_FD_160112 | JGI IMG/M metagenome (GOLD analysis project Ga0213877, IMG submission 160112) | Vellozia epidendroides bulk soil microbial communities from rupestrian grasslands, the National Park of Serra do Cipo, Brazil - BS_R01 | ecosystem: Environmental > Terrestrial > Soil >...
CTGACTCGGGTCCCTGGAGTAATTCGTCCGCCATCAGAGGAACAGGATAACGTCGGACTAAACGCGCCAAGGCTCCAGCGGAAGAGACGGGTTGTTCGATTAACTCGCATCCTGCGTCGGCGAGAGCAGGTAAAGCACGCATCGCTTCCGACTCACTCCAAGCCATGTTGACGTCCACTCGAATTCTTGCCTGGCCGTCAAGAGCTTTACAGATTTGCTGAACATATTGTAGATCTTCAGCCAGAGACCTAAATCCTATTTTGAGTTTGAACAGATTATGTCGCTTCAGGCCCAACATCTCTTCTGCCTCGGCGATATCGCATGCCGTATCACCTGAAGCCAGTGTCCAGACAATGGGCAGCCGCTCTCGCAGACGTCCGCCAAACAAATCCGACAAGGGAACGCCAACTCTTTTGGCGAACAGATCGAACAGAGCCGTCTCTACGGCGCATTTGGCGAAATGATTGCCTTTAACACATCGACTCACTCTCGCCATCAACGATCCGACTGACGTGAAATGGGAGCTTGTTAATACCGGCGAGATATACTGATCGATTGTCAATTTCATCCCTTCCGGACTCTCGGATCCATAAGACAGTCCCCCGATCGTTGTTCCTTCACCAATCCCAATCATACCGTCCGAACACAAGATTCGAACGATGACCATGGTCTGGCTCCGCACCGTGGCCACAGACAAGCGATGTGGCCTTATTGTGGGCAAGTCGAGTAGCAAAGTCTCAACACGCTCGACTCTGGGAGCGTTCGATTCGGGCACTGACGCGACGCCGGGGGTGAGTGCGATGTTCGTCATCTCTGCGTGTATGATCAGCCCCGCAGCAACCGGCAATCCAATGCTACCTTCATCTACTTCGATACCTATTAGGTATTTTCTCTTGTGGAAAAGCCAGTTCAGGCGTTATTTTGACTAGGGTTCCCCTCGCCAACCTGCGCCAGATTCATGGTTCAGCGTCAGCGCATCCTATGGAATTGCGGCATCTGCGTTACTTTGTGGTTGTTGCCCGCGAAGCGAATTTCACTCGTGCCGCGGAACTCTTGCACGTCGCTCAACCGCCGTTAAGCCGCCAGATTCAGCAATTGGAGGATGAATTGGGTGTTCCGCTGCTTCTTCGCAGCCGGCCATTACGTTTGACCGACGCTGGCAGAGTGTTTTACGAGCAAGCGCGGCAAATCCTGAATCGAGTTGAGCAAATGGAAAGTGCGACTCGGCGCGTTGCGAAGAGCAAGCGCAGCGTGCTTTCGATTGGTTTCGTTCCGTCGATGCTTTCTGCCGGCTTACCGTCGCTTGTCCGCAGATTACGCGAACACGATCCCGATCTCGATCTGCAACTGATTGAGCTCATGTCCGTCCAGCAACCCGAAGCGTTGACGTCTGGGCGCATCGATATCGGTTTTGGACGAATAAGAACCAGTGACCCAGGAATAGAAAGATTGGTTCTGCGTGAAGAACGCTTGGTCGCGGCCATCCCATTTAGCAGCCCGATTGCTCTGAAACAGCGGAGGTTCTCCATCCGCTCTATTGCTGATCAATCGCTGATAGTTTATCCAAGGACTCCCCGGCCGAGCTTTGCCGATCATGTGTTGTCGATCCTTAGTGACCATGGTGCGCATCCTAAAACGGTACATGAAGTGACAGATCTGCAGACTGCTCTCGGACTGGTGGCAGCCGATCAAGGCATTTGCATCGCCCCTGAGTCGACTCGAATCTTTCGCTCGGATCTCCAGTATCGCGTGTTAGATGACAAGTATGCGACCTCGCCGATTATTTTGAGCCACCGCCTCGACGATCAATCACCATATATTAATCTAACGAAAGAATTGGCCGTAGAAATGTTTGCTGAAGAACCTTCAAAACTGCGGCTGCAGAGATCCAGGTGATGAAGGCCTTCTTAAATCCGGCCGGATCGGAATCGTGACAGAGCCCGCGTTCGAGATGTGTCCGGACCTGCTCGAAACGCGATTCTACGCGGCTTACGGCGTTCCCGCGTTCGGTTCGAACTATGGTTGCGGCAGTTCGGGCAAACGAAAGGGTTTTCCAGAGTTTCGGGCTATTGTCCGACTTGTCAGCCGAACTAGAAGATGAACAATAGCAACGCCACGCACTCGAGAGTCTACGATTTCATGAACAGCCGTTATGGGCAGCTCGATATTCTGTTCAACAACGCAGGTGTCTGGTTGGAAGGTCCAGCGGCAATTACAAAGGCACTGAAAGCGTGATCGACCAGACCCACATCGATTTTTTCAAAAATCAGTGCACCGAGCGCGGCCACGAAGTCTTGGCAATTGCGAGCGGTATGGCACTGGTACGCAACGACTACGCAGAAGAAATCATTGTGCCAATACCCAGGGACGGGAAGTTCAAGCCGCACGCCATAACAAATCGATCGAGCCACGAGCACTGGCTTGAAGCTAATCGGCACGATTGGAAAACCCTCAAAAGACTGGCGCGACCCTCAAGTTTGATGAGTTGGGAAGAGTACTGCTCGAAGCCCGCAAGCTACTTTGCAGCCCACGAAGCAACTCCTATATACTATGAGAGACCTCAAAGGTAGCCCACTCCTTAATCGCGGGATCTTGTCACTCCTTAAGAGGGTCTGCGCGATCGTCCCTTTACAAACTCGTAAAAACGTTGCGGGTGCAATGGACGGGAGGTTTCTATCGTCACCCGAGCGAAATCGTTATCAGAAATGGCCCATCGGGCTTACAAACGGGATAGCCGAGCGCTATAGAATCAGGCGTATGTCGGAGCGTTTAGCGGTTAAGATTACCCAGAATGTACCTCAAGACCCTTTCAAGAAAGAGCTATGGAATCTGGCGACTATTATTGAGGAACAGCTCTTGTCTGAAATGGTGCAGCTTGACGAAGCGGAAGGGCGCCCGAAGAAACTGCGGCATAATCAGTGTACTTTTGGTGGGTGCCTTAGTTTACTCTTTGAGACCTTCGCGGCCTTCTGTTCAAACCATCTTTGCGTTCCTATGTGCCCGCGCTTTGCCCGCCGGCCGCAAAAATCACGCGCCGGCGAGAACCGCCGAGCTCATTGCGGGCTAGCAGGCTCGTTGCTACTTTACGACGTTCACAACGCTGCCATCCACCAAGCCAGGTGGCGGACTAGTGATGATCTGATCCGATTCCGATAGACCATGGGAGATGACCAGGTTTGAGCCGAGATCACGATTAATAGCGATGTTTCGGATCTCGACTGTCCCGTTCTGATGAACTACGCCAACAGCGGGTTTGCCCGATCTAAAGAGCAATGTTCCCGCCGGGATAGTAACGGCACCGCTTGCAGGGTCGATCCTCAGAGTGACCTGAACATAAGCGCCCGGGAAGAGCTCGCCGGTTTGGTTGGGTACTTCCAGTTCAATTAAGAGGCTTTTGGTCGTCGGGTTGATCGCTCGGGCCGTCCCTACTACCTGCGCCGGGAACTTTCGGCCCTCAACCCGTCCGACTGTTAGTTCGGCTTCGGCACCTACTTTCACAAATTCCGTCAACGGTTCTGGTACATCGACGTACACACGCAGGGGCGAAACCTGTGCCATCCGGAAGAGTTGGATTCCAGACCCCAAGGGAATATAAGCACCGATATCCGTGTTTCGCGCCGTCACAATTCCGTCGAATGGAGCCCGGACGATCTTAAACGCTTCCAGGGCCTCCAGCCGGTGCACGTTAGCCCGATCGGCAATTACGGTAGCCTCATCTTGTCCGTAGTTGTCTGCTGCGGTGTCGCGGTCCTGTGCAGCAATAACATTTCGCTGAAAGAGATTCTGGAAACGCTGGTTGGTTACTTTTGATAGATCACGCTTTGCTTCGTCCACTTTCAGTTGAGCCTGGGCTTGCGCCAGCTCCGCATCGACCTCAGGGGTATCAATCTCGGCCAGAACGGCGCCGGCTTTGACCGCAGTTCCGATATCAAAATACCATTTCTGGAGATAACCCTGGGTCTGCGCGAATATCGGTGCGTCGGTATAGGGCGTTGTCTGGCCGGCTAACTGCAGTGAGATCTCCGCGGTGGTCCTTGCCGGGTAGACGATATGCACCATCGTGCGGGCAGCTTCATTGGTGACCTGCTGAAGTTCAAAGGTCTTTGCGTTCCGGGAATAGATCCCCAGAACCGCAAGGCCAATAAACAGCGCGCCTCCGGCCAGGAAGACCAGCTTAAGGATTTTCTTGATCTTCTTTTCAGGTTTACCAGTTAGCTTGCCGCGCAAGCCCGCCGGTTCCTTTAACGCGTCTTGAGTGACTGCTGTTCGTGAGGCATTATTCATACCGAGACTCCCCGGAGGTATTGTCCCTTTCCTTCCCTATCGTTCGCTTCGGCCAAGTTCATTTCGTCCTGCTATTCGGATTCGCTCACTTGCTCGAGCGCAGATTCGCTCTTTGGAAATTTCTTGCCTCTTCTGACGAGCATAAAAACGGTAGGAACGAAGAACAGCGTAGCCCCGGTGGCGAAAATCAGCCCACCAATTACGGCTCGACCTAACGGCGCGTTTTGCTCGCCGCCTTCACCCAGGCCTAACGCCATCGGCACCATTCCGATGATCATCGCCACCGCAGTCATAAGCACCGGCCGAATCCGCGCATAACCAGCCTCGAGCGCTGCCCGATAGGAATCATGATAGTCTTCCAGCCGCTCATTGGCGAAGGTGACAACCAGAACGCTGTTGGCCGTAGCAACTCCCATACACATGATCGCGCCCATTAAGGCCGGCACGCTCAAGGTCGTACCAGTGATAAAGAGCATCCACACGATCCCGGCCAGTGCGCACGGCAGAGCCGTGATGATGATGAACGGTTCGGTCCAGGATTGGAAATTTACTACCATCAACAGGTAGACAAGCACCATGGAAAACGCTAAGCCAAGATACAACCCGATGAATGAGTCGTGCATGGTGCTGACCTGCCCTCGAACATAAATGAAGCTCCCCCTGGGCAAGTTCTTTTTGGCGGAATCGATTAACTTCTGTACCTGATCGGCAAAGTAGCCCAAGTCTTTTCCATCGACGTTACCGTAGATGTTGATCACCGGCCTGATATTGTAGTGATCAATGACCGGGAACGTGTTGCTGCGCGAAATCGGCGCGACATTGGCGAGAATCTGACCCTGTCCAGTACCGCCGAGGATGGGCAGGTTCCGCAGAGAGTCGAGCGAATCCATCTCATACTGCGGCACTTGAGCGTTAACCTGATAGTTCACCCCATTTGTCGGGTCGACCCAAAAATTCAGGGCGTTCTGTTGCGATCCGGCCAGCGCGCCGAGAACAGTGTTAGCGATTGATTGCGCGTTGATGCCAAGGATCGACGCTTTGGTGCGGTCCATCGTAATGTCCAGCTCAGGCGCATTGTCCGGCTCCTGGATCCGGAAATCCACCGCGCCAGGGATCTTGCGAATCTGATTCATGAGCTTACTCGCGAACTGGAAGTTAGCCTCTTGATCGGTTCCAACGATCTGCACATCGATGGGGGCCGGTAGCCCGAAGTTAAGAATCTGGGCGACCATATCGGCGGGTGGGAACCAAACACTGATCCCGACAAAATCATGCTGCATGCGCGTACGGATCGCCTGGATAAATCTATTAGTCGGGTCGTGATTCTGGTTAAGCGAAACCAGAATGTCGCCGTCCGCGGCACTCATCGTTCCAGTAATATTGTATGAGAGGTTGATGCCGCTATAGGGAATCCCAAGGTTATCGATAATCCCTTGCAGCTGGTTGGCGGGAATAACCTGGCGGATCATTTGTTCGATCTGATCCACTGAGCGCGCCGTTTCTTCAATGCGGGTTCCGGGTTTCATCCTCACATGCATATCGAACGCTCCCGCATCGACCGAGGGGAAGAAATCCTGTCCGAGAAAAGGGAACAAGACCATCGTGCCCACCGTCAAGCCAAGTACAATCGCAACCAACTTGCCGCCGCTTCGAAGCCCGAAACTCAGCAGATCGCGATAGCCTTCGCGGAATTTCTCGAATTGATGCTCGAACCAGAGATGGAAATGTGAGAACCAGCCAAGCAGCGGAAACGTCTTCATCCCTTTCTCCTGGTTAGCCGCTTTATCGTGCTTCTTGATCCAATACATTGCTAACGTCGGGACCAGCGTTCGCGACAGGATATAGGAGGCCAGCATGGCAAAGATCACCGCCTCGGCTAACGGCGAGAACAGGTATTTTGCCACTCCCGAAAGGAAAAAGATCGGAACAAAAACGATGCAGATACACAAGGTGGAGACCAGGGCCGGGAGCGCGATCTGAGCCGCGCCATCTCGGATTGCGTCCAAGGTGGACTTACCTTCGGCCAGGTGGCGATCGATGTTTTCGATCGTCACCGTGGCGTCGTCGACCAAAATGCCAACCGCCAACGCGAGTCCTCCCAAGGTCATGATGTTAAGCGTCTCTCCGAGCGCACTCAGCACCGCGATCGAAGTAAGAATTGCCAGAGGAATCGAGATCGCGATGATGAGGGTGCTTTTCCAATCGCCTAAAAAGAGCAGAATCATAATCGCGGTGAGACATCCTGCGATCACGGCCTCTCGGACGACGCCTTCAATCGCGCCGGACACGAAAATAGATTGATCCGAGAGCATTGAAATATTCAATGCCGGCGGCAAAGTCTGCTTCAGGTCCGGTATTTTACTTTTGACACCCTGCACAATGTCCAGGGTCGATGCGCTCCCGATCTTTTGGATGTCAAGCATTGCTGCTCGCCCACCGTTAAAACGAACAATGTTCGTTTGCGGAATGCTCCCATTGACAATGTTCGCCACATCTCGAATGTAAATCGTCGTGCCGTTCGGCAGCGATTTGATCGGAATAGCATTGAGCTTCTCAAAAGTGTCCGGGCTCGAGTTCAAACCCACCAGGTATTCGAAGCGGCCGATTTTCTCAGTGCCGGAAGGCAAAGTGAGGTTCTGCGCGGTAATTGCGTTAACGACATCAAACGGCGTCAAGCCATAGCCTTGCAAGGCCTTATAGTTGAGGTCGACCTCTACGTATCTTTGCTTCCCTCCGTATGGGTAAGGAATAGCGACACCAGGCACGGTGATCAGCTGTGTCCGCACAAAGTTAAACCCTAAGTCGTTGATCTGTTGTTCGGAGAGACCGCTTAACCCAACCCTGAGTACCGGCACGTTAGTCGCGCTGTAACTAAGGACCAGCGGCGGCGTCACGCCGCTCGGAAGTTGCCTCAGGATAAATTGAGAAACTGAGGTCACCTGGGCGATTCCTCTCGACACACTGGCGCTCGGTTGCAGAAAGATTTTGATCACGGCAATCCCGAACAGCGATTCTGATTCAATATGCTCGATGTTGTCGACGGTCGTGGTGAGTATCCGTTCGTACACCGTGGTGAGATGCGGCTCCAGGTCCTTCGGAGTCATCCCTGGAAAAGGGAAGATTACGGAAATAACCGGGATATTAATCGTCGGAAAGATATCCTTTGGAGTGCTCACAATCGAAAGCACGCCGGCAATTAGAATAAAAATTGCCAGGACTATGAAAGTATAGGGCCGTTTTAATGCCAGGTTTACGATCCACATTGGATATTACTCCTTTATCGACGTTTGCTTTTGATTCAGGACTTTTACGAGCATGCCGTTCGCCAGGCCGTCTGCAGGACTCACTACGACCTGGTCTGTTACTCTCAATCCCTGCGAAATTTCCAACACACCTCCGAGATCGAGGTTGATCGTGATTTTGCGAATCTCCACCTTACCGTCCGCGCCCACCACTCCCACCGCCGCTCCTTCTGACTGGAAGAGCAGCGCATTGGATGGGATTGTTACAATCCCGGTATCATCATTGGCGTGCAGGGTTATCAGAGCATAGGCACCTGGAAAAAGCTCACCCGTTTCGTTGGGCAGCTGAAGCTCGGTTCGTAGTGCTCGGGAGGTCAGATCGATTGCTCGGGCGGTGTTAGTGACGCGCCCGACAAATTTTTGCCCGGGGAATTCATCCAGAGTAATATCTCCCTCCGTGCCGATTTTTACGAGATTGGCAAAGGCCTGAGGTACGTTGACATAAATGCGTAATGGCGAAGTCTGCTGCATGCGAAACAGCTGGGTGCCGGAGCCCGAAGGAATGTAGTCGCCAATATCCGTGTTTCGCGCCGTTACGATGCCGGTAAATGGTGCCCTGATGACTTTGAACGCTTCGAGCGCCTCAAGCCGATTGATCTTGGCCTGGTCCGCCATCACTATCGATTGGTTTTCTCGATAGGTATCATTCGCTGTATCATAGTCCTGTTGGGCAATAACCTTTCTATTAAAGAGCTCCAGGTTGCGCCGCCAGGTCACTTCCGCCAGGTGAAGCGCTGCCCGTGCCACCTTCAGTTGAGCTTGCGCTTGCGCCAACTGTTGGTCGACTTCTGGAGTGTCGATCTCGGCCAGAGCATCACCCGCCTTGACCTTAGCCCCAATGTCAAAATACCAGTTCTTCAGGTACCCGCTGGTCTGAGCATGTATCGGCGCGTCAGTATAGGCTTCGGTTTGTCCGGGCAACCGGGGAATCGCGATGGAAGCTCTTTGCGGATGAACAACCGTAACCGGCACCTTTGCGGACAACTGCGCATGCTCTCGGACCGGCTGTTTTCTCGAGGACAGCACGTCAACTCCAATGATGGCCAGCGCGATTAGGACGAGAGTTCCAACCAAAAAAGGGGATTTTCTTTTTCTTTTTTCCGGCTTTGCCGGAACGAATTTAGGTGCCGAGATTTCAGCTACGCCCAAGCTGCCTTCGTTCATTTTTTTGTTTGTTCCTGCCATCGAATCAGCAGCCACGGTTTTCATCGAACGGAGCCTATCTCCGCCGATGTATTTTCGAGAATCAGACCCGAAGTCTCAGGGGTCTCGATCACTGCATAGGCGTCTTTAATCGGACGCATGCTGAGAAACTCGTTATACGTCCAAAGATTGCTAGTAATTCCCGCGACTCGGATCTGTGCCAGACCCGCGGTTGCATCCTGCTGCATGACCTTAACCAGGGCTCCCTGTATAAGGTAGTAGGCCCGCACCCCCTCGACCATATGCAACTCATTGAAGTCACTCGGATCTCTGGTTATCTCCACGAGATCCTCCTTCGTAGCGCACGCGTATGGGCCATCAATTTTTACCCAACGGTATCCTTCCGCAACGAGATCATGATAGTCGCGGGCCGATGCAGTTAATGCGATGCCCGTCGCCACAATGGACACTAGAAACGTTGTTATAAGCTTCATAGATTCTCCTGCTCCGAAACCGACTCGGAGTCATGCTTGCTTTGGGAGGAACCGCTGATTCTGCGAAAGTTTCCCGAAAATAGTGCTGCACGACCTGCAATTCGAACCAGAGAAAAGGAATAGGCTGCATAACATCTCCCCATTCCAGGTTAGTTCTGCTTACTGCTCACGACCTCCCTATCGCATCTCCTGGCTTATCTTTGAAATCGTATGTTCCGCTAGCACTGAGCGTCTTTGGTGATAAGCTCGTTGTTTAAGATGGAACTGCGTCACCTGCGTTATTTCACTGCCGTGGCCGAGTACCTGAATTACTCGGAGGCTTCGCGGCGGATTCACGTCGCCCAGACTGCCATTAGTCAAACCATCCTTGACCTGGAGGAAGAACTTGGAGTGCGGTTGCTCCTCCGGAATCGCCGCACGGTTCGGCTCACGGCCGCCGGTGAAATCTTTCGGCGCGAAGCACTCGAAACCTTGCGTCGGAACGAGGAGGCGGTTCGCTTGGCCAAACGCGCCTCGTTGGGAGAAGTAGGGCGACTTCGCATCGGATTCGCCGCTGCCACCGTCGCGTTCCTGCCTGCCTTAGTGCAGGAGTACAACCGGCGTTTCCCTGATGTGGAATTAACGCTGCTCGAACTGCTGCCCTCAGAGCTGGTCAAGGCGTTTGACGAAGGCCGGCTCGACGTCGGTTTTTCCCGGGCTTTGTCCGCCGATGCGAGCAGAGAATTCGGTGAAGACGTCGTTTATACAGATTACCTTCACCTCGTGTTACCCTCCACACATCCTTTGACTCGGAGTTTGGTGCGTGACGGGACGATACACATTAAGCGGCTGTCTGGTGAAAAATTTGTGCTTTTAAAGCGCGAAGCCAGTCCGGGTTTATATGATGATGTGCTCGCGTTTTGCCGGCACGCGGGCAAGTTCTCTCCCCATGTGGTCAACGAGGCTGACCACGGGTCCACGGTTCTGCTTCTTGTGGAGTCGGGCATCGGCATCTCGATCCTCCCCGGCAGCTTACGTCACTTAATCCGTGCAGGTGAGCCCGTGGTATTTTGTCGGTTGCAGCCCGATTCCGCGCCCACCGAGTTTCGAATGATTTGGCGGCGGAGCGTACCATTGTCGCCCACCGTAGAAGCCTTTCGAGAAGTCGTTCAGAGCCAGCTGGAAGCGATCCATGCATTGATGGAGGCAAGACCGTCAGAAGAGAAGGGGCGCCAGTCGCAAAGGTCGTAGCCGGCTGCTACCCGTTTACGACTTATGAGGATCTCCACTAACTTGATCCCTGTACTGACGGGGAGTCATCCCAAAATGACATCGGAAAGCCCTTCGCAGGTTCAATTCATCACGCAGGCCTGTTTTCGTGGCAATCTCTTTTAAGCCGTCCCGGCTTGTTTGAAGGCGATCGCGAGCGGCCTCCACTCTGAGCGATCTGACCCAGAGCGCTGGACTCATGTTAAATTGCTTTCGAAAGCGACGAGCAAAAGTCCTTGGACTCATCGAGGCGAATTTGGCGAGAGCCGTCACGTCGAGTTTGCGATGGAGATTTGCCAAGGCCCAAGCTGGCAAATTTCTGAAGCCAGGCTCCGAGACCTTCTCCTGTTCATGAAGGACTGTGCTGAATTGAGCTTGCCCTCCGGCCCGACGGAGAAACAGCACCAGATAGCGGGCCACTGCATTCGCTGCGCTGAATCCCCAATCTTCTTCCACCAAAGCTAAGGCAAGGTCGATACCCGCGCTGACACCAGCCGTCGTGTAAACATTCTCGTCTTTGGCGAAGATCGGATTTACGTCAACTCTCAGTTCGGGGAGGATACGCACTTTCATCTTTGTCCGCAGTGCGGCGAGTACTTCGTTTCAGCGGAGACCGTGCTTTTTAAGAAAGGGTTGGTAAGTTGCGTAGAGAAAAAGGGTGGCGCGAGCGGTTGCTGACGCCATCTTTGAGCCGACGCTGCGCATTGCAGGCGTAACACCATAATACTGAGGCGACGAAACGAGATGAGCGGAAGGCAGGACAACTTGAAAATGTTTCCGCCAATCCATTTTTACCACATCGCTGAACCATCGAACGTGGCATCGATTAGGCGCCATGGCTTGCTAAGTACAGAACGACTAGTAAGGCGGACAATTCACAGCAATGCAGAAATCAGTTCAATCTTAGGTCGTCATCGCGCCGATCGTCTCGTTCTTCGCGACGGAGTTCTCATACGCGACCAAAAGCCGATGCCGCCCCATTTGCTGGAGCCAGTGCTTTGTGACGGTATGACTCCGTCCGACTGGTATCGATTCTTGAATCGGTTCGTTTTCCTCTGGGCAAATGAGGAACGAGTTAGTCGCCATTTGCGCGCTTTTAGAGGCAGGCAACAGGTGGTTCTGACCCTCGACGCCCGTCGATTGTTGGCGGACCTGGGACATCGCACCTTTTTGAGCCCGATAAACAGTGGTAACGCGCAGCGCAAGGCCGTTCCGCGCTCTCAGAAACTTTTCACCCCATACCTGGATTGGCTCCGTGAGGGCTGGCCGATCGTCGGATCAAGGAAGCGGCCACGTTCGAGCCTTCCGGTTGAGGTTGTCGTTCAAGACCATCTGCCTTTGAACCCATACCTCATTGATGAATTCCTTGAATAACTCCGTATCGCGCCGACGCGGTAGGAGTTTCTCATCGACTCTACTCATCATTTAATCCCCTTCCGTCGAGAATTTGCTGCATACATTTCTCGACCCTTGACTCCCGAGTTTTGGATTGCTTGGGTGCAGAAAAATAAAAAATGTATCCTCTTTGCCGTCCCGGCGTTAATGCATCAAAAGCAGTTTTTAAGGCAGGGATTTCATCTAATTTTTTTTGAAATTCTTCAGGAATTTTGAGTTCTGTAATCTTTTTGAACTTCACTTCTAAACCGGCTCTTTCGACCTCAATGGCTTCTTGAATATAGGCTTTCAAGACGGTTTCCATCTCGACTATTTCTCGAATATTAGTAAACCGCATCTGGCGCCCCGCCTCCGTATTCTCCCCAGGTTTGATTAGAATACCATTGGGATCTTTTAATAAAGCACCTTTGAAAAACAGAAGGGCGCAGTGTTCTTTTAATGAAAATATTACAATCATGTTACGTTTATCAAACGCGTAACAAGGTTTACCCCACTTCAATTCTTCGGTCAGCTGACAGTCGAGCAGGATCCTTCGCAATTTCTGCAATTCTTGTCGCCACTTTTGGGCGTTATTGAAATATGCATCAACCTTAGGATTCATTCCGCTCCTTGTCATAGTATGTTATAATCGGTAGGAGTTGGAGATGCAACATGCCGCTACCGGACGCTTTAGTAACGGCTTTACCCAGACGCTAAGCGGCGAGACTCGGGGACTCTACGTCTTCAAGCGACTTTGCCTCAGAACCGAAGAAACTCGGTTCGAGCAAAAGGGAGCTGATTTGTTCGTCACCGGAAGGAGAAGAGAGCCGCAGCACACCCTCTAACCGGATTAAACCTCACGCTGTTCAGGAAATGATGCCTACCGCCTCGAGCGACAGATAAGTCGTTGGCGCGCTCATCTTGAGCGCCGTCAGAGCGCTCTCAAATGCCGACTGGCGCGCAGCGTCCACACCATGTTGCAACGCCGACCATATCTGCGGAAAGGTCTTGCGGAACTGGCTCGCATGATGCTCGTTGATGAAATAGCTCGTGTCGTGAAACCGGTTCGGGAGCGTGCGTTTTTGCTTGCCCAGGAGCAGTAAAGCGCCTCCGCCGCTCCCTTCGTACTTCGCCATATCTACGCGAACCTTGGCGTAGAGTTCGCAGAGGTCGCGCGAGGTGAGCTGGATCGGGCTGTTGAGCCGAGTGCCGTGCTTCTGCAAAAACCGGTGGACGAGGAATGTCGCGATCAGGCCTACCTCGTTCTTGCTGCGGAAGACCCCGGTCGAGTGGCCTCCGGGCAAGTAATAGAACCTGGACTTGATGCCCGGCGCGTGATCTTCGTCGATCAGCACCGGTTTGAAGATCTTGCGCCGCTCGTCCGCCTGCACAATCGCCGCATAGTTCTTCACATTGGCGGGCAGTGTCACCTTCCCAGGGTCGTCGAAGTTCCCCGGCCCGGGCACAGGATCCACTGCGCAAATGTTCACCGGGATCGCTTTCGTCCGTGGATTCTCGTTCAACGCGTGGGCGATCATAAAGCAAGTAATCGCGCCTCGGCTCCAGCCCGCCATGTTGATCGTATGCGGCAGGTCGAGCGTCGCGTTCAGCACCGCCATCGTGTGGTGGACGTTGTGCTCCCAGCCATACCCGCTGACCACCCCGCGAATGACCGCGAACGGGGAGCATTCCTTCAGCCCACTGATCGGATCGCGCGTCCCCGGCGTCTTAGCCTGCGCCGCGAGGCTGCGGTCGTGCGCCGTTGCCGACTTGCGCGCATGATGGGAGTAGCTTCCCGGCCCATCATTGATCATCCAGTCGCGATTCTCCGCGCCGGCGCTGCGGCGGGCCAGGTCGGCGATTGTCTCATCCAGGTTTTGGCGGTTGTGTGAAGTACCACAGTTGTAGATGGAAAATACCTCTGGCATCGGCGTACTGTTTTTGTTCGTTACTTTTGCTTTTATTCTCCTAGGTCAGTCTGAGGGGACTTTGGTTAGCACCCAACGCTTTTTCCTCCTCCCCGAATTCGCGAGCCGTCCTTGTTAGCTGTAACGAGAAAAACTTCTCGATCCCTCAAAGAAAAAATTCTGCAGCTTTCAGTGTATAGCGAAACTGACCATTCAATGCTATGACCAGGAATCGTGGCTGATGCAGCGAATGGCAAAAGGGCTCAGCGCGCTCGTAACAAATTCGGGCTTCGGGTGCTCCCATTGCCCGAGTGGTCGCTAGTAGCGCCGCCTGCATGGACTGGAGGGCTACGCTCCCGACTCCGCCCCTGTTCCCCCTTGCTACGTCGGGCTAGCAGGGGCGCCATAGTTCCGCGTCCGCGGAACGACGGCGGCCGTCGTAGCAGCCACCACGGAGGATGAAGACCTTTGTGGTTGCGGCTTCGCCGCGCTGTGGTCTTCTGTGCATATCTGGTCTGTACCATTCCGCGATCGCGCCAAGGGCCGAAATCCGAGTGCGTTTTCTTTTAGCCATATCGCCGTGAACCGAGACGATGCCGACGGCCTCGCCGATCCGTTTTGGCTGGCCCTATTATGACTTAGAGGGAAAAATCGTATTGTGCGAAAGCTAGGGCGTTCGCCGGACGGAAAAACCGAACAAAAGCTTTGTTGACCGCAATGGCCACACTATGGTGGGCATATCCGACGACCTAAGTGGCAATCTTATGGATGTCACCGCAAAATCTGAAGCCGATCGCGATGCGCTGCGATTTGCCATGAACCTCTCTCTGGCAGTTGGTTTGCTCATGTTTGTGATGAAGACAGGCGCTTACCTGCTTACGCGCTCCGCCGCCATTCTGAGCGACGCGGCGGAGTCCGTGACGCACGTGGCGGCAGTTTTCTTCGCCGCCTATAGCCTGCGCTTGTCCTACCGCCCTCCTGATAAGGATCATCTCTACGGTCACGCGAAAATTTCATTTTTCTCCGCTGGCTTCGAGGGAGCAATGATCATCCTTGCCGCCCTTTTCATCATCTTCGAATCGATCCGCAAATGGATGACGGGCCTGCAATTGGAAAACTTGGGGGTGGGTACCGCGCTGACGGCGGCGGCGATGATCATCAATGGCGGCTTGGGCGGTTACCTTTTATGGCTGGGCCGGCACAAGCGCTCGCTCATCCTCGAGGCCGACGGAAAGCATGTGCTTACCGATTGTGTGACGAGCCTTGCCGTTCTGGTTGGCCTTGTTCTCGTGCTCTTGACGAAATGGACCCCATTCGATCCCATCTGCGGAATTCTGACGGCTTGCAACATCTTCTGGTCTGGTACTGGTCTGTTGAAGGCTGCCTTTATCGGTCTGATGGATACGGCTGATCCCATCGCCCAAGCGAAACTTACCGAGGTCCTGGACCGGGAAACCGGCACGCGCGGAATGAGCTACCACAGCCTTCGGCATCGCAATTTAGGTGACGCCCATTGGGTGGAGGTACACTTGCTTTTCCCGAGTGATTCATCCTTGGCTGAGGCGCACCGAACAGCAACGGATATCGAGAGAGTCATTGAAGCGTCCCTTGAACCACGCGCTTTTGTTACAACGCACCTAGAATGTGCTTTAGACCACGACGCGTTGCATCCCAACGAGAATACTCGCTGACCGCGATCTTGAATTGATAATCGGTCGTTTCAGCGATTACCTAGCCCGCAATGAGCTCGTCGATTCTCCCAGTGCGTATTTTTGCGGGCTAGAACGAGTTGAGCTGCTTGAATCGCTCTATTGCTTCCTCCACTAATCTGCGTGTCAGCGCCTCGGCCGGCATTTCTCTTCCCAGCGGTGAGGCTTGACCCGACCAGAACGGCGTGAAGTCGCTGTTCCCGTTTTTCTCCGCCATAGCCCGCAATGGCGCTAGCTCCCCCATCGGTAGTGGGAAGTCCGGTAAAGCATCCGAGATCGGGCTAACCTCGAGAGCTAGCCGGTTAACCAGGGCGCGGGCAGGTCGCCCCGTAAACACGTTTGTGACAAAGGTCGTGTCCGCGCGTGCTTGCCGCAGGGCATCCCGATACAACGACGGTGTGGCTGCTTCCGGACACCGGAGATAGGCAGTCCCGATCTGCGTTCCGGCCGCTCCAAGTGCAAATGCGGCGGCTATGCCACGGCCGTCGGCAATCCCGCCGGCGGCTACAACCGGGACGCTAACAGCGTCAACTACCTGCGGCACCAGCGCCAATGTCCCTGGTTGCGAAGCGCTCGCACGGTTAAAGTTGGGCCCAAGAAACATACCCCGATGACCACCGGCTTCGTAGCCCTGTGCGATGATAATATCGACGCCGCGAGCTTCCAGCCAAAGTGCTTCAGCAACAGTCGTCGCTGACGCCATAACGCGGCAATCCGCCGCCTTGACCCTGGCCAGCAGCGCCGAGTCGGGAAGGCCAAAATGAAAACTCACCACTTCCGGTTTCGCATCCTCGACGACGCTGCACATAGCGTCATCGAACGGTGCGACATCCACGCGGGAACGCGGCAACTCGGAGTGAATCCCAAGCTCGCAATAGTAGGGCGACAGCCGGTCGCGCCAAGCTTGCTCGCGCTCAGCATTTGCTTTTGCCTGGACATGACAAAAGAAGTTAACGTTGATAGGCTTGTGAGTCAGCCTTCGCAACGCTTGAATTGTCTTCGCTACGAGCTCGGGTTCCATCGTAGCGCAACCGAGCGAACCTAAGCCGCCGGCGGCGCAGACGGCAGCTGCAAGTTCGACCGTGCCAATTCCCGCCATCGGCGAAAGCACGACCGGGTGCTCAATCTGCAAAAGCTCGATTACTCGGCGGTCCGGCCACATAATTCTCCTCCTTCATGTTCATATACGTCTTGTGCCTCTGGCCTCCTTTTTGTCCCAATCGCCGTAATTGTTGCCCGAACTGGATTCCAAGTTTCATATAAGTTCTTCGCACCTCCTGGGCTCTATTCCCTCCTAGCCTATTTCTTCGGACCCGCCAATAACCGAGAAAATCGTCGCTATCGACTGCCAGGGCGGCTCGCTCTACGCGAAGCCCGCGGCCAAAATCTCTTCCAGATATGAGGCAAGCACCTGGCGAAACTCTGCCACCACCAGCGGTTTGGTTTTCGTGTCCGATTCTAGAAAAAGAGTAATCATGCCTTTGACAATCTGGACCGCAACATTAGCGGCCAATAATGATCGTTCCGATGAAAGAGATGGATTCTTAGTCCGAAAGGCATTGGCAACGATCGTGCGTAATGCTTTGCGAGCGGCTGGATCGCGGCGAAAGCGAATGGGCGCGCTGTGCAGACCGAGGTAGGCGGGCCGCTCCTGCGCAAACTCGATGATGCAGTCAATGAACAAACTGGCAAACTGGGCGGTAGAGAGCTTCTCTGCATGCTCCATCAAGGATTTGAGGCGCCATTGCAGTTCTTCTGCATACCGGCTGAGGAGAGTGGCAGCGACCGACTGCTTATCTGGGAAATAATTGTAAAGCGCCCCAATAGACGAGCTACTACGGTCTGCGATCGCCTGCATGGTAGTGGCTTCGAAACCTATTTCCGCGAACAGTTCTGCGGCTGCCTGTAGGAAACCTGCTAGCCGGTGGGCGGAACGCTCCTGTTTAGGGGCGGCTCGCACCGAGCTTGACGAAATCGAGGATGGCCTCATATTGATTAATATAAATCGAGGATATCCTCGAATTCAACCCGATTTTTTCTTAGAACATCCTTTGTTGATTATGTCTGACCTTTATCTCCATTCACGGAAAACGGCGCTCGTCGCTATCGATCTGCAAAACGCGATTATGGGAATCAGTACGGCCCCGTATCCAGCGACGGAAGTCGTGCAAAGAAACCGCCAGATTGCCGACGAGCTACGAGCTCGGGGCGGCTTGGTCGTCTGGGTCAGGGTTAACCTCAAGCAGTTCATACACCTGCCCGTCGATAAGCCCTCGCCTTTAGTGGGCAAGCCGCTGCCAGATGAGCTCTCCGAAATCGCACCATCGGCTGGTTTCCAGGATAGAGATCTGCTGGTTACAAAGCGCCACTGGGGCGCGTTCGCCGGCACGCCGCTCGAGCAAGAACTCAGGTGCCGTGACATCGATACCGTCGTGCTGACCGGAGTCTCGACGAACGCGGGAGTCGAATCAACGCTGCGTCAGGGGACGGGCCTGGGCCTCGGGTTCGTCGTAGTCGAAGACGCCTGCTCCGGCCAGGATGCCCAAGAGCATCGCTTTGCCTTTGAGAGAATCTTCCCCCGCCTCGCGCGGGTCCGCACTACAAAGGAGGTCCTGAAAGCGCTTGCCTGAGCAAACCCTAGAGAAGGATCGGCTTGATCCGCGGGCATGGAGGATCCTCTCAGTTGCGGTGCTGGGCTCGTTCCTTTCCCAGCTAGACGCGACCGTTGTCAACGTCTCGCTTTCCAACCTTGCCGCGGAACTGCATAGCAGCCTGCCCGTGATCCAATGGGTTACCAGCGGATATCTTCTCGCGCTAGCTCTTATGTTGCCCTTGAACGGCTGGCTTGTAGAACGCATCGGGGCTAAGAGGCTCTATCTGGTCTGTTTTTCCGGGTTTACCCTAGCCTCAGCCCTTTGTGCGTTGAGCTGGTCCGCAGGCTCACTGATTGCGTTCCGCCTCGTGCAAGGCGTTAGCGGCGGACTGATGGCGCCGATGGCGCAACTCGTGTTGGCACGCGTCGCAGGTCCAAGGCATCTGGTGCGCGTTGTTGGTTACGCGGCGGTACCCGTTCTGTTGGGGCCAATCCTCGGTCCGGTCATTGCGGGAGCCATTCTCCAGCATGCGACTTGGCATTGGCTCTTCCTCATTAACCTGCCGATCGGTGTCCTGGCGGTCGTACTCGCGTTCCTGTTTCTGCCTGATGATGACGACATAAAGGGGGTTACGAGAGGGCTCGACCTGATCGGCTTGCTTCTGCTCTCACCGGGCCTGGTGCTGTTTCTGTACGGATCGGATCATTTGGGGGAGCAGACAGGGATTACGGCAATCCTGTTGTCGACAATTCTGCTTGCAGCCTTTGTGTTCAAAGCTTCGAAGGACCGAGAACGAGCGCTGATCGACTTACAGCTTTTCAGAAGCAGAGTCTTCTCCGCTTCGGCTGTCACTCAGTTCACAGCCAATGGCCTGTCATTCGCGGGCCAGATGTTGATCCCTATATACCTCATTCGTGCTGCGAGCGAATCGCCAAGCGTTGCCGGCTGGCTTATGGCTCCTCTAGGACTGGGAATGATGTGCACTTATCCATGGCTGGGGAAGTTGACGCAGCGCTTTGGTATCAGGGGGACATCCACCGGAGGCGCAACGGTAGCGTTTTTGGGGACGTTACCTTTTCTCTATTTAAGCTCCCATCCTCTAAATCTGCTGATTCTCGCAGGCACGCTGTTCATACGAGGCGTGGGCATGAGTGCGGTGGGTATTCCGTCCATTTCTGCCGCTTATGGATCGGTACGCAAGGAAGAACTGCCGATGGCCGCAACGTCTTTGAACATTGTGCAACGTCTTGGCGGTCCCACGCTGACGAACCTTTGCGCAACCTTTCTCGGTTGGCAACTGGCTGTTCATTCGCCCGGCAATGTAACTAACGCGTTTACGCTCAGCTTTGCCCTCTTATGCAGCTTGCATGCGTTGCTGATCGTAGCCGCTATGAGGCTCCCGCTTTCCTTGGAAAAGATGCAGCATCCACCCGCTGAGGAGCTAGGAGAGGGATGTCGCGAAGGCGTGACCCAGCCGCGAAGCGGCGCTTCAGGTTAGCGTCATGGCCTCGGGAGGCGACGGAGAGTCGGGGTCAACGGGAGCACAGGCGTTCGCCTTCTTGCGCCGCTCGAAGGCACCGAGGTGACCACGTCCGGCTCATGACGGCTCTTCTCCGCGTGATCCATTGCAGCAAGCAAAGCAGTACGTGACCCGCTCCTAAGCATGGGTGCCGAGAAGACCCGCTTCGCCTCGCCGCCGCACACCAAACATTTGGCCGACTCCGTTGCCATCCTGAGCGGTCGATTTATCTCGAACACGCCATGTTCATAACACCGATATTCATATAGAGGCATCGCGCTCACTCCTTCTTAGTCAATAACTCAACTTTCCGAAGAAAAGCTTCGGCGGGCACTTCGAAACCGAACACCTGTGGGCATTTTCAAAACCGCACGCCCCGGGTTATCGTGCTGCCACGGCTAAGTTAGCGCGAGGCTAGCACACATTTGAGCTGACTTGCAAGAGCAATAAAGCGACGGACGTTAGTGTTTTTGCAATACGAATCGGAGATTCGTTAATAGATTTAAAGGCCACGAGGCTTTTGTTAGTGGGGAAGACCTGCACGCGATGACCGCTTCTCGCATCGAAATGGTGGCCATTGAAGAGATGGCAAGGCTCAGCACCTTGCTCATTGGGATGTCGAACATCTGCCTCAACGCGCGGTTTACGACAGAACCCTGCGCGAATGTGACCACGACACGACGTGCGAAAATAGACCGGGCGTACCGACGCTTGATGCCCGTATCCGGAGCCCTGCGTGCACTCCAGTCATGATGGACGCGTTTGCCGATGAACGTGATCTCTCCAGAGAAGAGATTAACTCGAGCAATCGCACTGCGCCGTCCAGGAGACGACATGCCCCGCCGGCACCATTTCCTGGATGCGCGGCAGCAGGGACGCCACGACTTCGGGATCGTCGTAGAACTCCAGCACTAGTGGCAGGTGTACGATCAGGCGCAGCAGGTCGTCCGCGTGCACTTCCACCCCGCTACTGCCGAACCCAGCCACGCCGCGAAACACAGTGACGCCGTGCACCTTGTGCTCATCGTGCAGCAGCT
>Ga0213877_10000011_pt1 | contig 19023 bp, 17 predicted proteins | sample VelepicoBEBS_R01_FD_160112 | JGI IMG/M metagenome (GOLD analysis project Ga0213877, IMG submission 160112) | Vellozia epidendroides bulk soil microbial communities from rupestrian grasslands, the National Park of Serra do Cipo, Brazil - BS_R01 | ecosystem: Environmental > Terrestrial > Soil >...
CCGTCCCGCTCAGAATTCCCGGTTTCTCCTGCAATTGACGTCTCACCTCTTTGACGACGGCACCCGCTGTTTTACCCACGGCTTCCATACTGAAAGCACAAAAGAGAAACGGCAGCAGTCCTCCAACAAAGAGCCCGATGATAACTTTAGGCTGCTCAAGCGAAAAATCCGCTGAGTTAACTCCGTGGCTCCCGGCTGGATCGAAATGGGCTCTGAGCTCGGCCACATAGGAACCGAAGAGAACCAAAGCGGCTAGACCTGCAGAAGCAATCGCGTAGCCTTTAGTAACAGCTTTCATGGTATTACCGATTGCATCGAGACTGTCCGTAACCAGCCGGGTCTCCTTACCCATACCGCTCATGACCGCAACTCCACCGGCGTTATCAGAAATTGGTCCGAACGAATCCAAGGAGATAATAATCCCCGCCGAGGAAAGCATACTTGTCACTGCAACTGCCACGCCGTATAGGCCGGAAGCAGAATAACTCAGTAAGATAGCCAACGCGATGAAAACCACAGGTAGCGCTGTCGCCTGTTGACCGACCGCTAAACCCGCGATGATGTTAGTAGCATGTCCCGTCTCCGAGGCTCGAGCGATCTTTCTGACTGGCACAAAACTCTTGGATGTATAATAGTGCGTAATCGCGACAATTACTCCCGTCATCGCTAACCCGATCAACGTCGCAAAATAGACTTGGAAAGGAGTGTGCGTCTCGTCTCCGACCTTGAAGCTCGCTGGAAATAAGATCGTAGTGGCCGGCCAGTAAAAGATCGCAGAAACGAGGCTGCTCACAATGACTCCTTCACCCAAGACGCGCGCAGGATCTCTTTTTGTCTTATTTACGTAGTAAATACCGGCAATTGCGGCGAGAACCGATATACCTGCCAACAAGAACGGGTAAATCACCGCTTGCGGCGTTGCCGCCATGGTTAGGAAGCCGACCAGGACCGTGCCAATGATACTAATCGCGTAGGTTTCAAATACGTCTGCAGCCATACCGGCACAGTCACCAACATTATCACCCACATTGTCAGCGATGGCGGCGGGATTCCTTGGATCATCCTCGTCCCAGTGCGCCTCTAGCTTACCTACCAGATCCGCACCAACATCGGCGGCCTTGGTATAGATCCCGCCTCCCAGACGGGCAAACACGCTGATGAGACTGGCACCTAGCCCTAAGCCTACCAAACTACTGATTGCTCTATCACGTCCAAAAAGCTGCTCGCCAATCAAAAAGAAGACACCGACTGAAAGAAGACCGAGTCCGACAACGAGAAGGCCGGTCACAGAACCGCCATTAAAAGCTATCCGCACGGCGCTTTCCTTTGAGCTAGCCGCCACCTGTGCAACACGAGAATTTGAGATTACCGCTACGCGCATCCCGATGTATCCCGCAGCCATCGAACAGGTCGCTCCGATGAGAAAACCAAGCGCGGTAAAAAAGTCCCGCGTAAAACCGAGCAAAAAAAAGATAATTACAGCGATAACACTCACCGCTACAAGCTGCCGATTCAAGTATGCCTTTGCTCCTTCCTGGATCGCGCCCGAAATCCGGCGCATCTGATCGTTCCCTGGTGGGCACGCTATGACAATTCTGATTAAGTAGAAAGCCGTGGCTAGCCCAATTAGAGCACAAATCAGGGCAATCCAAATGCCGGCGCCAAGGAGAGCATTAATGGCGAAGAAGGGTGCGATCATACAAACAACTAATAGTCTGGCGACACGAAAGCGACTACCTAGATATTGCTTAACTCTAACCGGGAATTGCTCGGGGCATGCCGTTTCTGTAACGTCGATTTCACTAGCCGAAACTTGGCCGCGTCGCATTCAAGGACGCTTATTTCGCGAGTAGGCTAGATACCGCAGAACAATAAGTGTGCGACCGATGCGTCTGCTCGTACATGCTCCCGCATTTTCATCGGCGGCTGAAAAATCCCCAGCGACGCTGCTTGCGGTAACGAGCAATGGCTGGCTCGTGGTTGCGGAGACCGACACTTGGGAGCAGTCTCCAAGCGCGGTCACGCGGAGGCTATCTTTGAAGGCTTCGGAAAGTTCTGGGGCTGGTTTTCGATTTTTGACCTGATCGGGAAGCCCGATGGGGTTGTTAATCAAGCTGTCCGTAGCCCGGTAGTGTAAGGAAATCGACAAACCGATCGTCGGTCGTTATTTGATCATACAGGGCGGCGGCCTCTCGATACTTACCTGTCGAGTACTGCTCTTGACCCACCCACGACTGGATCTTGACAAGCTCTTCTTTCAGCAGACTGCGAAATAGTTCCTGAGTCACTTTGCGCCCGTCCGACAGAATGCCGCGCGGATGCCGCATCCACTGCCAGACTTGAGCTCGGGAGATTTCTGCTGTAGCGGCATCTTCCATCAGATTGAAGATCGGGACACAGCCGACGCCCCGCAGCCACGATTCCAGGTACTGCACACCCACGGTTATGTTAGTCCGCAAGCCTTGCTCCGTGATCGGTCCTTCAGGTCCAAATTTCAGAATATCAGCCGCGGTGATCTGGACATCGTCCCGTTTTCGATCAATTTGGTGGGGGGTTTTCATTACCGCATCAAACGCCGTCAAAGCGGTTGCAACCAGACCAGGATGCGCCACCCACGTGCCATCATGCCCATCGGTTGCTTCTCGTTCCTTGTCGGCGCGAACCTTTGCAAACGCCTGCTCGTTCGTCTTCTCGTCATTCTTGACCGGGATCTGAGCGGCCATGCCTCCCATGGCGTGAATCGCTCTGCGGTGGCAGGTCTTGATGCATAGCAATGAATAGGAGCGCATGAAATGGGTAGTCATGGTCACCAACGCGCGCTCTGCCAGAATGAAATCCGGCTGGTTTCTGAAGCGCTTGATACAGCTGAAGATGTAATCCCATCTACCGCAATTGAGCCCGGCAGAATGATCTTTCAATTCGTATAGGATTTCATCCATCTCAAACGCCGCCAGGATCGTCTCGATCAACACCGTCGCTCGAATCGAACCGCGTGGAATACCCAACCAATCCTGAGTGAAATTGAAAACATCGTTCCAGAGACGCGCTTCAAGGTGGCTCTCCAGCTTTGGCAGGTAATAATAGGGCCCGGATTGGCGAGCCAGCAGCTCTTTCGCGTTATGAAACATATATAACGCGAAGTCGAACAGGCTACCTGACACTTGCTCTCCATCGACTAGCAAATGCTTTTCCGGTAAATGCCAACCGCGCGGTCGAACGAACAGCACGGCCACGCGCTCTTTCAGCCGGTATTCCTTGCCCTCCGAACTCTTGAATTCGATCGTCCGACGAATTGCATCCTGCAAGTTAATCTGGCCTTCCATTAGGTTGTCCCAGGTCGGAGTATTGGCATCTTCAAAATCAGCCATGAAGACTTTCGCACCGGAATTCAGTGCATTGATCACCATTTTGCGGTCGGTCGGCCCGGTGATCTCCACGCGGCGATCTTGCAGATCTGCTGGTATGGAAGCTACGGTCCAATCGCTTCTGCGCACGTGCTCGGTTTCGGGCAGGAAATCCGGCATCTTGCCGGTATCCAGATCCGCCTGTCGTTGGCCTCTGCGCTGCAGCAGCTCTTTGCGGCGTTGATTAAACTTTCGATGCAGCGCAGCAATGAGTTCAATAGCCTTCGGAACTAAGACTTCCTCTGCAGCCGGCGAAATGGTTGCGGTGATTTCAACCCCGTCAGGCAATTTGAGTTTGTTCTTCATAGATTCAAGTTCGGTGTATTTAGAATTCGTAGACCGAGCTGAACGGTTTGCGGATAGCCATACGTCTCAATGGAACTGCTCGTGCTCGGTCGAACCGTTTAGCGCGATGGTCGATGATGTTCCTTGAGCAATGGTCTGAGCCACGTCATCGAAATAACCGGTACCGACCTCGCGTTGATGTTTGGTTGCGGTGTAGCCTTGCGCTTCGGCGGCGAATTCGGCGCTCTGGAGGTCTGCATAGGCCAACATCCCGCGTTCACGATAGCCTTTGGCCAAAGTAAACATGCTGTAATTCAGCGCGTGGAATCCACCCAGGGTGATGAACTGGAATTTGTAACCCATGGCGGCCAGATCCTTCTGGAACGAAGCAATGGCATTATCAGCGAGCTTTTTCCGCCAATTGAACGAAGGCGAGCAATTATAAGCCAGCAGTTTAGCGGGGAACTTCGCGTGAATCCCGTTGGCAAATTTCTTCGCCTCAATGAGGTTCGGCTCGCTGGTTTCGCACCAAAGCAAGTCGGCATAAGGCGCATACGAAAGACCGCGGGCAATGGCTTGATCGATACCGGCCCTAACCCGGTAAAAACCTTCGACCGTCCGTTCACCGGTCAGAAATGGACGATCCTTTTCATCTATGTCGCTAGTCAGCAGTGCTGCGGCGTTGGCGTCGGTCCGGGCCACGATGACAGTCGGCACGCTACAGACATCGGCCGCGAGTCGAGCGGCAACGAGGTTACGAATCGCTTGTCGGGTCGGAACTAGCACCTTGCCGCCCATGTGACCGCATTTCTTCTCAGAAGCCAGTTGGTCCTCAAGGTGGACGCCACCGGCTCCGGCCTCAATCATCGCTTTGACCAGCTCGAAGACGTTCAATGGGCCGCCGAATCCAGCTTCTGCATCTGCCACAATCGGCGCCATCCAATCCACGCCGTTCTTCCCTTCGTGATGATAGATCTGATCAGCCCGTAAAAGCGCCTGATTGATCCGCTTCACCACGGCGGGCACACTGTTGGCGGGATAAAGACTTTGGTCGGGGTACATTTGCCCGGAGAGATTGGCATCTGCCGCGACCTGCCAACCGCTTAAATAGATGGCTTTGAGCCCGGCTTTTACCTGTTGCACTGCCTGATTCCCGGTCAAGGCGCCGAGGGCCGGAACGTATTCTTCTGCATGAAGCAAGTGCCAGAGCCTCTCGGCCCCCTTTCTGGCCAAGGTGTATTCCACGGAGAAAGATCCGCGCAACCTTTCAACATCTTCGGGTTGATAGGGACGGCTGATACCTTGCCAACGCCGGTCCGTTGCGACATTTGAACGGACAAGACTAGGATTCTCACAAACATTCTCTAGATGTGTTGTCATATACTTATTTTCCGAGCTGATACGCAAATTCTGCTACCTGGTCCTTTCCTAACCCTCGAATCGACCAGACGGAATTACTTTGTTTCTAACGCGCTGATAGGTTAAAGATATCGCCTCCCCCATTATGGAACTGCGGCATCTCCGATATTTTGTCGCTGTCGCCGACGAGTTGAACTTCCGTCGAGCGGCCGAACGGCTTCACATCTCCCAACCGCCGCTGACCACGCAATTGCGACAGCTGGAAGAGGAGATTGGCGCCAAACTTCTGGAACGCGACAGTCATCATGTGGCGTTGACGGCAGCCGGGGATGTATTCCTTCAGAGCTGCCGCCAACTTCTGCGCGACGCCGATACCGCTGCTCAGGCCGCTCGCCGAGCAGCGCGTGGAGAAACAGGGCGGCTGGCTATCAGCTTTATCGCCTCTCTCGCGCACGGCATAGTGCCGACCTTGCTGCGGAATTACCGGCGCCGGTTCCCGGACGTCGAGCTAATCCTGGCAGAAATGGACACCTCTCAGCAGTTGGAAGAACTGAGAGAGCGACGGCTGGACGTTGGCCTGATGGGTGCATGGCTGCCTCTCGAGAATACCGAACTGGAGTCGGTCGTTATAGCCGAGGAGCCGCTTATCGCGGCGCTGCCTGAAGACCACTCGCTGGCGCAGTGTCGTAGTTTGCAATTGTCGGCGTTGGCCCATGAGAAGATTGTTCTAGCCTCGCAACGGAACGCCTCAGGGTACAACCGCTGGCTAATTCGGATTTGCGAGAAAGCCGGCTTTAAACCCCAGATCGCGCGGGAATCATACCGGCGCACGACGACAGTGCTAAACTACGTGGCCGCCGGCTTCGGGGTGACCATTGTCCCGGCACAGTTCAGTCGTGTACCTACCTCGGGCATCGTCTTTGTGCCGCTAGCCAGACATACACCGCTCTATCGTTATTGCGCAGTTTGGCACCGCGACAGGTGCACACCGGTGTTGGAAAGGTTTATTACCGCGGCACGTGCGTTCAAACCCCGGGCCTGCAAAAAGCAGCGGAATCCGCCGCCGTTAAGCGCCGAAGTCGGGGTCATCCGGCTGGGGTCGTGAGCTTTCGCATTTGCCGACCGCTTCCCGAACAAACATCGGTTTATCATAGGAAGCCTCTTCGGGACGGCCGAATTTATCTGGCCGAGGACTCACCGGTGACAAAGCGTGGCTGATGCCGAACATATCTAACAAGTTAAATCGCCGCGGATAGTCGTATCGGTCAGCGCCGGGATTCGAGGTCCCCGGTTGTTCTACCATTAAGATTAGGTTCATAACTTTCCTTTGAAAAAACTTTTGCTCGGATCGGCGGGACGCCTACACCGGCTTTGTGAATTGCTGCCCATGGGTTGTCCGGAGACCTAGAATTTGGAGGTTTAGCAGCGAAGCCGAGACCGCGGATAGGTCGCGGCTTCGCCGCTGAAGAGCAGTAGCGCGATGAGGCTGACTCAGCGGATTATATTCCACGTCAGCCAGAGGCCATAGCCGATTGTTAACACTCCTACGACTGTGAGCGCTCGACTCAGCCGCTTCTCGATGCTCTCGGAGAACCCAAAATCCAGTAAAACGGCGCGCACACCGAGCAGCGCGTGCGTTGTCACAAAGACCAGGAACAGCAATTCGAGCACAAGCACGATTGGATTACGCAAATACGCCACTACATCCGCGAAATCACGTAACCCTCCTTTTGCGATAAAATGATTCGCCATGAAGTGGAGTCCTAGCAATATCACCAGACCGACTCCGGTGAACACTTGCCAGAGCCACGCCGAGGTTGCCTTCGGTTCTTCTGCAAACGGATTTTCCATCGTTTTTAATCCCCAAAAATTTTCAGTGCAGCCGCAATTAAGGCAACGGCCGCTGCGAGCATCAGGATGCCGAAAAGTGCTTTTTGCGCTCTTACGCCTACATCAAAACCGGTTAGCGCTATACGCAAGCCATTGAGGCCGTGAATCAATATGCCCGCGAGTAATACGACATCTAGTCCTAGATAAAAGGGCGAGCGCGCCAGCGATACGAAGGAATCCCATGAACTTTGACCCCGCGCCAACAGACTCAATACACCTAAGTGGAGGTAAAGGTAGACCACGAGTCCAATTCCGGTAATACGATTGAGAGTGTATGCCCACATTCCCAACCTGCGTCGCCGCACATCAAACCAGCGACCGGCCCGGCGTATTTTCGGATAGTTTAGAGTCGCCATCTTCAGTTCCTCCTTATCTTTTCGGTAGGGCGAGGCTCCCGACTACGCCCCGTTACCCCCATGCTTCGTCGGGCCAGCAGGGGCGCTATAGTTCCGCGTCCGCGGGACGACGGCGGCCGCTCGAGCCGCCACCTTGAAACGCCGCGCGATTAGTTCGCGGCGCAGGGCCATAATCTTGCCTGCGGGATCCACCGCCTGTGGACAAGCCGCCGTGCATTCGAAGGCACTATGGCAGCGCCAGACACCATGCTCACCGTCCGCCAGACCCAACAAATGCGCTACATCGCTCGGGTTATCGGCCTTCTGCCTTGCTCGATAAATCGCCGCGAGTCCCGCCGGGCCCAGAAATTTTTCATCGGTGGCCATTGTCGGGCAGGCACTCATACATATGGCGCACTCGATGCAGTTCTCAAAGCGGTTGAAGCGAGACAGGCTTTCCGGTACCTCGACCGGCCTGGACAGAACTCCTGTAACAGCGAGGTTATCAACGCTCACGGGCAAAGAAGGCTCCGCGCTCCGCGTGATCGTCATACCCGCAGCCGACATACGCTGAAAAAAGGCACTTACATCCACAACGAGGTCACTGACGACCGGGAAGTTGCGCAAAGGATCGAGACGCACTGGAGCGTGTCCATCCCACACATCCATCACCCGCGTGATACAGGGTAATTTTTCGACTCCATTGATTCGAAGAGAACACGAACCGCACGAGGAATGGTGACACGCACGGCGAAAGGTGAAACTGCGATCGCGCGTCGCCCAAACCGCGTCCATCGCGTCGATCACGTGGGCCGTGTCCGCTACCTGTACAGTAAATATGTCGTAATGCGGCGGCTCACCTTCCCTGTACCGAAAGATCTGCAGCGGGATCTCGAGCATTTTCATAGAAATCATTGATAGAACAGACGATAGGAGGCTAGCGGCACGTCCCGGGTCTGGCATACGGCCGCAATGGCTAGCTTTTCACAGACTATATCCGCAACGCGTTCTGCCATTGCCCGCGCCGTCGTGGTCTTACCTCCTGCAATCGTAATAAAACCATTCACGCCATCGGCCGCGTGATCGAAGCATTCGAAGGTCCGGCTGACTTCGCGCGCATCCACGCCGCTGCGAGCTATCAGCGGACGCGCCACCGCCATTTTCGCTCGCATGGGCACTTTCCGAACAGGTGGGAGCAGTTGCTCACCCTGGGAGATCATGCGTGCGACGTGCTCAGGGGGTATGGTGATCAAGTCGGGGTCTTCGACGGTCCACGACGTAGTGCCGATGACCGAGGTAGCCCGTTGCGGCACGACTATATCGCCGTCCGATGGCTTGTTGAGCCGGTTTAGGACCATGTTGTTGAGCCGGCAATCGAGCGTTACCATGACGCCTGCCGTGGGGACCTCAGGAACGCTCACACCGGCCTTGCTGGCAATTTCACCAGCCCAGGGGCCGGCAGCATTGACGACCAAGTCTGCGCCAAGCGTTTCGGTTTCGCCTGTCCGGCGATCCTTGACCTTCACGCCTGTAACACTCTTTCCGGAAAAGATAAAGTCGGTGACTTCGGTATATCTGCGAACGACCGCACCATACCGGCGCGCTGTGGCAAGGAAGGCAAGACAAAAACGGAATGGTTCAAATACGCCGTCGGGCACTTGCACCGCCGCGAGCGTAGCGGGATTAAGGTATGGCTCCATCGCAAGCGCCCGTTTAACAGGAATGTCGCGCGCAGGGATGTGGCAAGCTGCGCATCCTTCCAGAAATCGATCCTTGAAAGCAAAGTCGGCTTCGGTCAGGGCCACAAAAAGGCCGTCGTTCAGTTCCAGGAGATCCGGCATAATCTTCCGCAGGGTCATGTTTTCGTCGATGCATTCGATAGCGGATTCTCGATCCGTCACACAATAGCGGCCACCCGAGTGAAGCAGGCAATGGTTGCGCCCCGTTGTACCTGAGGCCACTTCCCCGCGCTCGATGACGGTGACGCGCAATTCGCGCAGCGCTAGATCGTGTGCTGTCGCCGCGCCGGTAGAACCGGCGCCAACTACTATCACATGCGGAACGGACATAGTTTCAAAGTTCTGATCCTGCGAAAAAATTTGTGAGTTCAGCGCGAATAGTCTAACCGACGACGACGGTGCCGAGGCCTTTTGCGCATTCTTGAATCGCTTCTGCTGTGCTGGGATGCGCCAGCGGAACCTGAAGCAGCTCTTCGAGGGTCATTTCGGACCGCATCGCAACCGATACGAAATTCACAATTTCAGCAGCTTGCTGGCCGATGGCATGAACTCCCAGAATCTGCCTTGACTCGGCTTGGAGCAAGATCTTCAGCATGGTGGCGGAAGGGGCAACGACAGTTCTTTCGTCCTCGGTGACAAGTCGAAACGTCTCACTGTGAGCGATTACATCAAGCCCGGCCTTTCCTGCTTCATCTTCGTTCCAGCCTATCGAAGCTGCCCCTGGATCTGTATGTATACATCTCGGAATCCACCGAGACGAAAAACGAGAATTCCTACCCAGGATCGTATCCACCGCAACTCGAGCCTGAGCAACGGCGGCACTGTCCAATAGAGCCAGCCCATTGACATCGCCCACCGCGAAAACGCGCTCGCACGTGGTGCGCATCTGTTCATTGACCTTGATGAATGGATTCGCCACTATATCCATCATCTCCAATCCAAGGTTCTCCACGTTTGGCTTCCTTCCAGTTGCCACCAAAACGAGATCCGGCATAACCCGCGTTCCGTCACCAAGCATATAAACCGGCGCCTCCAGGTTCCTCCCTTGATGGATCACGTCGAAATCGAATCCCAAATGCAGCTCAATGCCCGCTGATTGCATCGCTCTCGCAATATAATCTCCAACTGCTTCGTCCCACTCGGGAAGCAGTCGTTCGCGCTTCTCAACCAGGGTTACGGTTGACCCTAGCGAACGAAAGATCGATGCGAATTCACATCCAATGTACCCACCGCCGACAACAAGCAGATGCCCTGGCAAGCCGCTCCGCATCAGCAACTCAGCACTGTTTACGAGGCGCGAGTTCGACCCTTGAGCGTCAAATTCCGGGCGCGAGCCGGTAGCGAGGATGATATAATCGGCCTCAATGAACTCCGGTTCACCATACTTTGTCGCCAGGCCGATCCTGCCAGTTTCGATCAGCACGGCTCGGCCGAACCGTATGTCTACTCCCGCTCTTTCAAATTGCTTGTTCCACGCCTGAGTCAGTCGGACACTAACTTTTCTTTGGGTAGTAATCCAGTCCGGCAGTCGGGTTCCTGCTTCATCGGCGTCGAGACCTGAATTCGAACTCCTGGCTCTGTATTTGGCGTCTTCGACGCAGGCGCGAAGCGCTCTGAGGCAATAGAAGCCACGATGCAGGCAAGTACCGCCCAGGGTATCTTCTTCAATCAACACAACTCTTAGCCCATTCTGCGCCGCCACTAACGCAGCTTCTCTTCCGCCTGAGCCGGCCCCAATTACAGCCAATTGATAGTGACTATTCATGGTAACGAACAAATATTTATTCTAAAGACGCTTCCTGGATCTCAGATTAATCCGGCGGTTCGCCTTCAGCCGCCCATCCTTTGGCAGAGCCTCCCCATCTTTTGCCGTAGCACGGGCGTCCCGCCCGTGATTGGAGTTTGGACATTTTTCAGACCGAGGAACCGCATCCCGTAGGGTACGGCGTGACAGGCGTTACCGCGACGGCGGGTGGCGGTTGGGAACACAGAAGAACTCAAAGAGGGTTTGAACAGAAGGCCACGAAGCTCTCAAAGAATTGACGCTGTCAATGGTCCCCTGCAGTCCCGAGCGGCATTCCCTTGGAAGGCTCGCATCCGCTAAAAAATCTAACGAGAACAGTTTGATACATTAACAAAGAATGTTGCACAGCAACCCTTAGTGACCTTTGCAGCCTTCTGTTCAAACGTCTTTGCGGCCTTTTGTTCCGTCGGTTGTGGTGGTGAGCCACCGACGGCGCGGTAGGGCGAGGACTTCGGCGAGCTCAGTCGAGCCGCTCCGCCCCTATAGCAGAATAACGTGGACTTTCGCGCTCAGCCTCACTTTCGCTGTCATTTTGACGAGACCGTTCGGGCCGCTTCATAAGCGGATCGCAGTATCGGGGCGCGTTGGAGAACCGCGTCCGCTTTGTGCTGGAGCATCTGTAACGCGAAATACAGCTCTCTCGGCTCGTTCAGCCCTTGCCAGGCGAACTCCTCGCCTGCAGTCTGTGCCCTCCATTGCTGGCAAGTTGTCTCGGCCATAGTATGACATCTAGTCGCAAACTCGATGACTTTGTCGACATAAGCTTCGTTATTCATTCGTCTTCACCCTCCTGTTCACTCTAAATTTTAACTCTTCAATCATAAGACATGCTGCGGAAGCTTCCTTGTGGCATCCCCGATCATACGAGCCGCATCTTCATAACCAATCAGACCCGTATTAACGACGAGATGATAGCACAGCGGGTCATCGATCTCGGCTTTGAAGTAGCGTTTCACATAGCGTCGCCGCGCTTCCTCTGTGACCGATATGAATTCCGCTGCCTCCTGCGGACTGAGATGATAAAAATCTTCGACGTTTTTTACCCGCAGAGCATAAGGCGCCACAAGGCGCACATGAAGGACGTTTTTCCTGTTAGCTGTTATAATATTTGACCCTCTACCGACAAAGATAGCGTGTCCCAGGTTGGCGAGCCGTAGAATTGTCGCAGTAGTATGTTCTACCAACTTCCACCCCGAAGGATGTACGCCTAACAACTCTGCAACCGCGTCTCGGATAACCGGCGGCGCATCCTCGTGCATAAAACGTTCCACCGGAGCTGGGAGATTGTGGTCCCTAAGCACCACCTCCGCCAGATTCTTATCGAAGACGGTCCAGGGACGTCCGGATTTATCGCCGAGCCCCTCCGCCAGCAATCGGGCGACAGTAGTTCCTCCTGCACCCGCTTGCCTGGAGATCGTTATTGAAGGGAGGCTCTGTTTCGGTCGCGTCTCCGCCAAGGCGGCCTGCACCTGCATATACCGTGCAAAATCTTCGAGAAGCCTTGTTTTCGTACTGCGCACTTTTCACACCTCCAGTGAAAATAGACCATGATTGGAAACATTTGACTTATCCGGTTTTGTCCATCGTTAATCATCCTTTGAGGTAGTAGATAAAGACGCGCTCCCGCGGTTCCGGGCCGGCGCGTCCACATCGCTAGCCTGCATCGCTCCTAACGCGATGGAGCCGCAACCAAAAGCGACCGAGTAGGATCAATCCTTGGTTAGCTATTGCCAAAAAGTGGGGAGAGCCGTTGCAGATCACCACTATCCTCTCAATCACACGAACATATGAAGGTCGTTAAGCCTGCCCTCCCATCTCCAGACAAGCGCTGGAAAATTGTTGATGCCAAGATGCGGCGATTTGGCTACCAGGGCCATGCCTTGATCGAAACCCTGCATGCCGTTCAACAATCGTTCGGATACCTGGACGAAGAGGCACTGAGGTTTGTGGTAAAGGCGCTGCATGTCCCACCCAGCAGAGTTTACGGTGTCGCGACTTTCTACAACTTTTTCACTCTTAAGCCGCAGGGCGTTCACACCTGTGTCGTCTGCCTTGGTACTGCTTGTTACGTCAAAGGTGCTGAACGAGTGTTGGCGGCCATCGAAAAAGCTGCCGGAATCAAATCCGGCGAAACAACTCCAGACCACCAACTCTCGTTGCTAACTGTCCGTTGCATCGGTGCCTGTGCAATCGCGCCAGCGGTTGTTTACGACGGGAATGTCTCAGGCAAACAAACGGCCGAGCAAGCCGTAGAAAAGTTGAAGGGATATCTTCACAATGCTGCTTGAAGAGTTGATCGGGATCGCAGAGAAGCAAAGAGAGGTCCGCAAGCAAATCTGCGTCCGTTGTTGCATGTCCGCAGGCTGTATGTCTTCCCAATCAGCCGAAGTAAAGACAGCTCTGGAAAAGGCTGTTGCGGAAAGACAGATGGGGGACCTTATCGAAGTGCGCCGGGTGGGCTGCATGGGCCTCTGCGGACCGGGGCCGTTGGTTAGCGTGGAACCGAATAGCCTGCTTTACGAACATGTCACCCCGGAAAATGCGGGTTCAATCATTGACGCTCTTACCAGTGCGGGTCCGATAAAAGCGGAAAGGTGTGATCCTCAGCATCCGTTCTTCACACGCCAGACGCTCGTTGTACGAGCAAATGGCGGGCGAATAGACCCCGAGCGGATTGAGGACTACATCGAGGCTGGAGGTTATCGGGCGCTCCATCATGTGCTCACGGAGATGCCACCGCCTCAGGCGATCGAGGCGATCATCAAGAGTGGGTTGCGGGGACGCGGAGGGGCGGGTTACCCGACCGGCCTGAAGTGGGCCACTGTCGCTAAATCGGTGGGTAAGCAAAAATTTGTCGTCTGTAACGGTGACGAGGGTGATCCCGGCGCCTTCATGGACCGAAGTGTGCTCGAAAGCGATCCGCACTCCGTCATCGAAGGGATGGCGATCGCCGGCTATGCCGTTGGAGCGGATCAAGGTTTCATCTATGTTCGCGCCGAATATCCGTTGGCCATCAGCCGCTTACAGGTGGCTATCCGCCAGGCAAAGCAGCACGGTTTGATCGGTTCGGCAATATTCGAGTCCACGTTCAACTTCAACGTGGATATCCGCATAGGTGCCGGAGCATTTGTCTGCGGGGAGGAAACCGCTCTCATGGCTTCGATCGAAGGCAAGCGCGGCCAACCGCGGCCGCGGCCTCCCTTCCCGGCAGAGAGCGGATTGTGGGGCTTTCCCACCCTAATTAACAACGTTGAAACTTTTGCAAATATCGCTCCGATCATCAACCGTGGGCCGGAATGGTACGCGGGCTTTGGTACAGAAAAGAGCAAAGGCACGAAAGTCTTCGCTCTGACCGGCAAGATTCAGAACACCGGCCTCATCGAAGTCCCGATGGGCATAACGATCCGTGAGATTGTCGAAGAATTGGGCGGCGGCGCTCCCGAAGGCGCTAAATTGAAGGCTGTGCAAACCGGTGGCCCCTCCGGCGGATGCATTCCGGCGGAACATTTCGATGCCTCCATTGATTACGAGTCGTTGACACAACTGGGTTCCATTATGGGCTCTGGCGGAATGGTCGTGATGGATGATCAGACCAATATGGTTGAGGTGGCGCGGTTCTATATGCAGTTCTGTATGGAAGAATCCTGCGGCAAGTGTGTGCCGTGCCGCGCCGGTACAGTGCAGATGTATCACCTGCTGGCAAAGATTGCAGCTCGTCAAGCTACGATGAAGGACCTCGAATTGCTAGAGGAACTCTGCGACCTGGTCAAAAACACCAGCCTTTGCGGACTGGGCCAGACAGCTCCGAACCCGGTGCTAAGCACATTGCGTTATTTCCGCAACGAGTACCTTGAGCTACTTCAACCAGCGGGCTAGAAAGCTCTTAGCAATATGGCTGTAAAAACTCTCACTATCGATGGCAAACATGTCGGGGCTGAAGAAAGCGAAACTATCCTAGAAGCAGCCACAGACGCTGGGATTAACATCCCGACGCTGTGCCATCTCGATGGATTAACCAACGTCGCCGCCTGTCGGCTGTGTCTCGTGGAAGTAGCCGGCACGAAAAAGTTGCTACCCTCCTGCGTTACCAAGGTCGCTGAGGGAATGGAGGTTAAAACCGATACCGAAAGATTGCGCAAATACCGTTTGATGATCCTGGAATTGCTATTTGCGGAGCGAAACCACGTCTGCTCGGTCTGCGTCTCTAACGGCCACTGCGAGCTGCAAAGCCGTGCCCACCAGCTAGGGATGATGCACGTCCGATTTCAATATCTTTACCCGAACGCTTTGGTGGACGCATCGCACGAACGTTTCGTCGTCGATCACAACCGCTGCATCCTCTGCACACGATGTGTGCGCGTTTGCGACGAGATCGAGGGTGCCCACACCTGGGACGTGATGGGCCGCGGCACCGCCTCGCGAGTAATCACTGATTTGAATCAGCCTTGGGGTACATCGGAAAGCTGTACCAGTTGCGGGAAATGCGTTCACGTTTGTCCGACCGGCGCCCTGTTTGAAAAGGGAAGGTCGGTGGCCGAGATGGCGAAGCGGCGCGAGTTTCTTCCCTATCTGGCGCTGATGCGGGAGGGCGCCAGATGAATAAAGCGCGGCTGGCCACAGTATGGCTGGATGGCTGTTCCGGCTGTCACATGTCGTTCCTCGACATGGACGAGCGTTTGATCGAGTTGGCTGCATTGGTTGACCTCGTTTACAGCCCTCTGGTCGACACCAAGGAATTCCCGGAGGGCGTGGACGTAGTTCTGGTCGAGGGAGCGGTCAGCACCGAACACGACCTGGAAAAAATACGCAGCGTCCGCAAACGGTCGAAAATTCTTGTGTCGTTGGGAGACTGCGCGGTGACCGCTAACGTTCCCAGCATTCGTAACCGATTTCCAGTCGAAGCGGTTGAGCATCGCGCCTACATTGAGAATGCGCAATTCAACCAACAGGTACCGCGGGAGGCGGTACCGCGCCTGCTGCCGAAATCGCGTCCTGTTCACGAGTTCGTGAAGGTGGACGTCTTTGTGCCGGGGTGCCCGCCGTCCGCAGATACAATCTATTTTGTCCTCACTGAGCTTCTGGCCGGGCGAAAGCCCGACCTGATCGATAAAACGCGATTCGGAGCATAACAGACGATGCCGGCCCGCTTGAAACAGCCTCGTCCTCGAACTCGTCCTCGTCCTCGATCTCCATTGGATCCAGGAATGGGGCCTGGAGGGGCGTTGCTTGCAACGCCCGGGAGCCGCTGTCAGGTTCCGAATCGGCGATATTTACGACGCCTTGAGCTGCATCTGTCGGCTACGGCTTGGCGAGGGCCGAAGCGGCTCCCCTCCAGAGAATCCAGGACGAGGACGAGGGCGATTTGGTTGCGGCTCCGCCGCTTTATGAGCAATGAACACTAAAGAGATCCTGATCGACCCGGTTACACGCATCGAGGGCCACTCGAAAATCACCATCCAATTGGATGATCAAGGAGAGGTGCAGGACGCCAGGTTTCACGTCACCCAATTCCGCGGCTTCGAAAAGTTTTGTGAAGGGCGGCCATTCACTGAGATGCCATCGCTGACCGCCCGGACCTGCGGCATCTGCCCGGTAAGCCACTTGATGGCCTCTGCAAAAGCGTGCGACGCGTTGCTTGCAGTAGAAATCCCGCCGACCGCCGTGAAGCTGCGTCGCTTGATGAATCTTGCCCAACTTGTGCAGTCACACGCCCTGAGCTTCTTTCACTTGTCGTCGCCGGACCTGCTGTTCGGGATGGATGCTGACCCGCAAAAGCGCAACATTCTCGGGGTCGTCGAAGCTCACCCCACCCTCGCGAAAGACGGTATAGCGCTCCGCAAGTTTGGCCAGGAAATTATCGCTATGCTCGGTGGAAAACGCATCCATCCTGCGTGGGCGGTCCCAGGAGGCGTGAGCGAGCCGCTCTCGGAAGAGAAGCGGGATAAAATGTTGGCGATGGTTCCTGAAGCATTGATCCTGATCGAGCGCACCCTGGTCTGGTTCAAAGACGTACTCGAACGGTTCCGCGATGAGATTCGTACGTTCGGAAATTTCCCAAGCATGTTCATGGCCCTGGTAACACCAACTCAGGAAGACAAGCACAACGCTTTGCTGGAACATTACGACGGGAAGCTTCGCTTCGTGGATGCTTCTGGAAACATTGTTTTGGATCAAATCGATCCAACCGGGTACCAGGAGTACATAGCGGAAGCGGTGGAGCCATTTTCTTACCTGAAGTCACCGGTTTTCAAGTCACTAGGTTATCCAGACGGGATCTACCGAGTCGGGCCTTTGGCGCGGTTGAACATCATCGATCGATGCGGTACACCAAGGGCCGATCAAGAATGGACCGAATTTCGGGCGTTGCGCCGCGGCGTCATCCTGAGCTCTTTCCACCAGCACTACGCTCGGCTCGTTGAGATCCTTTACGGCATCGAACGCATTGCGCAACTCCTGCAAGAGCCCGATATCGTCTACAAACATGTACGCGCATTTGCGAAACCAAATAAATTCGAAGGCATCGGTGTAGCCGAAGCGCCACGAGGCACCCTGATTCACCATTACAAAATTGACGAAAACGGTCTCATCAAGTGGGTGAACTTGATAATCGCCACGGGGCACAACAGCCTGGCAATGAATCGCAGCGTCCGGCAGGTGGCCCAGCACTATGTGCGGGGTTCCCATCTCGCAGAGGGAATGCTCAACCGGGTCGAGGCGGTCATTCGTTGCTACGATCCCTGTTTGAGCTGCTCGACTCACGCGCTTGGCCAGATGCCGCTGCACATCCAGCTTCTCGGACCCACAGGCGAACTCCTGGATGAGATAAAACGTAACTGATATGGGACGCGTACTGGTCATCGGTTATGGCAATCCTCTTCGGGGCGACGACTCTCTAGGCTGGGAGATCGCCGGGCGGCTAGCCACGTCGATCCAGGACAAGCCTGTCGAAGTTCTCGCTCTGAACCAGCTGACACCGGAATTATCCGAACCAATCAGCGAGGTCGAACTCGTGATTTTCATCGATGCATCTCATGCCGGCAAACCTGGGAGCTGGACGTGTGAAACCGTCGAACCGAATGCGACATCTTCGCATACCCTGGGCCATCATCTGACGCCGACGAGCCTGCTGGCTTACGCAAAAATCATATTCAAGGCCAATCCACGTGCCCTCCTTCTTTCGGTCGCAGGCGAGTCGTTCGACTATCGCCAAGAGCTGACGCCCAGCGTCGCAACAGCGTTGCCGGCTGTTGAACAATTTGTGCGTGAAACTGTGACACGGGCGGGACGCCCATGCCACAAGAACTTGCAAAAACCTAACTAAGGCTGTGGCATTCGGCGCACGTGGCCTCCGCGAAAAGGCGGAGGAGAATCACGATTTTGGCTATGAACTAGCCCGCAAAAATCACGCGCCGTGAGAATCGACGAGCTCATTGCGGGCTAGAAAGCTTAAACAGACGCTGCGCTTCTGTTCAAGAGCCTGTTTTACAATTAAGGATTCGAGACAACCTGCTTTTAAACTCTTCTCTTCATAGAGCAGCAGAATGGTCCGGCGTAGCCGGAGGATTCTGCTGCCTGAGCCTGCATTGCTCACAAATCTCTGAAGATTTGTGAGCAATGCAGGCTAGCCATGCGCGCCCGGAAGTTGATGCTGGAGCGCCTCAAAGCGACGCAGTTACAACTAGTCGAATTCTACCAGCCTGGTGGCTAGCGAAACTCCACCCTGCGCCGTGTTGCCTGGGTAACGTGAATACAGGCTGGAAGCCTATACTACTCTGGGCGCCCGCAACGTACGATTGCGGGCGTCAGCAAGCTAGTATAGGCATCCTGCCTGTCGGGCCCGGATGCGTGCGGAATCGTCGCTTACCGAAAAGACAAAGTCGGTTCTGGAGAAATCGGGTTGGGTCTGGTACCGGACGCCGGCCATCGCCGCCGGCACCGGCAGGTGTCTCGGCGGCAGGGGCGGAAGTACCCCAAAACAAAAGAGAAGCGAAGCCCGCCAAAATATGGTGAGACTCGAAAGGCTCTCCACGTTCATTTTTCGCAGAAAACAATGACGCGGTTGCTACAGCATGGGGTTAAGATTCCCTAAGCAATCTCCGTGTGCTATTTCTCCGGGAGAATTTGAAAACAAATATAGAACCAGCATATGTCAATCATGAGAGCGTCCCCCGATTCAGTTAGTCAGAACAAGCCCAAGCCTCTCATCC
>Ga0213877_10000012_pt1 | contig 18780 bp, 19 predicted proteins | sample VelepicoBEBS_R01_FD_160112 | JGI IMG/M metagenome (GOLD analysis project Ga0213877, IMG submission 160112) | Vellozia epidendroides bulk soil microbial communities from rupestrian grasslands, the National Park of Serra do Cipo, Brazil - BS_R01 | ecosystem: Environmental > Terrestrial > Soil >...
CCCTTCCACTAGAAGGCTCTTCAATCGCTCTGCCCACAGTACCCCGTAGCGACCATGACGCTTGTTATACCACTGAGCAAATCGGCCCTTTAGTTCTTTCATAAAAATCGACAGGTCGTACATACGTTTGCGATACCGATTCAGGACTCTCTCGATCCGGGTGCTTCCGTCCGGTTCTTGACGATAGCGGGCCAACTCCTTTTGGACGGCTTGACGCCGTCTCGGCCCAAAGCCGGCTTCGATCCGCTCAAGCACCTCGGCCTCCGAAAGCGCCTGAGGTTCTGGCACTTCGCATACCAGATGAAAGTGATTCGACATAAGCACGTAGTCCAAGACGCGAATGCCGCTGAAAGCCTCTAGACCGCGCATGAAATGAACAAACCATTCGGCTTCCTCTGAACCGTTACCGGTTGTACGGAAGATAAACAGGGAATGGACCGCCCTGGACATGCAGTGGTAGTAGGCGCGGCAGTCGGCCTTGACTCGTGGAAAACGCATAGCCTGATGCAGAATAACGAAACTAAATAAAAATATGTAATTAAATTTCTTCATGTTCTCGAAAATTCGACCTGTCCCTCCAACTCCAAAGGGAGCGACAGGCTTTCGGGTTTGGCCATTTTTGGGGCCGCGGCGGGGAGCTGCTGTTACTCGCCCCGAGTTATTTGCAATCATTACGGAATGACTTTCTGACCTGTCCCCGATTCGGCACCCTTTATCCGACGTGTCCCCGCCTTCAAAACGGAAGGACCAAGACCGAAGACTCCGAAAAGGAGGGACAGGTCCCGAAAGACGAGAACGGCAGAAAGGTGAGGGTTGAGTACCGCGCCGCTTTTATGGTTTCAGCTTGCGTCCGCTATATTCTTCTATGAATAAATCCTTGCTATGTGCGCCGCATCTGTTCAGCACTCGGCTGATAAACGCTTGGTGGAGCTGGGAATTGTTTTACCGTCCTGTCCCCGGCCGGTGGCGAACTATGTTCCTTTCATCATAAGCGGGAATCTGCTCTTCATATCAGGACAGGGTCCGCGCACCGCCGACCAGAAATTCATGACTGGCAAGGTCGGCCGGGACATATCATTGGAGGACGCATACGCTCACGCGCGATTGGTAGGAATTAATTTATTGTCCGTCGCGAATCACGCGCAAAACGGCCTTAGCACTGTACGCCGAGTGGTGAAACTCACTGGGTTTGTCAACTCTTCGGATGACTTTCGGGATCATCCAAAGGTGATCAACGGGTGTTCGGATCTAATGGTTGAAGTCTTTGGAGATGCGGGAAAGCACGCCCGGTCGGCCGTTGGCGTTAGTAGCTTGCCGGAGAACATCTCCGTTGAGATTGAAGCGATCTTCGAGGTCGCGTGACCCGCCAATGGAAAGTAAGAAGTAAGAAGGAAGAAGTCAGAAGGAAGAAGCTCGCACCTGCACACAAAGATTAGAGCCGCCGATAACCTCGAACGCCGCTCCGCGCCGAATGCCAAACGCCGCGCGCCTAACCTTGAACGCCTCGAACCCGGATCCGGAACTTCCTCCTTCTGCCTTCTTACTTCTTCCTTTCCATGCTAGACATCTCTTAGCTGAAACCCATGTGAGCCACCGACAAAAACTGCTTGAGAAATTCACCCGCAGATCCCGCTTGACCTCTTCGGAGGTCGGGAGATCAGCCGCAGTTCAATCTGCCCTCAACGAATTGCTCGCCGATGGCGTTGTTCGGAAAGTGGATGCCTATTACCTTGCCGGTCGTGAACCCTCGACCCAAACCGAGAAGGCGCGCATAACCCAGCTTTTGGAATCGAAGCGCAAACTTTTTCCCGCGTCATCTTTGCTGTCAAAAAAGAAGGCCTTAAAACCCCTTGGCCGATCTGCTCTTGCCGAACTGGTCGACGAGCGTGTCGTCCTGGAATTGCCGGTACATGGCAAATCGTCCCAAATTCTATACATTCACCACAGTTACCTCGCTCGCAGCGAGGCGGAAGTCCAAACCGCACCCCAGCGGCCGGTCGAGGAACGAATCCTCGCGGCATACCGTGATGGTTCAACTGCGCGCCAGAGACGATCGATCCCTATCTCGGAATTGATTCAACGCTCCGGCCTTACTGCAAGCGAAGTACGCACTTGGATCGTCGAGACCGGTATCCCTGCTCGTAAGGTGCAACTGGACCAGGGGGACTGGGCCTCTGCCAGCGATGATGAGCGCGCGGCGGCGATCGAACAGGGTGGCCGCAAACGCCTCTACATCGCCATCGAGCCATGAAGTTCGAATTACCGGGGTTATCGATTAACCCATTCGAAAAAGATGTCGTTCACAAACCGCGCGAATGCCCAAGCTCTGTCGCTACGCTGAATGAGGACATCCTGTCAGGGCTTGTCGCCGCATTCGAATCGGTGAATGCCAACCGCACTGACGTCGGTAACAAGGCTGAACTGATCCTATCGGCTGCGCCTGGCTACGGGAAAAGCCATCTCGTCGGCCGCTTGTTCAAAGCTCTGAATCACAAATCAACGCAGATTTTTCTCACTCCGTTCCAGACCGTTTCGCTCTGCTGGCAGTCTATTCTCCTTCATATCGTCAATGAACTCGACTATCCGGAGTCGAGCGACGAGACCAAGTGGTCGTTTGACGAACCAAGACAACTCGACGCGCTCGCAGAAGGTGTCCTGAAAAACCTCATTGCTAACGCTATTGACGAGGGCCTCGTCAGGATTGTGCAGGGCGAGTTGCAGTCGGAACAGTTGCGCAAATCCCCAGAGATCTCGCTAGGTAAGGGTTCGGATCCAAGGAGCACCTGGCTCCGTGACCATTTCATCGACGAACTCTTGCCACTCTGCCAACAGCAACTTTTTCCGTTACGATTGACCTCGACTGGTTGGTTGAAGGTGCTGTTTTACTACCTCACCTCGTCGCCCGGGTCTGAGATCCGGCAAGGGTGTCTGGAATGGCTAAGGTATGAAACTCTCGAAGACTCCATCGTTCAATCCCTCGGGATCGGACCCGGCGAAAACCCGAGAAGCGAACCAGTGGACGTGGTGAATAATGCTTGCTGGTTGCGCATCCACGATTTTTGCAAGCTGGCGCGTTATTACCGTCCTTTTCTTTTTAGTTTCGATCAGACCGAAGACTACAAGACGAATCTCGAACTGCTCCAGCAATTCGGGCGCGTCGTTGTCCGGATGGTCAACGAAGTGCCAAACCAACTTACGGTCGTAACCGCGAACCAGGCGATTTGGGATAATCAAATTTTCCCAAACATCGATGATGCGCACCGCGATCGTTTCTCAATCTCTAAACAGCTCCGCGGCTTGGATAGTCGCGAAGCGGAGGAACTGATCAGGTTACGCCTGGCCCCATTTGCCCCCGCCAGTGAACTCCTTGACCGATTCCTGGACCGGCAATGGCTGAACGCTGTGTTTTCCGGACGAAAGACGCTACCCGCCCGCGAATTTATGCAACAGTGCAGAGACCGCTGGGCGGGCGCGAAAATTGAGGCCCCGGTCCCTCCGTTGGAACAAATATTCGAGGAATACCTTTCCGAATTTCGCGTAAATCCACGCTGGCGGTACTTTGACCCAGATGTGTTCCGGTGGCTCGTGAAAGGCCCGCTTGCGGCGGACCCGGCGATCGTCTGCACCGAAAACAATAAAGAAACCCCGTTCGCCGAACTCCAGTGGAGCGTGCCCGGACGGGCGGAGATTCTGTTTGGATTTGTTCGCGAGTTGCATTTTACACAGTGGAAAAAGATTGCCGATGTCGCAGAAGCGTGGCGCGCCAAGCATCCCGGAAAAGTCGCCAAAATTGTCTACTTTCGGTCCGAAGATCTGAATCCTGTTCCAAAACCGACTTGGACGAAGACAGGACCGGCAATCCGCGCCGCACTGGGTCCCGGCTTGCTCGTGCTGAGCAAGGAAGAAAGCACTGTATTAAACGCCGCGCGAGATCTCTATCTCGAAGCGGTCTCCGGAAATGTCTCAGGGTATTCGGGAGAAGATGTGCTCCACTTCCTACAAAGGCGACTAGCGTCATGGCGTGAACGAATTTTGCGAAGTCCGTCACCATCGCATCTTGAGGAACCGGAACGGCGGACTCCCAGCAAGCCTCCAGACCAATCGTTCCTCGAAAAGTTACGAACCCTTGTGCGACAGGAGAAATTCCTGAGTCTTAGCGACGCACTCGAAAAACTCGGCGCCGGAACCAGCGAGGACCTCCTGCTCGAGGCATGCGAAAAGATCCCGCAGATCCAGAAGATCGCTCATCCAAATATGGTCGTGCTCATATGGCAAGGATAACGGTCACACAGCTGAAGCATGCCTCTCTTGATAAGGAATGGCGCAACGCCTGGATTCGCGATCCATCCACCCCGACACCGATCGCTCGCGCCCCAAAGAAAAGTGTGCCGGTGAACAGCAACCTGTTCCATCGCCTCGTCGAACAGTTCTCAAACTGGCTTACCGCGGAACCAAATCTCCGTGTCGCGGCGAAGTTATCCGGCTATGAAAATCTCTGGGACGCTTTCTGGAACACGTTCGCGAAGAAAGAACTGCTCGCTCTTTTGCAGCAACAAGGTCCTGAATCCGCCGATCGCTTGACGAAATCGCTCAAAAACTGGTGCCAGGAACTGCTGAAGAAACGCGACGCTTCCGTCTCCTTCAAGAATTGGCGCAGTCTGATCCTGACCTCCGAATACCAGTTTGATGACGTTCCCATATCGACCGCTCATGGTATCGTCCATGTCGCGGGACGTCCTGATTGCGTTGTTCTGGATAGCAACGGTCCTGTTGTCGTCGACTACAAACTGTCACGCGGCGCAAACCTCAAAACGGACCTGCTCCAGGCGGTGATCTACGCTGCTCTTCTGCAGCGCACTCGCCCGGCGCTCCCTATTTCTGCGCGGCTTGAATACTACGAGCCGCAACTGCACGTCATCGTTCAAAATCCCGGCCAGATTAAAAAGCTTTTGGACGAGCTGATCGCACCGACGCTGGAGGAATTGGCTGCGGGATTGGCGGAGAAAGCTCCCAAGCCTGGCCCCGTTGTCCACTCCACTCACGAAGAGCGACCGCCACACCCGGACTTCGGCGCCGAAATCGTGAATACTTACCGCACCTACGGTGTAACCGTTCAGGTCGTCGATCGCTCGGAAGCACCTCAGCTGATCCGTTACCGCCTGCAAATGGGAGAGGGAGTAAGGTTCAATCAGATCGAGCAACACTCGACTAACCTCAAAATCGCTTTATCCCTTCCCTCCGAACCTATGATCTCCGCCGGTCCGGGCTTTGTCTTTTTTGATATCGCGAAGCCCCAGCCGGACACAATTCAATGGTGGGATGTTACGAATCTCCCCGAGTTCCGGCGGAATCCGAGCTTGACCGCATTTCCAGTCGGCATCGGCGTTGATAATCAACCGATTGTCGCGGATCTGTCTGACCCTAACATGGCTCACGCGCTGGTGGCCGGCACTAGTGGGAGCGGAAAAAGCGAGTTCTTGAAGACGGCTGTCGCCACGCTCGCTGCGCGAAACTCGCCGGCCCAGCTGAAGTTTACCTTGATTGATCCGAAGCTCCTGACGTTCGGAGTGGTTCGCGAAAGCACATTTCTCACCGGCCCTGTGATTTTTGCGCTTAAAGAGGCTTTGCTCTGTCTAGCCGATGCAGCGGACGAAATGGACCGCCGCTACGAAACCCTCCTGGGGGAAGGCTTCACCAAATTGAGCGATCGATTTGCCGCCGGTAAAAAAAACATACCGTTTCGAGTCCTCGTCTTTGATGAATTCGCTGATCTTGTGCATTCGGCGAGAGAAGAAAAAAAAGAGTTTGAGAATCTTGTAGCGCGAATCTCCCAGAAGGGTCGGGCGGCTGGGGTTCATCTCATTGTCGCTACACAACGCCCGGATCGCGAAACCGTTAGCGGCCCGTTGAAGGCGAATCTCCCGTTGAAGATCTGCTTCAGAGTGACGAATGCGATTAACTCGACCATTGTCCTTGATCAACATGGTGCTGAAAACCTTCTTGGACGCGGGGACTTTCTTTGCGACCGAGGCAAAGGTCTCGAACGCGGCCAGGCCTCGCTGATCTCCCAGGAGCAATTTTTAAAAACCTTGACGATGCAACATTAGGAGTCCTGAAAGAGTGGGACGGGCGTCTCGCCCGTCTTTTCTGTTCCACCGTTGACGGGGGGAGACGCGCATCCCACTCTTTTTGGCCATACGCGGAAGTTTGGTGGCAGGGGGGCTTGCGCGGCTGCCCGGCAAAACTCTCAGAACTGCCCCTCCAAAAAAGCACGACGCCGAAGGTCTTTCGAGACTGCAATCCTGATTCCATGGAATTAGCATGAGCCGGCAATCTTTTAAATGAGCCGTTGGTGAAAATGCGGCTCGTTTGCGAGCAAGGTAGAACAGGCGTCCCTGCCTGTTCTCTGACAACGCGGCTGCAGAAAAACCGTTTTCTGAGGCGTGGCAGGCTCTTTGGAAGTTAGATCCCGCAGGGGAGCGGCTGGCCGTAGTGCGGCACAGGCGAGGACGCCTATGCTACACTTGGCTCGCAGCTGCCATCCTTAGCCCAAGAAGCCTAACCCTACTTTCGAAAGACGGGCTAACCAAGAGATCGCTACGAGTTTACCGCAAAAGTGGCTCATCCGTTTTCCTCGCCAAGCGTCACCTCCGGCGAAATGTAAGGAGTTCTAAGGCTAGTGAGTTTCAAGCCGGAGCCTCGAAACCTTCTTAAAGTCGATTCTGTTTCGACTCAAGAGTACTTCATCACAAGCAAGAGCGCTCGCTGCGATTCAACTCGGAACCCGGAACCCGGAACCCGGAACCCGGAACCCGGAACCCGGAACCCGGAACCCGGAACTGCCAGTTGCTGTTCGGCTCGTTTTCCCCGATCCTGATGCGTGCGTGTCGAGAAACTGAAATACATGATTTGGGCAAAAGACTTGCCACGGGCGGTCACATTCTATCGTCAAGTATTTGGAGCGGACGTTGCTCACGAATCGGGCGTCATGGCCGAACTGGTGATTGCTGGGGGAATCATCGGAATCCATGGCGGTGGCCAAGGTCAACGCACTTGGACCGGGCTCAATTTCCAGGTCGACGACCTTTTCTCAGCGTGCGACGCCTTGACAGCTGCCGGCGGTGAAGTTTTGCGACCGCCCGTCGATACCCCGGAAGAGCCAGCCCATTTGGCAATGTGTGTCGACCCGGACGGAAACGAGATTATGATTACACGGCGGCGCTTCGATAAGCCGTAGGCGAAGCGGCTCATTTTGCGATCCGCTGAGCAGATGCGTAAACCGAGACGGTTCGCCTACATTCTACCGCCTCTGCGAGGCTCGGATCGGTTGTGTGGCGGCACCTCATCCGCACAGATAACCATACGACAACGCACTTCATGAACCTTTTCATTGAGTCCATCGACCACATCGTTTTAAACGTAGCGGATGTGGAAGCGAGCGCCGCATGGTATGTGCGCGTGCTGGGTATGCAGCGCATTGACTTTCAAACGGTTACTGGTTTGCGAGTAGCGTTGCGATTCGGCAACCAGAAGATCAATTTGCGACCGGTGGAGGCGGATACCGATACATGGTTCACGGGCGCCGCGCCGGTGCCGGGAAGTGCGGATCTATGTTTCGTGACCAAGCTGAGCCCGGAAATAATCAAGGCAAATTGGGCGTCACAGGGTATCACGATTGAAGCCGGGCCGGTCGAGCGAACCGGCGCACGTGGACCGATGACCTCGGTGTACTGCCGTGACCCGGATGGTAACCTGATCGAAGTCGCGACCTATCCTTTGACGTCAGACGCCCGGTAGAACCGAGTTTCTGCTGGGCCGTCATCAGGAAATTAGCCCGTCTTTCTCTACTCGAGGGGTCTGCGACCCGGGAAGCCGCTCCAGGAGTATATCGTGGTCAAAAGGTCTGCCCCACAAGAGCGATTTTGTAATGCTGAAAATCAATACTCTCCGGGATCTTCGATGTGGACGAGCTCCTCGGAAGCCCTTCACGTACGCTGCGCGCATCTGTTAGGGGTAGGAACTTTTCAAGTTCCCCAGAGGGGAGCTGAAAGTGTGGGACGGGCGTCTCGCCCGTCTTTTCTGTTCCACGCGCTGACGGGCGAGACGCCCATCCCACTCTCTGGCAACCCGCCGAACTTAGAAGAGATCACTGCCAGGCCGACCTTCGGCGAAAACGGGCTAGCCAGAAGCTCGCCGAAGTTTTCGCAGCATCAGTTGGCCTACTCTCCGGTCGGCTCGCAGCAGGTCTGGCCTCACGCAAGCGCTTCTGGCTCTATCGCCTCCCAGAGAAATTGGAGTAGCACTTCAAACTCGATTCTCAAAACCGCTCGCAGTTCATCCGTGACGCCATTGGTCCTGGAGGTTTCGACCATATCAGTCACAAGGATGGGATCCCAGACAGGATGACTCGCGACTGTCAGGCTATTGGCTGCAGCGCGCCGATACATCTCCGCTGTCGCGGCTTCCATACTGGCACGCCGAAACCAATAGCGAGCGTTATCAAAGTCGTCATCGATTCGATGAATCATTCCATGAATATAGGCGGCATCCGTTGTCGATAGCTCCTGCACAATGCGGTGCGCTTGCTCCAAGCCACCGGCTAAGAACAGGAGCAGGCTGCGAATGCATTTTGCCTCCGGACCGTCTGTTGTTGCGATTTCCCGATCTTCCGCCGCGGCGATCCTCTTAACCAGTTGCTTGTCCGGCGGCGGTTCCTGAGCCGAAACTCTCGGGGATCGCGCGCTACGAAGAATATCGCTGACGAACGCGGGGTAACTCATTCCGGAATATTCACGACCGCTAGAGAATGTACAATGCCTGTGTCTATTACTGTGCGACCGCAAATTGCTCTATTAATCACATGACTGCTGCGCCTGGCCAAACTTCGATATCCACATCTTCCCAATCCTTGACGCTCGATCATCACCTCGATGCCGTGATCGAGACTGCTCTGGTTCTGAATCGCATCGTTGGCGCTGTCGTCATGGTCGCGCACCGCGGCGACATTGTTTATCAATCCGCCGCTGGGTTCGCCGAACGTGAAACTAGAACGCTCACGCAACCGGATACCGTCTTTCGGCTCGCGTCGTTGACCAAACCCATCGTCTCCGCTGCCGCTCTGGCTTTGGCGGAACAAGGAAAGATCTCCTTGGACGACCCCGTAACCAAATGGATACCGGAATTTCAGCCAAAGCTGCCCGATGGATGCGATGCCGTAATCACGATCCGGCAGTTGCTTACCCACACCGCCGGACTTTCTTATAGTTATTTCGAATCCGTCGACGGACCTTATCATCGTGCCAACATCTCTGACGGACTGGATCAGCCGGGACTGAGCATCACCGAGAACCTCCAGCGCTTAGCTTCTGTTCCTTTGTTATACGCACCCGGAACATCCTTTCGTTATTCGCTTGCCACGGATGTCCTTGGCGAAGTTCTAGCCCGAGTCGAGAACGCATCATTACCTCGTGTAACGGCAGCCCTGGTGACAGGTCCGTTACGGATGCAGGACACCAGCTTTGTTATTCAACACCCGGAGAGATTAGCGATGCCCTATGTCAATGCTCTACCGGCGCCGATCCGGATGCAGGATCACCACCTCGTCCCATATCCTCCCGGTAGCGGAATCCCTTTTGCTCCCGGACGGATATTCGATCCCGATTCCTATCCCTCGGCGGGAGCGGGAATGGCGGGCACAGCGGGAGATTTTGTCGCTTTCCTCGAAGCCCTGCGCACCGGAGGCGCACCCATCCTGCATCGGCAAACAGTCGAAGCGATGACGGCGAATCAGACTGGTGATTTTGTGATCGACCCTCGACTTCCGGGTTGGGGATTCGGATTCGGTGCCGCCATTCTGAGCGATCCAGTTGCTGCCCAGACCCCGGAGTCCGTAGGCACTTTCCGCTGGGGTGGCGGCTACGGGCATTCGTGGTTCGTCGATCCTCAACTCGAGCTTACCGTTGTTGCGCTCACCAATACGACGACAGAGGGAATGGCAGGGGTTTTTCCTTTGGCAATACGCGACGCAGTTTATCGAGTAATATCCAGTTCCTAGGAAACTTCGTGGGACGGGCGTCTCGGCCGTCGATGGCGGAACAGAGAAGACGGGCGAGACGCCCGTCCCACTCTATCGGCCATTGTTAATAAAGTTCAGGCCCGAGCTAAGCATGGTAGGACGAGCTTCGTCTTGTCCTTGGTTCGGAGACAAGGCTCACACCAGCCTTCGAGATTTTGATCTGCCGCATCCCCATCTATTTGCCTCGCTTACGATGTTGCCCGGGATAGATCAGGACGCCTAAGGCTAAAGCCATCTTCTTACTCGCTTGCAGTACGCCGTGTAGGCTTCACCAAAACGCTCGACGAGCAGCCGTTCCTCGAATGGAATCTGACGGGAATTAATCATCCAGAAGAATACAACCGGCGGGATCAGAAAATAAGGCGACACCGTAAGGAAAAAGCAACCAATGACCAAGGTGAGCAATCCCAGGTACATCGGGTTTCGCGTGACCCGATACGGCCCGCTCACTACGAATTGAGTCGGATTGGCTCCCGGCCGGACAGGTGTCCCGGCTCGCTTGAATGCCCCAAACGCTGCACCGCCGATTCCAACGCCCAATGCGATGAGCAAGATTCCGATGGCCAGATGCATCGGGATCGAAATCGCTGGCAGCGGCAGGAAAATGCCAAGAATGCCCGCACCGACAAGCAAGACGAGCGCCAGGATCGGTGGCGGGATCGGCGGTTGGGAGTCGCTTTTCAACGTATTTTCGAAACTAATTCGGGGAACACATCGGTTTTCGGGGGTCGCTCGGTGATGAACGCGCTGTAAGTCTCTCCGCAATATTCAAGGCCAGCAGAAGATCTACAATGCGGCTGACTAAAAAATCTTCATTTGTGTTCCGCCATTTCGCGTCGACGAATGCCGAGCGTAATGTATCATAGGCATCTTGCCTGTGGCTCAAACTATGAAGCGGAATCTTTTTCCTTTTTCCTTCTGCGTTCTTCTTTCTAACTTTTCTACAGGTGGATTTTGACAACCGAGATAAATCAATCAGGCAACTGGGATTCGAATTTGCCGGTGGTTCGACCGATGGTCTTGCTCTTTGGCGGGAACAACGGCGTGCCGAGGAGCGCCGTCTCGGCATGGAACTTGGATTACCTATAGGCTCTTTCTGTGAGGTAGTGCTCACGAGCGGCATCCAGCTTCGCGGTGACCTTGTTCTGGACGAGCCGGACCTGTTCCATTATGCCACGCGTAAACATGCGTTCCTCAGGATCGGCTCGGTCAGTTTCTCGATCTCAGAAATCGCCGATTGCGTTCGCCTCGAGTGAATAAGCCAACGGCTCGCTTTGTTGGGGATGCGCGAAGATCGCGTCTGATGTTCGGTAGGGCCAAGTTTCACCTTGGCCTTTAGAGCGCGACGAGCTATCCACCGTGATCAGGTCACCGCCGGACAAAGGTGAGGCGGGTTCTGCGTTCGAAGTCCAAGGCCAAGGTGAAACTTGGCCCTACCGACTCCATTTTGGATAATCTTTCATATGACGGTTCCCGAACCTATCGCAATTTACCCTGACCTCCGTGGACGTGTTGTGTTAGTGACCGGTGCCGGCAGATCCGGTGGCTTAGGCGCCGCTATTTGTCGAGCATTTGCAGACCAGGGTTGCAACGTCTTCTTCACGTATCGTTCCATTGGAAATTTGCAGGATGCGGACGAAGAATCGGAGCGCAACTACGCCGCAAAGCTCGTCTCTGATTTGCGGGGACGGGGAGTTCGGAGCGAATGCGTTGGGATTGACCTGGCTGCGGCTCGTAGCGCTGAAATCCTCTTAGACCGCGTCTATGACACATTCGGCGCGTTATCGATCCTCATAAACAACGCAGCCCATTCGACATTCGATGGATTTGAGACCCTCGATGCCGAAGGTTTGGATGCCCATTATTTTGTCAATGTACGAGCGGCAGCGTTGCTATCCGTGGGATTCGCGAAGCGGTTTTCCGAAGGAACGGGAGGTAGAATCATCAATTTGACGTCCGGTCAGGACCTTGGACCGATGCCTGGAGAACTGGCCTATGTCGCGTCTAAAGGAGCAATATCCGGATTTACCCGATCATTAGCCAAGGAGATCGCCCACAAAGGAATCACGGTGAATGCAGTCGATCCAGGTCCGACGGATACAGGCTGGATGACGCCGGAATTGAAAACGCAACTGCTGAAGGAGAGCGGCTTCGGCAGACTTGGGCAGCCGCACGATGCGGCGAGTCTGATCGTGTTCCTTGCGAGCAAAGCGGGAGAATGGATTACTGGTGAGGTCATTCATTCCCGCGGAAGTTAAGCCACGGTAGGCCCGGGTTTCACCTCGGCCTTAGCCTCGTTCTGTATCTTGGCCCTGGCCAAAGGCTGTTGCGAAATGTCCCGGAGGGACGATACGACCGTAGCCTGGCACGAAGTGCCTGGGACAGCGCCATCCCCAAAGAGCCGTCCCGTAGGGTACGGTGTGATCAGTAGCGGTGTGCGCACCGATTCGATCCGATGTGATCGTGTGGCGATAAAACGCCTCAAATTTATGTTGTGCTATTTCGCCCCTACAATCATCGAGCAGCAGGTCGAACATCATTGGACACGAACCTTTCAAGAAGAGTATTTGGCCTTTTTAAAGAAAACACGGCGCACATTTCGACGAAAAATACCTCTGGGACTAGGTGCGCCCGATCATATCCGCCTAGGCGGAGACGGTTCCTTTCCAGGGCACGCTTTCCCAGGCACTGCGTGCCAGGCCGCCTTCGTAGACTACGGCGCGCCCGAGAACCAGGAGTTTGCGCAACCGCCTTCTGCGGTTGCGACGTAGGCTTTGCGGAGTCGGGCTACGATCGGTGTGTCCCTACGGGACGCGCTTGGATCCATTTCGCAACAGCCTTTAGCTAGCCTCGAAGCCAGAGTGGGATGGGCGTGTCGCCCGTCTTTTCTGTTGCACAATTGACGGGCGAGACGCCCATCCCACTCTGAGCCTAACTCTTTCCCAAGGCGGCCAATCTCATCTGGTCTCACTTCTCATCACTTAAGGAATTCGTCAGTCGAAACCTTGCTCGTACCCGACAGCGCAATCGCGCAATTAGCGCGTCCCAGGCTGGCGACTTTGATCTTATCAATCGCAACCCATTGCTATCTGCGGTCAGTCGAGAATTTGACCCGTCCCAATTTCTGCCTTAATCGCAAAAAACCAATCTTCCATGAAAATCATAGACATCTCCTTTTTCGCTTATGCTGTGAGCGACATGAAGAGGGCTCGCGCTTTCTATGAGGGCGTGCTTGGCCTTACTCCAAACTCAGAATACGACGGTTCCAGCAATGCCAACTGGGTCGAATACGACATCGGCAATGGTACGTTAGGCATCGGTTGCGCGCCGGGCATGTGGGATCCTTCGCCTAAGGGCGCCTCGGCCGCACTGGAAGTCGACGATTTCGATGCAGCTGTCGAGACCGTAAAAGAAAAGAACGTTCCCGTCATCATGGGGCCGCACGAATTCCCTACCTGTCGCATGGTCGTCATTGCTGACCCTGACGGCAACAGGTTGACTTTGCATAAACGCAAAAAAGAGGCCTAGCACCCGCCTGCGGTGGGGCTCATCGGCTAATAAACGTTTCCTTTGAAATGCCGGCCCACGCCGACACTCCAAAATCCCGACACGCCGATACGTATTTGCCACTTCAGACGTCTCAAGTTTCTTAGCAATCGCCCACCTACCCCAAAGCTACTGCGCTGACGACGTTGGGGCAGCACTAGGTACTTTCTTCCATTCTGCATCGACTGCAGTTGGGAGTTTGTCCATTTGTTTGAGGAATATCGCGATTTTCCAGATTTCGTCGTCCTTAAGAGTGGTAGTAAAGCTAGGCATCGCTGTAAATCGGATTCCGTGCTTTATCTTCCAGAACGTGACAGCCTCGGGATCGTCTTCAACGCCGTCCTTCGCAAGCTGTGGCGCGTCAATATAGAACCCCTGAGCCGGATTCGAAGGCTTGGCGTCGGATGCGCCGTGGCACATCGCACAGTTTTCGGCATAGAGGTGCACGCCGGCAATCAGATTCTCATCGTTAGCCTGAACAGGATTCTGAAGTCCTTTTGTGTCGCGCTCGATTGCGACACGCAGCGCCGTATTTGCAGCCCAGGTTTCAATGTCGCTTGGTTTGGTATCTGCGTTCGCCGGTACAAGGCCTGCCGTAACGGCGTAATATCCTGCGCCAGCCAGCACGACCAGCGTCAGAATTATCCCTGCGAGAAAACTCAGGATCAATTTCATGATGATTTCGGGAGTTCGCGTTCTCAAACAAAGCATAGGGCGGAGAGCTGACCAAGAAAACGACAAATTCCTGGTACGCGAAGCGTCCTCGCTTTGCATTTTGGCGAAGCGAGGCAAACCGAGACGGTTCGCGTACACTTCTTCCGCTCACGATAGGGGCTTCGTTGCTTTAGAACAGTAACGAATGCCGAAAACGAATCCGTTCCGCCGAACACCGACTCAATTGCACGATACGACCGCCACACTCTTTGTTACAACTATTTAAAATGTGTTGACGAACTGGAGAATACCCATATGTTCCAATGAACATATTTAAATTGTTCTTTGACAAATCTCGAATCCGGCAGCTTGCGACACTGTCGAAGTTGCTTTGTCAAGCACTTGACTTGAGATCCAACCCCGAGCGATCGCCGCCTCCGTGAATTCCCCGAACAGTGACCCCGGGTAAATCGTTCAATCTTGTCATCAGGTGAGTCTGACTATCGGTGTGGTTAGCGAGGTGACTAAACTCTGATTTGGATAGTCCGCGTACCTCAGCCGCAATGCGGGCGATAATTTTTAATGGTTCGTTTGGTTCGCGTCCCTTCGTGCGGAGGCGGAACAGACGAACAAGGAGTTAGCTCGACTCATCAATCAACTGTAATGAGTAGCGGCCAATCAAGACGAAGATTTGGTCGCTGCTTATTATATAAACGGTCCCGGCATCGTCGGGGGCCAGGGTAGCGTAGGCTTTCTGCCTGCGCCAGACGGCGGTCGGCCACGCACCCCGGGTCTAGCTTCTCGGTGCGTCCCCACGCGCTTTGCATCTTGTGCGGGAAGTCTAGTGAGATCGCCCCGGGGTGTCACTTCGCCAGGCCTGATTGCCATGCAATGAAAACTAGGGCTCCTATGATTTCAAGAATTGCAAAACCAACGAAGGGGATCGGTAATGGTCCTTGAAGCAGCATAGATAGCCCTGCCGACTCCGCCAAGGAAAATGATGCCCCAGATAACCCGGAACAAGGCTGTTTGCTTTTCGATTCTTGGAATGAGCCAGTACATTGCCAGTCCTAAGCATAGCCACACTCCGCTGAAAAAACGTAAGTTGCTATCCAACAGATTTTTTGCTGGCGGGCATGGCAACGCATAGATTGGATCGCTGAGGCCGGAAAAACCGATCACACCCGTAACTACAGGGATGGCAGCGAGTATACCGCTCGCGATTCGAAGGCTGCGCTTGCTTATAGGATTTCGATTCACTTAAATCAGGTCTGTCTAGTTTTTGCTAGGTCTTGTATCGCCCTGATTCTATAGCTTTTCAAAGGCGTAGCAGGAAACTGATTATGCCGCTGTCTATAGTCTGTACAGAGTGAACCGGTAAGACCACCGATTTGTGGCAACGCAACCCCTGGGTTATTCATTCGCACGAACGCGCCGTAAAAGCCTTCTTAGCAGATCCACGTACTGTTCTGGCCCGTGCCACTCCTGTCCAAGAGAGATTTTTCGAAATTAGAAAAATGGAAAGGCGCTGGTAGGGAGGCACCCGTTAATTTTTCCACCTGGGCATGAGCGTCTCGGCGTACGGGAGCATACGCGTCCCGCGTGTAGGTCGACCAGTTGAGCTCTGCTCGAGCATTGGTAGTACATCAGCGGAATGAAGTTGGCTTCCTTCCCGCTCGAGCTATTATAGCAAAGCTCTACTTCGGAAGGCTTACATGCGAGACCAGACTTCGCCAAGGCTTCGTCGGGCAGGCTGCGTATGCTCCTTTACTGTATCGCGGCACCGGCTGGGCGTGCGCAGACCACATCCCTCGTCCGCAGACGCAACCTCGTCTCCAAGAGCCATTCCAGAACGCTGGCAAGGCGCTTTAATAGCAGATCACCTGTTCAACTAACGATTATTTTGGAGAGTAGTGGACCCCTCATCGGCTAAGAATCTTCTCCATAAATGCTAGCAATTTCTGGAGGGGAGTTGCTTGCAGCTCCCGGTTCGCGGGCGTTGCAAGCAACGTCCCCCCAATATCCGAATTTTCGATTGCCTTTCCGTAGCGACTCATATCCTTCATCTCTTTGAGATCTTCTGTGCGGATTGTCTCGGTGTCCCGAACGGTTAAAGGGAAGTATCTTAACGAGTCGAGCGAACAGATACACAGAAGCTCGTTAACAATCTGAACAGAAAAGAACGGAGAGAATTTGAACAGAAGTTAGCAAAGGAAGCAAAGGAAGCAAAGGTTATGTTTTGAAAAGAATCGCCGCTCACTGCGTCCAACGACCGTTAGAATTTCGCCCTCTATTCTGGGAATCGGCGCGGGCGAAATTTCGCGATGGCTTATGGCTAGAGTTTTGGCTGCGTCCTGGATTGATGTTCCTTCGCCCGCTCTTGACGTCCAGACTGGTTAGAATTATGGCCGGGTGATGCTGATTTCGGCAACGGAGTTCAAAGCCACATGTCTCGAGTTGATGGACCGGGTCCAACAGACTGGGGAAGAGATTACGATCACCAAACATTGTAAGCCGCTCGCGAAACTGGCACCCATAGAGCCGGCGCATAAGACGCCCGCAGATCTTTTTGGATGTGCAAAAGCCCGAGTGACGATCGTGGGCGATATCATTGGACCGGTTGAAGATCTGGTCTGGGATGGCGACGAGGGAAGTGCTCTACCTCCTTGATACGCAGGCCTGGATTTGGTTGATTGGAGGCCATGAGCGCGCCGGTCGACTCAAGAGACTGCAGCGGAACGCCAGGCTGCTCTTATCCGTTGTGTCGATCTGGGGATCTACGCTGTTGCACAGGAAGGGGCGCCTCATCCTCAAACCGAATCCCCGAGCATTCTTTGACAGCTTTATTGAAGCGATCGGTATCAAAAGCGTGCCGGTTTCGCGGTTTGCTGCCATGGAAGCATTCCTGCTCCCTAGCCAATTTCATGCAGATCCCGCAGACAGATTGCTAGTTGCCATCACCATCGAACTGGGCGCGATCCTGATTACCGCCGATGAGCGGATCCTGGAATACAAGCATCCGAAATTGCGAACCTTCAGACTTTGATCAAACAAGACAATGCAGCAGAGGGACTTATCGCAAGACTTGCTCAAGGCCGTTCTCTCCCGCTGAAACGGTCGTGATGGCAAATACCGGTATCCAATGCTCTTCGTCGTTACCGGGACCGTACACGGTAACAATCGTGCCTTGACCGCTCGGATGTGTCGAGATCCAGTCCCGGCCCCGAACTTCCAAGACGCGGGAATCCGACAAATGAAGCCTAAACGGCCGATCCGTTTCGGCGAAGTCGCGGATTTTCTCCATTATCGTCATACGGGAGCCTTAAAAAGTGGATTTGCCCTTTTTCGCTCCGGGTTTCCCTAACGCGAATTCTATTATATTTCGCGTTCAAAAATCAGACAGTCGTTGGGTGTTCAGACGACGGCCCGCTTTGTTTCCCTGGAGAAGGACGAATCGCAGGCGCTACAAGTAGTCGTCGATTGGGCCGAACATATCAGGCAGATCACCCCCGTAGGCTTCTTGCAGGCGAAGCAGAAGGCTGCGGTCATTCTTCGCAAGGAACTTTAATCGCCTGCGCCTGTATGGCTTCACTTGCGCAATGTCCAGTACTAGATCGGCCAGTTTACGCACCTCAGGGTCTGCATGGCGCGCGAGGATTCCTAGGCGGTCGATATTTTTCTGCGAAATATGCGATTGCTCGAGAAAACCGTAAAGCTCGTCGAGGCATGTAACCCGGTCGCGCTCTTCGCGCGGAAGGCGCTGGCAATCCTTGCAAATATGGTCTCGATGACCGCGTCCCGAGAACTTCTCATTAGCGCGAATTCGACCGCAGATGTGGCAGTAATGTCCCATCGTTATAACTCCTCTCCAAGACAGATTCTTCGAAACTAGAAAAATGGAAACGCGCTAGTATGGAGCCAGCCGTTAACTTTTCCAACTCGGCATGAGCGTCTCGGGGTACGGGAGCATACGCGTCCCGCGTGTAGGTTCGACCAGTTGAGCTCTGCTCGAGCATCGGTGGTACATCGGCAGAATGAAGTCGGCTCCATTCCAGCTCGAGCTAGCCAAACCTCTGGTTCGGAAGGCTTACACGCGAAACGCGTATGCTTTGCTGTGTCGCGGCATCAGCTGGCGTGCGCAAGCTACACCCTCGTTCGCAGACAGAACCTCATCTCCAAAGGCCACCCGGAGCGCTGCCAAGGCGCTTCAATAGCAGATCACCTGTTCAACCAGCATTTATTTTGGACAGCACTGCACCGTTATCGCCGACGTACCACGCGAATACACAAGAGCCGAAACGAACAAAATCCTCCGGAAGGCAATTCACGGAAGGCTACAAAGATCGCGAAGAGCGGAAAGGGATACCGTCACGGAAAATCTGTCTCTTTGGTTTCTTCGAGATCTTCTGTGCAAATTTCGTTTTTTTATCAATCGGCAATGCCTGAGAAATCAGGCTCTAGCCCTTCGCCTTCGCGGCGTTGAAGTAACCGGATGACGGTGTAAT
>Ga0213877_10000013_pt1 | contig 18726 bp, 25 predicted proteins | sample VelepicoBEBS_R01_FD_160112 | JGI IMG/M metagenome (GOLD analysis project Ga0213877, IMG submission 160112) | Vellozia epidendroides bulk soil microbial communities from rupestrian grasslands, the National Park of Serra do Cipo, Brazil - BS_R01 | ecosystem: Environmental > Terrestrial > Soil >...
TGGCTTCACCTTAAGCTCATCGCGGAGGCACTGTAGCGCGGTAAGCCCGGCAAGCGGGACTGCTGCTGCTGAGTTGTAGTCGAGCGAACCCGGTATTTCAGCTAATAGCTGTTCCTTGACCGTCACATATTCGGCGAATGCGCCGCCCATGGCCTCTTGGGCTACGCAGCCAAAAACACGAGCACCTTCGGCAAAACGATTCGAGTTCGCGCCTCGGGCTGCAACCGTGCCGGCAAAGTCTTTGCCCATAACCGCCGGAAGCGAGTAGCGATAAATCGGTGGCAGCGCTCCCTTTCGAATCTTGTAATCGACCGGATTCAGGGCTGCGGCATGCACGCGGATTAAGACCTCTCCCGGTCCCGGCTCCGGCTTTGCCACATCGCGCAACTCTGTCTCCTCGGGGCCACCGTAATGATTCAGCACAAACGCCCGCATCATTTCGCTCGCTCACGGCACAATCATTGCCTTCTTGCTGCCCCGCAAGCTCTCGGCATCCTGGGAATTTGTGAGAATTCAGATTCCAATCCAGCCGTTTCCCTTTCCCCCTCTATAGGCCCCCAGGGAAACGGAAACGGGAAACACCTCCCTTGAAGACGGTTGAGCTCTCAAGAGTAACCCACTTGCTCCAGCGGAGGATAGGGCGACGCTCTCGAAGCGACCCGAGTGCCGACTGGAGCCCTGCAAACGGCAGGTCGGGCGGCCTCCACGCGGAGGACCGCCCGGCTAGCCCCTGCCGGTGCAGGGACAAAGCGATAAATCCATCTGTCCTTTATCTCCACTGGATTACACTCTTTCAATAACCGGGCTATCACACCTAGCTTTCCGTTAGTTACCCTCCTTAAGTCTCTAGTTCGGGTTCTCGCACTTCAAGGACGGGGCGGCGGTGTACCTCATCTTCGGGGACAAACTCGATTCGCATGCCCCAACCAGCGGCTATTTCAGGGCCTATTTGAAGATGCGTCGCTGGAACGCCTTCTTCCTTGTACTCGATAAAAGCATAATCGCCTTCCCGGGTGATCTTCACCTCATCGAGACGTGCGATGTAACGTTCTTTGCGTTTCATACTTCGCGCCAGTTGTAAACCTTGGGGCGCCAAAGTCAATCTGCCTAGACCAGATCCGGCCTTTAGGAAACCGGACTCCGTTCAATTTCCCTCGACTTTCCTAAAAGCATCGGCATCGACTACCGTGCTCGTTCTCAGCTTGTATGTTTCCCTAGAAAGGCTGGTTGAGTGCGGTTTCTTTGAAACGCTGTACGAAGCGATTGATTGCGTCGGCCTGGCTTCTGGCTTTGGCGCGGCCAGCTTGGCCCGAGATCATGTTTAGCGTTTTCGTCCTCGCTTGTGCTGCGGTAGTGCTGCATGAAGCGTTTGATGGCGATAGCGGATGGATTTGACGGGCCGGCGGGGCTTTCGCCGCCTTTGCCAGACAAGGGACAAGGGGTTATCCCGGCAGCCATAGCTTGCGCATTTTTTGGGCCTGTTGCCCCGATCTCTAGAACGAGGCGTTTTGCCAGTTACGCCTTAAAGGCGGTTAAGCCTCTGATCCAGCCGCACCGGCGTTTGAGGTGCAGGAAGCCAGAAGCGTTAGCGAAGGGATCTTGACGGGCGTTCAGCCCGTCCTTGGCTTAAACGCGGGGCGGAGGTAGTTCTTCTTTTTCGTATTGGACAATCCGCGGAAGCGTTCCGCGTAGAGTGCCGAAGTGGGGTTTGAGGCGGCTGAGGGTTTCCGCGGTGGGAGTTTTTGGCTTTCCCTGTTGGTCCAGGTATAGGCAGCCGACTTGGTCAAGTGGGAGCATTTCGAAAAGTTTCTCTGCCTCAGAGCAGGCTTGTAGCCAGCTTTGTTTTGTCCGTTGGACATCGACCGGGAGGACTAGATCCATGTCGGCTAGCGCTTGTTCAAGTGCCTGCTGGCTATAGCGGCTTTCTCGTTTGGCTTCGTTGAGGATGAGCTCTGGCGTGAGCCCTGGGTCTTTACCGCTCGCTGCCCATGCAAGGGCTCCGAGGCTAAGATAGTTTTGGTCAAGGTAAAGGGCGTCAATGAAGTCTCTTGCGGTCTGGCGGCCTGCCAGTGCCAGTATTTTGTTGGTGGCTAGATCGGCGTCGTGAAGGCGGTAGCCGAGTTCTTTGTCTTTAATCAGCGGGAAAAACCGAAAGCTTGATTCTACTGCCCATTCCATTTTGAGTTGAGCGCTTGTGGCCGGTGCGGCGACGATGGCCCGAAAAAAGCCGGGCTGCTGTAGGAGCCATTTGACCTAATTCGGATTTTTGTCGGAAGTGGAGAAGAGACTTTCTCCCCGTCGAGCCTCAAAGCAGTCCCTCCTTCCTCATTCGCCTAAGCGAACCCAGGTTCGCTTAAAATCACTCGCTAGCGTGTCTGGCTCCGCAAGAATACATCGCCACCGCATCAACCGTTCCGACAAACTTGCTGGCCTCTGGCATCGAGCCGGCGTCCTGGATAATACTACTCCGTTAGAGGTGGCCTTGACGCATTAAGGCTTGCGACCCGCCAGCGACGGCTCACGTGCGAATACGCAGGGGATGGCCGAGCGCGGCGACTTCAGAGCGAAGCGGCATCTAGTCCCCCATGGGGAAACTCGCGTGGCAGCAGTCGCCACTGGCAACCGGTGTCCATCGGGTCCCGGCAAGAGAAGAGCTGCTGGCAGGGTTCTCTGGCTTGCTTGTTGGATGATTTGCTGCTCTATCCTATTCTCGCACCACCGGCGGTGCCGTGACCTCGAGCCCGGCGTCGCTTGCAGGCATCGAGGACGGAAGGAACCGCAATGAGCGACTCGTCAATTGCATACCCAGACAAGGGACGCCAGTCCTTTGTCGACAAAGTGGCGGCGGGCCGCAGTGGGGCGTCGCGGAGACTGTGGCTGTTCTGGGCACTGCTTGGGCCAGGCATCATCTCAATGCTTGCGAACAACGACGCCGGCGGCATGATCAGCTATACGATGACCGGGGCGAAGTTCGGCATCGCCTGTTTCTGCCGCTGCTCTTCCTGCTAGCCCCAGTCGGCTACAATTTCCAGGAAATGTCGATGCGCCTGGCGGCGGTCACGCAAGATGAATACCGCGAATTGCTGCTGAGGCACTTCGGGCGGTTCTGGAGCCACGGCAGCGTGGCGGCGCTGGCGTTGGCCAACCTGCTGTACATTATCACCGAGTTCGTCGGGATGACGGCCGGGCTCGCGGTGGTCGGCCTGCCGCTGTGGGCCGGTGACATTCTCAGTCTCATATTCGTCAGCGTGGTGACGCTGTTGATCGGGTACTGGCCGAAGGAGCGGCTGGCGCTGTGCGTGGGTGCCGTCAACGTCGTCTTCGTCGCCGCGGCAATCTTATCGCATCCGGATCCGGCGACTATCGGCCAAGTCTTCACGAGCTGGCCGCGAGTCGCGTGGAATTTCAGCAGCAACGGCATGCTGGTCTTCATCATGGCGACGGTAGGCAACACGGTGGCGCCGTTCATGCTGTATTTCCAGAACAACGCGACGATCGACAAGGAAATCACCGCGCGGGACCTGCACCTGGGGCGGACGGATATCGCCCTCGGCGCCCTGCTCCAGCCACTGTTCGCGATGATGGTGATGATCTGCGGCGCCGGGCTCGTCGGCCGGGTCGCCAATCTCGACAGCTCCAACCCGGGGGACCTGATTGCCGCCCTGGTGCCCGTGGCCGGCCGGCTGGGCAGCGACCTGTTCGCGATCGGGCTGTTCAATGCCGGCTGGCTCGCTGCCATCACTATCGGGCTGTCGTCGGCCTACGCGGTCGCCGGCGCGATCGGCTCACGACGCAGCCTCAACCACCGCATCCCGGAGGCGCCGCGCTTCTACGGCGTGTATTTCGGCAGCCTGCTGCTGGGCGCGATCATCATCCTAATCCCTCGCCTGCCGCTCAACATGATGGCGGTGTTCACCCAAATCGTCGCCGCCATGCTGCTAGTGCCCGATCTGGTTTTCCTGGTGCTGTTGACTGGCAATGCCACGCTCATGGGGAAGCACGTAAACCCCTGGTGGAAGCAACTCGCCGGATGGGCGATTGTAACCCTCTACACTGCAATGTCGGCGGTTACCATCTTCATCACCTTGGCGGGCTCCTAGTAGGGCGGCACCCTCGAGCTGGTTGGCGACAAGGCCGCGAGAGAAAATCGTAAAAGGCCTTAACGAACAGAATCGACCTCAACAGGAAAGTCGCCTCTAACCCGAATTGAAGCTGCCGACGCCAAGCACCACTGTTAGTAAAGGCGTAAATGTCGTATAAGAGCTCTGTGAGGGGCGCCGCGGCCCACCAAATGGGGGAACAGCGAGCCAAGCAGATAGAAAGACCCGGAAAACGCCGGCTGATCTCGGTGCGAAATCCGTCTGGCATTGAGTGTTCTCAGGCTACGCGATTAAGGCTAGTGCGACTGCCGTGGCTGGCAAGGCCTCCTGACAATCGCGCTCTTCTCAATGAACCTGTGCGGTTGTTAGTTCTTATCAGGACGGTTCAGTCTCCGACGACATAGAAATCCTCCCAACTCTGCCCGACGGAAAGGGAGGCATTTGGTCGCGAGAGGAGTTTGTGTCCCGAGGGATCCGGGCCAGGGAAAATGTTTCCGGGGAGGGGCGGCATACATCCATACAACTGATACATTCATTGTTGGTATGATATCCAGCATAGCATGTATGAATTAGAACGGCTGGTTGAGGGCGTCTTTTTTGAAGTTCTTAACCAGCTCGGGGATAGTTTCAAAGAACTTCTTTATCGCCGGCCTGAAACAGCCGGTAAGCGAGGCAAAGGATGGATTCGTTGATGACCCATTTCTGGGCGGGGTTGTTGGAATTATCATTAATCGTGACCAGGTAATCGAGGGCTTTAACGAGTTTGGCTTCGGCCTTGGCGAAGTTGAGGTTGGTCGTCGCCGCCGTCGCGGCCTGAGGCTTCTCCTGCCGGACTTCCTCCTTCTTCTCAGTGGAGCCGCCTTGGGGCGGAGTCTCTTTCGCTCGCGGTTCCGCGACGGGAACGACGGGAGCGACGGCCGCAGCGGCCGGCTGGGGTGGAACAGAGGCTGTCTTGAGTTGCTGCCTGTGGGGCTGAAGGGGCTGGAGGCGTGGGATGAGCTTCTGCTACTGGTGGTTGGTGAGGGGGAGCCGATGGCTGCTGCTGCGTGGGAGGCGTGGGCAGTCCTGTTGAACCGTCGAATTTTGATAAGGCGTCGCTGGCCAGAAGCATGAGGCTTGTCTGGAGTTCGGGGAGGGGCAAGGCCGCTGATTTCCTGGCCAGTGTCGTTTGCATTTAAATGAAAAAATCGGTTTCTAAACGCCTTGCTATCCGATTTAACTGCAAACGACACCTACAGACAGACCTCTGCTTGTAATGCAGTTTACTTCCGGCGATGACCAAGCTCAATTCAGGCAATGAGCGCTATTCGACAAACTGTCGATCTTTCTTCGTATCCTGATCTGGTGGTCGTCTATCTGGGGATGCGCGTAAACGTTTGGACAGGAATCAAGACGTTGATCGGTTTCGGTCCGAAAATAGATCAGTCGGTGGCTGCCGGACCCGACGGACTGCTAGCTCATGAAAATCTAATTTATTCTCTCTGGCCACCTCATCTCGGCATGCGCCAATATTGGCGCGATTTTGAGTCACTCGAACGGTGGACCCACTCCGATCCGCATCGAATATGGTGGCAACAATTTCTTCGTGATACCGGCGGAACCGGTTTTTGGCGCGAACTCTATTCCGCCCGCGGCGGATTCGAGGCCATCTATCTTGATGTGCCGAAACCGATCGGTTTTATGCGATTTGCGAATCCAGTCGACGCGAAGGGAACATTGTTCGCTGCACGGACCCGCTTGAAGCGCGAAGGGAGAGCCCCGATACCTCCACCCTATACGGAACAAGACCTCAAATAAGCAATCAAACGAGTGTGTAGTGATTTTCGTGAGAACGATGGGCCCCGGATCAGGACTTGTTAAAATGAGCCAGGGGTTCTAGTGCAAAACCTACTTTTCCACGAGCTGGGCAGCGCGCTGTTCTCGACATGGACGGGATTCCTGATACCCAGCGGCACACCCATCGCACTCGTCGTGGCTTCAGCAGACAAGGCGGCGAAGGCGCGACTGGAACTGGCGCGCATCGGTTTTGACAACGTGCTCGGCTATACCGAAGCCGACTCCCTCAAGGAAACGCGGCAGCTTTCCCAATTGAGCGTGTGTGACCTCAAAGACGCGCTCCAGCGCGGCGACGCACCACAAGTGCTCGACGTGCGCACCCCCAGAGAATGGGATTCCGGACACATTCAAGGTGCCCGGCACATCCCACTGGCAAAACTTGCCGGCGATCTGAACCAGCTTCACAAGGGTGCGTCGTTGGCCGTGATTTGCGGCAGCGGCTATCGCAGCAGCATCGCGGCGAGTCTGCTGCTGGCGCGCGGATTTGCCGGCGTGCAAAACGTCATGAGCGGCATGGAGGCATATCGGACAGCCAAATGCGTCGAGTGGCAAGCGGCGGATTTGGTGTTCAGACCGATGGGTTGAGCATTCTACCTACGTGGTCATCGCTTTCAAAGTCTTTGGCTTGGGGCGCAGCCTAGCGGGGATTTTCATATCAATCTCGTTCGACATCAAACTCGTAGTGGCGAGCCTTTAGTAGCGAGCGCAAAACTTCCGGGATCCCACTTTCTTTCCAGAGTCGAGCAAAGACCAGGTCCGGGCAGATGCGCCGGATAGCGACCGGTTCGATTTCGCCGGCCGCATGGGCGTCAATGACAGCAAACTTCTCACAGTGCCGCAGACCCGAACGCATGAGCCGTTCCAACTGTCCGCTTGCTACCAAGAGGTCTAATCTACCCAGGGTGGCGATCACCTGCTGGCGGACCTTTTGGTCCTTGCGCACGCTATGGAAGATTTGGAGTCCCTTCCATCAAGTGGATGGCGACAAATGCTGCCGTAATTTACCGCCTGACCTCTTTCGGCCATCTCGAGATGGTGTTGCTGGCGCTCAGCATCGGAGCCGGTTGTTCGCTCCACCGCCGCCCAGGATCCAAACGAATTTAAACCACGCTTCCTTAAGGACTAGCAACTATCCTCGCACCACTGCCTTCACTCGATGTAGTCCAGTCGCACCTTGCGGAACGGTCGCGCGATCCTCTGAGATTTGCAAAGCACCGTTGCCGTCGGTAGCGCGAACGGCAATCACATATTCACCGGGTGCTTTTGGCTGCCAATCGTAGATCCATGTACTCCATGAAATCCGCGTACCAGGCTCGTCAATTTCTACCTCCTCCCAGGTCCTTGCTCGGTCAAAACTTACCTCAACTTTTTGGATGCCGCGGTCTCCACCAAAAGCAATACCACGTAATTCCGTCGATTGACCGACGTGAATGTCGTCCGTGAACCTTCCATTGGTGACCTCGGGGGCGTCAATTCGGGAAGTCGTTGGTACGACGAAGTTCGGCCCCCAACCCTGCTCTTTGTAGAAGCCGCAACCGTGCGTCCTTATCAGACGAGGGTCTCCGGCCCTGAGCAGATCGACCTTGGTCAGCCATTTGGGGTTCTTCTCGCCATAGAGCCCGGGCACAATCAGGCGGAGCGGAAAGCCATGAATGCGCGGGAGAGGCTTGTGGTTCATTTCGTATGCGAGTAAAGTCGTGGGCTCAAACGCTTTTGCGATCGGAAAGGTTTCGTAGTAGCCGTCAGCAGCATGGAAAAGTAGCGCTTCCAGCCCCGACTTAGGCTTTGCCGCATCCAATACTAGGCGGAGCGGAACACCCTTCCAAAGAGCGTTACTCATAAGGCCGCCGCCCACCGGATTGCTGATGCAGCAGAGTGTGGTTAGCTGTTCTACCGCAGGTAGGCTCGTCAATTCGGCGTAGGAATAACTTCGAGGTTGCTCGACCGCCCCAGCTATTTCCAGGCGCCAAATGCCTTGCACCACTTCCGGGTCTACCAGATTCTTGGTAACACTATAGAAATCCTCATTTGGAGTAATAATCTCAACATCCGGTCCTTCATAGGTGTTACCATCATAAGTAATGGTACTGATGCGACGAAGGCGGCGGAATATGCCACCAAATACCACCCCACCCAAGGCGGTGACCGCCAGATAAATAAAGGCTCGCCGGGTTCTTCCACCTCCCAAAAGCGTCGCCTTCGATGCAGGCGCAAATCGCGGACGATGCGTTAAATATCCGTACAGGAGTATAATACCAGCACCGCAAACTCCGAATTCTATTAACAGGCCCAGACTTGTTAAATAAGGCGCTACTGCTGAAGGAACCCCGAAATATTGAGTGCTGAGCGTCGGCCATAGAAAAACTAGCAATCCGAGCCAAACCGTTAAGACACCCGCCACGCCTATTGTCAGACCGAGGGGATCTAACCATCTTCTTTGATCATTGTTCCGGCGCCGTTGCCCGAGCTCCAGAATGACCGCGTAAACTGCACCTGTAAAGGCAGCGATCAATAGTTGCGCGCTCAGCGACATCTCAACGCCCGCGATTTTCAAAGGAACGTAGCCACCGAATCGATTGATTTGCTCAATGAAAAAGTTAATCGAGACCAAGGGAAAAGATCGATCAAAAATCAATTCGGTAGCACTGGGAGAACCGAAATAGGTCCTTAGCAGCGCGGCAGTGGCCAGCATCAAAATTCCGCCGGTCAATCCCGCCGCAAAACCGCCCAGAGCCGCTTTCCATAAAGGAATCTTCGCCTCATCCATGTTAATTTAAGAGCCTTACCAGACACTTTTATTCCAGACTTTGACCACTTCAGCTGGCTAGACTAAAGCCGTCAATAGACTGACTTGCCACCTAACCATTTCTGACGCGAGGACTCGGTCGAGAACGCGACGCGCAGAAAAGTCAAAACGATACGAATGGCGGCTATCAGTGTACCGCGAACTGTACCTGAGACTTTCGACACTCCACCTTGCCGCCGTCGGTGATTCACTGGGATTTCCAGGATCCGCAGTTTGGCCCGCGCCACCATCATCTGCATCTCGAGGTTCCAACCATATGTCTCTTCCCGCAGTGAGATCGTTTCGAGCACCGAGCGACGAATCGCTCGAAACGGCGACATATCGGTGAACTTAACGCCGTAGCAGACCTGCAACATCCAACCCGCTAATCGTCCGGCAACAATCTGCTGAAGAGTTAAACTGCCAGGCTCTCGTTTCCCGCGGACTCGTGAGCCCATGACAAAGTCATACTCGCCTTGAACAATTGGTGTAACAAGCGCCCCCAAGAACTCGGGGCAATCGCTCCCGTCGCCGTCGATGAAGACGATGATATCGGCGCCCGCAGCGATCGCAGCGTTCATACCTGCCCGGCAGGCTCTGCCGTAGCCGCGAATTGGTTGCCCAACTATTATCGCTCCAGCCTCCACTGCTCGTTCTGCCGTACGATCGCTGCTACCGTTATCGACCACGATGATTCGATCTGCCAGCATCGGGATAGAACGGACCACGTCGCCGATAACTTCCTCTTCGTTTAAAGCAGGAATTATCACAACAATCACAAGTTGGTCTCCACTCGCTGCAAGATCCCTTTTTGCCGCAGGATCGATTCAGCCGCGGCGAAATATTCGCGAATGCTGCCCTGTGTTTTAATCCAGGCAAGATACCGAGTGATGCCTTCCTCCAGACTGACAGCCGCAGCGTAACCGGCATTCCGAATCAAGGTGGTATCGGATGTCAGGTGTCGTATTTCACCAGGGCGAAAATCCCCATTCATTATCGGGGCCAGCGGAATTCCCAGAGCCGCAGAAATCAGTTCGGCTACCCGTTTGATGGTAACCGCACGGCCGCTTCCAACGTTCACGGCCTTGCCATCCAACTTATCCGAGGTTGCGGCCAGAAGATTGGCTCTGGCAATATCCTCTACGAAGCTGAAATCTCGCGTCTGCTCTCCATCTTCGTAAATCACTGGTGGTAGATTATTGAGTAAACGCGTACAGAAAATTGCGATCACGCCGGTGTAAGGATTAAATATCGACTGTCGCGGTCCAAAGGTACACGAATACCGCAATGCCACCGTCGGGACACCAACTTGCCTTCCCCACGTGAGAACCAGTTTTTCCTGGTCTAGCTTGGTGATAGCGTAGACCGTCTCTCCTCCGAGTGGAGCGAACTCGGGCGTCGGCACGGATTTGGTTGGACTTTGACAGACCGGACAGCGGACCGAAAAGTCGCCACGCCGAAGTTGATCGATTGGTCTTAATCCAGGAAAAACCAAACCATGTTGAGCGCATTCCCCCGCGCCTTCCGGATAGACTACCTGTGAGGAAGCCACAACAATCTTTCGAACGCGCAGATTTTTTTCTCGAATAATTTCGAGCAACTGGGCCGTTCCGAGGCTGTTTACCGCGACATATTTGGAGATTTCGGGCATGTACCCGCCGTAAGCCGCCTGATGGAATACCACCTGGACTCCGTCCAGTGCAGATTCCAAGACTCCTCGATCTCGCATATCGCCCTGCAGAAACACCGCTCCTTTCCGCACTGCTGATTCCAACCAAGGAGGTCTACCGTGGCGATGAGTTTGCGACTCCAGGTTGTCCAGAATCCGTATCGACCACCCTTGATCCTGAAGAAGGTCCACGAGATGAGAACCGATGAGGCCGGCGCCACCCGTAACCAGCGCCAGTTTTCTATTAGAAGATACCGACATGAATCTTTTTATTTACTTGTGTTTAGGAGCCGTTGACCTGCCTCTGGCTATTATCCACGACACGAGAAAGAGCGCAAAAACGGGAAGAAGAACCCGCGACTGGAATCGGAAGAGGTCGTCTGCCGATTGCTCGAAAAGCGAGCGGTAAAGGGGCCAAGCTATCAACGTCAGCATCAGTGCGGCAGAATTTGGGACGAAGCAAAGGAAGAGTGCTAACCAGCTATAGTACCAAGGATAGTATGAAGACAACAGCATGGAAAACACGAGCGACAGAACAAATCCGGAGAAAATCCAATTCCCCTTGGCTGCTTTCGTCTCGCTTCCAACCGGAGCCTGCCGATAGAAGGCCCAAACGGCAATCGCGGCAAGCAAGGCCAACGCCGTCCAGTTGAAAACGGTGGGCGGAAGATCATGCACTACACCGCAAAAATCCAAGATGTAATCGATCAGCTGGAGAAGATAGTAGCGGGCGCCGTTCTGCAACCCTTCTTCCTTCGCATATTGCGGTAGAAAGCCGAGCACTCCCGCGCCAACTCCTATTGCATAAGGGAGATAACAAAGGACCACTGTGGCCGCGAAAGCAATCGGCAATTTTCGATCCCATCTCCTGTAAATGGCTGGAAGCAAAATAACCGGATAAAACTTTGTCAGTGCGGCGGCCCCTAGCGCAAATCCAGCCAGCCCAAACTTTTCTCTCGCGCGGGCTAGCAGCGCCAGGGCGACGAAGCAGATGATCAGCGCGTCGATGTGTCCCGAGGCGCCGAACTCGAAGATTGGCAATGGATGCCATGCGTAAACTATAACTCGTTCTGCCGGTTGATCGACTGCCCTCAAAGCGGCAGCGATGAGGCCGACCGTAACAAGATCGACCAAGACAAGAATGCTTTTGAATCCCGGAACGCTCTGTGTCACCCGGTTCACGCCGTAGAAGAACATCTGTGCCACCGGTGGATAGATGGTATGCGCGTATTCTTTGCGGTTAATATGGGGATAGATCGCGTTGTCGCGCAGCCCAGCCAGGTGAGGATCGACCGGCAAATAGAGATAGGGATTCACACCAGACCCCTGAACTCGGCCGTCCCAGATGTAGCGATAGATATCGGTAGATAGTCTAGGAGGATCCAACGGCAGCAAAACGATTCGAAATAGCGCCCCCGCAAGAAAAATGATGAGCAGAGTATTGGACGGAAATGCCTTTTGCCGGAAAACCAGCCAGACAGCGAAAATAAAGGGAATCCCGGAAATCAGCAACCAGAACAGCAACCAATAGAAACGGTTGTTGATGTGTGCTTCAAGAATTCCGAGTTCGATGATTAAGAGCAGAGCCCCCAGGCCGATCAGGGTCAGTGTCCAACGTTTTTCCCTCGCGGGCCCGATCTTGGATTTCATCGTGTGGCGTTCAAAATGACAATAAACTATCGACAAATACTCACGGTCTCTCCTCCGCGACCCAACGTGCCGCGTCCGGTGATAAAAGGACGAAACCAAAAACCCGATTTGCAAGCTCGCACACCGTTTGCTCGGCTCCAGCACATGTGTTGCTGAGCGCACCGTAAACCGCCAAAACAGGCATTTCGAGCTTTCCCTTTTGCCGTAGAGTTTCGCGATTAGCCTTAACACCGGCTCGAGTGTATCGATAAAGTTCGAATTGTTCTCGCATGGCTCCTGCCGTATTATAAGCTCCTGTGTAAACTTCAATTCCCGCGACGAACTGAAGCCCTGCCAGCAGCTGCTATTGGTAGCGACTCGGTAACTGCAGCGATTACAAAAGCCACTAAGCAGCTGATTGTTCGGAATAATCAGGGCGTAATTACCTCCGATTGATACGGCCCCGACAGACAATTTTATCCTCACCATGCGACTTGAGATCTTGCATACTGCAATTCCGGACCCAAAATTAGCCGACGAGTGTGCAATTGGTATCATGATCAAAGCCCCCCGGTCTGGCGCTTCAAAAACCAGACTTTCGCCACCTTTAACTCCAGCGGAAGCGGCGGATATCAGCCGTTGCTTCTTGCGCGATACTGCCAACTCCATCGCCACGCTCACCCGGATGAATCCGCGCGTCAGTGGGATTGCTGTCTACACGCCAGTTGGCTCCGAGGAAGAATTCAGCGAGTTATTACCGAGCGACTTCAAGCTGATCCCCCAGCGGGCGCAAGGATTTGGAGAGCGATTATCAGGCGCAGTGGAAGATCTGTTCTCCGCGGGTTACGGAGCTGTTTGCCTGCTCGATTCCGACAGCCCGAATCTGCCGTTAGCCGTTTTGGAGAACTTGGTCACAACTCTGTTTGAATTTGAGGACAATGTGGTGGTTGGTCCTTGCGTCGACGGCGGTTATTATGCCATTGGGCTTCGTCGACCGCATCGCCGCGTGTTCGAAGAGATCGCCTGGAGCACTGATCAGGTCTACCGCGAAACACTGGAGCGAGCTGCGGAAATTAATCTCCCGGTTACGACACTCCCGGTCTGGTACGACATTGATGATGAGACATCTTTACAGCAATTGCTGGTGGATCTGTTCGAAGCACCGGCAAACAATGAAACAAGTCTTCCGGCAGGAGCGGCTCCTGCAACCAAGGCCTTTCTCCAGCGAATCCTGCAGGCGGAGGGCGGGGATCGAATCTGGCCCGGCCGTTTGGTGGCTCCCGAACCAGGTTCAGCGGCTGGGTCCACGCATTTGCAAGCACGGGGAGGTGACCCGAGCGGTTCGAGTGCCGCTTTGGTCGATAATAAATCGTCGCCATAGGCCTAGCGTGCGAACCCACGATCGAGCTGATGTTGATGATACTGCCACTCTCGGATTTAAAATGTTTCAGCGCGGTTAACGTCGTGAGAACAGGCCCGAGCACGTTCGTATTGTAGTGGAAGTCACTGCGCTGTCCAAAATAACTGTCAATTGGACAGGTTAGTCCTGTATTGAAGCGCTTTGGCGGTGCTCTGGAAGGGCTTTTCAAGATGAGGTTGGGGTCTTTGGACTAGGTGGGCTGCGAAATGCTGTCCAAATCGAAGAGTTCGAGCTGGTCGGGTGGTGTCTCGGGCGGGGTATTGAAGGGTCGATTAATCCACTCCCATAACGAGCGGTAAGTGAACAGGTTCCAACGCAATAGCGCGACCAGGTTGCTTAAGGCCCACCCAAAGGTACTGCGCTGCTGCAGGATCTTTATCAGTAGCATAGCGATTAGTGCTGTCCAAATCTGAGTCCGTACCGCGTTGGGGCTAGTGCCGACGAAGGTCTTTATCTTCAGGCTTTGCTTGAGCGCCTTGAAAAACAGTTCAATTTGCCAGCGCTCCTTGTAGATGGCGCCGATCGTCGCCGCACTGAGATGCATAAGATTGGTTAATAATTGGATCTCGCGTTGGTTCTCTTCATCCCATACGCTCACCAAACGCAGATCTTGCCGGCAGGATGCTCCAGCCACGAATGGATTGAGCCGAATCAGCCGGTCTTTTCTAACGTTGCTGCCTTTGGGTACCGGGCGATCTTCCCAGACTCCAAAGTCGGCGTTTTCTTTGAGCCGAGTAACGAAATGAATCCCCTCCTTGGTCCAGCGGTTGAAAAGCTTGTAGTCACTGTAGCCACGGTCCATGACCACGATGCTGCCCTTTGGCAGGCTCAAGGCGCGGGCAATCTGGATTTCGGCGACGTTGCCCTCCGTTACGTGCGCATAGACTGGCAGATAGCCGTCGTGGTCAAGTAGCACGTGCAGCTTGATCGCTCCCTTGGTCTGCCGGTACTGGCCCAGTCGAACATCTCCAGACATAGCTCGACGATGGTAGCGTCCAGGCTGAAAAGCTTGTTCTTGAAACGCAGACGCTTGCCCGGCGCAGAACTGCGTGCTACCTCCAGCATTGCGTAGAAGAGTGCTTCAAAAAGTTGCCAAGGCCGCCTAGTGTTTGCGTAGGACAAGGTGGAACGTTTCGGCGAACTCAGCAGACCCAGATGCCGAAGCTTGCCCTCACAACAGGCTAATCCGTCGATGATTTCCCGCAGCGACTTCGCCTGGGCTAGCTGACAAAACATCATTGCAACAAACTGACTCCAGCAGCTGAAGCCCTTGGCGCATCGTTCCGCCTTATGCTCTCGGACAAAGCGCTCGAACTGATGCCGGTCCACTAAAGAAAGCATCTGGCTAAACAGACTGGCGTGCCCTACCATGTTCCTGACCTCCGTTGATGGTTTGCTTGGTTTTTCATAGTCACCAACCATTCAACCGGAGACGGAGGTCACTTCCCAATCAATTTTTCAAAACCTTATTTTGGACACCAGTGAGTGGAAGTGGAACACTTCCTCGGTCGTCTCAGCGAATGCGCCGAATTTGAAAACACCCGCATTGTTGACGAGCACATCTGGAGCGCCGAAAGCCTTCCGAGTTTCGTCGAAGAGTCGGGCAACATCGGCTAGCAACGGAGGCGGGCATAATTGTGCTTGCAAAATTCCAAAGCCACCGGCATTGGAAACTGCTGCCACAAGCTCCGGCCCAGTGAGATCCGGACCCATAGGGGCAACCACTATTGGAGCAGCGACTCCGAAGCGTTCACAAAACCGCGTCTCCAGCATGCGACCAGCTTAATAAGCTTACGCTTGAGAGAAAAGTATCGTCTTACTTAAGTTTATGCGAGGTCCGCATGCTCGTTACGGCTATCCGATAACCAGGCTTTCACGGGCCGCTTCTACGGCCCCTTGCTTACTTTTAGTCAAGTTATTAATCTGGGGCTATGCGTGCTCGTGTCTGGCCCATTCTCACGTAATCTTCCCGACCGCAGCCTCTGCCCTATCAGGATATGCCCTGATTGAGTCATCATGTAATGCGCAAAGCTGGATTTCTGTCGGCGAAGATAGGATGAATGGGTCCATAGGATGTGCGCGCCGATTTTTCATTCCGTCCTTTTGCTCCGACGCACGAACACCTCGGATAGTTCTGATCAACAGTCCATGCGACGGCAGTCGCAGGTCATAAAAAGTCGCGCTCCATCGAGTCGTCAGCACACTAATCGCTCTTGGGCCGAACATCCGCGCACATCGGATGGATCCTTTGAACGCCCCGGGGCGAACCGGGTTCGCGTGTGTCCGATTGTATGTCACCCAAGCCTCTTAGCGATCTGATCATTGTTGTTGTCGAAGATCATGACGACGCTCGAAGGTATTTAGGTGCATTCCTACGCCAATTAGGCGCAGATGTTATTCTGGCAAGGGATGCGTTTCAAGGAATTGAGGCAATAAGGAATAGCCGTCCGCACTTGGTTGTTTCCGACATACAAATGCCCGGGGCAGACGGCTTCGAGTTGCTGCGTCAAATTCGCGCCCTTGGATCGGACTCAGAAGGAGGCGGCGGTGTCCCGGTCATCGCTATGACTGCCTTCCTCGGGCAGGCGGATCGGACGCGGATGCTTAACACCGGTTTCCAGGCCTTTTTGCCCAAGCCATTTACTCCAGAGAAATTTCTCGAGACGATTCTGACCGTGCTCGACCGGTAAGCGCGAGGATCGGAGCTCACCGGCGGCTACCGACGGTGTCCCGGGCCCGATGACGGCCCCGCTTACCAAGACCGCCCCGCGCCGGCCATCACCCGCGGCTGCCACTGTTTGAATTTGACTGGCTCTAAGGTTCGATAGCCGTCGCTTCGAGGCTGCGCCCATAAGAATTGGCATTCCCGTATCCACTGGCAGCTAAAGGAGCGCCGATTCGGAAGAGATTCGCATACTGCAACCTCCGGGACGAGGTGCCGGTAACATCGGCTCTCAATCAACCTCGGAGGCCGCTCTATTGATGCTCTCCGGCATCCCGTCACGATAATCTTCACTCGGAGGGACTTTTCAAACATCCTCTTAGAGCGCACGAGGTGCGTTTTGACAACCAACAGACAAGATTTGCACTCACCGCAATGCAAGCCGATCTTTGCCATATGAACGCTCAATTTTTGTGGCGACTCGATGATTTGCCGAAAAAGGGGACCTACGTTTGGGTCACGCATAATAATCAGCCCATCTGTTGGTCTTACCTTCCGCAAGGCGCTACCTACCTGGACGTGGAGAAGGACTTTACGAACGGCCGCCGATGGAACGAAACGGTCTCCTGCCAAGCAACCATAATGAAGGACGGGAAGATGATCGATTACTGGCGCTTCACCGTTCGACCTACAGCCGAAACGCACGTGGGCTAAGCAGGTCGCAACGGCACTCTCGGCGGACCCCTCGATATTCGGCCAGCAGCGCATTCAAGACCTGATTCGCTCGCTTCAACTCGGCGTCTGTAACTTGAACGCCGTGAGACCGGCTAGAGCACGCATCTCGAAGACTTCGAGGACAAGGGCGTCTGCTTTCAGTTTCTGGAACTCTTCCGATTGGCAGCATACCGGCTCGAGGATCTTCCGCACGCCGACTAAACGGCGTCGAAAAGATGCACCGCTCGCCATCGGACGAGCACCCATTGGATGGAAGGCCGCCGACGCTGCTCATCTTGTGTACTAGGAGCCACATCGAAGATATGGCTGTTAACAAACAACCACGCAAGGAAGCAGGAACTATAGTGGAAATAACTTCCCAGCTTCAGGTATATGCCTTGCCGGATTACTCGCGAGCTAATGTGGCTGGCTTGCTAGTAGGGTCAGCACAAATAGCGAGTTATCACATTCCAGCCTGCACTTCACAGTTCTTCGAGCGTCTTGAACCCAATAAGCCGTCTGGCCCTTGGGAATCGCAGCGCTAACAACGAAAACAAAGAAAACAAGAAAGGAAAAAATATGAGTGCTCAAGAGGCCAAAAAGGCAACCGCAGCAACATCCGAAACCATTGCCGAGCCGAAGGCGACTGAAAGCGATAGACCAACGGAAGGGGTGCCCGCGGAACCCACGCCATCGCCCGAGCCACAACCGGTCTTTCACGAGGCCATGCGCAGTTATGAGAAGGCCCTGACGGCGGGCATTCAACTGCAGGAGGAATCAGTGAACCTCTGGAAAGACCTCCTCTCCAAGCTCGGCTGCCCCGAGGAGTTCCAGGCGAAGCTCGAGTCGATGAGGGCGGACGTACTGGTTTGCCTCTGACAAGCAAAAATCGCCCGGCTTTTAATACATGAAACTATAATATTATATTTGTCCTGATTTGGGCCTATGCTCTACCTGAAGCCCGCCAAAAATCACCCGAGCCATCCTCTTCGCTCCCGATTAGGACTTAGGGCAATGGTCGCGCTTGTCGTTCCAAGAAACAAAGCCATAAAGCCCTTGCTAGTCGCCGCTCAACGCCGCCGCAAGTCACGCGGGCGCGCAAAATCCCAGACCCATCGATAGGCACTACGAAACCATTCGCTTGGCCATGCAAGGCGTCTTTGATGAGCTCGGGCTGGCCGCCTAAACATCAACAATAATTTTTTCAAATTTTTGAAGAAGGGCCTAAAGTCATCGCTGGCCGAACGATCAAGGCCGCAACGACAGAACCAGGAGGTCTCTTGATTTTGCTCGACGATCAATCAAGCATGAAGATCAAGACGGCAGCTGCTGCAACAGTGTCAACTGGCGGCAAAATAAAATCCGTTCATGAGGCCAAGGCTGAGTTCAAAATCGAGTTTGAGGACGGTTCAACTGCGACAGTGCAGTTGGCCGATCCAGGCTCGTCCGTGGCCGTCCGTGACAGGAATAATGTGGTGGAATATCTCGGATAAAGCGTTCGCGGCTGAGCCAAAGTTAGTAGCTGCTCGGAATCGCTCCGCCACGCGTCTTTACTTGAAATCGCTTCATGCCGCTGCGATAAGGCCCCGAGAGAAAGATGGCCAAGACCGAACTTCAGACCGCGCTCGCTACCGCCCCCAGACCGACAAAAGAACCGCTGGGGTGTTCCTCGATACTCTCAGTAACCTCGCCTACAAGGCGATCAAGAAGAACGGGGAATTCGTGTTGCCCGGTTTTGGCAAGCTGGTGAAGCAAAGGAAAAAAGCTCGTACGGGCTTCAACCCCAAGACTCAGCAGAAGATCAAAATCCCGGCAAAGACTGTCGTCAAATTCCGAGTCGCCAAGGTGGCAAATGATGCCATCCTCGGGATTAAGAAGTAGGGCTGCGTTCCTGAGCGGTGCCAAGACATA